>Ga0137369_10003051_pt1 | contig 17129 bp, 14 predicted proteins | sample SagtaG_12_FD_104918 | JGI IMG/M metagenome (GOLD analysis project Ga0137369, IMG submission 104918) | Vadose zone soil microbial communities from Sagehorn Ranch, Mendocino, California, USA - Sage1_L_113_16 metaG | ecosystem: Environmental > Terrestrial > Soil > Vadose zone | place: USA... | reverse complement strand
CGGAAGCAGCGCACACACCGGCTCCTGGTTGCTCTGGCCGCGGCCGTGATCGTTCTTGGCTCCGCGACCGCGGTCACCGCCGCACTGGGTGGCTTCGACTCGTGGCTGGTCGGAGAGCCCGGGGCGCCGGCCTCGAGTGCCGAGCAAGAGCGGTTCGCCGCGGCGAACCGCTCCCTTGCTTCATTTCCGAGGGACACGAAGCTGCGCGAACTGGTACGAGCCAACGTCGGCGGCCGGCAGTACGAGCTCTACGGTTTCCGCAGCGGAAACTCGCTGTGTCTGCGTCTGAAGGCCGTCTCGCTAGGCCACAGCATCGGGCCGACATGCGCTCCCCTCTCGAAAGTCGTGAATGCCACCGCGCCGGTCGTAGCGGTCGTCGGAAACGACGGGTTCCAGGATCGATCCAACCTTCCGAGCGCAGCGGTTTCCTTCGGCATCGCAGCAGACGGCGTCTCGCGGGTCGAGGTCCGAGCGGTAGACGGTGTGCATCGGGCGGCTATTGGCGGGAATGCATATCTCTGGGTCGACGACAATCCGAACACAGGCCAGCATGTTTCGAGCGTCACCGCAATCCGTGCGGGGGGATCCCGCATCACGGTTCCGCTGTCGAGGTCGTGGGGGTACTTGACGGTAGATGCCGCGCCGGAGCGCCCGCCGCGAGGACCAGCCCGCGTCCAAGCCAAGATTCCGCACCCAACGGTCGGGTGGTTCCTTCGCAACGAGCGGCGCGGCGTTTCCCTGGGCGAGGTGAGGAAACAGCTTCCTACGAGCACGCCGCTCTACACCAACGGTCTCGAGTCCACGCGACTCGTGAAGCCCGATCCTCTCAGCAACGTACTCGTCGGGCTGACGGGCAGGTGGTGCCTCATCGTCTACCAGCGTGGCCCGACGGACTTCTGTTCGCCGGGGCGCGAGTTTTGGTCGCGCGGCCCACTCAACGTCGCACTCACGTCGGAAGGGGACGAATTCGTTCGTATCAGCGGCGTGGCTGCGGATGGTGTCGAGCGCGTCACCGTCTTCCTTTCCAGCGGAGAGCGACAGCCCGCCGCCCTTAGGGACAACTTGCTCACGACCCTTGTTCCCGCTGCTGAATTCCCAGCCCGCATCGTCGCCTTCGACCGTCACGGTCGTGTCGTCGGCGTGCTGACGTGGCGCTGGCGAATTGGAGGACCCGTCCCCACCGCCGCCGTTCGGAATCTTCACGCCGCCGTGCGCGTGACTGGCCCGAACGGCACGACGGCGGTCGCTCGTGTCGGACGTTCGATTCGTGGCTATCGCTGCTGGCGAATCGACTTCAGCACAGGCCAGTCGCCGGGTGGATGCTCGCCACGGATCGTCGGCGGCCCGTTAGCGAGAGTCGACGGCGTTCAGCCCGCGGGCCGCGACCTTTTCGTGATCGGTCACGTCTTTGGGGCAGTGGGCCGCGTGCAGCTCGAGTTCACCAACGGCGACGTCATCAGAGCTCGCCCCGCCGCGGGGCTATTCATCGTGGCAATACCGCGCGAGCATCTCCGGCCTGAGCGGCAGCTCGCATTCGCGGTCGGCTACACAACTGGAGACTTGCGCTTACAGAAACAGGGCATCGTGTTCAAGCTCAAGCCCTGATGCGCGAAGCCCGTCAGCGCTCGGCGTCCAGCTCCAGGCCAACTGCCGCGAAGTTGTAGAGCAGGAAGTACGCAAAGCTCAGTGCCAGCGTGAACACAAGCGTGACGGCGATCGCCTCCTGGTAGGCGAAGGGATCGCGCGCGACCGTGTGGAGGATCCGCGGCAGGACGCTTGGGTGCTCGAGGGCGTCCCAGCTGTTCAGGCGCAGGAAGCGGCCCAGGTAGATCCCGAGCGAGCCGAGGGCGATCGCAAAGAAGGCGAAGATCCAGCCGGCGACGACGCCGCGCCACTGACGAACCACGGTCTGCATCAGGTATAGCGACGCGAAGCCGAGCAGCACGCCCATCCAGGCGAAAGCGGCGATCGTGACCGCGTCGTACCAGTACGGAGACAGCGGATCGTGCTGCAGATGGACGACGTCTGTCGCAATGTAAGGCGCGTTCGGGAAGAAGAGCAGCCAGAGCCCGCTGAGGACGAGGAGCAGCACGCCGCCACGCCGCCGGCTCCAGCGGTCGTAGACGAAGACCGCGAGCGCAAACGGAATCCAGGCGAGGAAGAGATTCCAGATCAGGTAGCGGAAGTTGACGTTGCCGGTGTGCACGTTGCGCACGACGACCAGCGCGATGCAAAAGAGCGAAGCGGCAAACAGGCCCAGGATGGTCGCGAGTCGGCGGCGACTGAAGCGCATCGTCAGTCCGCTTCGGCGAGCAGTGCGTGCAGGTCGAGCGGCTGCGAGATCATCGACATACTGCCGTCCTCTGCGCGCGGCCACTCCTCTTTCGGACGGTCGCGGTAGAGCTCGATCCCGTTGTCGTCGGGATCGTGAAGATAGATCGCCTCGCTCACGCCGTGGTCGGTCGCGCCGCTGAGCGGGATCTTGGCGTCGACGAGCTGCTGTAGCGCCTGCCCGAGTGCCTTACGGTCCGGATAGCGGATCGCGACGTGGTAGAGACCCGTCGTGCCGGGCGGCGGCGGCGACCCGCCCTTCGACTCCCACGTGTTCAGTCCGATGTGGTGGTGGTACCCGCCGGCCGAGATGAACGCGGCCTGGTCGCCGTAGCGCTGCATCTCCTCGAAGCCGAGGACGTCACGGTAGAACTCAAGGGCGCGGTCGATGTCGCTCACCTTCAGGTGGACGTGACCGATGTCCACACGAGGATCGATCGCCATAACGCTTGAGGGTACAGCGGGGGCCGTCAGGCTGGGGTCGGCATCTCGCTGGCAAGCGAGCGGGCAAGCCGGTCGAGCATCGGCGCGAGCTGAACGTGATCCTCGGCAGACCAATCGCGGACGAGTTCCTCGAGCGTCGCGCGCTTCACCGTCACGATCACGTCGAAGACTCGCTGCCCGGCGGACGTGAGGTCGTACACGCCGTCCATCTGCGAGACGAGACCACGCCGACCAAGCCCTTCCAGCGCCCGTTCGAGCTGCCCGTCGTCGACCCCTGTCGCCGCCGCGATGGTCTGCCGCGGGGCCGGTGCCTGCTCGGCCAGACGGCACAGCGCCCAGAGCTCTGTCGGCGGCAGATCGATCTGGGCCTTGGCCGCAAGCTCCTCGTAGGCGCGCCACCGCTCTTCACGTCGAGCGATCACGCTCAGGACGCGCTCCAGCTCGCGCTCGGAGTCGCCGTCCCGTGGCGACGCGAAGGCCTCGCCGATTCCTTCCGCCTCGCTCGTGCGTCGCAGGGGAATGTCTGGAAGAAGCAGCGCCAGGATGAATGCGATCGAGCTGATGACGGCGGCGACGAAAAAGACAGGTGAGAGCGCAGCCGTGAGCGCGTGAACGTACGAATCGCGTACGCCCGTGGGCAGCGCGCGGATCTCCGCGGGAGAGGTTGTGGACGGAATGTGCACGCTTGGCGGCAACCGCTGCGCAAGTTCGGTCTGCAGCTTGTTGGTGAAGATCGCGCCGAAGAGCGAAACCCCGATCGAGCCGCCGATCGACCGGAACATCGTCGACCCGGAAGTGGCGACGCCGAGGTACTTGTAGTCCACGGCGTTCTGCACCGCGAGCACGAGGACCTGCATCACCATCCCGAGCCCAAGTCCCAGGACGACCATGTCGAGCGCAGCCACCCAGAGGCTCGTCCCGATCCCCAGTCGTGACAGGAGAGCCATACCAACCGCCACGACTGCCGTCCCGACAATCGGAAAGACTCGGTACTTCCCCCAGCGCGAGATCAACTGTCCGCTGAGCACCGACGTCACGAGCAGGCCGAGCATCATCGGCGTCAACTGAAGACCCGATTTGGTCGCACTCACGCCTTTGACGATCTGTAGATAGAGCGGGAGGTACGTCACCGCGCCGAAGAGCGACAGGCCGACGATGAAACCGACCGCGCTCGTGACCGCGAACGTGCGGTTTCGGAACAGTGACAACGGCATGATTGGCTCCGGGACGCGCGACTCTACGAACACAAAGGCCGCAATCGCAACAAGGCCGATCACGATCAGCGTGATGATCTGCGACGAGCCCCACGCCCACGTGCTGCCGCCCAGGCTCGTGAACAGGACGATCGCCGAGAGGCCTCCCGCCAGCAGCCCCGCGCCGAGGTAGTCGATCTTGTGTTGCTTCGGCTCCGGACGGACGCGGAAGACGGCACCGATGACGGCGAAGGCGACGGCTCCAATCGGCAGGTTGACGTAGAAGATCCAGCGCCACGAGAGGTTGTCGACGAAGAACCCGCCGAGGAGCGGGCCGATGATCGTCGACACGCCGAAGACGCCGCCGAAGATCCCCTGGTAGCGGCCACGGTCGCGCGGCGGAATCACATCGCCGATCACCGCGATCGCCGTCACGATGAGACCGCCGGCGCCCAGGCCCTGCAGCGCCCTGAAGCCGATCAGCTCTGCCATGTTCTGGCTCAGGCCGCACAGCGCGGAGCCGGCGAGAAAGATGACGATCGCGGCCTGCATGACGACCTTCCGTCCGTAGAGATCGCCGAACTTCCCGTAGAGCGGTCCCGACACGGTCGAAGCGAGGAGGTACGCGGTCACCACCCAGGAGAGGTGTTGAAGCCCGCCGAGCTCGCCGACGATGGTCGGGAGGGCCGTCGACACGATCGTCTGGTCGAGCGACGCGAGTAGAAAAACGAGGATCAGCGCGCCGAAGATCACCCGCACGCGCTGTTGCTGCGTTGCGGGGACCGACGCGGGCGAGCTCATTTTCGCAGGATAGGCAGCGGCCTGAGGGCGATGCCGGCGAGTGCCCAGAGGGAGTACGCCATCCAGGGATCGCCGATCACATCCGTCTGAACGGCGAGCACGAGCGTCGCCCCGAACGCAGCCGCGATGCCTGCGGCGGCCCACCAGTGCGTACGCAACGCGGCGGTGACAAGGGCGACGAAGATCGCGAGACCCCAGGCGATCCAAAGGAGCGCTCCGAGTAACCCGGTCTCGACGCCGATCTCGGTGTAGTTCGACTCCCCCGCCTTGATCGTCGTTCCGGTGCGTGAGGCTGTCTGGCCCGCGTTACCGAGACCGAAGCCCTGCGGGTGGTGGACGACCGTGCGTACACCCTCGCGCAGGCTGATCCAGTGGCTGTGGATCGAGGGCTCGTCGATGCTGCCGGCGCTGCCGCTCGCGCCTGGCCGGTCCTTCGCGTTGTTGCGTTGCTGGACAAGGTCCTGCTGCGTCCACTTCCCCTGCGGCGCGACGTGCGGGAAGACGTGCACCCACGCGACGCTGACGGCCAGCGTCCCGATCGCGACAGCAACAGGCCACCAGCGCCGCGTGACGAAGGCGAGCACGACGAACCCGGCCGCGAGCGCAAGCAGTGACGAACGAGAGAAGGTGAAGAGCAGTCCCGCGAAGATCACCGCGCTCAACGGGATCAGGATGCGCGGCCGACGCAGGAACGCCGCGCCGAGCAGTAACGCCACGACGAACGCGTACGCGCTCGCGAGCGGACCGAGGAAGGTCGACACGAGCCGGCGGTAGAACCCCTCCGTGTCGCCGCCGTTGTTGAACACGAAGTTCTCCGGCAGGCCGCCGGTGCCGTGGTAGTCGTAGCCGAGGTGCTTGTCGAAGTAGTCGACCACCGCGGAGTCGCGCCACCACGAGATCGGAACAAGGAAGTCATCGAGAAGCCCGAGCACGGCGACCGCGGCTGCTGTGCCGACAACGGCCCAGACGAGCCGGACGAGCTCCTCGCCGCGAAGGATCACGGAGCGGCCCAGGAAGTACGCGCCGACCGGCACCAGATCGTGCTTCAGCGCGAGGCCGACCGCAGATCGGTCGGCCGTCCCCCCGAGCCAATCCTGCGGCAGGACCGCGTATACGCAGACAAGCGCTGCGAAGGCGAGCGCCAGCACGTCGGCGGGGTGAACCCGGAAGGCAAGACGTCCGGTCCGTACAACTTCGAGCGCCAACCGGGCGAGCGCGACGCCGAGCAGGATCTCCTTCCAGGCCTGGATGGCCGTCAGGGCGCCCCCGCGAACGCCCGCGCCGTAAAGCGCCGCCATGAGGGCGTTGTGCAACGCCAGGCCGACGATCCACGCGTACAGCGCGGCGACAGGCCGCCGCCAGACCAGGACCGCGCCGGGCACGAGCAGGAGCCCGTAAACCGCGAGCGCGAGCCCTGAAGTCATCAGGCGAGAGTAAAGCGAGGCGGGGACGCAACGGCGTCCCCGCCACGATCAGCAGCTGTTATTCGCCCCACGGATGCATGGGTACCTCCCTTCCCCCTTCTTTCCGCAGTTTGGGGGTCATGTTGTCACGAGGAAGCGCCGATTGACAGTAAGAAGCCTTAAAAGGGTTTGACTTATGTATGAAAACTCCTGATGATCCCGTCCGTGTCTGAGCACAGCCCTAAAGAAGGCGTGGGCGCACGCCTGAAGCGCCTGCGCTTGGATCGCGGGTTCTCGCAGCGGGACCTCTCGTCCCCGGGCGTGTCATACGCGTACATCTCGCGCATCGAGGCCGGTGCGCGCACGCCGTCCGTCAAGGCGTTGCGCAAGCTTTCCCAGAAGCTGAGCGTCTCGGTCGAATACCTCGAGACAGGGCGAGACATCCGCGACGTCGACGATCGCGAGCTCCGACTCACCGACGCCGAGCTCGAGCTTCGGTTCGAAGATGACACGCGCGAGGCGGAGCGAAAGCTCGAAAAGCTTCTCGACGAGTCCCGCGCAGCCGGTGATCGTACGTCCGCTACGCGTGCAGCAATCGGCCTCGGCTTCGCTGCCGCGTATCGCGGCAACCATCTCGACGCAGTCGAGCGCCTCGAAACCGCGCTCGCCGAGGAGCCTCCATCCGCACAGATGCGGCCGGATGTCTATTCCACGCTAGGCCAGTCATACGCGGCACTCGGCGCGGCGGACCGCGCTGCTCGACTCTTCGAACGCTGTCTCGAAGAAGTAAGGGAAACCGCGCCGGCGGACCTTACAATTCGCGTCAGGTACGCAACCCTCCTCAGTTACGCATTGAGCGATGCCGGCGAGTACGACCGGGCACGAAGCGTCGTGATGGGTGCACTGGAGGAGGCGGGCTCGCTCGGCGACCCGCACAACCGAATTCGCCTGCTCTGGGCGGTCAGCCGTGTTGCAGCAATCGAGGGACGATCAGCCGAAGCGCTGCAGCACATCCGCAAGGCAATGGCGCTGCTGGAGGCGACAGACGACACGTTGCAGCTGGCACGCGGCTACCTCTTGGCTGCAGGTATCGAGTCGCTTGAGAAACGAGCCGTCGAGACGCGTGAGCTTCTGAGCGCGGCGGAGCGTCTGCTCGCCCCCCGCGCGGAGCCGCGGGACGTCGGCATGTTGCGGATCGGCCAGTCGCGGCTCGCCGCGCTCGAGGGCGACGGCGACCGAGCTGTCGAGACCGCGCGAGACGCGCTCGCGATCTTCGGCGATTCTCACGGCGACGAACAGGGAGCAGCTTGCTGGGCGCTCGCTGCCGGCCTGATGCTGAAGGGCGACCTGGGGACGGCCGACACGACCTATCGTCGTGCCATCGACCTCATGACTGTTCACGGTCGGCGTCACAGCGCCGGCCAAGCGTCCGTTGAATGGGCCTCGCACCTGCAGGAGCAAGGGCGCGGCGACGAGGCGGAGCCGATCCTCCGCCGCGCGTACGATCTCGGTGTGGACGCCGAGACCGCAGCCCGCAAGAGTTGACCCTCTCGCGGGTCGTCCGCCCCGCAGGCCCGTACACGCTCGCTCTCTGCACGAAGCACGCGAGCGATGCAACGCGGCACGTCCGCGACGGGACGCTGACGACGGCGCTGCGTGTCGGAGAACGCGTGGAAGTCGGGACGGCGAGGCAGACGCTGGACGGAAACGTCGTACTGCGCGCTGCGAGTGAGGAGGGCCTGGAGCGCTTGCGGTTCGTCCTCGCCGTCGACGCCGACCACACGGAGTTTCTGCGCCGCTTTGCTCGCGATCCGCTCATCGGCGAAACGGCTTCGCGGTTCCAGGGCATGCGGCAACTCCGAACGCCGACGGTGGCGCAGACGCTGCTACGTGCGTTCTGCGGACAGTTGATCGACTCGCGCCGCGCGCGGCAGCTCGAGTGCATCATCGTGCGCGCGGTCGAGCCTCGCGTGGAGGGAACCGATCTCCATGCCCCGCCGACATGCACGTCGCTCGCGCGGTACGCACCCGTACGGCTGCGACAACTCGGGCTGCATGCGAGTCGCGCGGCGGCGCTCGTCCGGATCTGCCGCTCCACCGATCTCGAGCGGCTACACACGCTGTCGACGGCAAAGGCCGCTGCCTTCATCGAGCGGCAGAGGGGGCTCGGGCCCTGGTCGGCCGGCGTGGTGTGCCTCGAAGGGCTTGGGCGCTCTGAGCGCGGACTGGTCGGAGATCTCACGCTGGTGAAGCTGATGTCGCGACTGCGCGGCCGCTGGGTGGAGGCGCACGAGACGGCCGAGCTGCTCGCGCCCTACGGCGAGTGGGGCGGCCTGGCCGGCCTGTACCTGATGATGGGCTTCAAGCACGGGCTGATTCCGCTGCCCGAGGAACGGCCCGTCCGTTTCCCCCGCCAGGCGTACGCGTGATCGAGCTCGTCCTCGGCGACATCACGGAGCAGGAGGTCGACGCGATCGTCAACGCGGCAAATCCTGGCTTGCTCGGCGGCGGCGGAGTGGACGGCGCGATCCATCGTGCGGGTGGTCCGTCGATCCTCGAGGAATGCCGCCTGCTCGGCGGCTGCGACCCGGGAGACGTGAAGCCGACCTCGGGCGGGGCGCTGCCGGCGAGACACGTGCTCCACGCCGTCGGCCCGATCTGGCGTGGCGGCACCGAAGGTGAGGCCGAGCTGCTCGCGTCCTGCCATCGCCGTGCGATCGAGCTGGCAGACGAGCTCGGCTGCAGGTCGGTCGCATTCCCGGCGATCTCGACCGGTGCGTACGGCTACCCGGTGGAGCTCGCTGCTCCGGTCGCACTCGGCGCGACGCAGTCAGCACTTGCAGACCATCCCGCAGTCCACATCGTGCGTTTCGTCTTTCGAGACGAGGCGATACTTGCCACGTACCGAACGGCAAGGGTCTGACCCCGGCCTTACGGGTCGCGGCGCCTCTCGACGTGTTCCGAACGGCAAGGGTCTGACCCCAGCGGTTCGGCGGCCCCGCCTTAGACTGCGGCCATGGCGGCGAACCGGAAGATCGCGATTCTCGGCGCCGGGCGGATCGGCGAGTCCTTGCTGGCAGGGCTGCTCAGCTCGGGTTGGCGGAAACCGGGCGACATCGTCGTCACCGTGCGCCGTGAGGATCGGCTGAAGGAGCTCGCAGACCGCCACGGCGTCGAGGCAACCCTGTCGAACCCTGAGGCGGTCGTCGATGCCGGGCTCGTCGTGATCGCGGTCAAACCGCAGGACTTCGACGTCCTGCTCGGTGAGATCGGCGGGCTGCTGGCGCCGGAACAGACGGTCCTATCGGTCGCCGCTGCCATTCCGACCGCACAGATCGAGGCGCGTCTCGCACCGGGCGTTCCGGTCGTGCGCGCCATGCCGAACGCGCCCGCTCTCGTGCACGAGGGCATCGCCGGCATCTGCGCGGGCGCACACGCTGACGACGAGCAGCTCGACCTCGCCGAGGACGTGCTCTCACATCTGGGCCGCGTTGTGCGCGTGCCGGAGCGCTACATGGACGCTGTCACGGCCGTGTCCGGCTCGGGGCCCGCGTACTTCGCGCTGCTCGCGGAAGCGATGATCGACGCGGGAATCCTCCTCGGCCTCGGACGCGAGACATCGACAGACCTCGTCGTCCAGACCATGTTCGGCACCGCCAAGCTCCTACGCGACGAGGAGATGCATCCGGTCGAGCTGCGCGAAGCGGTGACATCGCCCGGCGGGACCACTATTCACGCAATTCGGGAGCTGGAACAGGCTGGCGTACGCGCTGCGTTCCTCAACGCAATACAAGCAGCGATGGAGCGCTCGAAAGAACTCGCGACAGGCGACTCCTGAGCAGCGACGTCGAGCTCGTCATCGTCGAGGACGCGACCGAGGTTGCCGCGGCGGTGGCGGAGCGGCTGGCACGCGCGGCGCGCCAAGGTGTACACATCGCGCTCACCGGTGGCACGACCCCCGAGCAGGCGTACAAAGAAGCGGCGCAGCGCGAGCCCGACTGGAGCAGGACGGAGATCTGGTGGAGCGACGAGCGCTGCGTTCCCCCGGACGACGACCTTTCGAACTATGCGCTGGCGAAACACACGCTGCTCGACAGGCTCGAGCGCAACCCGCGCGCCGTCCACCGCATCAAGGGCGAGCTCGGGGAGCAGAGAGCCGCAGCGGACTACGAGCTAGAGCTCGGCGACACCGTGTTCGACCTGGAACTGCTCGGTGTCGGCAGGGACGGTCACGTCGCATCCCTGTTCCCGAATGCACCGACCCTGCACGAGAGCCGGCGCGTGCTCCCGGCGGAGCCCGGGCTAGAGCCCTTCGTCGACCGGGTCACGCTGAGCATCCCCACTCTGAACAGCGCGCGCGAGATCGTCTTTGCTCTCTCCGGTACCGAGAAGGCCGAGGCCGCACGCCGGGCTTTCGCCTCGACGCCAAGCCCCGAGACGCCTGCGAGCCTCGTCCGCGCGCTAGACGGCAGAACCACTGCAATCCTCGATCGCGCTGCTGCAGCCAAGCTCGGGCCTTGACAGGCCCGCGTCTATATGTAGAAGTGCCCCGGGAAGACCAAGGGGGGCCGTTCTTGCAAGAGACGCTGGTACTGGACAAACCTGAGCAGCTAAAGGCTCTCGGCCACCCGCTGCGGGTGCGGGTGCTCGAGATGCTCGGCGCGGAAGGTGAATGGCAGCTCACGAACCGTGAGCTCGCTCAGCGACTCGGAGTCGATCCCGGCCATCTGCACTTCCACGTACGCATGCTGCTCAGGGCAGGACTGATCGAGCTCGCCGACGAGAACGGGCGCGGACGCGAGAAGCCGTACCGCTCCGTGGCGAAAGTCTTTCGCGTTGCGCCCGAGCTGCTCGCGGCAGGCGGCGCCAGGGACATCCAGGCGGCGATGATCGACCAGGTGCAGCGTGCACACGCGCTCTATTCGGCCGACGGCGCGTTTCGGAGCGCGCAGCTCGAGGTGAAGCTGACGATCGAACGGGCGCTCGAGCTGATGACGACGTTCCTGAGCGCTGCGCGCGACCTCGAGGATGAGGACGCCGACAAGATCGTCCTGACGATGTTCGCCCACCCGCCCGCGCACTAGGACTGGGGCAGAAGCGGCGAGCTGAGCTCGGCGGCCATGTCGCGGTGCGCCGCGAGAGCCTGAAACACGACCACCGTGTCCGCTGCGGGAAGATCCTCGAGGTAGTCCTCGCGCTTCTCGAAGGATTCGAGCACCGCCTCGATCGCCTCGATGTACCCGAGCCGGTCCTCGGCCGCGATGTGCGCGAGCGCATCTCCCACGGGTGCAGGAAAATCGTCGCGCGTTCGCAGCCCGTCCGCGAGCACGCGCGCTTCCTCGTCACGGCCGAGGACGAGCAGAGCAAGTGTCGCTGCGTACTGCCCGATCGGCGAGTCCGCGTCGGCAGCATCCTGCTCGAGCGTCCAGCGTGCGTCGGACTCCGCGCCGTCCCAGTCGCCGGCGAGGATGCGTGCCTTGAGGATCGCGATCGGCCTCCCCCAGCTTCCGGGCGGCGCGAGCTCATAGCTCTCCCGGTAACGCTCGACCGCCCTTGCGAACCATTCCCGCGCGTCTTCCGTATTGCCACCCATGAGCCGTGCCAGACCAACGCCTGCTGCGGCGTTGCCCATCCGCGTCAGCTGGCGCTGGCGGGAGTCCTGATCCTCCGCCTCCGGCAGTCGCGCCTCGCCGTCCCGGTAGCGTGCGTCTTCACGCCGTGCGTGCTCCGCCCAGTCCACCACGCCAAGAGCTTATGAAAACGTCCTTCTACGACCTCCCATTGCTAACCGCGCCCGGAGAGGTGTTCACTCCCCGACCGGCAACGGAACGGCTTGTCGACGAGGCGCTGCAGCGGATCGACGGAGTCCCGATACGTATCGCGGACGTCGGCACCGGCAGCGGCGCCGTGGCGATCGCGCTGGCGGTCAACCGCCCAAACGTGGAGGTGTGGGCGACCGACACGAGCGCGGCCGCGGTCGAGCTCGCGCGGGAGAACGCCAAGCTCCACGGCGTCGAGGATCGCGTTCACGTGCTCGAGGGAGACCTGCTCGAGCCGCTCGCGGAGCCGGTCGACCTCGTGGTCGCGAACCTGCCGTACCTCTCCGAGCAGGCCCGGGACCCGCGGTACGAGAACGAGCCACCCGAGGCCGTCTACGCTCCAGGCGACGGGCTGGATCCGTACCGCCGCCTGCTGAACGCCTGCCGCGACGGCAAGCTCGAGACGGGCGGCACGCTCCTGATCCAGTTCCACCGTAATCCACTCGCCGCGAACTGCTGGGAGCTCGAGGACCTGCGCGAGCAACTCGAAGCCTCGGCGTAGACTCGCCTGATGGAACGGCGGGAGGTCGTGTTCGTCGATGGCGTGCGCACGGCTTTCGGCCGCGCCGGCCCGCAGGGCATCTTCTGGAAGACACGCGCCGACGACATGGCCGTCAAGGTCGTACGCGAGCTGCTGCGCCGCAACCCTGAGATACCGCCGGAGCGCATCGGCGAAGTCGCCTACGCGGCCACCGCCCAGGTCGGCGACCAGGGTCTGACGCTTGGACGCGACGTCGCGCTGCTCGCCGGTATCCCACAGTCCGTTCCGGGCTTCGCAGTCGACCGGATGTGCGCCGGCGCCCTGACCGCGGTCACCGCCGGCGCCGGTGAGATCGCGTACGGCGCGTGCGACATCGTTCTCGCCGGCGGCGTCGAGCACATGGGCCACCATCCGATGGGCGAGGACGTCGACTTCAATCCGCGCTTCGTCTCCGAGCGGCTCGTCGATACCTCAGCGGTGACGATGGGCGCAACTGCCGAGAACCTGCACGACCGTTTTCCGCAGATCACGAAGGACGATGCGGACGCCTTCGCCGTACAGTCCCAGCAGCGTGCCGCGGCTGCGTGGTCGAACGGCGTCATGCGCGAGACGGTCGTGCCGATGAGCGTCTTCACGGATGAGGGCTGGAAGCTCGCCGACAGCGACGAATTTCTCCGCCCGGACACGACGCTCGAGGCGCTGGCCACCCTGCGCACGCCGTTCCGCACAGGCGGGCGCGTTACTGCCGGGAACTCGGCGGGGCTCACCGACGGGGCAACCGCCTGCTTCCTCGCCGCAGAGGAGACCGCAGCCGAGCTCGGGCTCGAGCCCAAGATGCGACTCGTCGCGTTCGGGTTCGCGGGCGTCGAGCCGGAGCTGATGGGCATCGGGCCGATTCCGGCGACCAAGCGCGTGCTCGAGCAGACAGGCCTGACGCTCGACGAGATCGGCCTCTTCGAGCTGAACGAGCCGTTCGCCGTGCAGGTGCTGACCTGGTGCGACGGCATGGGCGTCGATCCGCAGGATCCGCGTCTCAACCCGTACGGCGGCGCGATCGCGTGCGGGCATCCACTCGCCGCGACCGGCGTGCGGCTGATGGCGCAGCTCGCGTACGGCTTCCACGAGCGACCGGACGTGCGCTACGGCCTGACAGCGCTCTGTGTCGGGATGGGCATGGGCGCTGCTTTGCTGTGGGAGAACCTTGGCGCCGGTCACTGAGTTCAAGCTCACCCGCGCGGGCGACGTCGCGCTCGTGACGATCGACAACGGCGAGGACTGGACCAAGCCGACCTTCTTCGGGCAGGAGGCGCTCGAGTCACTCGATCGTCTGCTCGGAGAACTCGAGGGCGCGCGATTCAGCGCCGCGGTGATCACCGGCAAACCATTCGTCTTCGCCGCGGGCGCGGACATCACCGAGTTCCCGGACATCACGCGCGAGCGTGCAGTCGAGGGCGCGCGCGCGGGACACGAGCTATTCGGCCGACTCCGTGCGTTGCCGTTCCCGACGGTCGCCGCGATCAACGGCGCCTGCCTCGGCGGTGGTGTCGAACTGGCGTTGCACTGCACCGCGCGAACCATCTCCACCGCGGTCCGCCACTTTGCGTTTCCCGAGGTCTTCCTCGGCCTGTTCCCTGCGTGGGGCGGAACGCAGCTGCTGCCGCGCCTCGTCGGGCCGGAGACAGCGATCAAGGTGATCGTGTCGAATCCCCTGCGGCAGAACCGGATGCTGACTGGCCCGCAGGTCGCGGAACTCGGCATCGCCGACCGGCTGCTCGAGCCGGTGGAGTTCGTCGATGAGTCGCTGGCATTCGCGCGGGAGCTCGGCGGTCAACCGCTGGAGCGGCCCCAGCCCGACTGGTCCGACGCAGAGACGATCTTCCGCCGAGCGCGCACGGCCGTGGACGACACGGTCCACGGCGCAGCGCCCGCACCGTACGCCGCGCTCGACCTGATCGCCGGCGCACAGGAGTGGACGATCGAGGAGGGCTACGGCCGAGAGCGAGAAGCGATCGGCGAGCTCCTCCCCGGTCCGCAGGCACAGGCGTCGCTCTACGCGTTCCAGCTCGTCGAGCTGCGCGCGAAGAGGCACCCGGCTCGTCCCACCGCGCCGCCGCTGAAGGTCAACAGGGTCGGCATCGTCGGCGCCGGCCTGATGGCACGGCAGATCGCGGCGCTGTTCCTGCGCCGGTTGGAAGTGCCGATCGTAATCCGCGACGTGAAGCAGGAGATCGTCGACGACGCGCTCGCCGACATCCGCGCGGGTATCGACAGCCAGGTTGCCAAGGGCCGCTACGACGAGGGCAAAGGGCGTTTCCTCTCCTCGCTCATCTCGGGGAGCACTGACTACGACGGCTTCGCCGACTGCGACCTCGTGCTCGAGGCGGTGTTCGAGGAGCTCGAGGTCAAGAAGCAGGTGTTCGCAGAGCTCGAGCACGTGGTGCGCGACGAGTGCGTGCTCGCGACGAACACTTCGTCTCTTTCGATCACGGACATGTCCGCCGACCTGCGTCGGCCCGAGCGCGTCGGCGGCATGCACTTCTTCAACCCGGTCGGGCTGATGCCGCTGCTCGAGATCGTGCGCGCCGCAGAGACCGACGACGTGACGCTTGCGACCGTGTGGGACGTCGGCGAAAAGCTGGGCAAGCGGCCGATCCTCGTCAACGACGCGCCGGGCTTCGTCGTCAACCGGGTGCTGACACGCATGACGCGCGTGATCATGGATGCCGTCGAGCACGGTACTCCCGTCGAGGAGGTGGACGAAGCGGTCATGTCGCTCGGCATGCCGATGGCACCTTCCGTCCTGCTGCAGATGGTCGGCCCGCGCGTCGCCAATCACGTGCTCGAACGGATGCACGACGCGTTCCCGGACCGCTTCACGCTCTCGCCCGCGCTGGCAGCGATCGCCGACGGCGACGAGGCAGTCGTGGTCGAGGATGCGCCGCGGACACGGGAGCAGATCGTCGAGGACGTTCTCGAGGCGGTAGCCGACGAAATCCACCTCCTGCTCGAGGAAGGCGTTGTCACCGAAGCGGCCGATGTCGACACGGGCCTCCTGCTTGGCGCCGGCTGGCCGTTCTTCCTTGGCGGGATCACCAAGCACCTCGACCAGATCGGCATGTCGGAGCGCCTGTTCGGCCACACCTTTGCCGACCTGGCGGCTGCGGCCCCTGCCTAAGCAGAGCGCACCGGTGCCAGGCACGGGTACGAGACGGTGCCAGCTTCGTCGCAGAAGCCGTCAACGTCGCAGGGCGTACGGGCTGCCGCAGAACGTACCGGTGCCAGGCACGGGTACGTTCCTGTGACGAGAGCCGCGCGAAAGTAGGCTCCCGCCATGGCGCACGACGACTGGCGGGTTCGAATCGAGCTTCCTGACGAAGGAGGTGCGCAGGATTTGCTCGGCCGGCTCGGGTTGCGGCAGAGCGACGCGGAGGAGCTCGCCGACGAGCTGCGCGAGCACCGGCTCGCGGTTTCGCAGGACGGCGACACGGTGTTCGTCTACGCGGCCACCGGCATGCAGGCCGAGCAGGCCGCGCGCATCATCGAGAGCGAGCTGAACGACCTGGGACTGACGCCGCCCCGCTTCGTGACCGAGCGCTGGCTCCGCGACGAGGAGCGCTGGAACGACGACCCAGAGCAGCCGGACGCCGAGGAGGAGCTCCTGCAACGGGGTTACGCGCCATGGGAGGTACGGGTCGAGGCGGACAGCCTCCGGGAGGCCCACGACCTGGCCGAGCAGCTGCGGAGCGAGGGCTACGACGTCTCCCGCACGTTCACGTACGTGATCGCGGGCGCCGGGAGCCGCGAGGAGGCCGTCGCGCTCGCCCGCAGGATCCACGGCGAGGTCGAGCCGGGCGGGGAGCTGGTCTACGAGGTGCAGCCCCAGAACCCCTTTGCCGTCTTCGGGGGTCTCGGCACCTAGGCGACTAGTCGATATACTGGTGACACGACCCCCGCCCTGGGGATTCGCGGGGTCGCCTTTTCTTACAAGTGCAGCGCTTTTAGACGCTGCGTCCATGCAGGAGATCAAAGAGCAGCCGACCACACTGTCGGAGGCGACGGACGGCCTGATGGCCGACGCCCTCCGAGCCGAAGCCTGGGCGGGCGAGCCCTTCATTCGTGAGGGCGAGGATCCCGCCAAGGTCCTGGCGCCGGCCACCTCCCGCCGGCGCGCGCTGGACGACGCCCTTGTCGAGATCGAGGGCGGACGTCGCACGCCCTCATCCGGCTGGAAAGTCGAGTACGGGCTCATGCTCGGTCTCGAGCGGGTGCTCGCCGAGGAGAAGCCGCATCTCGCCTCCGGGACCGAGCTGCGCCGCCACCAGATTGACGCGCTCGCCGGCATGCTGACCGAGCTGATCGCGTCGCACGAGAAGGAAGCGGGGCCAAACGGAAACGGCGCCGTCGCCGAGATCGTCGACGCTGAAGCGGAAGACGAGGACGAGCCGGCTGAGGACTCCGTCGAAGACGTTCTCGACGAAGAGGTCGAGGAGGACGAGCACTACACGGGCCCGGACCCGGGTGCGGTGCGGCGTTACCGGTTACGCCATCCGACCGCATCGGGCAAGACGATTGCGGCGGCCGGGTTCGTGGAGGCCGCTCGCTCCCTCGGCGTCTTGATCCTCACGCACCGCCGTCTGCTCGTCTCGCAGTTCCAGCG
>Ga0137369_10003035_pt1 | contig 17163 bp, 16 predicted proteins | sample SagtaG_12_FD_104918 | JGI IMG/M metagenome (GOLD analysis project Ga0137369, IMG submission 104918) | Vadose zone soil microbial communities from Sagehorn Ranch, Mendocino, California, USA - Sage1_L_113_16 metaG | ecosystem: Environmental > Terrestrial > Soil > Vadose zone | place: USA... | reverse complement strand
TTCTGATAAACAAATGGCGTGAAACGGCCTTTCAGATTAATCGCTTGTTCATAGAGCTTGAGCGCCTCTTCATAATTCTTTGCCAGTTCGGCCTTCGTTGCTTTCATCGCCAGCTTTTCATCCTCTGGATAAGCTGACTCTGCCTCTGCCCCGGATTTGGGCGCACTATGCTTGTTCTGCCCATCCGCGTTTCGGACGGCAGGTCCGACATGCATATGTCGATCTTTCGTGATTGTTACTTCCTGGGTAACGCCGTTGGGGTAATGGAGTGTGATCCTCGAATCAGGATTGCCTTCCCACGTCGCAATTTCCTTTCCGTTTCTCAAGATGACGTGACGCGGTGACCTCTTGATTTCGAGATCGAGTTCCTTCGTGCTTCTTTTCTTCGCCGGCGGAGCGTTTTCGGGGCTGATATGAACACGCAGGTTCACTGGCCAGCCTGGGTGTGGAGGAGCGGACAAATGCAAATCGCGCAACTTCTCTCCGACACAGGCCGCGGCCGGTTGATCCGGAGAAGCGAACACCTGCTCCACATTCCCGTTAGCCGCAAAAACAAAAACAACATCAAACACGACTCGCGGTCCGGAATTCTTTGTGCACTCACTAACAATCTCACTCAGCCGCGGCACAACCGTCGCTGAGAATTCAACGTCGTAAACCTTTCCCGGGTCGGTATCGACAACGCGCTTCGCCTCGGCCAAAGCTTGGGCGAATGAGGCAAAGTGGCTTGAGCTTATGGCCGGGGTCATTTCCGAGGCGAAAGCTCGAATACAAAGAAGAGCCAGAGTAAGGCTGAGACTTATTAATTTCATACCGTCGCCGACCAAATCGCGCGGCCATCGATTTTTGAAATCGCAGCAACACGGTGATTCATTCCTAACAGGATTACGGGTGACTGGCTCATTTGAAGAAAATCGCATTGCTTTCGTTTAAGATTTTGTTCTATGCGAGCGAACAAAAGCGAGATAAAAAAGCATGGAATTGATATGCGCGGAGCACCGAAGACGCACTTTTGGTATGAGGATTTTCGGCCGGCTAGCAGAAAGAGACTGGATTCACCGCGCGGGAAGAAGCGAAGCTACTCACTTTTCTCAACCGGCTTTTGTTCGATCATTAATTTTCCATCCGGCCCGTTCGTCATCGTAATTTCGTAGGTGCGTTTGAGTTCGTGGTCAGCGTCGGGCTTATCGGCGCTTCTGTAAAAGCAGGTCTTTTTGCAGACAAGCGTACTCGGCTTGCTCCAGTGGATTTTTTCAAGAGCCATGTACGCATCCCCAAGCTTGGCATCGCACTCTGTCAGCCGCGGGTCGTCCAACGACGGTATTTCAACTTTAACGAACGATTTGTCTGACAATTGATAAGCTTCCGCTTTGACGGGCCCCTCCCCAAAATACAGGAAGGCCTTTGAATCCGGCGCCCACTCGACATCGCCTTCCCGGTCCAACCCTCTACCCTTGTCCTCAGCGGTCAGATCCTTTATGACTTTGCCAGTGCCTTTGTCGATTAATTGCGACCGGGTGACCTTCGAGTCCTCGGTGGGTTCTTCATCGAAAAATGTTTTGTGAATTGTGTAGTGGCCGTCCGGTGATGGGAAATCAATCTCGCGCCGGAAAAATAGTTTGGATGTTTTCGGAAAGTGGAGTTGGAGATACCCCAGGCTTCGAAATGGATAGGTTACGTTGTCGTCGAGCGCGTTTCTCACTTCGAACTGGAAGTTGAGCGGTTGGCTCCGCAAAAACTCCCAAAGTCCCATCATCACCGATGAGATGGATCACCACGCTCGTAAGACCGAGGTGCTCTTCCGCACCCGCTCCGTCCGCACTAACGCTAAAGAATGTCTTCAGCGCCTTCTGGTCGCCGCGCGCCGCTGCTTGTGTAACTTCGTAATAATTGATGCTCTGCTTGCGAGCTTGCTCGTCGATCTCGTCGCCCTTTTCCGGCTTACCGGGTAAATCCTCTTTGGTGAAGAAAAGTCGAATGCGAGACGCGTGCATCCAGCCGGTCTTTCCCGATGACAGTTTTACCTTGCACCACTGATCATCGCCTTTCCGTTCAAATGAAAATGGCTCGCCGGCTTTGACCTTTGCTATTACTGGCGCGTCTGTCCCTTTCTCTTTCCGCAAATTCACATAGCCATCCGGATCATCGATTACTCCACGAAATGCATTCACCTCGGCAAACCCGAGATACTCGCGCGGCACAGTTTCATCCGGCTTGTCGCCTGCACGACAAGATAAACAAATTACAATGGAACAGAGAATAAATAATTTGCCTGGCGCGGTCATGACTGGTTAGTTACTCACCAGTTTTCCGAGAGATCAGAAGCATGGATGGCGATAACACAAATTTTTGATTCACTGTTCGTTAGCTAATCGCCGCATATTCACGCCTTCGAGGCTGAGTCCCTTCGGTGTCTCGCGAAGATGCAGCCGGACGTCTACTCCGAAATCAGTATCGCCTTTGCGATCTCCGCTCGAGAAGTACTGGTACGCCTTCATCTCGACTGCACCGTCGTTAGTCACTTTTTCGTTGTAGAATGATAACGCTCCGCCTTCTTCGGGATCGAAACGCTTTTTGACGAAGGCATAGATCCTCGGCGTAAGCGTCTTCAGCAAATTGACAGCGCCGATGAACTTCGGGCCGCTCGCAATTTTTCCAGCTACGCAATCGTCGGATGACCATTTGTTAGCCAACAATTGCACGAAGAAGCTCGAATCGGGCGACCACGTGACAATGCATTCGGGATGATTGTAGCGGCGACGCGTTCCAATCCAGCCCGCGCCCGTTTGTCCGAGGATTTTCTTTTGGGCAAGATCGACAACGTAATTGCGAATGTCTTCCGCACCGCCTTCGGCGTAGTAGCTCTCGAGCTCTTTGTCATACAGGGCACCCCAATCGATTTTTTCTCGCGCGAATCCCAGCGCGATGGCAAATCGTCCATCCGGCGACGCACTACCGTGAATAACGCGATACTTGTCGCTGTCGCCTTTAACGTTGACGAACGGATCGGACTCCGGCGCACCTTTTCTGAGCTCTTCGGCCATTTTCGTCGGCGCATTCAAAATTTCCCTCAGTTGATCCTCGCTCGGCTGATTCGCCTTCTTGGTAAGATCGACAGTTACATTTGGTGTATGCACGGTGTCCGTCGGTTCGCCCGGTTTGAAGTGCGCGCTTTTGCGCAGCTCGCGAATAAGAACGCCGTTACCACCGCTTTTTTCTTCGCCAAAATATTTGCGCGATTCTTCCACTTGCACGCCGCCATCGGTCGCTGGCGTTTCCTTGCGCACGAGCATGAACATGCCGTCGTAGTCATTATCAAAATCGAGCGCAAAATATTCCGTCAGCTTCCGTTCATTGCCGTCGCGGCTTTCCACTGCAAGCTTGATTAAATCATCGGCACCGTTGAACCAAGCCTGCTCGCTGTCGCCCTTATCGTTTCGGCTGGCATAGCGGACCGAGCGTGCAAGTTGGTCTTCGACTTGAGCATAACGCGCCGCTAACTTTTTCACCTGGTCCTCCACTGAGAGCGCGCCTGACGCACTGCCCACGAGCGCGAAAATTCCAACAACAATCCAAAACCGAATGAGAATGCTTCTTTTCATACGCGAACGCGCGCCACTAATGGAAACTCCGGCCCGAAGATCGCCTTCAGTTGCTACTTCTTCTTCAGCTTTCGTAACGCTTTCTTCGCTTCCTGCGCGTATTCGCCCTTCGGATCCAGCTTCAATGCTTCCGCAAAGTACTTTCGTGCACTCGTGAAGTCTTTCATCTTAACGCTAACGTTGCCGAGATTAATCAACGCCCCAACTGATTTGGGCTCGATCTCGTGCGCCTTTTCGAGAAACTCGCGCGCCTTCTGCCATTCGCCAAGGTCCGCGTAATAACCGGCAGCGTCATTGAAGCCCTCGGCATGATTTGGATATTGCTGTGTCGCCAGGGTCGAAATCTGGAACCAGCGCTTATCATCCTCCGCGTTCTCGTTTTTCTGGTAATACAAACCATATTCATGCAGCTTCTCCGGAATGAATTTGTCGGCGGGTTCCTTGAGCGGTTCGCCTTCCCACTTGAGCTGCGCCGGGTGCTCACGCGTGTAAGCGACCATCTTCTTCAACGTCGCTAACTCATTGTCGAAATCTCCGCTCTCTTGATACATGAACGCGAGCCCGCACCAGATACCCAAGCGGTCAGGAAATTTTGTCGTCGCTTCCTGAAGAAGATCGGCTGCTCTCTTCATACTCCCTTCAACTTGCTCGAATGAAATGCTTCCTGCTTGCTTTCCCGTTTTTTTGTCAGTCAATTTAAAGTCGCCTGGGCCGGGTTTCTTCGTCGAAATGTTGGGCTGACGTTGGTTAAAATAATAATTCGCGCTCGTGATCCACGCGTCGGGATCGTCAGGCGCCTTCTCCCGCCATTCGGTGAGCAGCGGCTCGATCTGCCCCTCCGCATGCTGATCCAGCAGCTGTCTGTAACGATGAGCGTAAGCCTGGCCACTTGCCACCTCCGACTTCGGCTCGACGTAGACCAGGGTTTTCAGAGCTTTCTCGAGTTGACCGGAATCTTTTTGGTAGCTCGCTTTATCGCGTGAGGTGAGGACAATGAAGGCGACCCCCTGCGGAAGTTGGACGTAGCCCACACGTTCCCACTGCGAGTACGTTTTCGTGGCGGGATATTCGTTAATAAAATAATCGTGACCGTCCTTGGTTTTGCCGGAAGCAATTTTCTCTTTCGGGGTGCCGTGTTTTGCTTTCATTTCCTCGATCGCCATTTCAACGAATGCGTTTACGCCCTCAAATTCAGCGCCGGCCATGTTCGCGTACATCACCGTCTTCGCGTCCGACCACGATGAACCTTTCGGATACAGCACACAGGGCATGGCCTGTTCTTTACCTGCCTCATTGTCCACAACCCATCCTTCGGGTGGACTGATGTTAAACCCAGCTTTGGGACCACGAACAATTCCGCCGGGAGTCGTTTCTTCACCGCGCAGCATACAGATCGAGGAAATAGCGAGCGCAAGAAACCCGCAGATCCATATTTGTGTTTTCATGTTATTGAATGACGTTATTCGTTATTCTTTTGTTCCTTAACAGGTTGCGTGTTTAAGACTCGTGTTTTGTCGGCGGGTAGAAGCTCGCATTCGCCTTCAGCGTCAAACGAAACATGATAGAGAGCAGCCGATTCGTCGCTCTCGTCCTCTAATTTTTCCGCCTCTCCATACTGACCGATCGTCGCTGACGGATTGCGTTCCTTGACCTGCCACTGGGATTCCTCGCTGACCACGAAGCGGGTCGGCGAAATCCACTTTACGATCGCTGAATAACTCGAATTCTGACGCACCTTCCACGGCTTGCCTACGGTATCCTCGGCATAGATCTGATCCTCAGTGAGCGCACCGCCGAGTTCTTTCGTTAGCTGGCAAAACTCAGGCACTGCATGACAAAGCAACTCCGGCGTCTTCACCGGATAGGCGCGTCGATTTTCAATGCGATAAATGGCGTTGTCCGCCCAGTGCCGGTCAGCCCGCGACGTAATGCCAACATGTTTGGAATCCGATGCCCAATGTGCGTGGTATGCGTCGGGTGCGGAATCCAGACCGGTTGCCACTTCTTCCAGTTGTCCGATTAGTTTTTTTGTATGCGCATCCCGCAAATACACTCCAAACTCTCCAGCCTTATTCTCCCCGGTAACAATAGAGAACTTCTTGTCCGGTGAGGTTCCGCCATCGATCACCAGAAATTCTCCCGGTTTGTAGTCGTACGTGGCCGTCGCGCTGGCATGTGCGACGAACGCAAGGCTGAGCGCGACCGCTGCACTCATTCGCGATCGAATCTGTCTCATGGGATGGGAACCATCAAAACTGCTGTTAACAGGAGGCTGCGATTGTGAAGGATATGAAGTCAATTCGCATTGCTCGCGTCATTCATTGATGTTGTCGAGGCCGACAAATCTCCAGCCGCTCTTGGTCAATTCAAAAATGAAGCGAATCGGTGCGTTTTCCCAGTCGTTTGGAGTATCCTTGAAAGGGCAGTAGATCCCATACTGCCGGTCGGTTTCTTTGTGCGGTTCAGCGCTTTTAAAGCATTGGGCGGCATTTGCCTCGCCTTTGAAGATTTCGTTATATCGGCGCAAGAAGTCCTCCTTGTTTTTTACGGCTTTAACCTCATAGGGCATCGACAGTGGGAATTTCGTCATTTCCGCGACCGTCGTTTTGTCGCCAGCGATGACCGCGGATCTAAAATCTTTCCAGAACGTGGAAAACTCGCTCTGCGCAAAAGCGGTTGAAGAGAACAACAGAATTAAGATTCCGGCTAACCAAGTCTGCGCCCTGATCACCTGCCACGGCCGGCAAGCGCGAATGGACGCGAATGAATTCAGTTCCGACGATCTCATTGTTCCTTTAATCACGGTGTTCTTCTTTCGTTAGGATTTCCTGCGTATTTGAAAAACAGCTAATCGTGCACGCGACGATCGCGACGAAGGCAAAAACGATTTCATTGTTCCTCTTCGGCTTCCTTCTCAGGCAGCCGTTCTGTTTTGACGATCTTAGGTTTTCCTTCAGCATCGAATTTGACGGTGAATAGGAACGCTGCCTTTGCGGCGTCGTCCCAAACTGAATACGCGTACAGAATCGCCGTGTCGCGATCGATCCAGCGACGGATTTTCAGCATATCTCTGCGCGCTGCTTCCCGCCGACCCCGAAGTTTTTTTGGCAATTGCTCTTTTGCTAATTGCACCACCTGACTTCGCTCGGACTCCTTCAGGAGCGAGGGCAAAGCGACCCATTGCTCTCCCCGCAGCTCATAAAACGCGACTGTTATCCAGACGTAATGGTGCGCATGCAAAGGACTATAATTGAAGCCGAAACGTTTCGAATCCGGAGCCCAGAGTATCTCCGCCTCAGGACCATACACCTCCAGCTCTTGATCAAGAGCTAACACAACTTGCGTTGTTCCGGCCTTTACAATTTCCCCGCCCTTGTATTCCCATTGTTTATCGGGCGACAACCAGTCCGAGGCGAAGGTGCTCGGAGTCCCACTCGAATCGAATTTCAAGATAGAGTGATCGTTCGAGGCAAAAACGTTTCCAGAACCATCGACACCCAGGGCATCAACCCCCGTAGCGCCAAGAGCGGAGCTAAAAGTGCTCTTCGTTCCATCTGGATTAAATTTAAGAATCGCGTGGCTGCTGTTATCGGCTGCTGTTACTTCCGGGACATAGACATTGCCGGCTGCATCAACCGCCAAGTGGTTCGAAGTCTCCAACCCCGTGGCGAAAGTGGTTTTCGTTCCATCGGGACTGAATTTGAAAATCTCCCGGCCGAGCCTGGCGTCTCTTACAGTCTGGTCCGCGACAAAGAGATTGCCGGCTCCATCAAAGGCCAGGTCCATGAAATTAGCAGGCTTGGAGGTGACGAACATGCTCTTTACTCCTTTCGGGGTGAATTTAAAAATCGAATCACCCTGAGAAACAAAGAGATTACCCGAACGATCAAAGGTTATGCCAACAGAGCTGATCCCCGTTGCGAACGTACTTCTCTTTCCGTCAGGCGTGAATTTGAGGATTGAGCGGCGGCTCTTGGCATCCGTTGCTGCGCCGTCTGAGACGAAAAGATTTCCTTCGCGATCAAAGCACAAGTCAAGCGGATACAGGCCCGTGGCGAAAGTGCTCTTCGTTCCATCGGGCGCGTATTTGGAGATGGAATGTCCGTCGGGCACAAAGAGATTCCCGGCCGCATCAAAAGCTAGCGCACTAGCATGGACGCTTACAGGCACCAAGATTGTTGCTAGAATGGTAGTTGTTAGGCCGATAAATAGTCTTTTCATTTACCTCTCAATTCCCGGTCCTCATTCCCCATCCTATTAATTTCTTTGCGCTCCTCCGCGTTCAATCCGATGACTCCTTTCTCCGGCACCTCGAACGTCCTTGTGACTTTCCAGTTGCCGGCAGGATCGAATTTGAGGGTGAAGAAAAAAGACACGCTCACCGCTTCCGTTTCGTCTCCGATTTCAACAGTTTTAACCTCATGGGCATATAAAAGCGCAGTGCTTGAGTCGATCCATTTGCGAACTTGCCAGCTCGTCAAAAACGGCCAGTCTGCCCGCAGTTTCAGCTTTTTCTTCTGCCTTGCCATCGAACGATCGAGCGGCGCAGTCGTGGCGGCGTTGGATTCTAGCGAATTGAGCTTGCGCCACGTGTTCCCGTCGAGTTGATAAAATTGCGCCGTTTGATAGCCCTTGCCCGGCTGAAGGTTAAATGCAAAGCGTTTTGAGTCTGGCGCCCAAACGATGTTTGCATAGCCAGGCGCTCGACCCAGCGCTTCTGCGAGTCCGTCAACGTATTCTTCTTCGGAAAGCACGAGGGATGTCTCGTCGCTGCCGGCTTTTGCGATAACAAAATCCCCCTCTTCACCGGCCGCGCCAGCGCGAAATTCCCACTCGCCATCCGGCGAAACAGATCTCGCCGGCGGCTTTTTCTGCTCCTCCGCAAAGGCGGATGTAGCGACAAGCAAAAACGCCGCAGCAAACGTCCATGCAATAAGCTGATTGCACGCGCCAAGGCGTGAGTCAGGTGTTGGATGGTTCGGTGTGATTTCGCCCGCCGCGCCGTAGCCTGCGCGAAAGCGAGTGAATGCAGATGAGGGGATCAGCGACATAAAAGGTAAAGCCGCGACCGGTAGCAGCGAGCGAGCGGGTAAGCAAAGCGAGTTTCAAATCCGCGTCTGGAGTTTCGGCGGTTCATTCTTCCACCGTGGTCTTCGTTTTCCCGACCTTCTTCACCGAGGCGTGATGCTGCGCGTCAAATGCAAGTGTAAACCGCACCTCTGCGGTGCAAGTGGCGCCGCTTTCACGACAAAGCATCATCAAGTCGTTCGACAGCTCCAAGTCTCCCGACCTTAACCACCTCACCGGCGTCGCGGAGCCGCCATAGTTTTTGACGGCACCGCAGTCCTTGGGGAGCTTGATATCGGGAGACGGCAGGTCCTCAGGCAAGGACGCTTCCTCGAAAGTTGTGCCATTCCAGAAATAAACCTTCACTTCACCCCACTTGTCACCGCGGTTGGCGTAGGCAACCCGCTTTGAATCTGGCGACCATACCAGAACCTGTGTGCGCCAGGGCACCCCTAGACCGACTATGACCTTGCTGGTTGCTTTCTCGATCAACTCGCCCTTTCCTTCGCCGAAGCCCTCGCCATTAGTAATCCGCAACGCAAACCGCCCATCGGGCGATGGATACTTGATTTCCTCCTCTGCCGCCAGCCACTGCCAGGGATACGCGACACAGCAGGCAACTGCGATCGACGAGACCAATCTAACTTTCATTCTTTGAGCTGCACCGCCTCGTCAACAAGCGCGGTAAGTACTGCCTTGAGCGAGGTGTTATCGTTGGGATAAATAATGTCGTCAATGCGCCATCCGTTTTTCAACTGAACAAGTTGGAAGACGACTACTTTCTCCGCTTTCTCTTCGTTAAATAATTTGAAGCGTGCTTCGAATCGGCCAGTTTGCGGCGGCGTTGCCTCAGTGATGCGAAGCTTGAAGTTGAGGTGGTCGTCGAAGTCCTGAGCTCCAAGGATTGGGTCGAAATCGAGTCCACAAAGGTCGCCCTCGGGACAGTCCCGCTCCAGCTGCGCATTCTTTAGGAATAACTTGGTTAGTTGGGGACTGAAATATTTCGACAGCACAGCGCGATTGCCGAGGTTGAGTTCTTTGTGCTCCCACGGCCGGTGAGCCTTGTAAAGCGCGCGAATCACCTCCTCTGGGCCGTCTTCCGCGGCGACCGCAGATGACGCAAGCACCGTGAGCAATGCGAGAATAAGTGCCTTGTGTTTCGTGAGCATCAGATTCTGAAAATTAGTGTACGTTGTTGAAATTCGTGTCTCTCATTCTTCGAGGTGCACCGAGTCCATGATGTGGTCGATCTCCTGCTTTAACTTGGGATCGGTGTTCAGATTCGAGCTAAAGTTGAGCTCTAACAGCTGACCTTTGTAGGAAGTAGTGAGGTTGCGCGTGTAGACCGGATTATGAGAATAGTCCTTCTTCCCTTTCAAGACTGGCACGAAACTCCAGTCCGCCCACTTGCGACCGTCGATCGTGACAATTTCCTTCTTCAGCCATTGAAGGTGTGAATCCTTCGGTAGCCATTTGAAGCCTTTCGAGTATTCCGCCACGCGCATCTTGAGATAACCCTCGAGCTTGTCCGGCGTGAGTCCGTGTGTACCGCGCAAGACTGCCCCCCACGCGCCATCCGGGCCGGAGAATTTTGCCAGCGTCTTTGGATCCTTCGGATCGTCAGGATCACGCGAGAAATCAGAGGGGATGTCGATCTTGAGCTTGCCGTCCAGGAGGCTCACTGTTGTTCCCGGTCCGCCGTTCCCGGCGGCGCGATTGCTGCTCGAATCGGCAACAGACTCTTTGCTTACTAACTCCGGGTCCAGTTCTTGCGCGTGTTTGAAGTCAGCCTCAGCACCGGTCGCATCTCCCTTATCCTTCTTCACGACAGCGCGATTGTAGTAGGCGCGTGCGTAATCAGGTTTGAGTTCGATTGCTCGTGTGTAATCAGCAATTGCTCCATCCCAGTCATTATTGTCCGCTCGAGCGTTGCCGCGGTTGTTGTAAGCAGCCGGGTTTTGGGAGCCCAGTTCAATAGCTCGGGTGTAATCAGCAATGGCGCCGGCCGCGTCCTTCTTAAGCCATTTAGCCTGGGCGCGATTATAATAAGGCGCGTCATCTCTTGGATTGACCTTGATGGCACGAGTGAAATCCGCGATGGCTCCATCTAAGTCACCGTTCTTCCCTTTTTCGATTCCACGGTTAACGAGGTTCGCAGCAGACTCTTCAGCCGCTAGGGGCGCTACCGGCGATGGTGATGGCTGTGATGACTCCCAAGTGTAAGTGACGCTGCCGTCGGCTTCGCGAACGAGTTTCGTGCCGACAACGACGGTTCTCGCCGCGGGTTTTTCCCCGATGGGAATGACTTCGACGTAAAACGAAACCGGTGCGCCTTCGGTTCGACCGAGCGCGCCCATTTCCTTCAACTGCTCCCAGACATGCGTTCCGCTCACCGTCTTCTTGAGAAATCCTAACCTGACCAGCGCATCGTAGGGAAATTCCACCACGCCGTAATGATTCGGCGTAGCCGTGTCCTTGAGAAATGCGCGATAGATATCCTCGCCGATCTGTTCCGACTGCAAAAGCTTGGGATCAACTTCGATGCGAACGATTTTTTTTGCCCAATCGAATTTGTGCTGCTCGATGTCATTGAAGCCGTGCATTTTTTCGTCAACTGGTGGCCCAAGCGGCGGCGGGGCGATCTTTTCTTTGGCCGGCGCATAATCGAACGAGCATTGAATTACGTCCGTGCTACCGCGCGAAAACATCGGCATGTCGGTATGACCGATGTATAGAGCTTGTCCCTGCGCGTCGAGCACGAGCCAATATTGCGGCAACGTTTTCGGATCGACTTTTTCATCGGCGACCTTGAGCCGAATGTGCAACCAAGTCTGGCCGTTGCGTTGTTCGGCGCCAACTTTTTCAAACGCCGGCTCGAGCCGGCCGGACATGATCGGCGTGTGCGTCCAGTTGTAGAGCAACCGATCGTCCGGGGTGCCGGGGTGAAAACTTTCGCTGGCATCCGAGCTTGCCCATGCCCTGTCTTTAATCACAATCAAACGTCTGATAGCGCTGCCAGACTCGGGTTCCATTGTGAGATCGAAATCTTTCCCGGAAAGAAGCCCATGAACTTTGATGGTCTTGGTAAAACTGGCCGTTCCTTTCACTTCCCAAACGCCTTCATTCATTTTCTTCATCGCCGCCATCAGCAAGTTTTCAGGACCTGGTTCCGCGGCGAGCGCGTGAGGATTTCCCGGCGGAGCGACGACCGGCGGTTGATCGCTAATCTCCGTGTAGGTCGCATCCGTTGTTACGTACTCGCCTTCTAAACCGCCGGGGCCGTGATAGCGGCGGATGACTGTCGGCTTGCCGCCTTCGAGCGCGATCCACCAGTTCGGCCGATCTCCTTCGTAATGAATTTTGTCCGGCGCTTTAAAACGAACATGCAATAAATTTTCAGTTTCCCCTTTCTCCGGGGGGACTTTTTCATGCGGTGGAATCTTTTGATCGGAGGAAAACTTGATCGGTGTGTGCACGAGATAATAAAAACGCCGATCGTTTACGTCGGCATTTTTCCAGTTTTTGCCGCTGTCTTCGCTGACCCAACTTTTGTCGCCTAAAGTGATTTGTCGCCTTGTTCCATCGACCGTTTCGATCGTCAGATCAAAATCCCTCACGGCAATAATGCCGGAAATGTTCATCTGTTTGTTCGCTTCGATGCGCGCATCGACTCGCCACGCGCGAGTCTCCGAGACCTTTTTGGCGGCGGCGAGGATCGCTTCAGGCTTTTCCTGATCGGGCGTGGTCGATTTCTTTTGCTGTTTGGCCAAAACAACTGAGGGACTCGCCAACAAAACCAATGCGGCAACCGACCACATCCAAGTTGCGCTAACAGGCTTAATCGCTCTCATAAGAATTGCATCCTTGGCATTTTCCTATGCGCGAATTGCCCGCACAGAAATCGGCACACAGTTGCGGTTGTGGGTCGACAAGTCACGCCACCCTTGCACAATGAGAATGACACCAGCTACCAAGCTTGAAGTCGAGCAAATTCAATTATGAAACGCATCCTAATGTTAGCAGCCGCGCTCGTTATCGCGTTGAGCGACCAGGCTTTTGCGCGCCTCGGCAATACCGAGGATCAAGTCAGCGCGCTTTTCGGCAAGCCGGTTGACCCGGGTAAGTCAGATAGCGACGGCGTAACAACAAACATGTACAAAAACCCAACGGGTGAGTACATTGCTGTGGTCCAGTTCCTAAAAGGTCATAGTGTTGCCGAAGCTTATTCCCGGGTGGATAGCCGCAAGCTTTCGGAAAAAGAATTGTCGATCTTTCTCCAGGGAAATTCTGCCGGCAAGGAATGGAAAAAAGATCCGGGCGGCAAGTTCGCGTGGGAAAGAAGCGATCACCATGCAAGCGCATCGTACGAAACGATCGCGGGACGACCCACCCTGCTCATCCGAGCTAAATATTAGCGAGCCTGTCATTAGCTGCCTCGCATAGTATCGCAAGATCGACATCGGCGTTGACGTTCGCGAACGGATTGGCGGAAGGCGAACCGGCTTCCTTTAGCGCCGTCGCGATCATATTCGGGTTGGAAACGAATTCATTGGTCGCTAAGATTGCGCCGTGAACCGCTGCCTCATCGCACTGATGACCACGCCGATCTTGCTGGCAGTTTCTGCGCACGCGACAAATCCATTTCTCGAGGCGCCGGATGACAAGCCGGTCTCAGCCAAGTTTGGCGGGACGGAGTGGCGCGACGAAATTCAGGAGGAAGAAATCCCTCTCACGGCGCGAGTAGTCATAACGCGTGTAGCAAAAATGCCGTGGGGCGCAATTTTCAAAATCGAGTTCACGGATCTCAAATCGCGCGCTAACAAACCCCGCCAAATTCGGCCGGACTACTTTATCGTGACTGACGAGCGGATCGTCCTGCTAAACGAAGAGGACAATGAAACCGCAGTTAAGAAGATTTCAGTGATGGACAAGCCGCCGGCATTCGAGCCGGGCGACGTCTACGGAATCACCAGCGGCAGCTTCAATCACGAAGATGGATTATGGAAAACGACAACCGGGCTAAAAGGCGATTTGTGCGTTTATGAGGCGAACCATCCTTCGGGCCATTTCAAAAAAGTGGTTTGGAAAAAAGGCGTCGGCTTGGTCGAGTACTCCACCGGCTACGGCGCGATGGCTGATGGCTTTCGCCTGAAGCGAATCACACAAAAAACTCAGTCACGTTGATCACGCTTTAGGCGGCAAAACTGATCCGCGGCGAGGGCGAGCAGTCGTTTCTTTGATCGTGCAAATCCACAAGGATCTCGTTTACAGTGCGCGAAAGGCATGTCCCCGATCTTGGACCACTGGTTAGGCCAGCACCACAGGATACGCGACAGTATTATTTGGGAATACCCCATTCCGCTGCCCGTGTTTCACTCATTTTCATTCGAGCGTGCCCAACCTTACAAGAACTGGCCCCAGTCGGACAAAGATGCTTTGCAGGCGGCCTTTGCCGCGGCCTGGAATTTCAGCTCGATTCAGTTGAATGATCCGCCGTCCAATCTCCTCCATCCCGGCAACCACGAGCCGCCAACTACTGCCCTCTCGTATTCGGACGCCCATGCTTTGTATTTAGCATGCGTGGGCCAGAGTCTGGCTGTCGAATGGTCGGTGGCTCACTATTCGAGTGGCAATCTCGCGATCGTCTTCGATAGCTGCGAGTTCTTTGTGTGGAGCGAGGCCGATAATGGATACGAGATTCAAGATCTGCAAGGCGGGCACGTTGTTCCGGCATCGCCGCATACGATGTACACGTTTCTCCAGGACAATGACCTAATTGGCGCCTATCGGTACGGCACAATTGTGCGCATGGTCGAGTGGTGTCATAACAACTTAAGCCATCACATCGGTCCACATACGGCGAAAAACTGCCAAAACGTGTGGCAATATCGCGGTGAGGCGCCGGTACTACGCACCATTAAAGGCACCAAGGATCACGCGAACCCGGATTACGGTGTTCGGCACTGGACGGCCGGCTGTCACGGCACTGCTGGGTTCTTGCGCGCGGTACTGCGCACAGTGAACATTCCGGTCGTCCATGACCATCAATGTGGTCACGCGTTGCCGTACTTTTCAACCGATGGGGTTCATCTCAGCCACGGCGATGATCCATACGATCAATGGACGTTCGCAGACCCTCCCTATTCGATGTCCGAATTGCTGCTTGACCAAACGAAGTTTGATTCATGGTTTGGCAGCGGCGTCTCCGCTGACGCCAAGTGCAAGCACATTAGCAAGCGGCCTGCGGAGTTGGCTATTCAATACCTGCCCACCGCGATGTTGCATGATTACTGCAACGATCGATTTCTAGGCAACTCACACGCTGACGGTGAAGTGTATGCTGGTTTTAAACCACACGGTTACACAGTCGCGCAACTTGAGGGGCTTCATCTCTGGAGGAATATGAAGAGCAAAATCGCGAGCATGGGGGGCTGCGACCAAATTGCATCCTTAATGGCTGGAAAGACCAAACGCCGGCGGAGCTTTCACCATGAAAACTAGTTTGTGTTCTCGAATTGCTCTCGGACCGCGCAGTTAAGACGCTGAAATGGATTTGCCCGGCGCGCTCAAGAAACATTTTGGTTATGGCCAGTTCCGGCCGTTGCAGCAGGAGATCATCACCGACGCGCTAGCAGGGCGGGATGTGTTTGTGTTGATGCCGACGGGCGGCGGAAAATCGCTCTGCTTTCAATTGCCGGCGTTGGTGCGCGATGGATTGACGATCGTGGTATCGCCACTTATTTCACTCATGAAAGATCAGGTCGATGCGCTGCATACGAGCGGGATCCCAGCGACGTATCTCAATTCCACCTTGGATCGGCAGGAGGCGAGCGAGCGATGGCGCGGCCTGCATCGTGGCGATTACCGAATGCTTTACGTCGCGCCAGAGCGATTGATGCTCGATACGTTTCTGGAGCGCGCGCTCAATTGGAACATCGCGCAGATCGCGATTGACGAAGCGCATTGCATCAGTGAATGGGGCCACGATTTCCGGCCGGAATATCGCGAGCTGAAAAAACTGCGGACGCACTTCCCGGACGTGCCGGTGATGGCGCTCACGGCGACGGCCACCGAACGGGTCAGGATCGACATCGTTAAGCAGCTTAAACTGCGCGAACCGCGCTGTTACGTCGCCAGCTTCGACCGGCCCAATCTGAATTATCGCGTCGTGCCCAAATCGGCATCCTACGAGCAGCTGCTTGCATTCATTCGCAGCCGGCCAAACGAGAGCGGCATTGTTTATTGCGCAAGCAGAAAAGGCGCGGACTCGCTGGCGGTTCGGTTGTGCGAAGATGGCGTCACGGCGAGGCCATATCACGCCGGGCTGACGACCAGAGAACGGACCCAGAACCAGGAACTTTTTCTTCGCGATGACGCACGCGTCATCACTGCGACGATCGCGTTTGGCATGGGTATCAACAAACCAAATGTACGTTTCGTCGTGCATTACGATCTCCCAAAGAATCTGGAGAGCTATTATCAGGAAACGGGACGCGCCGGGCGCGACGGGCTGCCCAGCGAATGCGTATTGCTTTTCAGCCCGAGCGACGTCGCCAAGCAGTTGCATTTCATTGATGAAAAGAGCGAGAGCGAAGCGCGAATCGCGCGAGAGCAACTCCGGCAGATGGTGCATTACGCCGAGACACGAGAATGCAGGCGCGCGACACTGCTCAGATATTTCGGGGAACAGTTTTCGCAGCCATCATGCGATGGCTGCGACAATTGTTTGCAGCCGCGCGAAACTTTCGATGGAACCATCCCGGCCCAGAAATTTCTCTCCTGCGTTCATCGAATTCACAGGAAAAGCGGGTTCGGCTTTGGAGTGAATCACGTTGTCGAAGTGCTCACTGGCGCAGATACTCAAGCGATCCGGCAACGGCACCACAACGAACTATCCACCTACGGGATCGGTCGGGACTTGAAGCGCGACGCCTGGCAGGCAATCGGGCGCGAGCTCTTGCGGCTGGGACTCATCGAATGTGCGCCGGGCAAGTTCGCTACGTTGACGCTCACCCAACCCGGTCTGGAGGCTTTGCGCGAGCGAACACCAATCACGTTGACGAAGCAGATCGAAATTGCCGATAAGACCAGGAAGGCACGCGCCGGAGCGATTGAATGCGACGAACTGTTGTTCGACCGGCTGCGAGTCCTGCGTCGCAAACTCGCCGATGAACGCGACGTGCCGGCGTACGTGATTTTCTCTGACGTCTCGCTTCGCGAGATGGCGCGCAGTTATCCCGCGACCGCGAGTGAGTTCCGAAGAATTCCAGGCGTCGGCGAACAAAAATTTAAAGATTTCGCCGAGCCGTTCCTCAGCGAAATAAAGGATTATCTAGCGAACAACTCCCATCGGACATTTTCCGACGATGTCGATCGTCCGTTCCCGCAACGCCGTGCCGGTTTGAATGACAGCCAAGCCGAAACATTGCGGCGGTTTCGTAAGGGTGAATCGGTAGATGAAATCGCACGCTCGCGCGGCTTTGTGCGCAGCACG
>Ga0137369_10003029_pt1 | contig 17176 bp, 15 predicted proteins | sample SagtaG_12_FD_104918 | JGI IMG/M metagenome (GOLD analysis project Ga0137369, IMG submission 104918) | Vadose zone soil microbial communities from Sagehorn Ranch, Mendocino, California, USA - Sage1_L_113_16 metaG | ecosystem: Environmental > Terrestrial > Soil > Vadose zone | place: USA... | reverse complement strand
TTGTCATGCCTGACGGCGCATTGCTTGTGTCCGACGATCAGGGTGGAAAAATTTATCGCATCAGTTACGGGAAATAAGTAACAACTCACGGGGCAAGTTGGCTTAAAAATTAATTTGACAGTCAATAAGGAGGAAAGAATATGACGAATCGGGTCTACGTTGGCGGCTTGTCCTATGCAACCACCAACAAACAACTGGAGGAGCTGTTCTCCCAATACGGCGCCGTGGATTCGGCCAGGATAATTATCGACAAATTCACCGGCCGCTCCAAGGGATTCGGTTTTGTCGAAATGAATTCCGGCGCCGCGGCGCAGAGTGCAATCCGCGCTTTGAACGGAACGCAATTCGATGGACGAAGCCTCACCGTGAACGAGGCGCGCCCACAAGAGCGACGGCCCGGACCCGGCAACGATCGACGAGGTGCTAGTGGCGACAGACGCGATGGTGGCTGGCGCGGTGAGGGTAGGCGCTGGTAAGCGCTTGGCAGAACGAGAAGTCGCGCCTGAAAAATAGCGGCCGCCCCAACTTGAGCAGCAAATTCCAGTCGGCAGCCGCTCGAAAACAGAGCGGATCAAATCGCTCGGCTCCGGGTGTGCCGCAATCACAGAAATCCCGAGATGTCATTCTGAACGCCAGTGAAGAATCTCGGCCGATCAATGGGTTGCAAGGACGAGATCCTTCGGCTTCACCTCAGGATGACATTTGCGACATAGTCTCCCCGGCGCGAGACGAAACAGCTTTGACGTAGCATAAGGACACGGCATGCCGTGTCCTTATGCCGGCGAGATGCTTAATGGCGATTTCTGGCTGCGAGGTGGCCGGAAGCGCTTGGCTCGATTCCGGGAACGTCGGACTGGAATTGACCGTTCGTTTCGGGCTCCAACGTATGCTGTAGCGCTTCGTCAACGGTAGTCAGGAATTCAAAGCGAATTCCCTCCAGGGCTGAGGGCGGAATCTCTTCCAAATCGCGCCGGTTCATGGCCGGGAGCAGCACGCAGCTAATGCCGGCGCGTTTGGCCGCCAGCACCTTTTCCGTGATGCCGCCTACCGGCAGCACCAGGCCGCGCAAACTGATCTCGCCGGTCATGGCCAAGTCTTTTCTCACACGCTTACCGAGAGGCAGCGACACGAGCGCAACGAATAGAGTGACGCCGGCACTGGGGCCGTCCTTGGGAATCGCGCCGGCAGGAATATGAACGTGGATATCCTGGTTGCGAAACTGCTCTGGGGCAATGCCCAGTGACTCGGCGCGCGACTTTACCAGGCTCATCGCGGCTTGAGCGCTTTCCTTCATGACATCGCCGAGCTGACCGGTTAGCTGCAGTTTGCCATCGCCGGCCATTTTGGTCGCTTCGATGAATAGGATGTCTCCGCCGACAGGGGTCCATGCCAAGCCCGTAGCCACGCCGGGCATGCTGGTGCGCAGGGCAATCTCGTTGAAAAATTTCGCCGGGCCAAGATAGGCGCGCACCGAATCACGCTCGATGAAGATCACTTCCTTGTGACCTTCCGCTACCCGAGTCGCAACGCCGCGACAGATGGTGCCGATTTCACGTTCGAGCTGGCGCACCCCGGCTTCCCGAGTGTAACCCTGAATGATTTCGCGGATCGCATCGGAGCTAAAGGAGATTTGCCCATCGCTGAGACCGTTTTCGGAAATTTGCCGGGGAATCAGGTACTGAGTCGCGATCGCTACTTTGTCTTCTTCGATGTAGCCGGGCAACTGCAGGATTTCCATGCGGTCGCGAAGCGGCGCCGGGATCGTATCGAGCACGTTGGCGGTGGCGATAAACATCACGCGGCTTAGATCAAAATCGACGCCGAGATAATGATCCTGGAACGATGTGTTTTGGGCGGGATCCAGGACCTCCAGCAGGGCGGCCGACGGATCGCCATGAAAGCTAGCGCCGAGCTTGTCGATTTCATCGAGCATGAACACGGGATTATTGGTGCCGGCTTTGCGGATACCCTGAATGATGTTTCCCGGCAGCGCGCCGATGTAGGTGCGGCGATGACCGCGAATGTCCGCCTCGTCGTGCACGCCGCCGAGACTCTGGCGGACAAACTTGCGGTTCATCGCGCGCGCGATGCTCTGGCCCAATGACGTTTTTCCCACGCCCGGCGGGCCGACGAAGCACAAGATCGGGCTTTTGCCCTCAGGCTTGAGCTTGCGAACGGCGAGAAACTCGACGATGCGCTTTTTGACTTTTTCGAGACCGTAGTGATCGGTATCGAGGATCGCCCGGGCTCTCGGCAGATCAATCTGTTCTTCACTGCTGACGCTCCACGGCAGCTCGACCATCCAATCGAGATAAGTTCGGATCATCGATCTTTCCGCGGCCATCTCCGGCATGCGCTCGAAGCGGCTGAGCTCCCGCAGCACTTCCGTTTCCACGGCCGCCGGCATTTTGGCATCGGCAATTTTTTTTCGGAGCTCTTCGACTTCGATGTTTTCGCCGGTTTCTTCGCCGAGCTCTTTTTGAATCGCCTTGAGCTGTTCGCGTAAGAAATATTGGCGTTGCGCCTGATCGAGCGATTGTTTGGTCTGGTCGCCGATTTTCTTGCTCAACTCCAGCAGGGAAATTTGCCGGGCCAACTTTTCTGAAACCAGCTGAGCGCGTTGCTGCGGATCGAGCGTCGCCAAGATTTCTTGCCTTTCCTCGAGCGGCAGATCCAACGTGCTGGCGATGATGTCGATCAACGCCAGCGGATTGTCGATTCTTTCGATGGTCGATTTGAGCTCGATCATCGGCTCGGGCAAGAGCGCCAAGGCTTTGGCCGCTTCCTGGCGCAAGTGGATGATGCGCGCCTGAAATTCGTTGGATTGAGGAGTATTCTCTTCGACCAAAGTGACCCGGGCAATCAGGTACGGATCGGTGTCGATAAATTCAGCGATTTCAAAGCGCTGGCGGCCCTGAATAATGATCTGACGCTGGCCATCCGGAAGACTGTACATACGAAGGATGTCGGCGGCCGTGCCGACCCGAAATAAATCTTCCGGGCGGGGCGCCTCGATACTTCCATCGCGTTGTGCGACGAAGCCGATGCGCGACTGTTGGCGCACCGCTTCTTCAACGACCTGCAAGCTCGCGGGGCGCCCCACCACCAGCGGCATGACGGTCGAAGGAAAGAGCACGGCTTGCCGCAACGGCAAGAGCATCAAAGCGCCAGGGGGCACTGTAACACGGCGATTGACTTTCGGGTCTTCTTTTTGTTCGGAACTCATAATTGTTTCCTGAGCTCAATGACGAGGAGGCCGTCTTGGAGCGAGGTTTTGCCGATCGACAATGGATATCTGCCTTCGAGGACAAGATGCCGCTCAAAGCGTCCAAGCGGTATTTCCCATGTACTAAGTTCACCTTCGGTGCAGCAGGCGGGCAACGGCCGCTCGCCTGCGATCGTAAGCTCGCCTCCATCCAAGCGAACTTCGACGCGGTCCGGTTTTACTCCCGGTATCGCCACGATCACCCAAAGAGTTTCATCGGTTTCAACCACATTGATGGGTGGCTCCCAGCACGTACTCCGACCTTGAACAGTGCGATAATGGGAGCGTACAGCGATCTGGAGAAAATTCCGCTGAATGCGTTCAGCCTGTTGGAGCAGCGCGTTTGCGCGCTGCCAAATCAATATATCCCAGTCTTGGGACGCCATGTCGCTCCTATTTTTTTGTCGAACGAAATTAAGTCACTAGTTGGAAGGTACGAATGGAACTAGGCATTGTCAAGCAAGACCATAAAAGTTGAAATAATACGCGGGCATGTACAGGTCTGGGCGGCCCTTCGCGCGGCTCAGCGTTTAAGTTTGAGTGAGTCGAGAGCGCAAATGATGTTTCGCTGCAGCGGTCACTCTATCGGGCATAGGACTTGCGGTGTTGTCTAACCACATAAACCGTTCTAAGGCTCCCATGAAAAGTATTCCAGCCGTGGCGGCCGCTGCATTGATTGCGCTGATAGGCGATCATAGTTTTGCTGCCGAGTCGAAATTCGCCAAACTCAAAATAATCAACAGCAATCGCCAGGAGGTCGGCGAGGCGACTCTTTCAGAAACTCCGAATGGGGTCTTAATCCGTCTCAATCTGCGCCCGAAGCCAGACGGAATATCGCCCGGTCCGCACGCCATTCACATCCACGATGTGGGAAAATGCGAGCCACCGTTCAAATCGGCCGGGGAACATTTCAATCCGTTTAACAAAAAGCACGGCTTTTTCGGCAAGGAAGGAAAGCACTTGGGCGACTTGCCGAATATCTATGTGCCTGAAAACGCCGCTCTAACAGTCGAATTCTTAGTGCCGCAGGTGAGTCTCAGTGGCGGCAGCACGAGTGTCTTCGATTCGGACGGCTCCGCGCTGGTGATCCATCAAGGTCCGGATGATTACGATACCGACCCCGCCGGCAACTCCGGGGAACGGGTTGCGTGCGGTGTAATCGAGAGATCAGGTCAGGCGAACTAAAGTTTTAAAAACGACAGAAGGAGGAATAAATCATGTTTATCGAGAATTATCGCCGCGAAGATGCGGAATCGATCATGGCGGGAGGGCAATCAAGAATGGTCCCTTACCCGAAAATTTCCCAGGACGATTGGCGAGTGTGGAGTATATTTTTGCCGGTCCGCTCGCATAAAATAGATAAGATTGCTGCATTGAACCTCAGCCCCACTGCTCTTCTGAGTGAGGGAATTCCTTTCCAGGTGGGTGGCGAAATCCGAAAGGCTACGGAGCATTTTGATCGGGTTGAGATTTGGCGCGCGCGCCAGGTCCAAAAAGACCCTATCGCGATCGGCTTACTGGGGCAGGAACGATATCTTATTGCTCGATGGGGCATGGAAAAACTCATTCCTTTTGAAACAATCAAACGAGCCATGCCGCTCGTCCTCGCATGGAAATATGCGACGAGTCCTCTAGGAGTTCTTGCTGAACTGGCTGGACTGGGTCTATTGGCCTGGAACTTGGTTTTTTGAAATTAGGCACCATTGGTGGTTGCGAATTAGGCGCGCCAACTTGACGTGGATCGAGTATTTGGCGACCGTGGAGGTCTGTCTTGATGAAATAAATCCATGTCAAGGCCGTACTATTAGTCTTCGTTTTATAGAGTTATATACACTATAAGGAGGCTAAAAGATGTTTTTATCACGTTTAGCTTTTCACACGTTGCCGGGAAAGACCGAAGCCGTCGAAAGCAAGCTGATGACCCTTGCGCAGTGGGTCCATGAAGCAGGCGGTTCTAAACCTAGAATAATGCGTACCCATTTCAGTTCGCTCGGCGCCCCTGACTTACTATTTGAGCAGGAAGTGGAAGACCCCGCAGCGCTCGAACAGCAGATCAAAACAGTTACTGAGAAGAAAGAATTTCAAGAATGGTCGCAAGAGGTCGCCGGCCTCTTGGAACAATCGTCGAAGCGCGAGCTGTTCAAGATCATCGACTCGCCGCCATCTAGCTCGCGGGTTTACTAGACGTCAAGCTTCTGGATTTCCGGCTTTCTGAAGGTTGCGAAAAACCCAAATAGCGCTTATGTAGAAGCACGTTCATTGTATTCAGTGCTAAGGAGAAGCCATTCAGCCAGCCGGCTTATGTCTAACAAGAGGCCGACCGATGAGAGATCTGCGATTGTCCTCGCGGGCGGGCGAAGTTCGCGGATGGGTCAAGCCAAAGCGCTTCTTCCCTTCGACGGAGAGCCCTTAATCGCTCACATCGTCCGCTCTCTCAAAGAACTTTTCGCCGACGTTGTGGTCGTGCTTGGGCCGGGTCAAGCTGTACCAGCGTTGCCAGTCACCTTGGTGCGCGATGAGGTCGCCTACCAAGGGCCGGTCAGCGGCATTTATCATGGCCTGAACGCAGCCAAGAGCGACGTGAGTTTTGTTGCGTCCTGCGATATCCCATTCTTGAATCTTTCGTTGATCTCTTATCTTTTTTCTCACATCCACGATCACGACGTAGTGGTTCCCTATTGGGAGGGACGTTATCAGCCGCTTTTTGCGATCTATAGAAAAGACGTAACGTCCTATTTACACGCGCAGCTTCAACGGGGTGAACTTCGGCCGATCTTTCTGTTCGACAAAGTTCGCACACGAAAAATCGACGAAGAGGAAATCCGCCGCTTCGATCCCGAAGGATTGAGTTTTCTCAACATGAATACGCCGGAGGATTATGAAGCAGCGCTGCAAAGATGGCGGCAGCTTCATAGAACCAATGCTACCGAAGATCAATCAATCGTTTGTACAGTGGAACTTTTCGGTGTCGCTCGCCTGCGGGCAAAGACTAAAGCGGTGACGCTGGAGCTGCCACGGAACGCAGATCTCGTGAAAGTCTTTTTTGCCTTGGCTGACCGTTTGCCTACGTTGGTCGGAAGCGTGATCGCGCCTGACCGGGAAAGTCTGGTCGCTGGCCAAGCGTGCAACGTCAATGGCCGGGATTTTATTCGAGATTCCACCACCAAAATACATTCCGGCGATCGCATTTTTATCGTCTCAGCGGACGCGGGTGGATGACAATGTACGGCTTTCATGGACGCTTCCTTCATGTTGATCTGAGCACGGGAAGAACTTCGTGGCGTGAGCTGGAAGAATCACGTTTGCAAAACTTCCTCGGTGGCATCGGGCTTGGCACGAGTCTTTTGTATGAATTTGCGCCAGCAGGCGTGGAACCCCTCTCTCCCGCGAACCCGCTGATTTTTACCAGCGCGCCACTGGTCGGCACCGGACTGACAACCACGGCGAAGTATGCGGTTGTAACCAAGTCTCCGCTCACTAGTTTTATTGCGGACTCGCTGTCATCGAGCTTCTTTGCCTTGGAGCTCAAGCGCGTCGGCATCGACGCTTTGGTCATCACGGGCCGCGCCTCATCTCCGGTTTATCTTTTTATCGAGGAGGAAAAGGCGGAAGTGCGAAGCGCGGACGAACTTTGGCATAAAAGCGCGAGCGAGACGGAAACGCTTATCCGCGCGCAGCATGAGGATCCAGCGATCCGGGTGGCAGCGATCGGTCTGGCGGGCGAAAATTGCGTCCGCTTCGCCACCATCAGCAATGAAGGACGCCACGCTGGTCGAGGCGGCGTCGGCGCAGTGATGGGATCGAAAAACTTGAAGGCGATCGCGTTGCGCGGCCATGCTCAAGTCGCGGTGGCGGATCCGCGTGGCGTGGCCGCCATCGCGGCATCCCTCCGCGAGCGCAGCTTGGGTACGCTCACTGCTAAGTACCGTGAGATTGGAACGGTGGCGAACCTGGCGGTCTTCAACCAACTCGGCGCGCTGCCAACCCGCAATTTTCAACAAGCGACTTTCGAACATGCCGAAGGGGTGAGCGGCGAAAGCTTGACGGAAAACAGCTTCAGCCGGAAACAAGGTTGCGCCTCTTGTACGATTCGCTGCGAACGCCTCTTTAAATCACTGTCCGGCGACGAACAGCGCCTGGAGTATGAGACTCTCTTTGCCCTTGGCCCCTTATGCGGCGTGCAGGATCCCGAGATTGTTTTGCAGGCCGCGCGCCTGTGTGATCACTACGGCATCGATACGATCAGTACCGGTGGCACGTTGGCTTGGGCGATGGAGTGTGCAGAGAAAGGGATTCTTCCCGAAGTCGCCGAACAAGGTCTGCGCTTCGGTCAAGGCGAGGCGCTGCTGCGGATGATTTCATTGATCGCGGAGCGCAGCGATCTCGGTGCCGTTTTAGCCGAAGGATCGAGACGGGCAGCGGCGCTGACGGGCGATGAAGCCGCTCATTGGGCGATGCATGTAAAGGGGCTCGAGATGCCCGGATACGAGCCACGCAGTTTAAAGACCATGGCGCTGGGTTTGGCCGTGAGTCCGCGCGGCGCTTGCCACAATCGTTCCGGTGCCTATGAAGCAGATTTTTCCGGATCAGTCGATCGCCTGAAGGGGGATGCCGGCCGCGGCGCTCTGGTCAAAGCATCGGAGGATTTCAACGCCACACTCGACTCCCTCATCGTCTGCAAGTTTCTGCGCAAATGTTTCCACGACTTCTACAGTGAATCGGCGGAGTTGGTGGAACGAGTCACGGGCTGGAGCTATTCGGACGCCGATCTGCGCCGGACCGGCGAGCGCATCAGTACGTTAAAAAAACTTTTTAACATCCGCGAGGGCTGGCAACCAGCGGATGACTGGCTGCCGATGAGGTTATTGAGCGAACCGATTCGGGATGGTGTTGCTCAGGGTGTCGAGCTCTCGGCTGACGAATTGCGTGAAATGATTGAAAGCTATTATTGCGCCAGAGACTGGAATGAAAACGGATTTATTCCTGAGAGCAAGTTGAGGGAGCTTGGCCTCATTTAAAGAGTTCAAGTCGTTCAAGCAGTTCAAACCGTTAAATATCAAATACTGTCAACTGCAGAGCTGAACGCGCTCAGAAAGACTTGCTGCCCGGACGCAGACTATGTCACATGTTACATAGGCGAATTGTCCTAATAGGTATCAACGTTTTGAACGGCTTGAACCATTTGAACCGTTCGAACGGAGGTCGCTTTTTATGCCCACCGACGAGACCCGTCGCGTACTGAAAGTCTTTGGGGTTGCAGTCACCGCTTTCGAAGATGCGGTCGATAAAGGTGCATCACCTGCGGAGCTGAAAAAGACCGAGACAGAGGTTCGCACCCGCCTCGAGGAAATCACGGCGCTGATCGAGCAGCTACGAGCAAAGCAGAGGTCATGAGCTCGAGGCATTTTCTTTCTTGGTCCGCTCTCACCCGTTAGGTCAGTTCCTCCAGCTCCGCACAATATCCGACACCCCTCTTGTACTGACTATTCAGCTCTTTGCTGCAATCAAGATCGAATCGGATCAATGATAGGTCAGGCGTGACACTTGCTATTCGGATAGAAAATAGCACCTCCGCCTTAGAGAATAGCAAATATCACGCCTGAGACCCTTAGACGATGTGACCCTTAGACGATGAGCGATACAAAGCCAGCCCACATTGCCTAAGTGATTTCCCGATCTAAAATCAGGGAATCCCCTGATTGAAACGAGCACGGTGGCGCGGACAGTGGCGCGTGCAAATTCAGGATTACTTGATTGCGATCGTGCAGAACCTCCAACTCTTGATTGCCACGCTTGGCCAAAACCGAGAGCGGCACTTGCTCTCGGCATGGCCAGTGGTTTGCGCATCTTGAGACATCGTAATTAAGCACTACTCTCTACTGCTAAATCCAAACGATCCCCGCGGTTGAATCACGACTTTCGCAACTCACGCCGTATTTAGGCAACAAGCCGTAAAAGATTTGACCCTCTAAATTGTGCAAAATTCCCTCGCCTGTCACGTCTTGGCGGCCGCTTCGCGGGCAGTGTTCAATTTGCCCAGGGCGTTGTACGCCGCGTATTTGTAGACGTCGCCCAGCGTCGGATAGTTGAACACCGTGTGGATGAAGAAGTCGATGTCGCCGCCGAAGCTCAGGCAAGCCAAACCAATGTGAACTAGCTCGCTGGCGAGCTCGCCGATGACGTGCACGCCCAGGAGCTTGCCGCTGGGGACCTCGAAGATCATTTTGATCATCCCCTCGGTGTCGCCGATGATCTGGCCGCGGCCGTGATTGCCGTATTTCTCCTTGCCGACGACGTATGGAATATTTGCGTTTTTGCATTCTTCTTCGGTTTTGCCCACCTGGGAAATCTCCGGGATCGTGAAGATGCCGGCCGGAAGAATCGGGGCGAGCTTGGTCTTGTAGCGCAGCCCAAAGGCGTGGCACATGGCCAGGCGGCCCTGCTCCATGCTGGTGCTGGCGAGGGCGGGCGCGCCGATGACATCGCCGGCGACGTAGATACTAGGGACCTTGGTCTGAAAGGTGATCGGATCGAACCCGTCGGGGCTTTCGCGCTTGGGGTCGGGGCCTTTCTTCATCAACAGGCCGTATTGATTGATCGGGATGCCCAGTTCCTTCAGTCCCAGATCCTTTGTGTTGCCGTCGCGTCCGAGAGCGTAGAGGACCGCATCGGTCGTCAGGACCTTGCCGCTCTTGAGTTTGAAGTTGACCTGGCCGTTTTCGGAGACGACTGCCGCCGGGTCTTCCTTGGCGTCGGGGAGGCTTTCGTTCATGCGCAGTTCGATGCCGTCGCGGCGCATGCGGCTCATGAATTCCTCGCCGATCTCACCGTCGAGCAGCGAATCCAGTGCCCGCGGTTTGGGATGGACCAGTGTGGTCTTGACGCCCAGAGCGTTGAAGAGACAGGCGTATTCCGATCCGATGACGCCGCCGCCGATCACTGCCATCGACTTGGGAAGCTGCTTCATCTCCAGCACGGTGGTGGCATCGAAAATATTGTCGTCGTTGAACTGAACATTTTTGGGCCGCGCTGGAGTCGAGCCGGTGGCGACGAGAATGATTTTTCCGCGGACCTTTTTCACGGAGCCGTCGGGACAGATGACCTGGACCGTATTGGGATCGACGATGCGGGCCACGCCGGTCATGCGGGCGATGTTGTGCCAAGAGGCGGCGAGGTTGCGCGCGGCGCGCTCCTGTTCGCGGCGCTGGACGAGGTTCTTGCGGTGCATGAAGCTGTTCAGCGTGATGTCAGCTTTGAATTGTACGTTCAAGCCTTCGCCGAGCTGGCGAGTGCGGAAGCCGGAGAGGAACAGGGCCGATTCACGCAGGGTTTTGCTGGCGAGAGTGCCCCAGTTGATGCAGGCGCCGCCTAGCTCGCGATAGGCTTCGATGACGATGGTCTTGTGACCGAAATAGGCCGCTTGCGCGGCACCTTTTTCGCCGGCGGGTCCGCCGCCAATGACAACCAGTTCATAGTCATAATCAGACATGAGACACCCGATTATAGAGCCGCCACATTTTTAACAAAGGCCGCATCCTAACCGAAGGAGAAAGGCGATGAGTCAGGATGAGTCCAATATTTTCCATTCGTCGTTGCGTGGTCGCCACTTGATCACAACGTAGACTCTAAACCTCAGCCGTTTACTATCCAGGTTTCATTGCCAATAAAGAGTAACCCGAGATTCGATCACTGACACTTATTATCTTAATATTGTCGGGAGCGGACATTTATATTAGGCTACGTACAAATCTTTTTCTGTACAAGATGATGAACATTTTTTATTGTAAGAGCGATACAATTCGCTACAGTCTCGAACGGCAGAATGCTTTCGCTGCCGCGCCGCGGCCGGATGGAGGGCGCCAGATGGCCGCCAATTTCACTCTCGACCCGCAAGGAGGTACCAATGCTGGATTGCATAATCACCGAGACCAAGGACATTGAGCCTGTCGTTTACGAGTGGGGAGGGGTCAAGTGGGTCGCCAACAACGACTTGGCCCCGGGCTGTGAGCAGAGCTTTGGGCTCGTGCATATCCTTCCGGGAAAAACCAACCCCGAGCACTGGCACACGGCTGCGGAGGAGATCGTGTTCATGCTCCAAGGTGAGTGCGACGTGCGCTTGGGCGACCGAAACTTAAAGATCGGGCCCGGGCAGACGCTGTACATCCCGCAGGGTGTCAAGCACGAGGTTGCGAATCACGGCTGGGAACCGGTTCTTTACGTCTGCTCCTTCTCGGCGAGCATGCGCGGCACGCTCTTCGAGAATCCTGCGGGTGCGGGTGTGCGGCCGTTATCCGGCAAGAGCGGAAGCCAGCCCTGGTGAGCCCGACGCGCGCATGGCGGCGAAGTACGACCTAGTCGTGCTCGGTGCCGGGCCGGCCGGCGAGAAGGGAGCGGCCCAGGCCGCGTACTTCGGAAAGCGCGTCGCCGTCGTCGATCCAAATCCCCGGCCAGGCGGGATCGCGGTGAGCACGGCCGGGATCCCGACCAAAACCCTGCGCGAGGGAGCCATCTATCTCTGCGGCCTCGGCCAGAGCGCGACCGGCGTGCCGCCGGCGAGCGCGCGCGACTCGTGGCGCTTGCTCATGGCTCGAAAACTCGATGTCTCGGAGTTCATGACCAAGGCGGTGGAGCGGAACCTGGTGCGCCACGGCATCGAGCGGATCTGCGGCCGCGCGCGCTTCCTCCCTGATCGCCGCGTGGAGGTCGAGAAGCCCGGAGGGGAGCGGGTCGTGCTTGAGGCCGACATCGTGCTGCTCGCCTCGGGGTCGAGACCCAGGCATCCCGCTGGTATTCCCATGGACGATCCCGACGTGCACGACTCGGAGAACATCCTCGAGATCGAGGGAGCGCCGGAATCGATTCTCGTCATCGGGGGCGGCTCCTTAGGCTGCGAGTACGCGTCGATCTTCGCCGGGCTCGGCGTGCAGGTGACCGTCGTGGATGCCGGCAGCCACCTGCTACCGGCGCTCGATGTCGAGATGGCGCGGGTCCTCGCCGAGTCCTTCAACTCCATGGGAATTCGCGTGATCCCCATGGTCTCAGTGTCCGGTGTCGCGCGCGAAGCCGGCGCGCTCGAGGCCAGGCTCGCCGACGGGCGCACGCTCCAGGCCCAGAAGATTTTGATCGCCGCCGGCCGGCACTCTCAAATCGAGGGCCTGGGACTGGCGGAAGCCGGAGTCGAGATCGACTCCACCGGCTGGGTCCGGGTCGACGACCGGTACGCGACCACCGCTCCGGGAGTGTTCGCCGCCGGCGACGTGATCGGCCCCCTCGGTCTCGCGTCCATGGCGATGGAGCAGGCGCGGGTCGCGGTTTGCAACGCCTTCGGCTTCGATTACAAGAAGGAGACCGATCGCTTCCGGCCGAGCTACGTTTTCTCGATCCCCGAGGCGGCCTGGGTCGGCCTCACGGAGGAGCAGGCGCGCGCCTCCGGGATCGCCTACGAAGTAGGCCGATCCTCCTTCGGCACGAACGCGAAAGCCCGGATCTCGGGGTTTCCGGACGGTCTCGTGAAGCTCGTGTTCCGAGTGCCCGACAAGACGCTTCTGGGAGTACATATCGTCGGAGAGCTCGCCAGCGAGCTCGTCCACATCGGGCAGTTCGTGATGCACGAGGACGGCACCATCGACCGGTTCATCGACGCGACGTTCGCCGTTCCGACGCGGAGCGAAGCATACAAGTACGCCGCCTACGACGGGCTGATGCGCCTTGCCCGCCGCGCGGGACCGAGGACGGCCGGCTGAGATCGCACGCATGCCCCAGGGATTTGAGGTCTGCCGCGTCTCCGCGGTGCGGCTAATGTCTTCCCAAGTCAGGAACGTCACGATCGCTGCCGAGTCGCTCGCGGGCTTCGCCTTCGAGCCCGGCGCGGACGTGGCGATCCGGTTGCCGCGTGGCGACGGGGGTGCCGACGAGCGCCACTACTCCGTGTGGAAGAGCACCGCGGAGGGCAAGTTCGACCTGTGTGTGGTACTGCACGGGCTGGGGCCGGGGAGCCAGTGGGCCGCGCGGTGCGCGGTCGGGGACCCGGTAGAGATCTCGCGCTCCCGCGCCCTCCCGATCGCACTCGGCCGCTCGGTAGAAGCGCACCTGCTGTTCGGCGACGAGACCTCGATCGCTTCGGCCGAGGCCCTGATTCGAGCCTTGCCGGCGGAGGCAGTCGTGCTCGCGTGCTTCGAGGTCGCCTCGATGGACCGCCGCTGGCCCGATCCCGAGGTTGCCCGCCCCGAAGCGGTTCGTTGGGTGGATCGCGCCGGGCGACCCGGCTCGGCGCTCGTCTCTTGGCTCGCGCGCCAAAGCCTCCCGTCCGCGAACTCCGTGACCGCTTACGTGACGGGTGAGGCGTGGCTCTGCGCGATGGTACACGCGCATCTCGTGCGCGACCGCGGCTTTCCCACGGGCGCGGTCGCGCCATGCCATACTGGAAGACCAAGTCCAGATCGCCCTGACCATGGCCGGGCTCAGCCGCGAGGTCGATTTCACTGCGCAACAGCCGGTCGCTGAAGTCAACGGATCTCAGACGCTTGGAAGCAAGGAATCGGAAGATCGAGGAGGTGTGGATGCCTCACTTCTCGGAGAGTATCCAGACGCCGTCCCAATTCGCCGCCAGCGGCTGGGCTGACAGCAGTGGGATGCGGTCGAGGAAGACACGAGCGGGGCTGTCGCCGGGCGCCAGCTCGAGGCAGCTCCGGAACGCCGCCAAGGCGTCCATCCAGGCCTGCCGCCGGTACGCGACAAGCCCCAGCGCGAATCGCTCGGCTAGATCGAGCGTCGATTGCGCCACCTCACCCCGACGTCCGAGCAGCTCGAAGACCTGCTCCGGCTCCTCTTTGCCGACCACGAGAATCGAGTCGATTTCACGAAACTCGTAGGCGTCCTTCGCCATCTCTTGAGTCATGGCACTGACCAGGATGTGCGTGCCGTAAACCTTGTTGACGTTCTCAAGTCGCGAGGCCAGGTTCACGGCGTCTCCCATCACCGTGTAGCTCATCGACAGATCTGGGCCGATATTGCCGACCACGACATCGCCGGAGGCGATGCCGATGCGCATGTCGACGTGCGGCACGTTGCGCTTGATGCCAAGTACCTCCGGCAGGCTCTGCCGAAAGCTTGGCAGCAGCCCCAGCTGCCCCAGGGTGGCCTCACAGGCGAGGCGGGCCTGCTCGTTCGCGGCTGTGAAGGGCGGACCCCAGAAGGCCATGATCGCGTCGCCCACATACTTGTCGATGATGCCACCGCTCCGGCGGATCGGCTCCGACATGGTCGTCAGATATTGGTTGACCACACTGACCAGCGCTACGGGCGTTACGCCCTCGCTCAACGACGTGAAACCCTTCATGTCGGTAAAGCACACCGTCATCACCCGGCGCTCGCCCTTGCTCCCAAGCAGTTCCGGCCGCTCGATCAGTCCCTCCACGATCCGCGGATCGAGGTATTTTCCGAAAGTCTCGCGCACGCGCGCCTTGGAGCGGAGCTCCCGCACCATCGCGTTGAAGGCTGCCGTCAGGTCGCCAATCTCGTCGCGCGAGGTGACGGGAAGTTCGGTGTCCAGAGAACCCCCCTGCACGGCTATCGCGCCTTTCAACAGCCGCCGCAGGGGCCGGACCAGATTCATGGTCATCGCCGCTGCCACGACGAGGCCGATGGCCAGGGCAGCGGCCAGCAGTATGATACCGTATCGTACGGAACGGCTCTGCTCCGTGATCGCGTCGCGCATCGCCTGATCGAGCAAGCCGAGCATCTCGCGCCGGACCGCCTCGCTCTCGGCATTGAGGGTATCGCGCGCCTGGTCGAGAGAGACGAGGATATCGCGAAACCGAGCCTCATCGTGATTCGCGAGCGCACCTTCGACCTGACTGCGCACTTTCTCATAACTCGCATGATAGCGCTGGACGAACCCGAGGCGTGTATCCAGCCGGCCCAACAACACCTCGTCGCCGAAGCTGGCGCGGTCCTCGATCGCCCTGGCGATGGCCTTGCGGGCGGCGCGGATTTCGTCGTCGGCTTCCTTTGCCTTCTGCGCCACCAAAGATCGCAGCCGCGCGACCTCGGCTCGGTCAATGGGGGATTTGAAGCTGACGATCGCCAGACGACGCAGATATGCGGACTGCTCGAGCGAGCGAATATGAGCTCGTGCGAGCGCCGCGTAGCTCGCCACGTAGGTCTCTTTGACACTGATCAGCAGGCTTTCGACCTCGGCCGATTTTCTGGCGTTAACCCAGGCAACAGCGCCCGCGATCAGCGAGAGCAGGGCGACGATGCCGAGGATCTTCAGGCCGACGGTGTTTCGCATGGAACCGTTCCGACGTCGAGGAAGCCTATCATGCCCAGCCACCATGAGCGGTCGCCGGGGGGCGGGTGGCGGCCAGCGCTCTCGACTCGGGCCTTGCGCCACTATCTATAAACATACTCAGCACTATGATTCCGCCGAGCGTGACAACGAACAGCACCCGGCCAATTTGGAAATCCAATCGTCGAAATAAACTCACACGCTGTCTGACAAAGAATATACTAAAGAGAAGGTCACTGGCAAAAAGTTCGTAGCACAAGTAAAAAAATGTCTGAACCAAGCCTATGTCTCGGAAGAAGGCTAGTTGAGCTCAGGTTGTCTCAAATTTTTTGCCACTTCTTCGTCTTCTTGGTCTGCTCTCACCCGCTAGGTCAGTTCCTCCAGCTCCGCACCATACCCGACCGGCCTCTTGTACTGACTATTCAGCTCTTTGCTGCAATCAAGATCGAATCGGGATCAAAGGATAACGGACTGGAGCGAAGCGGTCCTTGGATGCCCGAGAATCCCGCCTGACGGAGCCAGGCGCGCACTTCATCCAGCGCATGACAGCGGCCGTTGGGTGTGTGCAAAAGAAGCGAAACGGAAAAGAGCGCGCCCCAGTCAGGGTGCGTTCCAGCACGGCTCATCAACACATCGCGTAAGATAATCCGCCCTCCTTGGTTTAGAGAGCGGTAGGCCCTTGTTAGCAGTGCGCGGTTTTCCTTAGCTCCCTGTCCGTGAAGGACATTGGAGATCAGGACTAAGTCGAATCCGCGCGGCAACGGATCTTTCATAATATCGAGGCCAATGACCTGCACCCGTTTTGCCATCTTTGCGTTCTTGACCGCGTGGTGGGTAGTAGGAACGACCCTGGGATGTTCCACGATGGTCGCCCGAAGTTGAGGGAATCGGCGACAGCAAGCAAGAGCAAAGGTTCCAAGTCCGCCACCGACATCGAGGAGAGTCCTCGATCGGCTTAACGGCATCCGCGCGATCAAATAAGGTGCGATCCTACGGGCGTCGCGATCGAGGGATTGAAGCAGCCGCTCGGTGCGCCCTCTGTCGGTAAAAAAAGGCTGGGAGATTTTAGGCCGGGCCCGCGTCGTCAGAAGGTCGGGGAGCCTTCCCCATAATTCCCACGCATCATGGTCGGGAAGGAGAAAAGATCCTTTGCCAGAGCAAAGGTAATCCAGAGTGAAAGGAGAATTCTCATACCTCAGTGCCCGTTTTTTGAGTAACCCGTTTGCAGAAAGCGCATCGAGAAAGATCTGCCATGCTTCATGAGTTCCACCAAAATGGCTCATTGCGGCTCTCGAGCCCTTTGCTTCTTTTCCGAGCCAATCAAAGAGTTCCAAGTGGACCGCAGTGCTCAGGATACGCGCTTGCCAATAGCTCCCTACGCTACGGAGCCTTTGAGGAGTCCATCGTTTGTAGCGCATCGGCTCAGTAGGCGCGGCTGCTCAGTCTCGAGCACTACCCGCGATTTGCCGGTAGAGCTTTTCATAGCCTTCAACCATCTGTTCTACCGAGATATTCCCTTCGACCCACTCCCTGCACCGTCGCCGATCAAGGCTCTCGATCCGGTGAATCGCTTCAACCATTTCGTCCTCGGTGCGTAGCAAATATCCGCTCTCTCCATGTTT
>Ga0137369_10003027_pt1 | contig 17177 bp, 14 predicted proteins | sample SagtaG_12_FD_104918 | JGI IMG/M metagenome (GOLD analysis project Ga0137369, IMG submission 104918) | Vadose zone soil microbial communities from Sagehorn Ranch, Mendocino, California, USA - Sage1_L_113_16 metaG | ecosystem: Environmental > Terrestrial > Soil > Vadose zone | place: USA... | reverse complement strand
TGAGCGGTCGGCCCGACCACTTCCCGCCACGCGGCGGCTTCTTGCTCGACGTCGTCGTAGGTGCCTGCGCCGGCCAGGGTGGCGAACCCGCAGGCGTCAATGTCGAACAGGAACACCGACGGGTCGATACCGTCGGGGTATGCGAAGCCCGCGACGACCGCGATCCGCCCGCCGTAGCCGTCGCGCAGCTGCCATAGCTGTCCGGTGGCGGTGATCTTGGATTGCAGGCGCAGCCACGGTGGCTGGGTCGCGGCCAGATCCCGTGGCAGGGCCTTGACGACCCGGGCGAGCCAGGTGTGCGCCGCTTGGGCGAGGGCGGGGGAGCCGAGTCCGGTCATGGCGTGCAACAGCCTCCCGTATGGCTGCCATCCATTCCGATCCGAGCCGGTGATGGCCGCGCCCGCCCGGATCATGGCAGCCTCGGCGAGGTCGGTGAACCACCAGTCGAACCAGAGCCCGGAGGCGTGGGCGTGCAGCCGGTAGTGCAGCTCGGCCCCCAAGAGTTGGGCGGCCACATCGTCCAATTCACGCGGGCCCCGCGTCGGCATGAGCACCCCGGCGCTGTCGAGGACGGCGCTGATGGATTCGTCGAACCACGCCGGTCGTTGCCGAGGCCCGCCCAGCGTCTCGGCTAGCGCGGTCCACGCCGACCGTGGCCGGCCTACGGGCGACGCCGCGACCGGTGGGTGCGTGGCGTTCGAATTCCTGCCTGGTGGCGTAGCTTGCCTGCGCTTCTTGGTCTTTCGACCGCGGGAAACCGGAGACACCTGACCGATCGTAGACGGCTGGCGTGCTCGCGGTTGACGGGGTTCGCTGGGGCGATCCGGATGCTCCGGATGCGCCCGCGATGCTGGTGGCCTCACCGTGGGGCTGTCGGTGGCGTCAGCGGGGGACGTGGCGGCTGCTGACGGGCGTACCGCGCTGTCTGCACAGGGAGGGGTTCCCGGCGGCAGTGCGGTCGTCCGGCGGCGGGTAGTGCGGTAGTGCGGGTGCGGCCCCGGGCTGGTGGTCGAGGCAGGCGCGTGGTGGCCGGGCACCGGGGTACCGAAGATCAACGCGAAGTCGGGTCGGTTGTCCAGCGACCATCGGCGATAGGCGTGGCAGATCGCCCACCAGCGGCTGGCGTGATCGTCGGCCGTGGGCTCCCGGTGAAGCCGGATGTCGAGGTCCGCGGCAGCCGGCCGGCGGCGCGGTCGGTGGCGTTCACGGCGACCATTGCCGCGAGCAGCACGGGCAAGCGCAGGCACCGCGCCGGCGGGCGCGGCGAGTCAGATGGGTCGAGGTTGGGATCGTGCCATCGCGGGCTTCAATTGTTGGTGTTTGCTCGGTGAAGGTTATGGCCGGGCGGGGGTGCCGCCTGCGTCGTTGTCGGCTGCTGGTCGGGGGTGGGGCGAAGCGAGAGCGAGCTCGACATGGGTTGCATGGTCTGGTCGACGACGGTGAGGAGTTCGGCGGCGAGCGCGTCGAGGTCGATCTGTTGACGAAGCCGGTCGGCGAACGCCTCGATGGTGCGGGCCGCGTCGTAGCGGCGCCGGTTGAAGCGCCGGTCGACCACCTGTTGAATGCGGCGGCGGGCCGGCTGGAACACCCCGGCGACGGCCAGGGTCGCGCCGGCCACGATCAGGCTGGATTGTCTGCCGAGGAGCTGGCCGAGGCCCAGGACCACGCCGGCGTAGCCACCGCCCAGCAGCACCGTGAGCACGCCGTAGGCCAGCGTGCGGCTGATGATGCGGTCCAGGTCGTACAGCCGGTACCGCAGGATCGCCGCGCCGATCGTCAGCGGCAGGACCGCCAGGCAGACACCGACCAACCAGCCGAACGAGAAATCGTTGCCGACCAGCACCAGGGCCGCGATGGCCAGCACCGCCACCGCCACCGGCGCCGCCCCCACCGCCAGCCACCGCAACTGCTGGCGCTCCACCCCGCGAGCGCGGCGGAAGCGCACCACCAGCGAAGCGGCGCCGATCGGGATGGCAAGCCCGGCGACCACAAAGGTCACACCGCGCGCGACCGGCAGCCACACAGCCAAGGCGCGCACGGCGACCGACTGGTCGGGCTCGGCGAACGGCCCGAGCACCGACGACAGCACCCCCACCACCGCCGCAAGCGCCGCGAGCCTGGCCCACCAACGCCAGCGGGGCGAGGGCAACTGTCCGGTCGGGGTGAGCAGCAGGATGAAACCGATGCAGGCCACCAGCCAAAAGAACGCGACGTCCTTGGCCGCGGAGCCGACGGCGGGCGGAGCACCGCGCAAGGCCAGCAGTGCGTAGCTTGCATACCCGTAGGTGAACCACAACCCGAGTGCTAGCAGCAGCCAGCCCACTGGATGGCGCGGTCGGTGGCTGGCCAGCACCGCCCCGACCGTCACCGCGCTTACCGCCGCCAACAGATAGATGACGGTGTCGACGTTTGACCCTGCCTGGTCGGATCGGCCGGCCTGGCGCAGCAGGTGGTTCAACCAGAGGCCCACGGGGATACCGAGCATGACCAGCGTCCACAGCGCCCATGCCACCACCCCCGGCCGCCAGCGATGCCGGGCCAGTCGGGCGACCAGGGTCACCGCCAGGGTCCTGGGCTGGACGTAGCGCATCACCGCCACCCTTCCCGCGCCGCGGGTGGCCTGGCCCGGGTGGCGGGGGTCATTGGCCTGGTCCTTGCCGCACGGGACTCATGTCCGGTACATCCGCCTCGGTGCGTGGCGGGTTATGAATCAGTGTCGTTGCGGGCGGGGGTGCCGCCCGCGGCGTTGGAGGCTGCTGGTCGGGGGTGGGCCGTAGCCAGAGCGAGCCCGACATGGGTTGCATGGTCTGGTCGACGACGGTGAGGAGTTCGGCGGTGAGCGCGTCGAGGTCGATCTGCTGGCGCAGCCGGGCGGCGAACGCCTCGATGGTGTGTGCCGCGTCGTAGCGGCGGCGGTTGAAGCGCCGGTCGACCACCTGCTGGATGCGGCGGCGGGCGGGGTGGAACACAACGGCCACGGCCAGGGTCGCGCCGGCCACGACCAGGCTCGACTGCCTGCCCAGGAGCCGGCCGAGGCCCAAGACCACTCCGGCGTAGCCACCGCCCAGCAGCACGGTGAGCAGGCCGTAGGCCAGCGTGCGGCTGATGACGCGGTCCAGGTCGTACAGCCGGTACCGCAGGATCGCCGCACCGATCGCCACCGGTAGCCCCACCAACCAGACAGTCACCGCCCAGGTGACCACGGCCGTGGCACCCATCGCCAGGGCCGGCAGGACGACCACCGCCGCCAGCACCACCAGGGCCGCCGCCAACGCCACCCAGCGCAGCTGCTGGCGGTCCACCCCGCGGGTGCGGCGGAAGCGCACCACCAGCGAGCCGGCGGCGACCAGCACGGCGAGGTTGGTGACCGCCAGGGCCACCTGGTTGGCGAAAAGCGGGACACCGCCGAGGCCGCGGAAGTCGAACGGGCCGCTGATCGCCTGGTCGTAGGGGTCCACCGGACCGGGCGCCAGCGTCCCCACCACGAGCAAGGCGACCGGCACGGCCACCATCGTCCTGGCCCACCACCGCCAGCGCGGCGAGGGCACCGATCCGGTGGGGGTGAGCAGCAGGACAAAGCCCAGCAGGATCAGCGCCGTGAATGCGGAGGCAGGGTAGAGCAGAGCCGCGTAGCGGGCGGCCGGCAGCATCCCGGGACGGGCCACGCCCCAGGTCAGATACTGGGCAGCGGCCCCGGTGGCGACGAGGGACAGGGCGGAGGCCAGCAGCAGCCAGCCCACCGCGTGGCGGGGCCGGCGGCTGGCGACCACCGCGCCGACGGTGGCCGCGCTCACCGCCGCGAGCACGGGGCGCGCATCCCATTGCGTCAGGTCGGGCCGGCCGGCCTGGCGTAGCAGGTGATCGGCCCAGCGGGCCGCGACGAGTGCAAGTGGGACCAGCGCCCACAACGTCCACGCCAGCAACGCCGGCCACCGGCGCCGCCTCCGCGGCGCGGTGCCCGGGCTCGGCCCCTGTGGTTGTCGATGCAATCGGACCACCTCCGGTACCGCTGCCGATCAGCCCAGGCTGCGGCGCAGCGCGGCGCGGGCGGCGAGGTGGCCGCACATGCCGTGGACGCCGCCGCCGGGTGGGGTGGATGAGGAGCACAGGTAGACGCCGTCCAGCGGGGTGGCCCAGGGGGTGAGCCTCGCGACCGGTCGGGTGATGAGCTGGCGGAGATCCTGCAGGCCGCCGTTGATGTCGCCGCCGACGTAGTTGGCGTTGTCGCGCTCCAGTTCGGCGGGGCCGCGGACGGCCCGGGCGAGGACGCGGTCGCCGAAGCCGGGCGCGAAGCGCTCGACCTGCGCCTGGATGCGGCCGGCGGTGAGGGCCGGGTCGAGGGTGGAGCCGTGCGGCACGTGGCAGTAGGCCCAGGCGGTGTGGCGGCCTTCCGGCGCACGGGTGGGGTCGAACCGGCTCGGCTGGGCGAGCAGCACGAAGGGGCGCTCGGGATGGGTACCGTTGGCGACGGCCGCCTCGGCGGCGGCGACCTCGTCCAGGGTCCCTCCAACGTGGACGGTGCCGGCCTCGTCGCAGCCGGACGCCTTGCACGGGATGGGCCCGTCCAGCGCCCAGTCGACCTTGACCACGCCCGGCCCGTAGCGGTAGCGCGCCAGCCGCCGCCGGTAGCCCGCGGGCAGCCGGTCGGCCGGCGGTGCAGCGGCAGCATCGCGTGCGCGGCGAGCCCGGCCAGCAGCCCACGTGCCTGTGGGCCGCGGAAGCGTGCGGTGGCCAGCCGCGCGGCCGGGCGGGCGGCGTCGCGCCCGAAGCGGGCGAGCAGCAGCGGATGCCGTGGCACCCGCAGCGGGTCGAGGAGGCTGTCGGCAAGCTCGGTCCCGTGGTCGGCGAGCGGGCCGAGGAGCTTCCGCCAAGCGGTGCCGTCCTGGCCGAGCGAGGCGGCGGTCGCTTCGACGGATCGCTCGAGCACCGCCGCGGAGGAGTCGTCGAGCGGGTGGGCGAGCGCTGCGGGTGGGTGCAGCAGCTCCAGCCCGTGGCGGGCGAGCGGCACCGCAAGTTCGCGGAGGAACGGCGAGGCGAGCGCGAGCGGGTGGATCGCGGCGCAGACGTCGTGGCGGAACCCGGGCAGGGTCAGCTCGGCGCTGCGGCAACCGCCCCCGGGGGTCGCCGCGGCCTCGAGGACCAGCACCGAGCGGCCGGCGTGGGCCAGCGTGATCGCGGCGGCCAGGCCGTTCGGGCCGGCACCGACGACCACCGCGTCCACGCCGCGGCCGTGGGTGCCGGCCCCCGGCTCAGCCGCGCGCACCCGGACCGTCCGCGGGGTCCGGCCCGCCGCGCGCCGGCCGGCCCCGGCCCGGCCGAAGCGATCGCAGCGGAGTGCCGAGCGCGTGCAGCACCGAGCGGATCCCGGCGTTGTGCCACACGTTGCCGGCGTTGCGCCACTGCCGCCGCCGGTCCACGCATACGACGGTGGTGGTCACCACCGGTGCCGCCACGCCGAGGTGGCGGGCGAGATTGGTGAGCGTCTGCCGCCAGAACCGATCCTCCATGCGCTGGAGCGCAAGCGGCATGGCCAGCTCGTACAGCGGGTCGTTGGCACGCACCAGCACCTGCGCCTGCGCCACGGTGCCGCCGCCGTCGCCCTGGCCGGCGCTGAAGGTGATCCAACCGGCGAACATGTGCCCCTCGGGATTCATGAAGGTGAACGACTCCTCGTCGGCGTACAGCACCAGGATCCCGGTGGACAGCTTCATGCCACCACCGGGCGACAGGTTGAGCAGGGCCACGTCGCCGGGGGCGATGCTGGTCAGCGGGCCGTAGAAGCGGCCGATGGGGGGCCAGAAGCTGCCGAACCGCTCCTTCCAGGTGGCGATCACCTCGGCGGGGGTGACGTCGACGTCGCGCAGCTCGACGCGGTAGGTCTTCTGCCACAGCTTGCCGAAGCCCTGGATCGGGCCGACCACCCGCTTGCCGGTGACGTTGAGGTTGAGGGCTTCGGGGGGTACCTCGCCGAGCCGCAGCCGGGTGACCTGCTTGGCCCAGTGGCCGGCGTCGCGGGGGGTGAGTTCGGTGGGTTCGGGGAGGTGGTTGCCGCCCTGCGGGGTCGGTTGCGGGGTCGGTACGGCGCTCATGGTGCGCTCCTTGTCAAGGTCGCCCGTCAGTGGGCGTCCGCGGCGGCCAGCGCCGCGGTCTCGGTGTCGTGGATGCCGATCGCCTCGTCCAGGCGGGTCAGCTCGAAGATCTGGCGGTAGTGCTGGTTGATGCCGTAGGCGAGCAGCTTCTGGCGCTGCCGCTTGGCGCGGACCAGCAGCGTGACCAGCATCCCGATGCCGCCCGAGTTCATGTACTCGAGCGCGGTGAAGTTCAGCACGATCGCCTTGGTCGTAGGGGTGCTCGCCTTGGCGTAGGCGTCGCTGAGGGCGTGCTCGCTGGCGGCCGTGACATCGCCATGGATGTCAAGCACGCTCACCCGGTCGCTCACCGCGCGGACTGCCATGGTGAGGTCTTCCTGGTTCATTCGGTCGCTCCTTCCGCTGCGCGGACGTCGGGGTTGCTGGTCGCCGCGGACCTGCCGGCGACGGCGCTGTCCTCGTCGGGGTAGAGCCCGATGAAGTCGGACAGCCGCGTGATGGTGAAGATTCGGCGGTAGTGCTCGCCCAGGCCGAAGGCGCTGATCGGGCGGTGGTCTCTACGGGCGCGGGCGAGCAGCCCGACGATCACCGCGATGCCGGTTGAGTTGATGTAGTCAACTCCGGCGAAGTTCAGCAGCAGGGTGGTCGCGCCATCGTCGACCGCCCGGTCGTAGGCGTGCCGGAGCGGCGCGTCGGCGTCGCGGTCGATGTCCCCGGCGAGGTCGAGCACGGCCACCCCCGCGTGGTATCGGACTGCCACGGTCAGCTCATTGGTTGCCATCGGCTGCGTCCTCTCCCTCTCCGGCGGCCTGGTGACCGTGCAGGTGCATGACGAGGTGGATCGTGTGGTGCGCGCCGTCGCCGGAGGTGCGCAGCTCGTCGACCATGTTGCGGATCAGGAACAGGCCCCAGCCGCGGGGGGTCTGCCGGCCGGTGAGCTTGGCGTCCAGGTCGGGTTCGGTGGCGTCAGGGATCGGCCGGTCGCCGCTCTGGTCGGTGACGGCCACCTCCAGGAGTGCCGCCGAGGCGGTCACCCGGACCGCGACGGGCAGCTCGGCCCGGTGCTGATTGCCGTGCTCGGCGGCGTTCATGACCGCCTCGGCCACGGCCGTCTTGAGCTGCTCCAGGCGGGCGGGTGGCAGCAGGTCGAGCTTTGCCACGGCGGCCGCCACGCGTTCGACCGCGCCGCGCTCGGCGCCGACCTCGCTCGGCACGGTGAACTCATCGAGGACCTGCGGCGCGGATGTACCGCCAAGGCGTTGCAGGGTGACCAGGGTGATGTCGTCCTCCTGCTCCCAGCCCGGCCCGGTGAACCCGGCCAGCTCGGCCAGCAGCCGGTCGATCAGGGCCTCGCCGCTGCCCGGCTCGCCGCACAGCTTGGCCAGCCGCGGGAGACCGAACATCTGACGGTCGGGCGCGTGGGCCTCGGCCAGCCCGTCGGAGTGCAGCAGCAGGCGGTCGCCGGGCCGAAGGGTCGCCTCGCGTTCCTCGTAGCGCATGCCGGGCAGCAGCCCAAGCGGCATGCCGGTGGCGCGCAGCTCGGTCACGCCGCCCTCGCCGTGCAGGTATGGCAGGTTGTGGCCGGCGTTGGCGAAGCGCAGCCGGCCGCTGGGCGGGTCGAGGATTCCATAGAGGCAGGTGACGAACATGTACGGCGGCATCTCGCCGATCAGCAGCTCGTTGGCGCGCTCGAGCACCTCGCCGGGGCTGGCCAGCCCGCGCGCGTCGGCCCGCAGCACCGAGTGGGTGGTCGCCATCACGAGTGCGGCGGGCACGCCCTTGTCGGCGACGTCGCCGACCACGATCCCGGCCTGCCCGCCGGGCAGCTCGATGAAGTCGTAGAAGTCCCCGCCGACCGCGCGAGCCGGCCGGTAGTAGGCGGCCACCTGCCAGCCGGGCAGGTCGGGCAGCTCGCGTGGCAGGAACTGCTGCTGGATGAGCTGGGCGACCTTGAGTTCCTGCTCGATCCGCTCGCGCTGGCGCAGCTCGGCCTGCTGCTGGCGCACGAGCTGCGCCACCCTGATGGCCGGGGCGGCGTGGGTGGCCAGGTCGTCGAGGAGCTTGCGGTCGTCGTACGAGTAGTCCTGCTCGCTGCGGCGCGGCCCGAGGCGCAGCAGGCCGATCAGCTCGCCCTGGCTGACCAGCGGCACGGCCAGGCGCGTGCCCTCGGCACGCAGCGCCGCGAGCGCCGGGGAGTCCAGCTCGAGCCCGTCCAGGTCAACGGTGCCGTGCCCGCCGGTGAAGTAGGCGAGCAGGGGGTCGTTGGGGGCGATGTCCAGCTCCACCACCCCGGGCCCGGGCCCGGATCCGCCCGCCGTGCTCGCCAGCTCGGGGACCGGCGCCGGCGGGTCGGTTGGCTTTGCGGGGAACGCCGGCCGCCACCGGCTCCAGCGTCGGCTCCCGCTCGCGGATCGTGTCATCTCGAAACCTCCCGGCCGCAGTTGTAGCTGGGCACCGTCCCCAAAACGTTACGACGCAGCGTTACGGTCGCAAGACAATCAGATCCGCCGCTGACTTCCGCATAGCTGCGCGCCATCCAACGCTCGCCGCCCTGCCGAGCTACGAGGCGGCCGCGGCCCGGGCAGACGGTGTAGCCGACTGAGGCATTGCGGCAGATGCTCACTCGGGCTCGTTGTGGGCCGTCCCACCCACGGCGAACGGTGTGGTGATTCCCTCGTACATCAGGTGGGTGACGAGCCCTTGGATGGCGTGCGGCAGGTTGTGGCAGTGGTCCATCCAGATGCCGGGGTTGTCGGCGACGAAGGCGATCTCGTACGCCTCGCCGTTGCCGACGTTGAGCGAATCCACCCACCAGGGACTGCCGGTGGCGGGCATGCCGTTGCGGCTGAGCACCACCGCGTGGTGCCCGTGCAGGTGCATCGGGTGGACCTGGCCGCTGTGGTTGGCGATGCGCATCCGCACCACGTCGCCCTCGGCGACGACAAACATCGGCACGTCCGGGAACAGGTGACCGTTGACGGTCCACCAGATCCCCGGGCGCCCGTCGATGAAGCCGGGTCGGCGCCCGATGTCGTACCGGAACCGTCGATCGGCTTTCTGGGGGTCGAACCCCAGCGGTGCCCCGGTGCCGTAGGAGAGCAGGTCAAGTGTCGCCTTCGGCCGGGGGACCGCGGGTACGTCGTACGACCTCGAACCGAGCACGACGGCGGCCGAACCGCCGAGGTGGACCCGCACCGGCGACCCGTCCGCCGGCATGGTCACCTCGAGGTCAGCGCGCCCGCCGGCGGTGACGAGCACCGCGGTGTTCTGGACCGGGGAGGGCCCGTTCAGGTCCGTGCCGTCGACGGCGACGAGCCGGAACGGCGCACCGGCGACCCACGCCGGCATCGGGCCGTTCTCGGTGTTGATGACCCGCACACGCGCCCGTCTGCCGGGCGGCGCCTCGACTCGGACGTCGCCCTCGCGGCCGTTGACGGTGCGGGCTCCGCGGTACAGGTGCACCAGCGCCACGACGTCGACCACGCCGGCGGCCTGCGCCGGCGGCGTCACCACCAGAGGGCCGAGCAGGCCGCCGCTGACCTGCTCGTGGGATACCTGATGCGAGTGGTACCAGAAGGTGCCCACCTGGTCGGCGACGAACCGGTAGGTGTACTCCTTGCCCATGCCGACCGCGTCCTGGGTGACCCCCGCGACTCCGTCATCGGAGTTGGGTACATCCACGCCGTGCCAGTGCAACGTGACGCCGTCGGGCACCGACTCGTTGATCAGCCGCACCTGCACCAGCTGCCCGCCGGCGGCCCGGATGAGGGGGCCGGGCGACTGGCCGTTGAGCGTGTATCCGTCGACGGCGCGGCCCGAGGGCAACAGGAATCGTTGCTTGCGGGCGATCAGGGTGACCGCCACGTCGGCCGGGCGGCGCGGGTCGGCGGTCAGCGACCTGACGCCGCGCCCAGCCATCGGGCCACCATGCCCGGCATGCGCCATCGAGCCGGCGACCGGGCCGCCGCCGTAGTCGGCGTACCCCATGTCGGTCACGGAGTAGCCGCCCGGCAGCAGGCTGGCCTGCCACAGCCAGAAGAGCGGACCGAGGACGGCGGTGGTCGCGGCGCACGCCACCACGAGGCGGACCCGCCGGTTCATCCGAGGTATGCGGAGCATCTGACGTACCTCACGCCGGCGTCGTCGCCGGCGCTTCCGCCTCGACAGCCGGGCTGGGGGCCACGACGCGACGACGGCGCGCGGTGTAGAGAGCCGCGCTGAACAGCAGCAGCGCGTTGAGGCCGTGCAAGGCGCCCACGGCCGGGACGGCGTGGCCGAACAGACCGAGGTTGACCTGTACCACGACGACCAGCAGCACCAGGCCCGCCCACTTCACCCCGCCGGGGATCTTCGCGAAGAAAGAGGAGATCAGCAGCAACAGCGCGATCAACGGAATGATCATCATCCCGTTGATGCCATGGATCAGGAGGCCGATAGCTTCGGGGAACGCCGATTGGCCGCTCTCCATGACCGACTTGTCGAACACTCCACCGCTATCAACCCATTTACCAAGTCCGGCGATGGCATAGACCATCGCCATCGCCTGCACGACGACCTCGGCCGCGACCAGGTAGGCCAACACCCTGTAGACAGATTTCATGACGTAGAACTCCTTTCCTGGGGAGCAACCGAGGAAGCCAAGAACATGACGTGGACCACCAACACAGGCGCGGGTCTTCCACAGCGCACGTGCGTCGTCTCGAAAGCTCCGGCCGCAGTTCTAGCCGGGCGTCGTCCCGAAAACGTTACGACGCAGCGTTACGGTCACAAGACAAGTCAGTACCGCCGTTGCGTTCCGCGTGGCCGCGCGCCCGTGAAGCCCAGCAAGGTGAGCGGGTGGCGCCGGCACGGCCGGGGCTAAGACCGGAGAGAGGAGCAGATGGGCCAAATCCGGCTCCGGCTGGCGTTGCTCGGGCCGCCACGCATCGAGGTGGGCGGTGCGCCGCTCCGGGTCGACACCCGCAAGGCGCTCGGGCTGCTCGCCTACCTGGCCTGCGGTGAGCGGCGCCACGGGCGCGACGAGCTGGCCGCGTTGCTGTGGCCGGAGGGGGACGAGGCCCACGCCCGAGCCGCGCTGCGCCGCACGCTCTCCGTGCTCAACCGCGCCCTGGGCATTGCCGGCGCCGCGCAGGTCGTCGCCGACCGCACCGTGCTGGAGCTGCGGACGTCGGCGATCGACCTCGACGTGTACCGCTTCCGGCACCTGGTGGCCTCCTGCGACACCCATGGACACGAACCGGACCGGGCGTGCCCGGCGTGCACCGGGCCGCTCCTCGAGGCGGTCGCGCTGCATCGCGGCGACTTCCTGGCCGGCTTTTCGCTGCGCGACGCACCGGAGTTCGAGGACTGGCAGCTCGCACAGGCCGCAACCTTGCGCCGGGAGCTGGCCGGCGCGCTGCGACGGCTGGTCGCGGCGCACGCCGTCCAGGAGCGCTGGGACGCGGCGATCACCGCCGCCGAGCGGTGGCTTGCGCTGGACCCTCTACACGAGCCCGCACACCGGCAGCTCATGCGCCTGTACGCGTGGAGTGGTCAGCGCGCCGCCGCCATGCGCCAGTACCGCGTCTGTGTCCGCGTCCTCAACCAGGAGCTCGGTGTGGCACCCCTCGCGGAGACCACTGCTCTGTACCAGGCGGTCGTCGAGGACCGCGCCGGCTCGCCGCCCACGCCGGCGGCCTCGACCGTACTATCTGCCGCGCTGGCAGGTACGCCGACGAGCCCTGAGCCTGAGCCGGCATCGCCGGGCGGCGGTCGGGTCCCGGTCCCGCTGGTCGGGCGTGCCAAGCAATGGACCGCGCTGCTGGACGCCTGGGCAACGGTGCAGCGGCACGGCCGGGGCCGAATGGTCGCGCTCACCGGCGAGGCGGGCATCGGCAAGACGCGGCTGGCCGAGGAGTTCACGGCGCACGTCGTGGCCGCAGGCGGGCGGGCGCTCGCCTGCCGCTGCTATGAGGGGGAGCGTCTGGCCTACGGGCCCCTCACCGACGGGCTGCGCGCCGCCCTGGCGGCTCCACACGGCGCGGCCAGGGTCAGTAACCTCGACCCGCTCTGGCTTGCCGAGGCCGCCCGGCTCCTGCCCGAGCTGGCCCCGCTCGTGCCCGACGCGGCGCCCGCTGCCGGGCCGGACGCCCCCGGTGCACAGGGCCGATTCCTGGAAGGGCTCTACCGCACCCTGCTCGCCGCGGTGAGCGGCCCGCGGCCGGGCGTCGTCGTCCTCGACGATGCGTACTGGGCCGACGAGGCCACCCTCGACGTGGCCGGCTACCTGGTCCGTCGCCTGGACCGCGCACCGCTGCTCCTGCTGGCCACCTGGCGCGGCGAGGATGTCCCGCGCGGGCATCGCCTGCGCCGCCTGGTCGCCCAGGCGCAGCAAGCCGGAACCGTGACCTCGCTGGAGCTCGGGCGCCTCGACCGGTCCTCCGTGGCCGAGCTGGTCGGCATGGTCGCACCCGGACGGGCGGGCGCGGCCGACGAGCTGTACGAGCGCTCCGAAGGCCTGCCGCTGCTGCTGATCGCCTACCTCAACGTGCTGGACGGCGATGCCGCAAGCGCTCTGCCTACGTTGACGGCCAGCATCCGCGAGCTGTTCCAGGCGCGGCTCGAGCAGGTCTCGGAGGCTGCCTGGCAACTCCTCACCACGGCGGCCGTGATCGGCCGCTCCTTCGACGTCGACACGGTGCGCGAGGCCAGCGGGCGCAGCGACGACGAGGTGATCGGGGCGCTTGAGGAGCTGGTGCGGCTGGGCATGATCCACGAAGTGCCAGTGACCGGGCCGGCCGCCAGCCACGACTTCGGCCATGAGCAGATGCGCATGCTGGTCTACGAGCAAGCCGGCCTGGCGCGACGGCGGCTGCTGCACCGGCGGGTGGCGCTCGCCCTCACCAGCCCCATCCGCGGCTCCACCCATGGCCACAGCCCCGCCGCCGCGGCGCAGGCCGCCTCGATCGCCCGGCACTTCCAGCTCGGCGGGCAGGACGCCGAGGCGGCCGAGTGGTTCGCACGTGCCGGCCAGCGTGCCGCCGCGCTGTACGCCAACCGCGACGCCGTGGCCCACTACCAGGCCGCCCTGGCGCTGGGCCATCCCGACCCCGGTGGCCTTCATCAGGCCGTCGGCGACCTCCACGTGCTGCTCGGCGAGTACGGCCCCGCGCTGCTGAACTATGAGGCGGCCGCGGCACAGGCAGACGGCCTGACCCTGGCGAGCCTGGAACACAAGCTCGCCGGGCTGCACCACCGCACGGGCGACTGGGCAGCGGCCGACAGCCACTTCGCCGCCGCATCAACCCTGCTCGACCAGGAGGACAGTCCGGCCGCCAACGCCCGCCTTCGCGCCGACTGGAGCCTGACCGCCCATCGGCGCGGCCAGCTAGATCGCGCCCTCGGCCTGGCCCGCAACGCGCTCGCGTTGGCGCAGCAGGCACGAGACACCCAGGCGCTCGCCCAAGCCCACAACATCCTCGGGATGCTCGCCAGCAGCCGCGGCGACCCGGCCGGTGCCCGCGAGCACCTGGAGCGCAGCCTCGCCCTGGCCGAGACACTGCCCGACCCCAGCGCGCGGATCGCCGCCTTGAACAACCTCGCCCTCACCAGCCGCGCCGCCGGCGACCTCGGCCACGCCCTGGACCTCACGCGGACCGCGCTGGCCCTGTGCGCCTCGCAGGGCGACCGCCACCGCGAGGCGGCGCTGCACTCCAACCTCGCCGACCTGCTGCACGCGACCGGACGGCACGAGGAGGCCTTGGCCCACCTGAAGCAGGCCGCCGCGATCTTCGCCCAGGTCGGCGGCCCCGAGGGCCACCTCCAGCCGGAGATCTGGAAGCTGGTCGAGTGGTGAGCAATTGTCAAGAGTTGTGGATCGATGTGTTCTGAGTTGGTTGTTTGCGACTGTCGGATCGGCGTTCACGGCGGAAGTGGAGCATGCCTTCGTGGTCAGGCTTCGGATCGACGAGGTGGAAGCCTGCTGCAATGGCGCATCGCTGGCTGGGGTGGTTGTCGGCGTCGATGCCGCAGAAGAACATCTCGACGTCGGTGACGTCGGTGTGATCGAGGGCAGCCTCAATAGCGGTGCGGCCGTAGCCGCGCCTCCACTGGGCAGGGTCGACGACATAGCCGAGCCCCATCGACCGGCGCGGGTCCTCATCGGACAGGAGGGGTCCGTGTGGCCCTTCGCCGTGGTAGCGCGCCCAGCGGTCGTAGACATCGCCGCCGATGAACGCCACGGGCACCTGCGTTTGGTCTAGGGCGATCCAGCCGTGCGAGCGCAGGACAGTCTTGCCGCGGAAGGTGCTGCCTGGGCGCTCGCTGATGAGGCGCAGCTCGCGGTGGATCCAGAAGCGGCCGCCGAGCCGATGCTGTACCTCGGGATGGTCGAACCAGTGCTCGATCTGGCTGGCGCCTGCCGGGGTGAGGGGGTGTAGTGACAGGAGCGGGCGTGCCTCCGCAGGCTCGGACAGCGGATCGGATTTGGTGGTCATGCTGCCTCGTCGTGGCTGTCGAGAGTCTCCCGCTCGACCAGCACGCCTCGCTCAAAGCGGGTGCCGGCGCGGACGAGGGCAACGAGGTGGGGCGCGTTGACGGCGCGCCAGCGGGCCTGGGCGGCTTCGATGAGCTTGAACGCCATGGCCAGGCCGGCGGCCTTGGAGCCGGGGCCCTTGGTGACCTTGGTGCGGTGGCGCACGGTGGCGAAGGAGGCCGCGCGTGCGATGGCGTCCAACCTCCGCCACAAAGGCCGCGAGTGGGGTGGCTGCGTGGAGATCACGGGGTTGCCGGTTCGTGGCATCTGTCCGGCGTTTGAGGTGGGTCGGTGGTGAGGAAGACGCGGATGGTTTCGGTGATGGTGGGCCAGTCGGGTCCGAGCCAGATGAAGTGGCTGTCGGCCTGGCTTTCGACCAGTTGGGCGTGCTGGATGGCGGCGGTCAGGGCTTGGGCGTGGGTGAACGGTACGCCGCCGTCGTTGCGGGTGGCGATCACGAGGGTGGGCTGGCCGACGTCGCCGGTGCTGTCGGGGGTGGGGTTCAGGTCGTTGAGGAACCCTCGGCCAGAGCGCATGCGGGTGAATAGGGCGAGTAGCGTCGCGCGGTGCTCGCCGGGTAGGGCGGCGACGACGTCCCGTGCCGGCAGGGTGGATAGGTCGCGCAGCAGCATCCGCAGGCCGGCGTCGGGTGCGAGGCGGATCAGCGCGCGTACGGCGCTCCAGGCAGCCCTCTCGGTGGCGGCGGCGAATATCGCGTGTGCTCCGAGGCGGGTACGGCGGTCGGGCCAGGGCAGCGGGCCGACGGCGCTTTGCAGGATCAGCCGGTCTACCAGGTCGGCGTGGCGGGCGGCCATCGTCACCGCGGTTGGTCCTCCTCCGGACATGCCCACCACCGCGGCGACCTTGGTGATGCCGAGGTGCTTGCACAGCGCGCGGGTGACGTCAGCGAACCCGCGCACCGACGTGCCTGTCGTCAGCGGGGTGCGACCGTAGCCGGGACGTGAGGGCGCCAGCACGGTGTAGCCCGCGTCGGCGAAGACGTCCTCGCCCAACGCCAGACCGGCCCGCACATGTCCGCCGTGGAGCACCACCACCGTGTGGTCGCCGCGTCGCTCCAGCCGGTACTCGACCGGACCGGCGTCCAGCCGGGTGACAGTGGTGGGTCGTTCCATCTCGGTCTTTGCGGACATCAGGGGGACGCCTCCGGTCGATCGATGGTGTTGTGACATCGACACGCCGACCAGGCTTCCCGGCACACCTAGCCGCCAAGCTAACGCTTCCGGTCAACAAGAAGGGGCTGCGACGAGGTCGCTGACGTTGGCCTTTGTCAGGGTCTGGCGCGTTTTGATGGGTTCGGCGGCGTGTTCAGCTGATGATCAGGGGAGGGTGAGCAGGTAGGCGACGAGGAGCAGGGTGGCCTCGATCCGGCTGATCCGGTAGCGGCGGTAGAGCACAGCCAGGTCAGGAGCATGACCGCGACCATGGCGGCGAGGACGGGATAGCCGATGCGGGCGGGGCTGCCGCGCCCGGCCAGGCCGACGATCGCGCCGCCGGTGAGGCTGTTGAACAGGTTGCTGCCGAGAATGTTGCCCACCAGCAGGTCGGTGTTGCGGCGCGTTGGGCTTGGACGGCGGTGACCAGCTCGGGCCGCGAGGTTCCTAGTGCGACCAGGGTGAACCCGACGACCGTCTCGGAGGCATCCTCCACGAGTACCAGCACGCCCGCGTGACCTGCCCGGATGGCATTTTCGGCAGGCACAACGTCGAGTCCAGGGGCGTCGCGGAGGCTGAGGTCGAGATCGTCCGCAGCAGGTAGCCGGTGTTGCCGGAACGCTGCTTGCCCGGGCGGATCACGAACGTCGAGTCGTCGAGGGCGACGACCTGGAACAGCGGGTCGCCCGACGGCTCGCCGTCGGGCGACCCCTGTATCCATCGAACCGCCGCCGGGTTGGCGTCTCCGCAGGCCCCACGGTATGGGCGAGATGGCCGGTCACGCGGCACTTGCCCAGATCGCCATACCTATCGAACGGCGGAGTCCTCGCGCTGGGTTCCGAACAGGTTGTACGAGCCGACGACGCCGAGGTGCTCGATCACCGGCGGTCCGTCCACCCAGCCCTTGAGCTGCTCCAGGAACCGCAGGAACTCGGGGATCGCAGGCCGCGGGTCCTCGATGCCGTCGGCCAGCTCGAGCAGGATCACGAACGTCGAGCTGTCCACCACCCGCGTCGACGCGTAGCGCACGCCCTGCGGACGCACGCGATCGAGCGTCGCGAACAGGTCGCGCGCCGCCGCCTCGGCCTCTTCGACGCTCCCGTCCTTGACCTTCTGGCGCACCATCGTCACGCTCATCCCGTCCTCCTTCCGTTCGGCCGCCGCGCGGCGGCTCTGTCACACCGACCCCAGTTGGTTCGGATCGGTTCTGCTGCGGTCCTTTCGGATCACGCCGGACTGCAAGGGCGACCGCGCTCAGGCCGGCCAGGATCGTGCCCCGGGGTGGTCAGGGTGCCGGTCAGGCGCGATCGCCGGCCGGAGAAGCCGGTCATGATGTCGCTGAGCTTCCTGTTGTCTGGATGGCGGGTTGTCCTCAGCAGTACGACGAGACAACCCCTCGGAATG
>Ga0137369_10003017_pt1 | contig 17193 bp, 12 predicted proteins | sample SagtaG_12_FD_104918 | JGI IMG/M metagenome (GOLD analysis project Ga0137369, IMG submission 104918) | Vadose zone soil microbial communities from Sagehorn Ranch, Mendocino, California, USA - Sage1_L_113_16 metaG | ecosystem: Environmental > Terrestrial > Soil > Vadose zone | place: USA... | reverse complement strand
CGCAATCGTTTCTTTCATCCTCGCCATTGTGGGCGTGTTCGTGCTGGCGTGGGTGATCAACGTGCTGGCGTCAAATTTCGGCGCGACGCAGTCCATGCCGCAGGCGATCAAGCTCTCAGCCTACAGCATGACGGCCGCGTGGGTCGCCGGAATTTTTTTCCTCATCCCGGCGCTGAGCATCCTCGCGATAATCGGTGGCCTGTACAGCCTTTATCTGTTCTATGTCGGGTTGCCGATCCTGATGAAGTCGCCGGCGGACAAGACGACGACTTATGCGGTCGTGGTCATTGTCAGCACGATCGTGCTGTACTTCATCGTTGGGGCCATCACCAGCAGGGTCGGCTACATGTAGACCGCAGGGGTCAGCTGCGAACGGAGAACAAAAAAGCGCCGATCAGTAGTCCACAGGACGCAGGTACGATTCTCCAATCGCGCTATGGCTGACCATGGCAACAGTCGGAAGCTTCCGCTTCCAATGGGTTCCGGCGAGGCGTGACCGTACGAGCTCCACTTCCGCCTCGTCGAATCCATGCGCGATGATGTCGCTCGGACCGTATCCGTTCACCAGCCAGTTAAGGATCTCGTCGGCTTGCGTGTAGCTGATCCCGAAGTCTCCCTCGTCCGTCTGTCCCTCGATGAGATCCGCTGACGCCGGCTTTTCCACGATCACATTCGGAACTCCGAGAAACTTCGCCAGCGCCCAGACCTGAGTCTTGAACAGATCTCCAAGAGGATTGATAGGCGGCGAATCGTCTGCGTGCCAGGTGAAGTAGCCGAGCAGGCGTTCGGTCTTGTTGCCAGTCCCTATGGGCAATGCGCGATATTTTGCGGCGAGATCAAACAGTGCGATCATCCGCATTCGGGCCATCACGTTGCCTTTTCTGCCAGGATCGGCGTCGAGCTCGTTGGTGAGATATCCGTCCACGGCGGCCGAGATGTCCATCGTCCGGCCCTCGATCCCGACTGCGTCGGTCACGAGCTGGGCGTGCTCGAGTGAATCACGGCTGGATGTTCGATATGGCAGCCGGAGCCCGATCACGTTGGATGCTCCGAGTGCTCTCGCGGCAAGAAACGCTGTCACTGCGGAATCCACTCCGCCGGAAATCCCGATCACGCCCTTCTCGAAGCCGCGCAGCCTGAACTCTTCCCGAAGAAAAGTGATGAGCCAGTCGGCGGTGAGAGCGGGATCGATCTCCAGCCCGGGTGGCCCCAGGATACTCGGCGGAGCTGCAATGACTTCCACGGAGCGGCGCGTATTCATGATTCTCGAAGGCGTTCGTTCCGTGCGCGGTTGTCGATTGGGGCCGTCACCCTTTGCCGCCGATTCCTGGGGTTTCCCATTGGATTTGTTCGGCGTATCGCTCAATTCCTCTCGCTTGGCTGTGGGCGAACCTGTGCCTTCGAGCGGGTCACTCCCGTTCTTCGATGGAGGGTCGTAGTCGAGAGGCATTGGCTCGTTCATCTGGATCTTCCCGACAGTTTGCACCAGATGGGGGAGCATCGTCTGGAGGTCCGTCAGCAGCGGCATCTCGACGCGTGCTCTGGTGAGGTCCGAAGTATCGAGTGTCGCGGTGATGATGGCCTCCTCCCACAGCGGAGCGCGGAGCTTGACGTCGCCTTTGGGACCCGCGACCATCGATCCGCCGGAGAAGACTTTTCCTCCCTCTGTGCCAACGAGCTGAACGAGTGCGACGAAGACGCCGTGTTCCGACGCGATGTCGCGGGCGAGACGCTCCCAGCGCTCTATGGTTCCCGGCGCCGGCCTGTCGTCGCTTCGAGGCACGACACCGCGCGCCGGCGACGCCGAAGCAATGAAGATCACCTGTGCGCCGTCCAGTGCGGCGATGGTTCCCGACAGACTGTGCCACGCGTCTTCGCACACGAGCATCGCTGCGCGACCCCACGAAGTGTCGAACGCCCGGATCTCGAAGCCGCGGTCGACAAAACGCTCCTCGTCGAACAGCCCGTACGTTGGAAGAAAAACTTTCCGGTGGACGTGACGAACAGTGGGTGCGTCGCCACCCAGCGTTACATAAAGCGCACTATTATAGATGGAGTTGTTCCAGACTTCGTAGAAGCCGAGCCCGACGTCCATCGGCTGGAGCGACGGGACCGCGGCGCGGTATTGCTCGTCGAGATCGCGCACCAGTGTGCCCGCGCTCACCGCGTGGTCGCGGACCCCGCCCTCGAGGAAGTAGCCGCTGACGGCGGTCTCGGGAAGGAACGCGACCTGCGGGCGCGGGTTAAGAGAATCCAGCTGCGCGAAGATCTCGCCAAGATGTGCGAGGTTCCCCGCGTAGTCGCCCTTCCGCGGCTTGAACTGTACGATTGCAAGGTGCACCGACTGATGCATTACACTGAAGTTGCCATGGCCACCCGGCCCGGGCAACGGGCGCTCATGCTTGCGGTGGTTGTCCTCGTCCTGACGCCGGGAAGCGCCGCAACTCAGTCTCGTGAAACCGAAGCCTGGCGCATAATCCAGCCACCGCAGGCGTCGCAGATTCTGGCGCGCGACGGCTCGCTCATCGGCGAGGTGGGTCGTCAGTTCCGAATGAGCGTCTCCATCCGCACGCTGCCTCGTTATGTGGCGCAGGCGTTCATCGCCGTCGAAGATCAGCGCTACTACCAGCATGATGGCGTCGACATCATCGGCATCGCCGGCGCAATCAAAGGGAAAATACTTGGCGAGCAGCGCGGTGGCGCGAGCACGATTACGCAGCAGCTCGTCGGCAACATGCATCCCGGCCTGGTGGACCGCCGCGACATGAGCATGGGGCGCAAGCTCCGGGAGCAGGCCGCAGCGCGCGAGATGGAAAAGCACTACAACAAGGAGCAGATCCTCGAGGCCTACCTCAACCAGATCGGTTTTGCACACGGGTGGTATGGAATCGAAGAGGCGTCACGCCACTATTTCGGCAAGAGCGCTTCGAAGCTGACACTCGCCGAGGCGGCGACTCTGGCGGCGATGCCGAAAGCTCCTGAGAACTACGAACCGGTGAAGTTTCCCGATCGCGCGCGCCAGCGGCGCAACACCGTCCTCGCGCTGATGGAGCAGCAGCGCTACATCACGCACGCACAGTCACTGGCGGCGCAGGCGAGTCGTGTTGTGACAGCGCCGAATTACGGAGTGTCTGCCCAAGCGCCGTATTTCATCGACGTGGTGAAGGTCCAGGCAAGGCGTGCCGGCGTGTCGCTCGCCGACGGCGGATACCGCGTCTATACATCACTCGACCCGCTGCTACAGCACGCCGCTGTTCAGTCACTGACTGAAGGGACGGCCGATGTCGAAGCTCGCGCCGGTTATTCGCACCCGAGCATTACGAAAGGCGGAGACTCCGAGTATCTCCAGGGACTGGTGGTCGCCATCGACCCTGCAACCGGCGACATCCGCGCTCTCGTCGGCGGGCGCGACTACGCTGAATCACAGTTCGATCGAGCCGTTGACGGGCGGAGACAGCCGGGATCGTCCTTCAAACCGATCGTCTACGCCGCGGCCATCGCCGACAGCATTGCCCCGACCACTATCGTCGGCGACACGGCGATCGCCATCACGCTTCCTAACGGCAGTGTGTATCGCCCCGATAACTCCGACCATGAGTTCCTTGGAGCGATTACCCTGCGCGAAGCTCTCGCGAAGTCGCGCAATGTCGTCGCGGTTCAGCTTGGGCAGCAGATTGGAATGGACTCGGTGATCGCGCTGGCTCGACGGATGGGGATCTCGTCTCCGATAGCCCCCTATCCGTCGAGCGCCATTGGAGCGTCGGCTGTCCAGCCGCTCGACCTCATTGCCGCATATACGACGTTCGCCAATCTGGGAACTCCGGTCGAGCCGCGGTTCATCTATCGCATCGAGGACAAGACCGGGAAGTCTGTATTCGCCGTCCAGGTGCGGGCGCTGCCGCCGGCGCTCGATCAGCGAACGACCTTCGTCGTGCGCGACATGATGCGCGACGTTGTAGAGCGGGGAACGGCATCATCCATCCGGCGATACTTGCCGGCGACTATCCCCGCCGCAGGGAAGACAGGTACAACGAATGACAACACCGATGTCTGGTTCATCGGGCTGACGCCGGATCTCGTCGCCGGAGTCTGGCTTGGCTTCGACAAGCCGAAGATGATCACGCCAGGCGCTGCGGGCGGGTCGCTTGCCGCGCCGATTTGGGGAAAGATGATGTCCCGCTACTACGCGCTCACGCGACCGCCCCCGGCAAGTTCATGGACCCCACCGCTCGGTGTCATTCCCGGAGAGGTCGATCGCGCGACGGGCCAGCTGGCGACGATCGCGACGCCGGCTGACCGCAGGTACACGGAGTACTTCGTCGAAGGGACGGAGCCGGAGCCACTCCGCGCGGATCCGTGGAGAGTCTTCCAGTGGGGGCCGATCGGCCGGTAGGCGCTCTCCGCCACTTCGCGAAAAGCAGGCAACGACACAAGCTCGTTGCGGGAGCTTCGCAGCCTGAGCTGCTGGCAGCGGACGAATCGAACCGGTCGCAGTCGCTTGCAGCCAGCTGGCTCAAGCTCGAAAGCTCCCGCTACAGGCGTGTGTTTTTTCTTCCGGAAAAACTATCCCGAATTTCCCGCAAGACCCAAGAAAAAGAACGGCGCCCCAATGCTTGAGGCGCCGTTCTTCGTGTCCTTCATGTTCTTCTTGGTCGCTTCCCTCAACGATTAGGCGGCGCCAGCGATTTCGAGAGGCTTCACCGGCGTAACTGCTTCCGGCACCAGCGCAATCTCCAACACCTCGCGGAGCGTCTCCACCGGATGGAAGCTGAGAACATTCCTCACTTCCTCCGGCACGTCCTCGATGTCCGCCTCGTTCGCTTTCGGCAGGATGATCGTCTTGATCCCCGCGCGATGGGCGCCGAGCACCTTTTCCTTGAGACCGCCGATCGGAAGCACCCGGCCACGAAGCGTGATCTCACCGGTCATCGCTACATCGCCGCGCACCGGCCGGTCGGACATCTCCGACACGAGTGCCGTCGCGATCGCAATGCCCGCCGAAGGACCATCCTTTGGAATTGCCCCAGCCGGAACGTGGATGTGCGCTTCGATTGCACCGAGACGATCTCTCGGAATCCCGAGATCGGCCGCGTTGTTCGTCGCGTAAGTGAACGCCGCGCGCGCCGACTCCTTCATCACGTCGCCAAGCTGCCCCGTGAGAATGAGCGACACTGCTCCACCCGGTCCCGGCATCTGCTCGTTCTCGTTTGCGCGACTCCCCCAGTACCGGCGAATCGACGCCTCGACGAACATGATGTCGCCGCCCATCGGCGTGTAGTACATCCCCGTTGCGATTCCGACCTCGTTCTGCTCCTGCGCCCGTTCGGGGTGAACCTTCGGCCGTCCCAGCAGCTCGCGCACCTCTTCGGCCGTGATCGTCGCATCCACAATCGGGCCGGTATCACCCATAGCGATCTTGCGCGCAACCTTCCGCGCGACGGCTCCGAGCTGTCGCTCCAGCTGCCGCACCCCACTTTCGCGGGTGTAGTTCGATACGACGCTCATCACCGCTTCGTCGGTGAAGCTGATTCCCTTTCCACTGAGTCCCGATTCCTCGAGCTGTCGCGGAATCAGATACTTCTTCGCGATCTCGGCCTTTTCCTTCTCCGTGTACCCGGCGAAGTCCACAACCTCCATTCGGTCGAGCAGCGGCCCCGGAATGTTCTGTACGAAATTGCCAGTGGCGATGAACAGCACCTCGCTCAGATCGAACGGCACTCCGAGGTAGTGATCGGTGAAAGTGTCGTTCTGCGCAGGATCGAGGACCTCGAGCAGCGCTGCTGAAGGATCTCCCTGAAAGGAGACTCCCAGCTTGTCGACTTCGTCGAGCAGGAAGACGGGGTTCTTCGTTCCCGCCTGCTTCATCCCCTGGATGATGCGTCCCGGCATTGCGCCGACATATGTGCGGCGGTGTCCGCGTATGTCTGCTTCGTCGCGCGCGCCACCGAGCGAGACGCGAACGTACTCTCGTCCGAGCGCTCTCGCGATCGATTTGGCGATGGACGTTTTTCCAACGCCAGGCGGTCCGATAAAAATCAGAATCGGACCTTTCGCCATCGCGCGTGCCTTCGCTTCCTTCTTGTCAGTGATCGGCCGATCCTCGCCGTCGACTGCAAGCGATGGCGTGGCGTCGTCCTTCTCGATTCGAAGCTTCGAGACCGGAAGCTCACCTTCTCGTTCGACCTCTTCAGCCAACTGCTGCGCGCGAAGCTGTCGCACCGCCAGGAACTCCAGGACCCGATCCTTCACGTCGGTCAGCCCGTAGTGGTCTTCCTCCAGAACCTGCGCGGCGTGATTCAGCTCGAGCTGGTCGTCCGAGCGCGTATTCCACGGCAGCTCGGCGATCCACTCGAGATATGTTCGAATGACCTGCGCTTCCATCGACTCGCGGCCCGCGCGCTCGAGTCGTCCAAGCTCGCGCTCGACTTCCGCATGCGCTTCCTTCGGCAGCTCGAGCTTGTTGAGCTTGTCACGCAGCTCAGTCATTTCCTTCGACTGGTCGTCGTCGCCGAGCTCCTTCTGAATCGCCTTCATCTGCTCGCGCAGATACATCTCGCGCTGCCGCTCGCCCAGCTCTTCCTGGACCTGCGACTTGATGTCTTCCTGCGCCTCGAGCAGCCCGACCTGTCGCTGGACGTGTACGAGTACGCGCCGCAGCCGCTCTTCGACGTTTAGCGTCTCCAGCAACCCCTGCTTCTCCGGCACCTGAAGCTCGATGTAGCCGGCGACGAGGTCGGCGAACTTGCCCGGCTCCGTCACGGCATCGAGCACCTGGTGTACGACTTCCTCGGGCAACCCCCGACGCTCGCCCAGCTCCGCCGCGCGCTCACGCGTTTCCTTCTGAAGCGCGGTGAACGCCGGATCGTTCTCATCCACCGGGCTCATCTCCTCGGCGGGAACGATTACTGCGCTGAGGTAGCCATCGGTCATGTTGTACTGAAGGGCTGTCGCGCGCTGCTCACCCTGGAGCAGCAGCTGAACGCCACCCAGTCCGCGCTGGATTTGTCCAATGCGTGCAATTACCCCCATCGAATACAGGATGTCGGGGCTCGGCTCGTCGGTATTATCCCGCTGCGCTACTGCAAAAACGAGCCTGTCGCCCTTCAGCGCCGACTCGATTGCGCGCAAGGTTCCAGGCCGCCCCGCCGCAATCGGCGCGGTGAGACCCGGAAAGATTACGGTTCCGCGAAGTGGCAGAACCGGTATAGTTTGACGCTGTCCCATGAATTCTTCCGTAGTGATTAAATCGTGTGCTGCCAGTACTACTATAGGGAGGGACGGGGTATACTGCATCTTTCGAGCAACGGATTTACGCCACCGGGGCATGATTCGCAAATCGTGCCTGCCTGGATGACTCGCGCCTCATGCCATTAAGACCCGACGACGAGCTCGGCGCCCATGTAGCGACCGTTCTCGCGCCCAACTACGAATTGGACGCCGAAATCGGCCGCGGCGGCATGGGCATCGTGTATTGCGCGATGGACAAGCGCCTCAAGCGAAAGGTTGCCGTCAAGCTCCTTCCGCCGGAGCTCGCATTCCGCTCGGACATCCGCTCCAGGTTCCTGCGCGAGGCCGAAACCGCTGCCCAGCTCAGCCATCCCAACATCGTTCCGATCTACAACGTCGAGGAGCGCGACAACCTCGTCTATTTCATCATGGCGTTCATCGGCGGCGACAATCTCGCTGTGCGCTTGCAGCGGGAAGGCGCGATGGACCCCGAGGAAGTGCGGCGGATTCTGCGTGAGGTCGGCGATGCGCTCGCCTACGCCCACCGGCGAAACGTCGTCCACCGGGACATCAAGCCCGACAACATTCTTCTGGACGAAGATACCGGACGGGCGATGGTGACCGACTTCGGAATCGCCCGCGCCTTGAGCGACAAGAACGACTCGCGTCTCACCGCGACTGGCATGGCGATCGGCACGCCCGCGTACATGTCGCCCGAGCAGTCGGCCGGCGAAGCCGACATCGACGGGCGGAGCGATCTCTACTCGCTCGGCGTCGTCGGATATCAGATGGCCTGCGGTGACCTGCCGTTCAATGCGCCGAATACGCCGTCGATGCTCGTCAAGCATTTGTCGGAGAGGCCGGTTCCCGTCGAGCATCGCCGCATCGACCTGCCGGCTGACCTGTCACGCATCATCATGGTCCTGCTGGAGAAAGATCCGGCGAACCGATTTCCGGACGCACAGTCGCTCGTCGTCGCACTGAGTGGCGGGGCGATCCCGACGCGGCCGGTCGGCAGCCACATGCCTACGCTGGCCGATGAGGGCCAGCGCGGCCGCACAACGCCAACGTCCGGCGGCGCGCGTCCGTCCTGGATGCCGGCCAACACGCGGTTCTCGTCGGGTCAGCGCGCGGCGGCGGGCGTGCCGTCTCCGGATGATCTCGCCCGATGGGATGCGCCGCCGGTGCGGAAGTTCCGCAAGAAGCTCGCGCCCTACATCGCGGTGAACGCGATCCTCGTTCCGCTGTCAATCTTCGGCGAGGGAGGCTTTCTCTTCGTCACGATGTTCTGGTCGATCGGAATGGCTGTGCAGTACTCCAAGCTTTGGCAGGAGGGATACAACTGGCGCGACGTTTTCCGGCAGCCGCGCGACCGGATGCTGTTCGATGTAGCCGCGGAGACAATCGATGACGCTCGAGCTCTCTTCGACGAGAGCAAGCGCGAGCAGGTGCGGGCACGCGCGCGCGAGCGTGCACGGGCCGTGGCGGGTGGATTGTTCAATCCACCGGGCCTGCCGATGCTGCCGCTCCCTCCGGGGCGTATGGCTCGCTCACCGCTCCCAGGGGAAACCGCGTCGGTCCCGCTCGCGGCCGACAACTCCCCTTACGGCTCTGCGCTCAACCAGGTGAGGTCGGATCGGGATGAGATCCAGCGGCAGATCATGGGGATGACGAAGAGCGAGCGCGAGATAATCCCCGACGTTGGCGAGTCCGCGGACGCGGTCTATCGGAAGGCAATGCAGGTTGCGACGACTCTCGCCGAGCTCGACCTCCGCGATTCGCGTGACACTCCGGAGTCGATCGAGCGCGAGATCAACGATCTCGAGGCGAGAGCGAATCCCCTCGACTATCGCGCGAGCGAGGAGCGAGTCCGAAGACTGGCACATCTCAAGCGCCAGCGGAGGGTGATCGCCGATCTCAGAAAGACGCGTGCAGAAGCTGAAGCGAAGCTCGAGCATTGCCGTACGCTCCTGCGCAGTATGCGTCTCGAGCTGATGCGTTATCGGTCGGCGGGGCTGTCACGCACGCCAGCGGGGCTCACGATGGTGACCCAGCAGGCGCAAGTGGTGGTAAAAGAGATGGGATATCTTTCCGACGCGGCTGCCGAGGTCAACGCGCTTTAGTCGCGGCAGCGGTCGGTCCTTCTCAACGCCGACATTTTCTCGATGCAGCATTCCTCGCAAAAGACATTCGTGGCATCTGCCGCGCTGGCTTCAGTCGCAGGCCTTTTCATAGTCGCAGGTTGCGCCGACAACGGCGCTGTGCTGCACGGTCGTGATGCGCGCGCAGAAGCCATCGCGTCAAACCACAGCCGGCAGGATTCGATCTCAGCGGACTCGTTGAAGCGGATGCTGGTCGTTCGGGTTCCGAGGCCCGAGCCAGTCCGTGGCCTTTACGTCAACAGGTGGGCCGCCATTGGAAAGAAAATCGGCCAGCTCATCGATCTCGCGAAGACAACCGAGATCAACGCGCTGGTGATCGACGTCAAGGACGATCGCGGCCTCGTCCTTTACAGGTCCGGCGTTCCCCTCGCCAGCGAGATTGGAGCGGATACCACGCGGCCAATGTCGAAGCAGCGACTGCGCGGCCTTCTCGACACGATGGTGGCGCACGGCATTTATCCAATCGCGCGGATCGTCGTGGCGAAGGATCCGCTTCTCGCTCGGGCCAAGCTCGAGTGGGCTATCAAACGAAAGGACAATCTCGAGCCCTGGCTCGACAAGAACGGCAATCCCTGGCTCGACCCACACCAGCCCGGTGTGTGGCAATACGCGGCCGATCTGGCGAAGGAGGCGTACGGCCTTGGCTTCAGCGAAGTGCAGTTTGATTACGTCCGCTTTCCCGACGAGAAACGGCTCGTCAGCGAAACCGTATATCCGTTGTCGAATGGAAGGCTTCGCGCCCAGGTGATCCGCGATCACCTCGGCATGCTTTCGTCACAGCTGCATCGACATTCGATTCCCGTGACGATCGATGTCTTCGGACTTACCGCCACCGACACCACTGACATGGGCATCGGTCAGAAATGGGAGAGATTCGTCGATCGCGCAGACGTCGTGCTGCCGATGGTGTATCCGTCGCATTTCGCGCCGGGGACATACAAGCTCGGTAATCCCAACGCCCATCCCTACGCGACGATCGACCATGCGCTGAAGGACATGAAGCGCCGCAGTGCCGGTATTCCGGGCGCGGCAAAGATCGTCCCGTGGTATCAGGATTTTACTCTCGGCCGGCCGCATTACTACGCCGAACAGATTCGCGCGCAGATCAAAGCCGGATACGACAACGGGTTCCAGAGCTGGATACTCTGGAACCCGGGAAGTCGCTATACAGCGAAGGCGTTACTGCCGGAGAGCTCCGACGCGAAACTGAGCGCGAAGTAGTCGCCGGCCGTTTGGCTACTGCTTGCTCTTGCGCTGCTCGAGACGCGCCTTGATGTCGGCGACGTTCTTGTCGTAGACCACCTGCTGTTCGGGCGTAAGAATCGCACGGTACTCGACCTGGGCCTTGGTGTTCAGATCCAGCATCTTGGCGCGGATCGCCTCATCGGCCGGACCCTGTCTCTCGCCGTCAGCTGGCAGGAGCGCCTGCTTCTCCGCAGCGAACTTGTCGGAAATCTTCTGCACCTGTTCCTGCTGCGCTGTCGTTAGTTCGATGCCGTTGAACAGCCGCTTCGACATCCGGGCGTCACGCCCCCCGGACCTTTCACCCTGCGCGGCACCCTTCTGAGGCGGCGCTCCAGCACCCTGTGGCCCCTGCGGCGCCTGCGCGCTTGCAACCGAGGCGGCGCCAACGAATGCGACGCCGATTGCCATGCGAATCCAGCTCATTTTGTCTCCCAAGACTCTAACTGTTTGTTTTGTTGCCGACGATCATAATGATACGCCCGAAACGAAAAAAAGGTTGAGGGGTTTTCTTGTTTTTTTTTTCAGGGAGTCCGTAGAGACTCGTGCGCCGTGGGGCGCGGCCGATTGCTTGCCGGTTACTTCGCGGGACGAGGGCCCCCGCCCCGATGAAGCTTTTCTTCCGGGGCTATGTCTTGACGCGACAATGACTTAGGCTCGTTCCCTAGCGCCCGGTGTAAAACCTGCTATTCTTACGCCGCACAATCCGGCGCCGGGGCCGACGCTTGGTTCGTCGCCTGCCATCCTCCGGATGAGCTGATCCCGGCAGTCATTCCGGCGTTTTCTTAACCCGTCTAGACGTCGAGCGCCTGCCATTGACAGCTCCCAGTTTCGCTGCTGAATCGATTTTTGCGCCCCAGGTACCAAGCGGCGAGCCACTGACGTTCCCAATGGGTTGGATCCTCGAGAACGCATCCGGACCAATCAAGTATCGGTCAGCCACCGAAATCGCTCGCCTCCCGGACTCGCTTGTCGGCGAGCTTGGCTCGCTACCGTTTGCATATCGTCCCGCACTGCGGCTCGCTCTAATGCAATCGGGAGATGGAACGTGGAATCGCTCGATGCTCACGATTCCCGCCAGAAACAGTGCCGATTTCGCCAACGTCGGTACCGTCCCCGCGGTGCGACGTCTGCTCGAGTACGGATGGGATCGCGAATCCCCGCCACTGGCGCTCGCGCGTCGAATACTCTTCAGGCTGCTCGCCGAGGACAACGATCCCGCTTTCCTGTACGAGCTTGGGGCAAAGGTGAAGGACGAAGAGGCTGTGCGTCGCGGCCGTCTCGTCCTCCGCGAGGCTGCAGCGGCGGCCTTGGCGCAGGCGGGTTACGAGGCCGATCCTCGCCTTCGCGGCGCCGCGCGAAGGATTCTCGAGCGAATCGATGCGTACCTCAACTCTCCCCTCGCCGAGAAGCCGTGGATCCGTGTCGGTAACGTCCACGTCCTTGCGCCTGAAGCGCAGCCGCCATCGTTCCATGCGCTGACGATTCTCGCGCACATGCCAATCTTCCGCAACGAGAATTACTCCGAGGTCGAGCGTATCTACGCGTACATCTCGCAACCGCACCCCCGGCAGGATTCGGTTCAGCTCGTAGGCAAGAAGATCGTCGAGCAGCCCCATTTCATACTCGGCGACAGGCTTCCGCATCGAAACGCCGTGGAGTCGGACATACCGTTCGCTCTGATGTGGCTCGAGACGATGGCGAGACTGGGCTTCCTCCGCAGAAACGAAAACTGGCTCAAGATGTACGAGCGATTCGAGGACGATCGCGACCGCTCGGGCGTATGGCATCCGCACAAGGGCACCGACATTCCCACGAGCGCGAATCCCCGCGTGTGGCCGATGTTTCCCCTCGAGGATTTTTCCGGCGGCTCAGTCAAGGGGACGGCGGCGGCATTCGCGGACGTGACCTTCCGCATCGGCCTCATCGGGAAGCTCATCGGGCGGGAGATCGAGCTCATCTAAGCTCACCCGATGGTTTTGGCAGGACGTCTTCCACCCGCGGCGATGTTCCCCGCGGGAAGGCCCGAGCTTCGAGCCATTTATCTGCAGCTCGCATCGGGGCTGCGCGTGCGGGCCGTTGAATGTGGCAAGAGCGACGCGCCCGTCGTGCTACTGGTCCCGGGCTGGGCGTGCCCCGCCTATGTCTTCCGCGAGAATCTCGTTCCGATTGCCAATGCCGGATATCGCGTCATCGCTGTGGAGCTCAAGGGCCACGGACTTTCTGACAAGCCGCTGAGTCCAGCCGAGTATCGCCTCGGTGAAATGCGTGTTCACGTAACACAGATTCTCGACGCCCTCGAGGCGAGCAGTGCGATCGTCTGCGGACTGTCGATGGGAGCCGCGCTTGGAGCGCATGTCGCGGTTTCGTCGCCTGAGCGCGTGCGTGCGCTGGTGATGGTGTCGCCAGTCGGGTTTCTGGGCGTGCCCGGTCTGAGGCTCGCACGTGTCGCGACTGGACGGCTAGCCACCCCCCTTTTTCCTCGACTCGCCGGCCGGTGGCTGATCGAGACGCTGCTCGCAATAGTAAACGGCAAGCTCAGGCAGATCACTGACAGCGATGTCGATGAGTATTGGGCGCCTACACAATTCCCTGAGTTCATTCTCGCTATGCGACATCTGCTGCACGAGTTCGACTGGGACGCGCCATTCACGCCGATGAATGTTCCGACTCTCCTCGTGACCGGCTCACGCGACCGATTTGTCTCGCGCGCGGCCGTTGAGTCGTACCGCCGGATAATGCCTGCGATTCGTCACATCGAGGTTCGCAATGCGGGGCACGTCGTCTACGACGAGGCCGCGCCGATCGTCAACGACGCAATGCTCGAGTTTTTCCAGCGGGCGTCGGGCGAGAGGCCGGCTTAGCACGGGCGCTATATTGAACGCAGCCGATGATCAGCGTGACGACGAAAAAGCCTTGCTAAGACCGCCGCACGAGCTGGCCGCGCCGAAGGCGTTCGCCGAGCTCGGACTCATTCCCGAGCTGCTCGATGCGGTGCGGGATGCCGGCTACACCACGCCTACTCCGATTCAGGCTGAAGCAATTCCGCTGGCGTTACGCGGCCGCGATATCATCGGCCTTGCGCAAACGGGTACCGGCAAGACTGCCGGCTTCACGTTGCCGATCATCCAGCGGCTTCTCGGGGGCGCTCATGCGATCGGCCCGGACGCACACAGGGCACGGGCTCTCATCCTGACGCCGACTCGTGAGCTCTGCGTCCAGGTCGAGCAGAGCTTCAGGAAATACGGCCGGCATTCAAAGGTCAGGGTCGCGCCAATTTACGGCGGGGTGCGGCTCGAGCCGCAACAGGACAAGCTGCGAAAGGGTGTTGACGTCGTTGTGGCCACGCCGGGACGACTGCTCGATCACATGGAGCGTCAGAATGTCGTTTTCGACGATCTGGAGATCCTCGTGCTCGACGAAGCGGACCGGATGCTCGACATGGGCTTCGCGCCACAGTTGAACCGAATCGTGTCCGAGATTCCGCGCTATCGGCAGACACTGCTCTTCAGCGCGACAATGCCTCCCGAAGTGGAAGCGCTGGCGAGGAAGTACCTGCGAAAGCCGGTGGTGGTGCAGGTAGGACGCCGCTCGGAAGCTGCGAGCACCGTGACGCATGCTGTCTATCCGGTGCCGCGGGACAAGAAGACAGACCTACTGGCGGAACTGCTCGAGAAAAAGGAGCTGGATTCGGTGCTCGTGTTCACACGCACGAAACACGGCGCTGACCGCGTGGTGAGGCACCTGTCGGGCAGAGGGATCGACGCCACGGCGATGCACGCCGATAAGTCCCAGGTCGAACGCACTCGGGCTCTCGAGGATTTCAAGAGCGGAAAGATCCGGGTTCTCGTCGCCACGGACATAGCCCAGCGCGGACTCGACGTGACTGGGATAAGCCACGTCATCAACTATGATGTTCCGCAGCAGCCGGAAGATTATGTCCACCGGATCGGAAGAACCGGGCGCGCCGCGGCTACAGGAGATGCGTTCACCTTCATGTCCCCGGACGAGATTGCGATGGTGCGGACAATCGAGCGTGTGATCGGCCAGCAGATTCCGCGGATATCGGTGCCGGGATACGACTTTGGATCGGTGCCGGATATCGAGAAAGCGGAGAGCGACGCAGGCCGCGCCATCGTCGCCGCCGGGTCACCACGACGACAGCTTCGTCGCCCTAATGGCGCACGCGGCCGAGCCGGGAAACGTAAATAGTGTCGGCCGCCAGCCTTCGCGTGACAAAGAGCGTGAAATTCGCGGCGCCGTAGCCCAGGCCCGTCGGTGAATAAGTGATCGACGCTCGAGTAGACTGAAGGCTCACCCCGTGGGCGGACGCGAGCTCACGCTTGGTAATCGTATCTGCTCCAATGCGAACTGAAACGACACCCCGCGCCGCATCTATGTCGAGTGACGCCTGTACTGCGCGTGCAATAGCAACGTGGCGTGCCGTGGAAAAGAGTGCGTCGATCTCCGTCACCGCGCCCCTCACTTCCATTGTGTCCATGAACCCCGCTGCTCTCGGAAGAACGATTGCCGAGAGTGTGGCGACGACGGCCAGAGTGACCGTCAGCTCTATCAGGTTGAATCCGCGCCTCATGATCGCTCCCTCAAAAGAGATTGATATGAGTGGCGTCTGTACGCGCAGAATCACCGAAGCATCGCAGCCGTCATCGCATTCCCCGTGGCCAAGGTTCATGGATTGCAGTACATATCGAGTCGCTTCGGGCCGACCGGGGCGACCAACACAAGGCGAGCGCGATGAAGATTTCGATCGAATACTGCTCTGTTTGAAACTACGAGCCGCGAGCCGCCAGTCTGGCGGCTGAGTTGAGGGAGCGTTATCCCGACGCTAAGATCGACCTTCTGCCATCACGCGGAGGGCGCTTTGAAGTCGTTGTCGATGGGACTCCCGTATTCGAGAAATCGAGACTGGGCCGACACGCCAGACAGGGCGAGATTGCACAGCTCGTTGACCGAATGCGGGACGGCGCTACCCCCATGGCGGCCCAGTGACATCCCACCGGCCGGGCGTCTCAATTAGGCCCTAAGAGGTGTCCGAAGAGGGTGACACCGGAGCCCCGTGACGAATCAGCCTTAGATTCCTAAGTTATTACATTTAAACATGTTAGCCCAGCAAGCCACATTTGGCATCCCTTTCGCCTTTCAACCTGCCATGACCAACCTTGATTACCCGCGAACTTCCGCGGGGATGATGGATAGATGGCGGTTGCTTCTGCTCGCTCTCGCAGTGTTTGCGGTGAGCGGATCGGCCGAGGCCCAAGGGATTCCACGCGGTATTCCAATTCCGCAGATCCCGAAGACCTCGCCGAAGCAACAGTCGGTGCCGCCGGCGTACAGGCCTCCGCAGGGAATGTGCAGGATCTGGATTGAAGGTGTTCCTCCCGACCAGCAGCCCGCGCCAACCGACTGCGTTTCGGCTGTGCGCAACCGCCCTGCGAACGGCTACGTCATTTTCGGCAACGACGTTCCGAAAAAAGGCAAGGACAAGCCAAAGAAGGGCAAAAACGGCCTCGATCTGGGGTCGCTCATTTCTGGTCGATAAAGGAGAGGGATAAATGAATCGCATTACTCTTACGCTCAGCATTGCCGCAATCGCGGCGATTTCAGCGCCGCTTTCGGCGCAGGGAAGGGGACGAAACTCTCAGGGGATTCCCCCGGGACAGATGCCCCCCGCCGGAATGTGTCGCATCTGGATCGATGGCGTTCCCCCGGGCCATCAGCCGCGCGCGACTGACTGCGCCACGGCGCAGCGGAATGTGCCGGTCAACGGCCGGGTGATCTACGGCGACGACAGGATCTACGGCAACTCCAACGGAGGAAAGTACGGCCGCAGGGACGGCGTCTACGACCGCAATGGTGACGGCGTGATCGACAGTCGCGATCGCAACGGCACAACGGGCTGCCGGTGGTACGACGTCAACTGCACGAACAACTCTGCGTCGACTGGTGGATGGCAGCGCGTCGGTCAGGACCGCAACGGCAACGCGATTTACGAGCGTCGGGCGGTTGACCGAAATGGCAACACCGTGGTGGAGCGAGCCCGACGCGATTCGAATGGCCGGTTTGTGATCATCGGTACTCGCCGCGCAGACCGCAACAGCAACCACGGCCGCTACGACACGCGCATCAACAATCGCGGTGGTGACGACGGGGACAACGATCGCGACGACGATGATCGGTTCGAGAACCGGTCGTCTAGCCGCGGCGATACGTGGTATGATGTTGGCAACCGCGGTGGGAACCAGTCCAAAGGAAAGGGGCACAAGAACCACTGACATCCGTCGACAAGCTCGTTTTTTTCAAGCCGCCCGAATTGGATTCGGGCGGCTTGCTTTTTGTGTGGGAGAGATCCGCCAAAGGGCTTTCCGAGGCAAATTGTTGGGCTAAAGGAGTCTCCAGCGGCAACAATCCTGCATAGATAATGATCGGTTTACAGACGAGAGGGACGTATGAAGCGCTTGACACTCATACTTGGAGCCGCGGCGATGGCGCTCATTTCGACGCCACTTTCCGCGCGCACTCAAGTGACAGGCTGCAGCTGGTG
>Ga0137369_10003011_pt1 | contig 17197 bp, 15 predicted proteins | sample SagtaG_12_FD_104918 | JGI IMG/M metagenome (GOLD analysis project Ga0137369, IMG submission 104918) | Vadose zone soil microbial communities from Sagehorn Ranch, Mendocino, California, USA - Sage1_L_113_16 metaG | ecosystem: Environmental > Terrestrial > Soil > Vadose zone | place: USA... | reverse complement strand
GGCGACCGGCCGGTGCGGCGTCAAGCGGGCGTGGTTCAATGGCAGAACGTGAGCTTCCCAAGCTCGAGACGGGGGTTCGATTCCCCTCGCCCGCTCCATCCAGGTAAGCCGGGGTGCACCTCGGGGTATAGCGATCCCGCGCGCTGGCAACACCCCGAGTACTCCGGCTCCCCGGCCTTTGCCCCGATCCCGGGCCGTGGTGACGCGGCTTCCCGACGCGCTCCCTAACAGGTCGTTCTCTGACGCGAGGAATACCTGGGTGGGTGGAATGGTGTCGTCGGCGGGGTTAGGCACGTCGGCCGCTGGGTCACGTGCGTCGGCGGCTGGGACTCAGGCGGGCGTTGGTCCGTCTATGGTCAGTTCGTGGCAACATCTCTAGCCAAATTTCGACCGTCGTCGGTCAGCGTGTACACGCAGAAGCCGCGACGATCACGAATGCCGGTATCTTCCACGCCAAAGAAGGCGGCGGGTGAATTCCCGTTTGGTTTTCCGTTCCAGCCCGACTCCACGTACGACCACATGGACGCGCCGACTCCGTGATCCGATGGCAAGCGAGATCTGGAGTTCACGAACCGAGCGATGCTGTGAGAGGGAATCCATTCGGTTTCCAAACTCGAGAGTGTGATGAACCTATCTGTCAGCCCATTACGAACGGCGGTTGTGTAGTTGCAGCGGAAATGCGAAGAGAAGCCTGCCATCAGATCCGCGCCGCTGCAACAGCACGTCCCGTCGCTCAACCATAGCAAGTCATTGTCAGCGAACCCGAAGCTCAAGCCCCTTGCATGCGCGGCTTTTGCAAGTCTGACTGCCACCGGCAGACGGTCTTCAACTGGGAGGACCCACTCGCGGCCGATCCTGTGTCCAATCTCAACAAACCTTTCGAGGACTTGCTTCCCGAGGACATGCTTCAGCTCCGTGTCACCCCGCCACGATCGCTCGACGGGGAGCTTCAGATGTTCGACACCCACGTGGTGCGCACCTGCGGACGCCGACGCGTGGAGGACGTCAAATGCGTCAGCCTCGCGCCCGGGCAGCACCGGCTGAATACGCACGGATGTCGGTACTCCTGCGTCTGCCGCGCGCTCGAGCGCGCTTAGGCGATGACGGGGACTTGGAGTCCCAATGTCAACCTTCGAAAGAAGCCTCTCGTCCATGGAGCTCAGCGATACCTGAACGACGAATCGGCCGCTCGCGAGAGTCTCCAGGTAAGGATCCTCTGCGAACAGTGTGCTCTTGGTGCTGACTACAGCAGGAAACTGACGTGAAGCCAGAACCTTCAGAAGACGGAGGGTAGTACCGGTCCGCCGCTCTCCAGGTGGAAAGGGGTCCGTCATCCCTCCAAGGTGAATGGGTTGACCTTGGGCCAAGAACTCGTCCACGGCCGATTTGACTTGGCCCGTCGCTATCCGATCCAAACGGCGATCAAGGGTCGAAGCGTCAAAGCTTCTGCCCTGGATCTTCCGGTTTCCCCCCCGCGCGAGAGCAAAGCAGTAGGTGCACCCGAACGAACAACGAGCATAGGTATCCAGGCGGAGGGGGAGGCTGCAGAAGTAGAACTGACTCGTGACCGAGAGCGCGTATTCCCGTTGGCTGCTCACGACATGAACATCGGCAACGGGTCGGCTTGACTCAAGGACTCGCCGAGATGGAGACCGATGGCGGCCCGGAGGTGGGAGCCGAATGAGAGGCTGGCAAGCCGAATCCGAGGGTAAAGGCGAGAAGGCAAGCTGCAATTGAGGTCACAATCCCGATGATAAGCACGTTCCGCAGCTGCGACAGGAATAGGTTCTTGTACTTCTCATTTACGTGCAGCAGGTACGTCTGGCGCAAGTTCTGGAGTGTGTCAACTCGGAGATCGGCAAGGCCAATCTCGCGCTCAACCCACGGGCCCCATTGGTCGGGGAACGCATCCACTGGACGCTTGTTGACTTTCGTATCCTTCGGCAGCCACCACTTGTATTCGAACGCCTTGTGGTCTCCAAGGGCATCTCGATAGAACCATTTCCACGGCCGGTGAGTAGGATCGGTGCGGATGAATCCGTAGGGGGGGTTGGTCTGGCGCCCCCATGCAACCAGCAACACCACCGCGGTTGCAAGGAGTCCGACAGCTAGAACTCCGAGCGCGGTCCTGATGCGCCCCGGAGATGCGCCCCCAACGATGGCGAACAACGCGATACCCGCCGCTACCATTCCTCCCGCAAGCGTGGCGATCGCTCCACGGCGCGCCTCCGCGTACTCGATGCGGCGGGCCATGTGGTCGATTTGGAATAGAAGCGAGTCATTAAGTCGCTTCAGTTCCTGCTCGGACAGTCTCCCTAGGCGGGCGGCAGCGGTTTGTGTCGCTTGGCCAGCGTCCGACCAATCATCTTCTTGATCAGGCATGTCGGTAGAGTAGTTCTCACGTCCGACACCCGCAGGAAGGACACTTTCGGCTACGGGGAGTTGCCGGCTGCTGGCGAGGCTTCGTCGAACCCCAAACGGGGGGGAGGCGAACCGATGAAGCGAGGCCGAGCGAGGGCTACGATACAGTAGCTAGCAGCCAGTTCCCGTACGGGGCGTTCAGTCGGCACCATCCCCCCCGGAGGCTTTCGAAATGGACCCCAAGGCCCCACTCGCTCATGCTACCGGAGCTGCCGCACCCGCCTGAGCTGGAGCCGCCAAAGAACCGGTTGATGGCCAACACGCTCTTCGAGGACACGAAGGCGCTGATCGAGCGGAGACTGTAGACCGCCGAGTGCCCGACGTGGTAGATCGGCCCAGGATGCGTGCGGACGCGTGGTAGAGCATCGCAGCAGGCATTCGCGCCGCGGTTCGAGCTTCCCGCGAGGCGGTCCTGGGCTGGAACCGTCATTCTGACGGTGCCAGGAGCCCAGCCTTCGTCGCCTGCATAATCATATTGATCGCATCCAGTGGAACTGAGCTGTCGGCTAGGACGCGAGCCAACTGTGGGTGTAGGCGACAGACTCCATTCGTGCTGATGAAGAAATCACCCGCGGAGAATGCCTGTGACCGGATCAAGTTGAGGACCATACGGTCTGCGACAGGGCGGAGTGGTTCCATCAGGTCGTAGACGAATGCCTCGCGCCCTCGTTTGCTGACGTGGAGGAATCCGAGGTTGGGGTCCAAGCCGTGTGCAGCTGTGGCGACTCGGATCTGGCTCTCCACGGCGGCATATACATAGTTTTGGATGGCACTGACCGGGTGTGTCGCGTTGCGGTTCCGACCACCCAGAAGAGATTGCCGTAGCGCCATTCTTCTCCACTCCGGCGGAATTGGCCTTCTTGCTGTTCCCTTCCACCGAAGGCCCAGGCCTTGCCACGCTCTGAAGTAGACAACAGCACCGCGTGCCTCAAGAAGTCGCACTTGATCGACGTTCTCGGGGGGATCCTCATCGAGCCATGACACCAGCCGGGTGAGCCTCTCCAACGCCGAGTCCACTCGGGGGCTCGGTAACAGTGTCCTCAGGGTCTCTGCGGAAGCCCGAAGCTTTTCGCTGATCAGCCACGTCCCCAGCTTCAGGCCGGCGGGGGTCCGCTGGGCCATCAGCTGAGCGTCGCGAAGTTCTGGATCGGCGCCTTCGGTAGCGACGCCCAGCACACTCACGATACGGCCACGCCAGTCGAGAACCACTAGGGGGACCTGTTGCGCGTGCAACCATGAGATGACACCGAGCGTCAGGTACCCGTCTGAGTCAAGCAGCACGATGCGTGACGGCAGCCTTGGATCCCCGGGGAAGAACCGCTGTTCCTTTGCATCCTGGGGGTGATGAGTGAAGCCGTGTCGCACAACCAGCGTCCCGTGCTCCACCCTCAGTCGAACACCATGCCCAGCCAGTACCAGGGGACGGGGCTGCCCAGGCCGCCTGGTTAGATAGATACGCTGGGGCGGGTCGGCCAACTGCTGCCAGTACGCGCCTCGCTCTGCCCACGCCTGGTCATCGGCATTATCCGTAGCCTCCACGAAGGTGAGGGCCGTCGATCGGAATGCCATCTTGCGCTTCCAGGCGGCCTGATCGGTCGCTCGCGGGTCCCTCCCTTCGCTCCGCAGCTGTTCGAGTCTGGCGAGGCCCCTCTTGGAGTATTCACGCTGTCCGTTCGCCCTCCACCAGGTGCGATAACAGTCGGGCGAGCAGAAGCGACCCTTCGTCTGGCGTTTTGGGATGAAGGTCACTCCGCACTGCTCGCAGACGCCTTGCGGCGGGGCGATTCTTTGGGAAGACTTCGGGGCGGCGGTATCTTCTTCTCGCATGCGGACTTACCTCCGTATGCCACGCCCCCGGGCCGCGCTTACGGTCGCGGGGGCATTTTCCTTGTACTGCAATCCTATCCGAAGAACTCTCGCCCCGCTAGCTGGGAGGCGGTGGGAACCAGGGGAGAAGGAAGGAGCCTCGATCCCCCCAGTCGTTCGGCAGGGAGATGCCCTTGATACTTGAGGGGGGTTCCAGGGTTGGAGTCCATTCGCCCCCGGCCAGAATGTGGAGCCCGATCCCGAGAGCTCCCAGAAGCCATGCGCATGCGTGAGTCGATATCCGACGCAGCACCGCAATGTCTTGCGCAGTCCAAGGATCTCGGAGGCGAGGAGGCATTGGGATAGCCTCCTCGCCCTCGCCCAGTCGGTCCTGTGCGTAGCGTCTGGCCCACTGCCAGAACCGCACCACGTCGGGCCGGTTTTGTCGCAGTGTCCCCATCTCCTTCACGGCGAAAAGCTGGAACCGGATTCCCATGAAGAGACTGGTTGCCCTTGCCTCTGCATCCGCTGACCGTCGGTCCTGGGGAGACATCACGGCCGTGACCACCCGGACAAACTCCGCTGGAAGTGTCGCCCAAGCCATGGCCGTTCCCTCAGTCAAGCGGGAAAGGTGTTGGAGGAGCTCCCGCTTGGCCTTCGGCGCGGCGTTCGGATGGCCGAGGCGATCGATCTCGCCATCGATCACACGGAGTCGGACCCAGCGCTCCCCCCGGGGGCGTTCTCCCTTCTTCGACGGCCCCCTCATCCAGAAGTACAGGGCGGTCTGGGCCTGGACGGTTTCGACTCCGGGCCAGTCCATCAGCCAGATCACGACCGGAAGGTTCGCCAGGCTAGCGAGCGAGGCACCCTCTTTCCGTCGCAGTCTCAAGAGGGCCAGCCACAGTTGCAGCTGGATCGGATGCCACAGTCCCTCGCCTCCGCGCCTCGAGGCCTTCCCGGCCGCCTTGCCGATTAGGCCGTAGCCCCGCCAGTTATTGAATGTCGCACCGAGAGCGGAACGAGACCCGTACCCGGCCTCCTCCGCCGCGATCAGCAGCCCGGCCCGAGTGACCACGTCCCGATTATTTGCTTAAGGAATCGCCCACGCTCGCCGGTACGGCTCCTACCGTGCGGATCACTCATCGGACCGAAGGAGGAGCCAGACATGGCGCGAGCGCGAGGACCGAGCTGGCACGACCCCTGGTGGGAGATGACCACCTTTAGCAGGGGGCAGCGGGTGGTGATCACCCTGTCCGACTTCTTCGAGACGAGCCGGAATGGGGAGTACATGGCGGCGGTCGGGCAGGCCCTGGACTCCAACGACCCCTTCTACCTCGTCTCGTTCGAAGGCGACGGGGTCACCGACGCCGACGGGCGGTTCTGGCCGTTCGAGACTCGGATCAACGTCTTGTACCGGCTGAACCAGGGCCCGGAGCCCTTCGAGCTGGTCTACCGGGTCGTGACCTGAACAAGGAGGTGGAGATGAGGTACGAACCGAAGGACGAGGATCGGAGGAGGGAGCAGGCCTTCGAACGGCTCGGGACGCGGAACCCGATTTGCAGATTTTGCGAAGAGACCGATTGGCGGACACTCGAGGGCACCGTCCCGAACATCATCTGCCACGAGTGCGCAGCAAGGCTGGCCGGGCGAACCACCGTCGAGGGGCAGCACCCCTCGGGCCAGCACAACGATCCCGAGGCCAGACTTCCCACGAGGGGAAACGACCACGTTATGTGGGACCGCGGCAAGCGGGACTGGCCTGAGAGGACCCTTCGCAACCCCGACGGCAGCCCTCTCCTCAAGGCGTCTGCCGCGGTCCGCACAGTGCTTGACTGGTTCAGGATGATCCTCGAACGGGTCCTGGGTTGGGTTCCCGAGTTCCTGGAGTGGCTGGACGCCAGGCTCGTGGAAATGGTCGGTCGCCTGTGGTGGAAAGAGCTCGGCTGGCAGGGCCGGTGAAGGTTCCCCCGCTCGAGGAGCTGCCCATCGCCGTTCGCGCCTTCGCGGTTCCTGCCAAGGATCGCCCGATCGGACCCTCCGAGTTCGCCCTCATCTTCGACACCGAGACCACTGTCGATGCCGCCCAGCAGCTCAGGGTCGGCGCCTATCAGTTCCGCCAAATGGGGGAGCTGAAGGAGGCCGGGCTCTTCTACGACCCCGACTCGCTCACTCGAGACGAGCTCCGCATCGTGCAGGCCTACGCCGAGGCGAAGGACCTCGAGGTCCGGACCGACCGGCAGTTCGTGGACGAGGTCTTCTTCTCCCTCGCCTATGAGCGGAACGCGCTCATGGTGGGCCTCAACCTCCCATTCGACATCTCCCGCCTCGCTATCGGCCACGAGTCGGCCCGAGGCAGGATGCGTGGAGGATTCACCTTCAAGCTCAGCCAGGACGACCAACAACCCAACGTGCAGGTGAAGCATCTCAACGCCCGCTCGGCGCTGATCCAGTTTGCGGCCCAGCGTCGACAACAAACGTCGCGGAGCATGCGCGGGCGCGGTCGCCGAGTCCCTGTCCGTCGGGGCCACTTCTGCGACCTGAAGAGCCTGGGCGCCGCCCTCACCGGGCAGTCTCACACGCTTCGTTCTTTGGCAAAGCTCCTCGGCACCCCTCACCAGAAGACCGAGGAAGAACACGGCGGACCTATTACCCCCGAGTACCTCGACTACACCACCAACGACGTTCAGGTGACCTGGGAGTGCTTCGAGCGCCTTCTCGACACGTATCAGGGCTACGGCCTCACCGAGACACCTGTGTCCCGGATCTACTCGGAGGCGAGCATCGGGAAAGCCTACCTGCGGCAAATGGGGATCATCCCGTGGCGGAGGCTCCAGCCCGAGTTCCCACCCTCAGTTCTTGGGATCATCATGGGTACGTACTACGGAGGGCGCTCGGAGGTCCATCTCCGTCGAGTGCTGGCTCGGGTCCTACATTGCGACTTCCTCTCCATGTATCCCACGGTCTGCACCTTGATGGGTCTTTGGCGATTCGTCATAGCCCATGGGATCGACTACGAGGACACTACTGAGGAGGCCAGAACCTTTCTCGATCAGGTGACCCCTCAGCTGCTGCAGAAGTCGGAAACTTGGCGGGATTTCCCCGTGCTCGTCCAGGTACAACCGAGCGCTGATCTTTTCCCCGTGAGGGCCGCCTACGGGGATGATCCCCAGTACTCGATTGGGCTGAACTTCCTAACGAGCGACAGGCCCCTCTGGTACACACTGGCCGACTGCGTTGCCTCCAAGCTGCTCACCGGCAGGCCGCCAACGGTCCTTCGCGCGGTACGGTTTCGACCGCTCTCTCCACAGGAGGGGCTTCGCCCTGCCGACGTCGCCGGGAATCCCGCCTTCCGGGTCGATCCATACAAGCAGGACTTCTACCGTCGGGTCGTCGAGCTGCGCTCTCAAGTCAAGGCAGCCAAGAAACGGGCAGATCAGGTCGGCGATGAAGCGTCGTCGGCGCGTCTGGATGCCGAACAGATGGCTCTCAAGATCACGGCTAACGCCACGTCCTATGGGATCTTCGTGGAGCTGAACGTCACTCAGGAGGCAGGCGAGGTCGATCTGACCTGCTTCGGGTACACGTCGGAAGGCTTTCCGACCACGGGGCGAAGTGTCGAGGAGCCTGGGTCGTTCTTTCACCCCCTACTCGCCACGCTTATTACTGGCGGTGCGCGACTGATGCTCGCCGTAGTGGAGCATCTGACGTTGCAGGAAGGACTCTCGTGGGCGCTCTGCGACACGGACTCCATGGCACTGGCAAGGCCCGAGGAGATGGACGATTCCGAGTTTCTTGAGCGCGCGTCAAGGATCCAGAAGTGGTTCGCGCCCCTGAGCCCGTACGAGGATGAACCCGATCTGTTCGGGATTGAGGATGCGAACTATCGTCTCGATTCCGACGGTCTGAGCTCCGAGCTGGATCCCCTCTTCTGCCTGGCGGTCTCACCTAAGCGTTACTGCATGCTCAACTTCACCGCAGGCGGTCCTGCCATCCGGAAGGCATCTGCCCACGGGCTCGGCCATCTGCGTCCTCCGTATGAGGAATCAGACGCACCGCCGAACGTCCCGTCACCCGTTGTTCCGTTGGACGAGCTCGAGGTCGAAAGGTGGGAACATGACCTTTGGCACCGGATCGTTGAGGCCGCCCTCGGTCCCCATCCCGAGCAGGTCCGACTGGACGATCTGCCCGGCTTCGACAAACCGGCTGTCAGTCGCTATGCGGCCACTACCCCTCGTCTCCTCCGGTGGTTCTGGCGGTTCAACAACGACAGGCCCTATCGCGAGCAGGTCCGCCCCTTCGGTTTCCTGCTGGCGTTCCAGGCCGACCCGATCAAATCGCTAGATCTGGCGCTGCCACGGGCGGTGGCCCCCTATGATCGCGACCCCGCCGTGGCGGTTGGCCTCTGCTTCGATCGGGAGACGGGAGACGCCGTCAGTTCCGACGAGCTGAAGACATATCGCCGAGCTTTGGCCCAGTACCACCTTCACCCCGACGAGAAGTTCCGCCAGGCCGACTATCTAGACGTTGGGCTGACCTCGCGACGCCACATCAGCGTCTGGGTCGTTGAACACATCGGCAAGGAAGCGAATCGTTGGGAGGAGCAGCTCTACCTGGGCGAAGACCCTCAAGCCCAGATCGTTTACGGCCTGACGCCGCAGGACGCCAAGCGCCTGCGAACCGAGGAGGAGACGCGAGAGTCGGTGGTGCTTGAGGCTGTGCGGAGGCGGGTCGACGAGTCCGGGCTGCGTCGGTTCGCGGCCGAAGCTCGGATAGATCCCGGACACCTATCTAGGGTCCTCGCTGGCGAACGGCGGCTGACGGCGGAGTTGGTCGTGAAGCTTGAAGAGGCTCTTGGCCTTTGATCCTTGGGTGCAGTCACATGTCCCGTTATCACGCCCCGGACCAAAGCCACCTGCAGAGGCCTGATTGTTGCATCCCTATCGTCTGTTCGCGGAGGCTAAGGCGGGTCCAATTTTGGGGATGGAGATTGAGACCTCGAAACGTGACGCTCCACCCCTTGACGCCATTCCACCTCAAGAACTATTGGTGTTGGGTGTCGCGGCGAGCTCGGAGCTTGCTTTCGCGTGGCCGCATTCGTCGACTTCGGGTCGGATCACGGCGGGGACTAGTGGGCGATTCAGTGTGAGAGGCGCCGCTCTTCCATCACTCCATGAAAGAAGGTGAGTGAGGGCTGCATCTTCAGCCCTGATCTCTCATCAAGAGCAGATTGGACTTCGTCGACGAGCCTCCTCTGACGGAGCGGCTGGTAGCGTCCAAACGGCCTAGGTTCAATGAACCGCAAGAAGGCGGCCCCCGCCTCATCTCGAAACTGAAGCAACCAGTGCACGTCCCGGACGTCCATCGCGTCATGCAGGACGGAATATATGTGCACAACTGTGAGAGGAGCCAATCGACGGATTCGGTCAGCAACTACCTGGAAGCTAGTTGAGCGTGAGTAGGCATCATGAACCGATTGTCGACCGTGAAGGGACACAGCTACCAGCCATCGATAGTCCGCGAGAACGTCGTCGAGGTCTAATCGGGCGGTTCCATTCGTCGTGATGACAAAACCAATCTGTTCGGTTCTCGCAGGCAATCGTAGTATCTTGTTTGCATCCGGATGCAGAAGCGGTTCCCCGCCGGTCACGGATATCCGAATGACTTTGTTAGCGTTCTCCATGACATCTGTCGTTAGCGACGAGATCGGGCGGGATGGCGCAGGTCTTCCGTTTGCCGAGTTAGAAAAGCAGTTGCGGCATGTCATGTTGCAGAGTTGCGTCACCTCTAGGCAGAGGTCGACGGGTGAACTGACCTGAGTCCTGTCGAGCGGGCCGCGCGCGTCGTATCGGTCAACATAGATCACATCGAGCGACTGATCGTACGTGTATTCTGTTCCGTCGATTACCTTTCGTATAAGTCTGGGGGTCCCCATACCCGAGCCCTCGCGATATCGAAGACAGCATTTGCAATCAAACCTCCGACAAGCGCCGCAATCACTGCCCCAAGGCTACCGCCTACAAGGCCGGCACTAATCGCCAAAGCAATTCCCACACCTATCAACCAGTACTTCTTGACCCTCTCGATAATCCATGCTCTGGGCCAGAGCCTGAAGAGAGGTCTTGAGCTATGGACGGCTTCGCAGAAGCGGCGATAGACCAAGTCATACAGGGAGGTCCGAGCAGGAACCGAGACGATTTGGCCTTCGCGCGTGGTCGTCGAATCGAAACTGTAGTAGTCGAGCCGCGCGTGTCTCGGCGACATCGCACTCGTGAAGAGGGCTCGGTGCGCTGATGATGTAATCCTCAGCTGCACATATGTTCGCCTCTCCCGCGGGCCATTCTGAATGAAGCCGATCCAATCCTTGAGCACCTCGTCATAGTGTTCTTTGCGGGAGGTTGACACGTGCCTCTTTCGAGGCATCAAGAAGACAGTACTCTTTCGCGCATTTGCTCGTGCATTGAGCTCCCGAAAGATGTCATGGTGTGTGACCTCGATGCCAAGATAGATATCTTCACGCTCCTCCCGAAAGAAGGAGTTGAGCGTTTCCATCGCTTTCGGCGAATGAGGCGCTCCAAGCACTTCAAAGGGAAGAGATTCCCGAAGTAGTGCCTGACGTGTTGCCTCGTCGAGTCCTAGTCGTTCGAAGTTGGCGAAGAGGCGCTTCGAAACCCCGTTCTCGTCTACTTGAATGAGGAGTCCTCGACCGAGCAGATGGATGATTGCCCTGGAGCACTCCTCGTGGGATCGAGACGTGATGGAGGCCACGAACCAAGCGGCGGCATCTTCGTCCAAGCCGTGCGGGTCGCGAGCCATCTTCATAAGGACTTCGGCGTCAAAAGAGGCCAACCCCTCCCGCGAAACGGCTTCACTAAGTTGCTGTTCGGGGTCCAAGCTCGTACGGCTCCTTCGAAGGCCAGCGCGCTGACTCTGGAATTCCCTCTCTCTTAGCCTTCGTATCGGCTGGTTCGCTACTTGAGAATTTCACTCTTGGGGGCGGCGTGACTCAAGGGGTTACTGGGCGCCGCCGGATACATTTCTCTGCACGCCCTCCGGTGGCTATCGACTGATGCAACAGGGGCGCAGCTACCCTTCTACCGAGCCCGTACCGCGGGACGACGGAAATGACCGCGGGCGACGGGCCTCTCTTTTGAGATGACTCGTGGAGCTTGGTTGCTTCGTCCCTGGGTTGGAGGAGACGCGTGGCCTCTGCCCTATCGGCCACGACAGCCTTCCGGGGGGCCCGGCGACGAGATGCTCTGCGAGCCGCGGCTTCCGGGGACGCCCAGGTCGCCCGTGCGGAACCAGGGACTTAACAGCGGCCAGACCTCGGTCCATCTCTTCGAAAGCCTCACGGGCGCCATCCTTCCTGCCTTGCAGGTATACGGCCTCCATCACCTGAACCAGCCGGACACCGTGGTACAAGCTTGCGTCTTCGGTGATCTCTCGGAGCGCATCCGCTACCCGAGCGCTCGTGTATACGGCGGCGATCGCTTGCCTCTTTGGCAGTTCGATATTGATTGTGCGGTACCCGCGCGGCACGGCTTATTCCTCCTTGTTGAGGGTCTAGACAGCGATGATGGGCCCGATTCTATGTCCTCGTTCTGGACCTACTCCCTTCATGGTGAAGAAGGTTCAGCTAGAAGCACCAACAATCTGAGGATGCGCGAGTTGGACTCGGTGGGCAATTGGTGTGAACTCTTTCATTAGCCGGTTATGGAGCACATAGACCTTGTCGCTATCGAACTCATGCGGTAGGGCTCGGGCATGCTCCTCCACGATGCGACGACAGACGTTGTCCGAGATGAGTTCTGCTAGCAGAACCCGGAATGCTGGACTGTGCTGACCCGGATGCCCCTCATCTTCCCGCCCCAAGTAACGCCTGATTGACTCATGTTGGGTCGTGATGAGAAGCCGATTGGGCTGCTTGCGGTCCCACACTGCTCGGTAGTTTTGGCCCAAGGAATAGGGCACGAGCTTGAATTCAAGGTCGACACCCTCCTCCTCGCGCGCTACGACCTTTAGCTCGCATCGAGCCTTGCGCCCGTCCGATTCCGCCACCACGTCAGTCCTACCGTGCAGCTTTCTACCTTCGAGCCGAAAAGAGGCCTCGTAATAGGTGGTCCCGGGTACCAATTCGAATCCGATAGAGGATCGGACGATGGCAACTTGGGGATCCGCTAGGCGGAGCTTCACCGTTGGTCCGACCCCGGGCGGAGGGCTGAAACGAGCTCGCAGCATAAGCGTTCGCTGGCCCCCCGGCCGGACTGTGTAGGTCTGACGATGGAACGAGAAGTCGCCTGGGATCTCGACATCCAGAGGGCCCGCAGGCATAACCTGAACCTCCGCGACCACGGGATCCAGGCCATCGACCTGGCAGCTAACCTGCACGCGGCGGGTTTCTGCCGTGGCACGTAGCTTGAATGACCCGCGAAGAGCTCCTTCGTGAGTTGGGTCAGGCTCGAGGTCCTTCGGGGAGCCAATTAGTTCGAGACATTTCTCTGCCGTCTTACTGAGGAGGGGCTTCACGACTGAGCCGAGAGGAAGGTCAAGTTTGGGAGCGACTCGGACTAGGAACGCCCGTTCGTCTCCGACCCGCATTTGTGTAAAAGAGGGAACCAGGGCAACGCCCCGTTCGATATACGATTTCGTGCTCACGACATCGGCCGGACTGATCGTCCCGAGCTCTTCGAGTTGCTCACGCATGAACTTGCTGGCTTCCTTGGCCAGCCTCTTGAGCCGGTCCGTCGTCTCCTTAGCCTCCACTTCCTGACGGGAACGCTTCGCCTCCTCCCTTTCCTTCTCGAATTGAGCTCGTAGTACTTGGGTGGGCAGCTCGATGAGAGCTTTGGTGAAGGGGTGGTTCTCGGCGAGGCCAGTGCGCCTATTTGGGTCGAGGACGAGGATGGGATTCTCGGCGGGCTGGATCTCCCCTCGCTCCCTCCGGTCATCCCACTCCTCCGAAAGCTGATCGATGCCCTCACAAGTCAGACGGCCGAAGTACCTCTCGGCAGCAGGGTCGCGTTCCAGTTCGGTCGTAAGGAACGTGCACGCATGAATCCCGCGGCGACCTTGGACGAGTATCCCTGTCCGACGGAAACGCCTATCAGGAGGGTCTTCCAAGGGTTCCTTCGCTCGGTACAGCGTGAACCTCGCACGAAATGGATAGCCCGGCACCCGGAATTCCTCGTCGTGCACGACATCCGCCGCGGGCGCGACATGGTCAATCAACTGGGCCTTCCCTCCTGGGATGCGAACAAGAACCTTCGAGGGTCCACCCTCCCGCATGATCTCTCTGAGCGCGTAATGCCAAGGAAGTTCCTTCATCAAGTTCTGTAGCTGAGGAACCGATACTCGCGGCTCCAGATCCACACGCACCCTAGTTCCGTTGCCTCGCGGGACTCGGAGCTGCCTCCGGTCCTCATCCGAAGCGCGGGCGTAGTCCTTCCCGCCATGCTTGTAGGCGATGAATTTGAACGACGACGTAATCTCTGCCTTCTCGAAGCGGTTATCACATATGGATTCGATAGTGATTCCGCCAAGGGCGGCGCAGTCCTTGAGTCCGCGCCCCATGAAGCCGCGGTCCCCGCGCTTACTGGTGCGGTCACCGACCTTCTTGATGGCTCTGTGCATGTCTTTGAGCCCCGCGGCCTTGTCACTCACAGTGATCGTCGAGGATTTGGAGCTCCTGTGCCGTTCGATTTCAATGAGGATAGATCCGCCATCGTGCGGAATCTTCCTCTCCATGAACAGGTCGTGATAGCTGTCATCGCTGTTGGTGATAAGTTCCACCAAAAGGTCGAACACATCCTGAATGGAGTGTTGAGCGTTCATCTGCCCATAGCGGGTCTGATACTCAAGTGCCTCTGGAGTCCCTTGCCTCATCTCTCCCCCTTAACGGAGCATGTCGCCATGCGCAGCAGCGCACGATTCAAGGAAATTGACAAGCCCATCGTCCTTGAGCAGGCGGACTTGGCTCATCAACACGTCAAGCTTCTCTCGGACCACTTGGTTGCTGGCGTCCGGGCTGCACTCGAGTAGGTCCGCGAACGCGAACGGGTTCTCCTTCACGTGGCCCCCGTTTAGGAATCCGACGTATAGCTCGCTGTGTTGGATTCGGGCCCGTACTTCCGAAGCTCTTCCCTTCTTCAGGGAGGGTTGTCCCACTCCCAGCGCGGCCGCCACCCGATCACGGTTGTTCAAGAACCACTCCGCTCCGGAAGAGGTCAGTTGCCAGGCATCCGTCGGCTTGCTGATCCCGGCACGCTTAGGGCCGACCGCTCGAACTAGCTGTCCGTATTTCGCCTTTTGAGCGTCGGTCAGCGAAACCCGGACCTTGTCTTTGTCCACATGTTCCGAGTACTCATCCAGATCCCACCGGAAGGCGCCCGGGGCGAGCTCGAACGCCTTCACAGCAATCCGTTCGAGGTGGACCGGTCGCGACGCACCGTCAAGTTCCGCTAGAGCGAAAGTGACAATCTCGACGTTTGTCACGGATGGGGTCTGCGCCCTACCGGGCTCTGCGGCATGGCTTGACCTGACGGTCATCGGGCCTCCGACTTGACTCGTCGACGGCCCTGGTCCGAGATCTCCCAGATCCCCCTGGGAGAGTCCTTAACCATGTCACCACCGCGAACAAGCTTCAGCCGCACGAACTGCGCCCGGTTCTTCCACCGGATGTCTCCGGAGGCCAGACGCTCGCGATCCAGCGGCTTCAGCATCCCGTCCAGCTTTCCTTCCAAGGCCGTTAGCAACTCGCTGGTAGGGGCGCGGCTGCCAAGCTCGACCAAGGTCCTAAGAATCGGGAGCTCATACTCGGGCTCAGCTAAGAGCACACCCTTGGGGGCTCTAGGCAACCGGCCCTTTGTGTGTGTGCTCGAGCGGGCCCCACGTCGGGTCCGCGGCTGCTCTAGGCGCTCCTGTGTGAGGCCGCGGGTTTCCTTGGCCCATACTTCTTCGGTGCCCTGCTGGTAGGCAAGCTCCTCTGGGAGACCTAGCAGACGTCGGATGACCGAGTTCGGCGTGTCCACCAGGGGCACTGCGCCCTCCTGGAGTGCCCGGAATACCTCGTCGTCCACAATCACTTGTTGAGGCATCTGATCCTCCTTGCAATGTCAACAAATAGACCTTACAAGGAACATTACTAAACCGTCAAGTTCGGATGGAAACCGTTATTGCAAGAATTCCTGCAATCCGTGAGCCGGGAAAGGGGTAGAGAGTCTCTGAGGAGGCACACCTATTTCAATTGAAGTTGCGAATCTTCCCCCAGCTAGTGTCAGGCGCGGGATCGACCCGGGTTAGGGGCCGTCCGGGAACCGCGACTCGGAGCCGGGGGTCTCGGGGCCCAGGTGTTGCCAGCGCGCGGGATCGACCCCTTTAGGAGCCGCGTCCGAAGCTGCCTCCTGTCGGGTCGGGCCCAACCGGTCAAGGTGATGGCCACGAACTACATAGCCGGAACCACCAAGACCGAACATTGATCGGAATTCGGGACCACCCGGGCCAATCGACCTCTTGGCGGACCAGACTGACAACGGTTCCCGAGTCCATCGCTGGGTCGGCAATCCGCTCTTCCCTCCAGGCTGTGGCCGTCACACTCACCGAAACGAGTCCAATCCTGTCGCCCCTGGGAAGAGAGGCCTGCCGAACCTCGGAGATGTCCGGCCTATTGATGTACTCGATTGTCGTAGGGCGTATGTCCTCGATCCGCTCAACATCTGGGTCGAGCGCCCCGTCGACATGCACTATGTACATCGGCGAGTCACGTCGGACTTGGGTCAAGCTCGGATATGTGAAGATGTGGATCGCCGCCCACACATCTGCCCCAACGAGTCGACCAGGATCACTCATCGCAGGGAATGTCGAAATGGGCCAAGGCACCTGCGGGGTACCAGCACCTAGCATGAACCGGGCACCAACCTCCAATTCAAATGGTTCGGGAAACAGCGGGGTCGGCTCAAAGCGCATAAGGCGCTGGAACGACGCTGTCGCCACGTGCGCCTTCAGAGTTAAGAGAGGAGAAGGGTTCAAGATCATGTATGGAGAAGGGGTAGGCAGCCCTTCTTGGGGCGGGTCAAAGGTGCCAAAGTCAGTTCTGCCGATGGCGGCACCGACCGAGAGCGCACCCTCTTCGCGCAGCGCCCATTCAGTCCTTGTTGCGATGCCATGGGAGAGATCCCTGTTCTCCAGACTCGGATAGCCGTTGAACTCGTAGCCGAGGAGGAAGGGCGGTTGAAATAGCTGCATTGAGCATCGAGGAATTCCTCCGAAAGGTTCTTGGCCCCAGAACCAAGGCATCTCGGTCGGTTCAACGCCGATCTGCGGGGGGCTGGTGGGCCACCTCGGAGGCACCGGGCTCGATCGAACAGGAGACTTGACTGTTGCTTCTTGGGACGCCACCGCTGGTGCCGCTCCTGCTCTATGTCCCGGCCTCACGGCTCTTGTCGCCATCGCTTCCAACCGGCCTCGCGCTGATCGAAGGGCTCTCTCGCGAGCAAAGGCAGCCAAGGCAGTGGACTGTTCCTCGCTCAGCACGGGAACCCCCGGCGGAAGATCCGCGAGGATACTCACCACCTCGTCGGGCACCTCCAGCGGGTCCATAGGTCCCGACTCCGGCTTTTGGCTATCGGCCCGGTTCCCCATGACAGTCCCCCCGTAGACCTAGTGGCTTTCCCTCCAAGCATGCGCAGAGAGGCAAGAACGCAGCAAGACGGCAACCGACTCATTCTCTTCTTCCAGAAGTACCTAGACGCCGTCAGCCAGGCGAGCGAGTCGGCCCAGGTGTTGTCAGCGTGGGGGATCGACCCCGTTAGGAGCCGTCCTGGAACCGCGACTCGGAGCCGGGGGGCGGAGTACTCGCGGGGTGTTGCCAGCGCGCGGGATCGCTATACCCCGCCGGGGTGCACCTCGCTCAGGCAGCACCTCCCGCCTTCATGCCGAGGATCGTGGGCGCGGTGGGACACAGGTCGACGAGCGG
>Ga0137369_10003010_pt1 | contig 17197 bp, 17 predicted proteins | sample SagtaG_12_FD_104918 | JGI IMG/M metagenome (GOLD analysis project Ga0137369, IMG submission 104918) | Vadose zone soil microbial communities from Sagehorn Ranch, Mendocino, California, USA - Sage1_L_113_16 metaG | ecosystem: Environmental > Terrestrial > Soil > Vadose zone | place: USA... | reverse complement strand
CCTATGCGCTGCCCGTGAAGCGCGACCAGGATAGGCTGGCGGCCAGATGCGCTGGGTGACCCGATCCCGTCCCAAGACCGACCGCATCGCCTGCCCCTGGCTGATCCTGCGGTTCATCGACCCCGAGGGGCAGATCGTGTACGTGCCGCCCGACGAGGTCCTCCCATACGCCACGAAGCACGGGGCGCGCTCGTTCGACGCTCCAGGGGCGGAGTTCACGCACCGGGACGGCAAGTGCACGTTCGAAGTCCTGGTGGAGGAGTTCCGGATCGAGGATGCCGCGGTCCGCCGGATCGCGGCGATCGTCCACGGCGCGGACATCGACGGTGAGATCGAGGCCACGCAGCAATCGGCCGGCTTGCTGGCCATCGCGGAGGGGTTCCGGCACATGGAGGACGACGACCAGAGGTCGCTCGCGATCCAGCTCCCTCTGTACGACGCCCTGTACCAATGGGCTCGCCGGCAGCCCGAAGGCTCGGCCAGGACTTAATGGCGCCCGACGATCACCCGGCTCACCGGAACCGGCCCCGTGGTGCTCCGCACGTCCTGGAAGCCGGCGCGCCGCAGGATCGTGGCCACGCGGCGAGAGCGGTCCGGGCTGACCTCGACCAACAACCAGCCTCCCGGCCGCAGCCACGCCGGCGCTTCGTTGGCCGCCCGGCGGACGATGCGGTCGCCCCGCGGTGAGAAGTCGGTCAGCGACTCCGGCGGCTCGAACCTGAGGATCTCCTCGGGAAGCGTGCGGACCTCGGACCGTCCGACGTAGGGGGGGTGGATGGTCACGACGTCGATCCCACCGGCCAGGTGTCGAGGCAGCGGGTCGAACAGGTCGCCTCGCAGGAACACGGCATTCCTCAGTCGCAGTCGCCGGGCGTTCCTCCGGGCAAGCAACAGTGGTTTCGAGGAGACGTCCACGCCGAAGACGCGGGCTCGCCGGAGCTTCGCCGCCACCGCCAAGGCAACCGGCCCGATCCCGGTGGCGAGGTCCACGTACACCGGATGCGGCCGCCTGCGGAGCCGGCGCATGGCTTGCTGCGCCATGAACTCGCTCGATTCGCGAGGGATGAAGGCGCCCGGCCGTATCTCGAGCTCGAGACCCCCGAACTCCGATCGGCCGGTGAGGTAGGCCACGGGCCAGCCGGTCTCCCGCTTCGCCAGCAGCCGACGGACACGAGTCAGCTTCGGGCCGGTGAGCTCCTCGTCGAGAGATGGCTCTCTGCCAAGGACGAACTCCATCAGCTCCAGGACGTCGTCGCGCTCGCGGCCCCGGTGAGGGTGATCGATCGCCTCCGAGGCCTTGAGCCGGCGCTCGGCTTCACGGACGACTTCGTCGACGGTCGGCACGGCCGGGATGATACCGGCCATTCCCTCCCAACTCGCCATGCCCCGCCAGGATGTCCCCGTACAATCCGTAGCGAGATGCCCCGGGCCAAGCTTCGACAGGTCAAGCCCCGAACCGCGGAGGCCGAGGCGGTCGACAACATTCGGCTGACCGCAGACCGGGTCCTGGTGCGTATGCCGGATGAGACCGAGCGGCGCTCGAAGGCGGGGCTGGTGATCCCGGCCACGGCCGCCAGCCACGTCAAGCGGTGCGTGTGGTCGGACGTGGTCCTGACCGGCCCGGAGACCCGCAACCTGAAGCCGGGGGACCGGGTGCTGTTCCTCCCTCAGACGGGTCTCGAGGTGGACATCCGGGGCGACGCCTTCCTGCTGCTTCGAGAACGCGACGTGCAGGCGATCGCCTCCGACCGCAAGGACCCGCTGGCCGGGCAATACCTCTAGGCGGGTTCCTCGGCCAGCCCCATCCGGTAGATCCGGAGGCCGCGCTCCTCGTCCATGAGCACGACGTCCTCCACACCGCGCTCGTGGAGGTCCGACCAGGCATCCCCCATCCACGCCTCGGCCGCGTCCTGGTCGGGGAACCGGTGGGAGGCCCCCAGCTCGGCGCCGCTCTCGTCCAAGTAGTGCCAGGCGAACATTTCGGGGCGGAATCCTACCGGACGAGCCTCGAGAGCCTGCGGTCGGCCAGGATCTTGCCGCCGGTCTGACAGTTCGGGCAGTACGTCACCTCGTGAGACTGGTAGGAGACACGGCGGAGGTCGGCGCCACAGACCGGGCACGGCGTCCCGTACCGTCCGTGCACGCCGAAATGGTCTCCCAGCTTGGTGGGGAGGCCGCCGATCCGGCGTCGCTCCGCCTCGAGCGCTTCCGACAGCACGTTCCGCACGGCTTCCAGCAGACGGTCTCGCTCTGGCCGCTCGAGCGAAGCCAGCGACCGGTAGGGCGAGAGCTTCGCCCGGTGCAGGATGTCGTCGGCGTAGCCCCGGCCGATCCCCGCCACCTGGCGCTGGTCACGAAGCATGGCGTGGATGCGACCTGAGTCGGAGCCGTGCAGGAGCAGGTCCTGGAACTCGCCCGAGAAGGGCTCGGGACCCAGTTTGGCCAGCGGCCCGTCGTCGCCGGAGGCGAGGACCCACCAGCCGGCCTTCCGCTCGGTACCGAACTCCTTGACCAGCACGACCGGCTCGCGGTCGAAGCGGAAGCGGACCACGCCCCCCCGGGGCCGCCCACCGGTCGAGGCGGGCAGCAGATCGATGCGCCCACCCTGCGAGAGATGCACGAGCAGCCGAAGGCCCTCGGCGTCGAAGGTCAAGAACTTCCCCCGCCGGCCGACGGTCTCCACGCGCCGCCCCACCAGCGCCTCCGGGGGAGGCACGACCGTCTTGAGGGCGGAGAACGCCAGTGGTTCCACGGCGGCGAACCGAGCGCCGGCGAGGCTGCCGTTCAGGCGCTCGGACAGGGCCTGGACCTCGGGAAGCTCGGGCACGCTTGCCAGTGTAGGAGCCGGTGGGAAACGTTCGTCGAGGCCGGCGGCTCAAGCGGGCAGTAGGCGGGGCCGATAAGTATGCGGCCGCTCCCCCCAACGCAGTTCGGTGCTGCCACCCCGTCTCCCTAGGGACCTCCGACGACCCGATGTACGGCCTCCAACAACTCTCCGATGGTGAACGGCCGGCGAAGCTCCGCGTCGACCGGGACCAGGACGAGCTGAGCCGTCTCGCCCTTCGCCGCCATGAAGACGATCACCTTGAGCTTGTTGAAGGCCGAGTCCCTTCGGACCTGCCTCAGGACGTCCCATCCGTCCTCGTTGGGTAGCTCGGAGTCGAGTATCAGGAGGTCGTACCGGCTGGAGGTCAGAGCCGTGAGGCCCGCAGCGCCGCTGGGGGCTTCGTCTACGAGGTAGCCCGCGAGCTGGAGGCGCAGGACGGGCTGACGGACGTGGTCGGGGCGGTGGTCGATGAACAGGATCCGCTTCTTGGCCATGCCGGTTCGATGAGGGTACGGGTTCGGGCCTCCGGAGGGAAAGCAGAGCAAGCGGCCACCGCCGCCCTCGGGCCTGAGCATGTGCTTGTTGACAGGGGGGGAGGCCGCGTCTAGCCTTCCCTTGGGCTGCTACGGCAGCCCATTGTCATGACAGGGACGATCTTCGGAACCCGGCGCCGGCCCGCGGCGCGGCTCCTGGTAGCCGTGCTGGCCGCAGTCACGCTCTCCCTCGTGTCGGCGGGCATCTCCTCCGCCGGGCCGTCCCAGCAGGACCTCGACGCCGCCAAGGCCAAGCTGGCAGAGCTGAACGGCCGGCTGGACGGCCTCGTCGAGCAGTTCGACGCCGCGACCCTCCAGCTTCACGCAGTGGAGGGAAGGCTGGCCGACGCCCGAACCGCCGCAGTCCTGGCCCAGGCGGACGCCACAGCAGCCCGCGACCTGTTCGGTCAGCGGGCTCGCTTGGCGTACGAGGGAGTGGGGTCGGGCCTCGACGTCGTGCTGGGCGCGACCACGCTCAGCGAGTTCACCGACCGCCTGCAGTTCCTGAACGACGTGGCCCAGCAGGACGTTGACGCCGCGGCGCAGGCCGACGCGACGCGCGTGCTGGCGGAGCGGGCCTCGGCGCGGCTCCAGCAGGCCATCCAGGACCGGCAGACGGTCCTGGACACGCTCGCCTCGCGGCAGGCCGAGATCGAAGGAGCCATCGCCGGCCAGCAAGCGCTGGTGAAGCAGCTGGAGAAGGAACTATCCAAGCAGGCCGTCCAACGGATGCTCTCCCAGCCGGCGCCCGCCCCCGATCCGGGAGGGCCGGGGCCGACTCCCAATCCGACGCCACCCCCTCCGCCTCCACCGCCTCCACCGCCCAGTCCGGGTGCCGACGCGGCCGTGGCCGCCGCGCGCTCGGCGATCGGGGTGCCGTACAAGTACGGCGGCGACGATCCCAAGGAGGGCTTCGACTGCTCGGGCCTCACCATGTGGGCGTGGGCCCAGGGCGGCGTATCGCTCCCACACTCCTCGGCGGCCCAGTACGGCGCGGTCCCGCACGTCTCGAAGGACGCGCTCCGGCCCGGGGACCTGTTGTTCTTCTACCAGCCGATCTCTCACGTGGGGATGTACATCGGGAACAACCAGATGATCCACGCCACGCACCCGGGAGGCTCGGTCACCCTCGACACCCTCACCTCGTACTGGTGGGCCGTGTACTCGGGCGCAGGAAGGCCCGGCTAGCCCGTTCGGGCCGCTTCCAAGAGGACTGCGTGGGTGGCCGGTGATCCGGCGATCACGTTGCCAGATACTTCCGACCGCCCTCCCAGTCCGTGACCACGCCGCCTGCCTCCTCCACCAGCAGCGCGCCCGCGGCCACGTCCCATTCGGATTGGTTCAGCTCGAAATACCCGTCGAACACCCCTGCCGCGACCCACGCCAAGTCGAGGGCGGCAGCGCCGGCCCGACGGGTGTCCTCGATGCGGTCGAAGACAGCTTGGAGGACGGGGAGGTTGCGGGGAAGCAGGCGGCTCTCCCGGAACGGGAGCGCCGTCGCCACGATGGCTCGTTGGGGCTCCCGAGTACTGACCGTCATCGAACGGTCCCCGCACCGGCCGCCCCCACCCCGAACGGCGGAGAAGGCCAGGTCAAGGATGGGGGCACGGATGGCCGCAACCCCGGGGCGACCCTCGACCACCAACGCGACCGAAACCGCCACGACGGGGAAGCCCAGCAAGAAGTTGGTGGTGCCGTCGATCGGGTCCACCGTCCAGTATCTGGGCCCGCGATCGCCCCCGCCCTCCTCGCCAATCAGCGGGATGTCCGGGGTGTCCCGTTCCAGGCTGGCCCGGATGGCCGCCTCGGTCTCCCAATCCGCCGAGGTCACCCAATCGCCGGCGCGTCCCTTGTGCGTCGGCGGCGAATCGATGCGCCCGAACCGTCGGGGACACGATGGCCGCACCCTCTGCGGCTGTCGCGTCAGCGACGCGCTGAAGCGAGGCGAGATCCACGTCCGCCCGCACCCTCAGTCGTTCGGGTGGCGGAGTCGGGCGAAGCCTTCGGCCTGCCTCCACCGCATCGCCACCGGCTCCTTCCCGAAGGCGACGTAGCCGGCGCTCTCGATGTCCAACGAGAAGAGATGGAAGGGTTCGGGGGGCGCCAGCTGATCTTCTCCTCCAGCACGTCGGCGTACCGCTGCCGAACCCGCGGGTCGCGCACATCGACCGCCCGGCCGTACAGCTTCACGTCGCCCTCGCTCCCGTCGGGATCGGACGTGGCGCTGTGCACGACGACGCGAGGATCCCGCAGGAGATCGAGCGCCTTCTTCGACCGCCACATCATCCCCAGGAGCGGCTCGCCGTCCACGAAGAAGACCTCGACAGGGCTGATCCGCGGCGACCCGTCCTTGCGCAGCGTCCCGATCAGCCCGAGACGGTTCTCAGCGAACCGCCGCTCTCCCAGAGCCGCCAGCTCCGGCGCGGCCTCTGCGAACTCCGCCCACTTCATCCGCCGAACGTTACCGCGCCGACGCGGCGCGCCGCCTCAGACAAGAAGGGAGCCCTCCCAGCGGGAGGGCTCCCTTTCGCATGCAGCGATGGCTCGTGGACTAGAAGTCCATGTCCCCGCCGCCGCCCATGCCTCCGGGCATGGCGGGAGCGGCCTTCTCCGGCTTCTCGGCCACCAGCGCCTCGGTGGTCAGGAACAGGCCGGCGATGGAAGCGGCGTTCTGGAGCGCCGACCGCGTCACCTTCGCGGCGTCCACGATGCCCGTCTTGAACATGTCGCCGTAGTCGCCCTTGGCCGCGTCCAGACCCCAGCCTGGTCCGAGGGTGCGGACCTTCTCGACCACGACTCCGCCCTCCAGGCCGGCGTTGTGCGCGATCTGCTTCAGGGGCTCCTCCAGGGCCTTGTGCACGATCCTTGCCCCGGTGGCCTCGTCGCCCTGCAGGTCGAGCTTCTCCAGGGATGCCTGGGCCGTCAGCAGCGCCACCCCGCCGCCGGGGACGATGCCCTCCTCCACGGCGGCCTTGGTGGTCTGCACGGCGTCCTCGATGCGGTGCTTCTTCTCCTTGAGCTCGACCTCGGTGGCCGCGCCCACGCGGATGACCGCGACGCCGCCCGACAGCTTGGCCAGGCGCTCCTGCAGCTTCTCCCGGTCGTAGTCGGAGTCCGTCTTCTCGATCTCGGACTTGATTTGGTTGATCCGGCCCTTGATCTCCTCCGGCGAACCGCCGCCCTCCACGATCGTGGTGTCGTCCTTGGTCACCACGATCTTGCGGGCGGTGCCGAGCAGGTCCAGCTTCACGTTCTCGAGCTTCAGGCCGACCTCCTCGGAGATGACCTGGCCGCCGACGAGCGTCGCGATGTCCTGCAGCATGGCCTTGCGCCGGTCGCCGAACCCCGGGGCCTTGACCGCGACGGACTTGAACGTCCCCCGGATCTTGTTCACCACCAGGGTGGCCAGGGCCTCGCCCTCGACGTCCTCGGCCACGACCACCAGCGGCTTTCCGGTCTGCATGACCTTCTCCAGGATCGGGAGGAGGTCCTTCACCGCGCTGATCTTCTGGTTGGCTTGGAGGATGTAGGGCTCTTCCAGCACCGCCTCCATCCGCTCGGGGTCGGTGATGAAGTACGGGGAGATGTAGCCCTTGTCGAACCGCATCCCCTCCACCAGCTCGAGCTCCATGCCGAAGGTCTGGGATTCCTCGACAGTGATGACGCCGTCCTTGCCCACCTTGTCCATGGCCTCGGCGATCTGCTCGCCGATCTCCGGGTCGGCGGCCGAGATGGCGGCGACGTGGGCGATGTCGTCCTTGTTGTCCACTTCCTTGGCCTGGTTCTTGATGGCCTCGACCGCCGCGTCCACCCCGAGCTCGATGCCGCGCTTCAGGGACATCGGGTTGGCCCCCGCGGCGACATTGCGCAGGCCTTCCTTCACCATGGCCTGGGCCAGGACGGTGGCGGTGGTGGTCCCGTCACCGGCCACGTCGTCCGTCTTCTTGGCGACTTCCTTGACCAGCTCGGCCCCGATCTTCTCCTCGGGGTCTTCCAGCTCGATCTCCTTGGCGATGGACACCCCGTCGTTGGTGATGGTGGGGGCGCCCCACTTCTTCTCGAGGACCACGTTGCGGCCCTTGGGGCCCAGGGTGATCTTCACCGCGTTGGCCAGCTTGTCCATGCCCCGCTCCAGGGCCCGCCGCGCGTCCTCCTTGAAGGTGATGATCTTTGCCGTCATCTGCATCCTCCCTGATCCGAATGTCTTGCGCTGCTCGGCTCAGAATGCTAGCACTCGGGGGCCAGGAGTGCTAACCGGGTTGGCGGGGAACCCCCGGGGGGTCCGGGACGGAACCAAAGGAGGGGGGCCGCCTTGCGACGGCCCCCCTCGGTCATGCGACGAGCGTTACCGGCCGGGCGCTAGAACGCCACCCCGCCCCACTCGTCCTGGCCGGTTCCGGTCCGGGTATCGATCCACGATGCGTGGAGCGTGTTCCCGGCCCAGATATTGCCGATGTAGTCGCCCATGAAATTGCCGAAGAAGCCGTCGTTGCTGAACTGCGAGGTGGCCGAGGCGATCGACTTGTTGCCCTTCCACGTGGCACCGCCGTTCGTGGACACGGCAGCGAACGTCTTGTAGTTGCCCCCGGTTCGCTGGAGGTAGGTGACCCCGATCTTCCCGGTGGCGTCGTCCGTGGAGAGCCAGGCGAAGAACTGATCCCTGGTCGAGGCGGCACTCACGACGACCGGTACGCCCCAGGTCGTTCCCCCATTCGTTGAGGCGACGGCCTTCGTCTGCATGAACGTCGTGTAGTTGTAGTAGACGAGGTTCAGGTTGTCCGATGCGTCGACGTCGAGAACAGGGAGCATGCTAACCCGCTCGCTGGTCGTCGGGACGTTCCCGTAGAACGCGCAGAAGCACGAGTCCGGGGCCATCTTGCCCGTCGCGACGCTCGACGGCATGCTCCAGGTGTTGCCCCCGTTGGTCGACTTGGAGAACTCGATCGTCGCTATTGTGCCGCCGCAGTCGCCAGCCGGTCCGTTCGCCGTGCACTTGATCCAGCTGGCATAGACGGTTCCATCGTCGCCGACGGCCAGGTCGCTGAACTGGCGAACGACCGGGAAGTTCGCCTCCGCGGAGACGGCCTTGGGGCCAGACCACGTCGCCCCGCCGTTACAGGAGTGGTCGACCGTGATCGTCTCCTTGTTGAAGGTCTGGTCGAACTGCGTGATGGACGTGTACAGGCACCCGGCGAACGGGCTGGTGGCCGACTGATCGACCTCGGTCCAGTTCTTGTCGGTGAGGCCGTTGGTGTAGAAGGACACCGGGCCGGCCGCCACCGGGCTCCAGCTGACACCGTTGTTCGTGGACTTCTGGAAGGCGATCACCGACTGCGAGAAGTCGCCCCTCGCCTGGATCCCCAGGATGTACGCTGTGCCGTCCAGGCCGTAGGCCACGTTGGGGTCGCCAAAGCCCTCCTTGCCGGCGAGAACCGGCATGCAGTGCTGGTGCGGCCACGTGGCGCCCCCGTCATCGCTGTTGTAGAAGCCCTGGACGCTGTTGCAGTTGTAGTCGTTGCCGCCCGACTCCAGTTGCAGGGCGTTGTTGGGGTTGGCCGTGATCGGGACCTCGTTGACCGGCTGGTTGCCGTTGTTGGAGATCTTGACGTTGGGCAGGACGGTCACGTCGGGAGCGGTGGCCCCGCGTGGAGTGAGTCGACCCTGGTGCACGGCCTGGGCGTTCAGGACGCCTCCGGAAACCGCGGCCAGGGCGGGCCGGCTGCCGGCCGCGGTAGCCGGCGCAGCGGCCGTCAGGGCGAAAGACGCCGCCAGCGCCAGCGGGACTGCTGCCGCGCCCGAACGGCGCCAGAAGCGGTACTTGATGGGATATCGAGTCGTGCTTGCCATAGATCCCCCTCTCTGGATGGGTGCAAAGAGCACGGGTTTGTACTCCATGAGAGCCTTACGGGTCAAACGGTTGCGAGGATTCCCCCTTTTCGATCGGGCTACTCCTCTCCCGTCCGCAGGGAGGCCATGTCCCGGATCTGCTCGACGATCTCGGCGTTGGCCAGGGTGGTCACGTCTCCGAGCTGCCTGCCTTCGGCAACGTCTCGGAGGAGCCGGCGCATGATCTTGCCGGACCGGGTCTTGGGGAGGTCCTCGGTGAAGATGATCGCGTGGGGGCGGGCGATCTTGCCGATCACCTTGGCCACATGCTCGCGAAGATCCGCCGCCACGGTCAGGTCCCCGACCTGGCCACCCTTGAGGGTCACGAAGGCCACGATGGCCTGGCCCACGTCGGGGTCGGACTTGGCCACCACCGCAGCCTCGGCCACCCTGGAGTTATCCACCAGGGCCGACTCGACCTCGTACGTGGAGATCCGGTGCCCGGCCACGTTCATGACGTCGTCGATCCGTCCCAGCAGCCAGAAATAGCCGTCGTCGTCGCGCTTGGCCCCGTCGCCCGTCAAGTACACGTCGGGCGAATACTTGGAGAAGTAGGTCTGCACGTACCGGTCGGGGTCTTTGTAGATCGTCCTGAACATGGCGGGCCACGGCCGCTTCAAGACGAGGTAGCCGCCGCTCCCGGGACCGACCGGTTGCCCGTGCTCGTCGTAGATGTCGGCTTCGATCCCCGGGAACGGCCGGGTCGCCGATCCCGGTTTCAGGGCGGTCATCCCAGGGAGGGGGGTGATCAGGATCATCCCCGTCTCGGTCTGCCACCACGTGTCCACGATCGGACACCGCTCGGTCCCGATGTGCTTCCAGTACCACACCCAGGCCTCCGGGTTGATGGGCTCTCCCACCGTCCCCAGGAGCCGGAGCGACGAGAGGTCGTGCTTCTCGGGGTACTCCGGTCCCCACCGCGTGAAGGCGCGGATGGCGGTGGGAGCCGTGTACAGGATGGTGGCCTTGCGCTTCTCCACGATCGACCACAGCCGGTCCTTGTCCGGCCAGTCCGGCGCCCCCTCGTAGATGATCCCGGTGGTGTGGTTGGCGAGCGGCCCGTACACGATGTAGCTGTGTCCGGTCACCCACCCGATGTCGGCGGCGCACCAGTACACGTCGTCGTCGTGGATGTCGAAGATGAAGCGGTGGGTGGCGGCCACGCCCACCATGTAGCCGCCGGTGGTGTGGACGATCCCCTTCGGTTGCCCGGTCGTCCCGCTCGTGTACAGGATGTAGAGCAGGTCCTCGGCGTCCATCGGCTCGGGCGGGCACTCCGCCGCTTGGCCGGCGATCAGGTCGTGGTACCAGAGGTCGCGCCCGGCGGTGAACGGGTGGTCTCCCCCGGTCCGCCGCACCGTCACCACATGCTCGATCGAGGGGCACTCGCGGATGGCCTCTTCGGCGTTCTGCTTGAGGGGGACGATCTGGCCCCGGCGGTACCCGCCGTCGGCGGTGATCAGGAGCTTCGCCTCGGCGTCGTTGATGCGGTCGCGAAGGGCGGAAGCGGCGAAGCCGCCGAATACGACGGAGTGCGGAGCGCCCAGTCGCGCGCAGGCCAGCATGGCGATGGGGAGCTCGGGGACCATGCCGAGGTAGATGGCGACCCGGTCCCCTTTCTTCACCCCGAGCGACTTGAGCCCGTTCGCGAGCCTGCACACTTCCTCGTGCACCTCGCGGTACGTGAGGACCCGTTCCTCTCCCGGCTCGCCCTCCCAGTAATAGGCCACCTTGTCGCCGCCGCCGCCTTCGACGTGGCGGTCCAGACAGTTGTAGGCGGCGTTCAGCTTCCCTCCGGGGAACCACTTGACCCACGGCGGGTTCCACTCCATGACCCGGTCCCATCTCCGCAGCCACGACAGCGACGCCGCCTGCTCGCCCCAGAACGACTCAGGATCCTTGGCCGCTCGCTCGTAGATCGACGGGTCGTTCCAGAGTGCCCGTGACCTGAAGTCGGGTGAAGGCTCGAAGACGCGGTTCTCCGAGAGGAGGGCGTCGATCGCCGCTTCTTCGTTCGCCATGAGGCGTCCTCCACGAGCCGAGAGCTGCCGGGAAGCCGAACCATGGTATGCCGGGGAAGCTCGGGCGTGCTTGGTTCGTCCTATCCTGGAGTTCGTCTTGAAAAAGGGGGTCGGTATGCGCTCCTTCTTCGCCCTGAGCGGGGCCGGCGGATTCTTCTTCTTCTCCGCCTGGCTGCTCATGATCTTCGCGGGGATCGTCCACGAGGAGATCGGCGTCAATCCGTTCGGGTATGGAACCTCGCTGGTCGCCACCATCGGGCTGTGGCTCGTCGTGGCACCGGCCGCCGGCGCGATCGCCACCTCGATGCGCAGCCGCTCGTAGCCGCAGGCCAGGCGGCCCGGCCAGGGTTGTTGAATCGCCGCCGGGCAAGGAACATAGGCGGTCGTGAACATCCTGGGGATCAATTGCTTCGCCCACGACACGGCGGCCGCGCTTCTGATGGACGGCGTGCCCGTGGCGTTCGTGGAGGAGGAGCGCTTCAACCGCGAGAAACACACCAGAGCCTTCCCCGACCAGGCCATCGAGTTCTGCCTGCGAACGGGAGGGATCACGATCGACGAGGTGGACGTGGTGGCCTTCGCCCACCGGGCTGGCACAGACTTCCGTCGCGGCGCGGCCGATGCGCTCAAGCGGATGCCCCGCTCGACCAAGCGTCTGGCCGCCCAGGCCTACATCGACTGGAGCTTGTGGCGGAAGCAGGCCCGGTTCATCCGCCGATACGGGTTCAGGGGGAACGTGGCGAACGTGGGGCACCACCAGGCCCACGCGGCCAGCGGCTTCTTCGCCAGCGGGTTCGACGAAGCGGCAGTGCTCACCGTGGACCGGGGCGGCGATTTCATCTCCACCACCCTCGGTCGCGGCAGAGGAAACCGGCTGGAGACGATCAGGGAGCTTCGCAACCCTCACTCCCTCGGGGAGATCTACACCGCGATCACGGGATGGCTGGGGTTCCATCCCAACGCCGACGAGGGCAAGGTCATGGGACTGGCCCCCTACGGCTCCTCCCCGTACGCTCCCGACTTCCGGAGCATGGTGAGGCTCCGACCCGATGGGTTGTTCCAGGTCGACCTCGGTTGGTTCCGCTATCAGGTCGAAGCTGGCCCGCTGTCCGCTCGCTTCCTGAAGCGCTACGGGCGGCCGCGGGTTCCGGAGTCGGAGATTCTTCCTCACCACAAGGATGTGGCCTTCGGAGTGCAGCTCCTTGCCGAGGAGACCGGCCTGCACATGGCCAGGGCTCTGCACCAGGAGACCGCCTCGAGCAACCTCGTGCTGGCCGGGGGTGTAGCCCTGAACTCGGTGATGAACGGCCGGCTGCTGCGGGAGACCGACTTCGAGCGGATCTTCATCCAGCCCGCGGCAGGGGACGCGGGGAACGCCCTCGGCGCCGCCCTGTATGTGTGGCATCACGAGCTCGGCAATCCGAGGGCATGGAGGATGGAACATGCGTTCCTCGGCCCGTCGTACTCGGATGGCGACTACAAGGAGGCCCTCCAAGCGGCCGGGGTTGCGTTCCGGGAAGTGACCGACCCCGCCGCCGAGGCCGCCGACCTGCTGGCCGATTCGAAGATCGTTGGGTGGTTCCAGGGCCGGGCAGAAGTGGGCCCTCGGGCGCTTGGGGCTCGGTCGATCCTCGCCGACCCTCGGAAGGCGGAGATGAAGGACATCCTCAACGAGCGAGTGAAGCACCGGGAAGGCTTCCGTCCCTTTGCGCCGAGCGTCCTGGACGAGAGGGGCGCCGAGTACTTCACCGACTACGCATCGAACCCATTCATGCTTTTGGTGCTACCGATCAGGGCAGACAAGCAGCCGGTCATCCCCGCCGTCAGCCACGTCGACGGGACCGGGCGGCTCCAGTCGGTGGGGCCGGAGAACCCCCTGTTCCACCAGCTGATCGAGGAGTTCGAGCGCCGGACGGGCGTGGCCGTGGTCCTCAACACGTCCTTCAACCTTCGCGGCGAACCCATCGTGCACCGCCCGGAGGAGGCCATCGCCGACTTCTCACACACCGGGATGGACGCTCTTTTCCTGGGAAACTACCTGGTAGACAAGTCGTCAGGGGGGAGCCAGAGCCTGGGTGCTTGAACTCGTTGCATCCTGCCCGGAGAATCCCTGGCGAGGCCGCCCGATCGAGCGGCCTCGAAGACTGTCTGAGGGCGCGCGCAGCGGCGGGCCCCCGAGGACTCGGAGGAGGTGAACGGATTGGCGACGTACGAGGCCTATTGCGTGAAGTGCAAGGCCAAGCGAGAGTTCGAGGGCGAAGAGACGACCCTGAAGAACGGCCGGAAGGCCGCCAAGGGCAAGTGTCCAGTGTGCGGCACGACCGTCATGCGCATCCTCGGTAAGGCTTCCTAGCGAATCGGTTGGGGGGTGTCCGCCGCGACCCCTCGCGGCGGACCAGCCGGGTCTAGGGACGCGGGCGCAGCAGCTCGCTCGGGGTCCACACGGGCGGTTCGATGCGCCGGCGGTGGCGCTCGGCGAGGTCTCCCAGCGTGGTCGTCTCGAGGACCCGCCGCACGGCGTGGTCCACGTCCCCCCACAGCTCCTGGAGGCCGCAGTGCGAGTCAGCGAAGCACGTGTGGTCCTCCACGTCCAGGCAGTGCATCGGGTAGGTCTGACCCTCGATGGCGTCCACGATGTCCGCCACCCGGATCCCGGCGGGATCCCGAGCCAGCCGGCACCCTCCTCCCGCTCCCCGGAAGCTCTCCACCAACCCGGCTTTGTGCAGGGCCCCCAGCTGCTGTTCGAGGAACCGAAGCGGGATGCGCTGGGACTCCGCCAAGGCCCGAGCGGGGACCAGCGCGTCGCCGTGCGCGTGGCGCCGCAAGGCGAGCTCGATCAGGGCCCGCATGGCGTATTCGGTCTTTTGCGAAACCTTGAGCATCTGCTCGACCTGCCTCGATCGAAAAGGTAGACCCGGGCCCACCCAGCGTCAATCGGCCTGGGCCGACCTGGCCGGGTCCCGTCCGCCTGCTCGTTCAGGCCGGCCCGTCCGGCCCGGGGACCGATGGCCGTCGGCTGGCGGGGCGGCCTCCGGCCGGGGCTCCGCAGCCGCAACCGGTTCGGGGGCGGAGGCGGGGACGGAGGCCGGAGGTGCCGGGGCCCGGCGCGGAGGCCACTGGGCCCTCGTATCCCACACGTGCAGCAGCAGGACCTTCAGGGCCGCCGCCGCGGGAACGGCCAGCAGCATCCCCCACAGACCCTGGAGCGTGCCTCCCACGAGCAACGAGAGGAGCACCGTGACCGGATGCAGCCGGACGGTCCGGCTCAGCAGGCGCGGAGACAGGACGCGGAGATCGACCTGCTGGGCGACGAGGAGGATCACCGAACAGGCCAGAGCGAGCCTCCACCCGCCCGAGATGTGCAGGAGCCCGCCGGTTCGGCCGCTCATGGTGAGGGCCACGAACAGCACCGGGACCGCGGCGATCACCAGCCCGATCAGCGGGACCAGAGCCAGCAGGGCGGTGAGCGCGCCGATCAGGACGAAGTACGGCAGACCGACCGCGTAGAACCCGCCCACGCAGAACGCCCCCACCAGGAGGGCCACCAGGAGCTGGCCTCGGAAGAATCCGCCGAGGGTGTCTGCCAGGGTACCTGCCAGCCCTCGAACCTCTTCCCGTCTCGGGGCTGGAACCAGCGCGGTCGACACCCTCTGGATCTTCGGCAGGTCCACCAGCAGATAGAAGGCCAGCAGCGGCCCAAGGACCACGACCAGCGCGACGTGGACGACGCCCGACGTGAACGAAGTGATGCGTCCGAGGAAGTTGAAGCCGCCCTGTCCGGGTTCGAAGCTGCGGAAGAACGCGTTCGGGTCGATATGCACCCCCAGCCGGTTACTGAAGTCGACCAGCCCGCTCTCGGCTCGCTGCAACAGAGCGGGGATCCCGCTCACGAACGCCTTGACCTGATGCGTGAGGACGGGGACGAAGTAAGCAAGCGCGAGCCCGGTGAGGGACAGGAACACGACGTAGCAGAGGAGCGTTCCCCACACCCTGGGGACCCCGCGCTGCTGGAGTCTCGTGACCAAGGGGTTCAGCAGATAGATGACCACGAGCGCCACGACCAACGGGGGGAAGATGATCTCGATAGGGCGCAGGACATAGCGAGAGACCGCGTAGAGCAGGATCAGGATACCGATCACCGACCACGCGAGCAGGCCCCATCGCGCCGCCCGAGCCACGAAAGGATTGGAGAAGAACGGCCCTCGGTCCTTGTCCATGGAGCGCCGGTCACGGCTCCTTCATCACGAGGGTGCCAGCTCTCCGCCATTATAGGGACGGTCCCCCGTCCAACCGTTGTTGCTCGACCTGTCGCCAGAGGACACTGGGTACACTTCGAGGCGATGTTGCCCTTCGTGCCCGTGCCTCCACGGCGTTTGGACGACTATCGGGAGGCAGCCGGACCGGACGCCGTCGACCGCCTGCGCAGGGCAGCCGCTCCACTTACGGGCGCGAAGGTGCTCCACATCAACTCCACGGCCTTCGGTGGAGGCGTGGCCGAGCTGCTCTTCGCGCAGGTGCCCCTGATGAACGACCTCGGCATCGAGACCGGCTGGCAGGTGATCGAGGGTGCGGAGGACTTCTTCACCGTCACGAAGTTCGCGCACAACGGCCTCCAGGGGGCGGAGGTCCCGTGGACTCCCGAGATGGAAGCGATCTACCTCGACCGGTGCCGGTCGAACGCCGAGGGCGTGGCCGGAGGCTTCGACTACGTGATCGTCCACGACCCACAACCGGCCGGGATCCTCGGCGCGCTGGAGGAGCAGGGCCGGCGCACCGGGAAGTGGATCTGGCGCTGCCACATCGACCTCTCGGCGCCCCACGCGCCCGTGCTGGACTTCTTCTCGCGCCAAGTCGACGGCTACGACGGCACCGTGTTCACCATGGAAGAGTTCGTGCCACCGGACCTCACGGAACCGCGGCTGTTCATCATCCCTCCGTCCATCGACCCGCTGTCATTGAAGAATGTGCACATCGACCACGAGACCGTGTACGAGGTGCTCAGCCGATACGGCGTGGACCGATCGAGGCCCATCCTCACCCAGGTTTCACGGTTCGATCCCTGGAAGGACCCCCTCGGCGTCATCGACGCGTACCGGCTCGCTCGGAAGGAGAGCCCGGGGCTCCAGCTCCTGTTGATCGGCTCGATGGCCCACGACGACCCGGAGGGGTGGCACTACCTCGAGGTCACCGACGCGTACCGGCAAGGCGATCCGGACATCTTCCTGCTGTCGAACCTCCAGGAGGTCGGCAGCCTCGAGGTGAACGCGTTCCAACGCGCATCCGCGGTGGTCGTGCAGAAGTCGCTGCGGGAGGGATTCGGGCTGGTGGTCTCCGAAGCGATGTGGAAGGAGGTCCCGGTGGTCGGCGGGAACGTCGGCGGGATCCGGCTCCAGATCGACGACGGCGTCACCGGTTTCCTCGTCACGCCGGTGGAGGCGTGCGCCGAGCGGGTCGTCCAGATCCTGGCCGACCTCGAGCTCAGCTCCAAGATGGGCCGGGCCGGCCGGGAGCGGGTCGCCGAACGGTTCCTCACGCTCCGGGAGCTCGAGGACCACGTGGGGATGTTGTCGGCCTTGTGAGGCCGGGACAAGGGCGGGCGCCCATGAAGGCCGTGGGACGGCGGATCGTCGTGGCCTCGAACCGGGGACCGGTGTCGTTCGGGCGGGACGAGTCGGGCCGGGTCGTGACCACTCGAGGGGCAGGCGGACTCGTCACCGCGGTGAGCAGCGCCCTCGCTGCCACGGGGGGACTGTGGTTCGCCGCCGCCATGTCGGAGGACGATCGGTCTCAGGCACAGAGAACCATCGAGGTCGACGCGGGGGCGGGCGGCTACCAGGTTCGCCTGCTCCCGTTCGATCCCGCCGATTACGAGGGCTACTACGACGGCATCTCGAACCGCGTCCTGTGGTTCCTCCACCACTCGCTGTGGG
>Ga0137369_10003006_pt1 | contig 17204 bp, 15 predicted proteins | sample SagtaG_12_FD_104918 | JGI IMG/M metagenome (GOLD analysis project Ga0137369, IMG submission 104918) | Vadose zone soil microbial communities from Sagehorn Ranch, Mendocino, California, USA - Sage1_L_113_16 metaG | ecosystem: Environmental > Terrestrial > Soil > Vadose zone | place: USA... | reverse complement strand
GGAGATCCTGTGGCACTGCCTGATGCACGGGGAGCGCTACGACGAGGCCACCCACCTCGCCAACCGCAACCGCGCCCTCGGCCGAGCAGCCTGAGACCATGGTTGACAAAGGGTGTCTCACGCGTATCCCCCGATCCGGTTCGCTCATCGGTATCGCCTCGTCGCTTCGAGGCTAGGAGAGGACACCCGAGCCGCAATCCTCGAAATGCCGCAGCATTAATGCGCGACTACGCAGGAGGACGGGGCCGCAGCGCGCCGGGCTCAGCCCTCTTCAGCGCTTGAGGCCGAGAGCTTGTGCGAGAGTTCCGTGCGGGACCGGACGCCGAGCTTGCGATAGGTGCGCCGGAGGTTCGACTCGATGGTGGCCACGCTCAGGAACAGCCGCGCCGCCACCTCGCGATTGGTCAAGCCCGTGGCCACCAGCTCGGCAACGCGCTGCTCCGTCTCGGAGAGTGTGGACAGGCTGGGCGCTCGGCCGCCGACGCGTCCGAGCTCAGACATGGTCCTGCCAGACCAGGCCCGGGCGCCGAGACGCTCGAAGATCCGAGCCGCGCGGTTCAGCGAGTCCCTGGCGGGCCCCCACTTCTTCCCTCGCCGCAGCGCGACGCCCCTGGCCAGGTAGGTTCGCCCGAGCTCCAGCGGCTGCCCCAGGTTCTGCTGGTGCTCGATCGCGCGATCGAACTGCGTCACCGCGCCCTCCAGCGCTCGCCGGGACGCAAGCGCGAGACCCCTGCACCGTGCGGCACCCCCCAGCGCCCACGAACGCCCCAGCCTCCGGGCCCGCCGCTCGAACGGGGACAAGAGGGCTTCGGCCTTCCCGACTTCCTCCAATCCAATCAGCGCCTCGACCTCATCGGGGAGGAACCGAAGGGTGCCGGGATCCGCGGGGCCGCGCTCCTGTATCGCGTCGACAAGGTCCGACAGCCATCCGTGGGCCGCTCCAGCATCCCCCCGCGACAGCTCGGTGAAGCCGAGCACCGACCGGGCCAACTCCTGGAGCTGGACCGACCCCGTGTGCCCGGCCAGGAGCAGGCTCTGCTTGCCCAGCGCAGCGGCGCGGTCGACCTCGCCGGTCAAGCTCTCCACCAGCGCCTGGGCGCAAAGGGCGAACGCAAGGTACGGCCGCTGTTCGGCCCACTCCGCGACGACGTGGGCCTCCTCGGCCAGTCGGGCCGCACGCGCCCACTCGCCCGCCCAACTGTCGATCTGACTGAGGATGGACAACAGGACCGACAGCGAGCTCTCATCCCCCGTCTCCCGCGCCCGGCGTTCCAGCTCGCGCAGTCGGTCCCGCGCGCCCGTGAGGTCATCGGACCACATCAGCATGCACGCCTCGAAGAAGGGGGGACTCCGCAGCGGTCGCAGGGGTAAGCCCTCGCCCTGCAGCGACTTGGCCCGCTCAAGCCTGTCGGTGGGGAAGCCCTTACCGGAGAGGAACTCGTAGAACCCCAGCACGGCGAGCGACTCGGCGATGATCGTCCTGGCCCCGGAACGCTCCGCCAGCTGCACGGCGCGGCGGACCCGGGCGGTCGCGGATCGATGGTGACCCGAGACCTCGGCCGCCACCGCCAGCTCAAGGTTGATGCTGGCCTGGAGGGACGGATCCTCCCTCGCCTCCCGAAGGGCCCGCTCGGCCAGGGCTACCGCCGACGAGGCGTCGCGGCGGTGATAGTGGACCCGGCTGAGGTACAGCAGCGCCTCCGCCCGCATCGGTCCGGTGGAGGCCACCGCCGCCTCCTGGAGAAGCTCCTCGGCCCGCTCGACCTGCGCCGACTCAAACGCGTAGCGCCCGGCATGGGCCGTCCGCCGGTTGCGCGCATCGACCCGCTCGGCAGGCGTCAGCGCCCTGGAGAGCTCGGCGAGCTGGGCGGCGGCGTCCGGAGCCCCGTGGGACCGGGCCCGCTGGGCCGCGTCTTCCAGCAACTGCGCCACCGGCTCGTCCGGCCCCTCCGCCGCCAGGGCCAGGTGTCGGGCCCGTTCCTCGCGGTCGGAGGCCACCTCGGCGAGCAGCCGATGCGCCCGCCGGCGCTCCTCCGGTGCCGACCCCGAGTACAGGGCCGTGCCGAGCAGCGGGTTGGAGAACCGGATGCGATCCCGCGAGATCTCGATCACGTCGGCCTGCACCGCGGCCTGCACACTGTCGCCGAACCCCGGCGGATCCCCCAGCGCCCGCGAGATCGACGTCAGCGTCGGCTGCGGCGAGGCCGAGACGAAAAGGAGCACCTCGCGGACCGAGCTGGACAGCAGGGCGAGCCGTTCGCTCAACAACTCCGCCAGTCGTTCCGGTATCTGGAGGGCCTGCCCGGGCTGGACATCGACCCCGCGCCTCACCAGGGCGCGCGCCAGCTCCAGAGCCAGGAACGGATTCCCGCCCGATGCCTCGTGGATCCGCACCAGCGCCCAGTGGGGCAATCCCGTCCCGAGCCTGGAGAGAAGGATCCGTCGGAGCACCTCCAGGCCGAGTGGGCGGACCGGCACACGGTGAACCCGCTCCTCCGGCCAGCTCCCGTCCAGACCGAGGGGGCTTGGGACCTCCGCATCCGGAGCGACTCGCAGGGCAACCACCACCCCGACCGGGACGCGCTCCAGCCGCCGGAGCGCGAACCCGAGCACGCGGGCCGAGGGCGCGTCCAGCCACTGCACGTCATCTACCCCGACGAGCAACGGTGCGGATCCGGCCAAGGCAAGCAGGCTGCCGTGGAACCCGAACGCGACGGCCCTCGGCTCCGGGATCCCCTCGCGGTCGCCTCGCAGCAGGGCCGCTTCCAGCGCCGTCCGCTGCGGGGCCGGTAGGGAGACCACGGCCTGGTCGAAGCCGTCTCGCAACAGGTCGGCCACGGCGGCGAAGGCCAGCGTCGCCTCCGACTCCACGGGTCGTGCCGAGAGCACCCGGAATCCGCGCTCTTGGGCCCGGGAGAGGACCGCCCCCCACAGCGTCGTCTTGCCGATCCCCTCCTCCCCGGTGAGGACGACGGCCACGGGATCGGTGATCCCGGGTTCGAGCACGCGAGCGGCGAGGGTCAGCTCCAACTCGCGGCCCCAGACCGCCTGAGCCATGGCGCTTCCTCCCAGGGGCCCATTATGGCCCCCGAGGCCGACAGCTGGTGCCCCGGCACGCACGCTCGGCGGCGTAGCACTGGGGGCGCGAGCACCAGGGGCGATGTGTCCAGGCGAGGAGTGCGTCGAGGTCGCCGCGGTTGGACCTGCACTCGAACCGACGGGCGATGCACTCGTGGTGGCCTTGGAAGGCCAGGGATGCCATCCGAGGAGGGCGGCGAGGTGAGGGCGTGTCCAACTGGGCTTCGTCGGCCAGGGGGACACCGACGAACTCATCCGCCTGCTGGCGGCCGACGTGGTCGCCTACGCCGACGGCGGCGGGAAGACCCAGACGTTCCTGCGTCCGATGTACGGCCGCGGGCGGATCGCTCGGCTAATGCTCCGGTTCGGAACGTGGCTTGAGCTCCTGGGCGCCGAGGGGATGCGGTTGGCCGAGGTCAACGGGCAACCCGGGGCGGTGTTCCTCGGCCACGATGGGCGGCTCGTCCTGGTCGTCTCGCTCGACATCGCCGAGGGACTGGTCCAGACCATCCGCGCATCAGCAATCCGGACAAGCTGCGTCACCTCGACACGAGGGCCGGTCGCCCTGGCCGCTTGATCGCTGAGCTCCAGTTCGACGTTCCCCGGCAGCTGCAGGAACGCTCGTCGGGGATTGGCGGCGACGAAGGGAAGGTCCTGCATTGTCTGGGAGATCAGACACAAGAAGGAAGGAGGATGTCATGAAGATATTCGTCGCGGGAGCAACCGGGGCGGTGGGCCGGCGGCTCGTTCCCCTGCTGGTCCAGCGTGGCCAGGTGGTTCGGAACCACCACACGGCCGGGAAGGAGGACGCCCTGCGTGCCGCCGCAGCACGTCCAGTGGTGATGGACGCCTGGACCGGGACGCCGTCCGGAAGGCCCTCGTCCAGGCCGACCCCGAGGGGCCGACCCCGAGGTGGTGGTCGACGAGCTGACCGCCCTGGCTGGGTTCACCGACTTCCGGAAGCTCGACGAGGGCTTCGCAGCGACGAACCGGCTTCGGACCGAGGGAACCGATCACCTGCTCGAGGGCATTCGAGGGCTCCCCGTTCGTCGGATCGTGGCCCAGTCCTACGCCGGCCGGGCTTCTACGCCCGAACCGGCGGGCCGGTCAAGACCGAGCAGGACCCTTCGACCCGGATCCCCCCGCCGCCTTGCGGCGGACCGTGGAGGCCATGCGATACCTGGAGTGAGCCGTCCTCGGGGCCGAGGGCGTCCAAGGCATCGTCCAGCGGTACGGGTCCCTCTACGGCTCGGGCACCTCGCTCGGCGAGGGCGGCGTCCAGCTCGAGGGCGTCCGGTGCCGCCGATTCCCCATCGTCGGCGAGGGCACGGGGGTGTCGTCGTTCGTCCACATCGACGACGCGGCCGCCGCAACGGCTGCGGCCGTCCAGAGCGAGAGCGACAGGATGGGCGTCTACAACATCGTCGACGACGAGCCTGCGCCGGTGGCCGAGTGGCTGCCGGCCCTGGCCGCTGCGATCGGGCCAAGCCTCCCCGGCGCGTGCCCGCGTGGCTGGCTCGCCTGTTCGTGGGAGAACACGGGGTGGTCATGACGACCGAGTCCCGTGGCGCCTCCAACGCCAAGGCCAAGCGGGACCTCGGGTGGCGGCCGTCCTACCCGAGCTGGTGGACCGGCTTCAGAGTGGGTCTGGGGAGTTCCGCGGCCACCAGGGCGGCCTGAGGACCAACGGGCCTGTCGCCTGACGAAAACGACAGGGTTGGCAAGCGCGTCGGAGCCCGGCTTCAGTCAGGCTCCGAGCTGTCCCGGGTCGAGGAGGGAGTTACGCGGCAGCCGCCGCAAGCAAGGGCCGAGGGACCTTCGTCCACTCTGACATGTGGGCTCTTACTCTGGCCGCCTGACGCCCCTAAACACACGGATTCCAACGTTTGCGGCAGACCCCTCCTCGCCTAGCGTTGAAGTCGTTACCGCGACGGATCCAGCAGGAGAACAAGGAGGGCGAAGACATGTCCGCACAGCCTCGATGGGAACCCACCCAACCCACGCCACGCCCGGTGTCGGCGAGCGGCCCGAGGACCGACCCGGACCGCAACCCCGCCCGGGTCCTGTCCGCGATCGCCCTGGCCAGCATCGCCACCGGCGCGATCAACCTCGCCGCGGCGGCGACCGTCGGACGCGACAGCAGCACCCAGACCCTGGCGTTCTTCGTGGCGGTCGCCGCGGCGCAGCTGGCGTGGGGTGCGGTCGCCCTGACCCGGGCGCCCCGCTGGTGGCTGGCGCTCGGCGCCATGGGCAACCTGGTGGTGGCGGCCACCTGGGTGGTGTCCAGGACGGTCGGCCTTCCCGTGGGCGAGTACGCCGGCATCACGCTGCCCGTCGGGTTCCCCGACCTTCTGGCCACGGCCCTGGAGGCGGTGACCGTCGTCGGCGCGGCAGCGCTGCTGGTCCGGGGGCGGGCTCCGGCGCGATCGCCGGCGCGTTCCCCGGGCGCCACCGTCGCGGCCGCGGTGGTGGTCGGCGCGCTGGCCCTGGGCGGCGTGCTGGCACAGGCCGGCGCGATCGGCTCGTCGCCGGGCGGGTCCGATCGGACCGGAGGAGGCGGCGTGAACGGCCCGTACGCCCCCGGCGGTGGGGGCGGCACCCCGGGCGGCGGCTCCTCCGGGGGCGGCTACTCGGGCGGCGGCTACTGAGGAGCGTCGCCAGGCGCGGCTGCTCGGGGAGGTCGGTGAGGCCCTGGTGGGCCTCGCCGATCTCCGTGAATAGGCCCACAGGGCCGTGCTTCCCGAGGAGGGGGCCCCATGCACAGCGTGGCCGTTCCGACCGACCCCCAGCCATCCGACGCGGGCGTGACCGGGGCCTCCACGCCACCGATCGGCCGCTACCGGCGCGTGCCGGTGGAGGTCCACGAGGCCGACCCGGACGCCCCCGAGGTCGCCAGGCGCCTGATCGCGCTCATCGCGACCCGGTGGCCGGGCACCCCGGCCGAGCACATTGGCAGCTCGGCGGTGCCCGGCCTGGCCGGCAAGGGCACCATCGACCTGCTCCTGGCCGCCCAGCCGGCCCAGATCCCGGCCATCACCGAGGCCCTGTTCGCGCTCGGCTTCCAGCCCCAGGTCCCCGCGGCGTTCCCGGCCACCCGGCCGATGCTGTGGGGCGCGTTCCGCCATGGACCCACCGAGTACCGGGTCCACGTGCACGTGGTGCCGGCCGGCAGCCCGGAGGTCGCCGCCATGCGCGGCTTCCGGGACGCCTTGCGCGCCGACCCGCGCCTGCGCCGCCGCTACGCCGCCCTCAAGCGGGCCATCGTGGAGAGCGGCCCGGTTGACCCGGTGACCTTCACCAAGGCCAAGCACGACTGGATCGTCACCGCCCTCGCCCAGCTTGGCCTGGCCAGCCACCCGCCGAGCCGCCTCTACCAGGACGACCCGGACCTAGACAGGCCCCACCGACTGGCCAAATGACCCATCCACCCTCGCTGCTAGCCCAGCTATTTCGCGTAGGCGCTGAGCAGGCCGGAGCCAGGTAGCAAGGGACCCTCCCGACCAGGGAGGATGGGCTGTCTGACGGTCGCAACCACCCACCAGGAGGGTCACCCTGCCGGTGCAGGCTGCCAACACCCGTCCACGATTCGAAGTCGTCGCCGACGGCCAGGGCGTCTGCAGCCACGTCGGTGCTGCGCTGCTTGGTGAGCTGTCAGACCGGCTGGGGCTGACCGGTGAGCTTGGCCGCCGCGCCAACCTCGGCATGCGTACTGGCGCTCATGACCGCGGTCAGGTGCTGCGCGACCTGGTGGTCATGCTCGCCGACGGTGGCGACTGCATCAGCGACCTGGCCAGCCTGCGGAACCAGCCGGAGCTGTTCGGCCAGGTCGTCTCCACGCCGACCGCCTGGCGCATCCTGGCCGAGGAGCTGCCCGCCGATCCGCGTGGGATCAGCGGGCTGTGGTCGGCGCTGGCCAGGGTCCGCGAGCGCGCCTGGGCACTGGTAGCGGCCCCAGCGGGGCCGCTGATCCTGGACATGGACGCGATCCTTGTCGAGGCGCACTCCGACAAGCAGGGCGCGGCGCCGACCTACAAGCATGGCTACGGGTTTCACCCGCTTGGTTGCTGGCTGGACCGCGGCGATGGCACCGGGAGGCGCTGGCCATGATCCTGCGGCCCGGCGATGCCGGGTCCGCAGCCGACCATGTGAAGGTGCTGGCGATGGCGCTGCTGGCCCTGCCCAAGCCAGCCCGCGGGCGGCCGATCCTGGTCCGCGCCGACTCCGCCGACGCCACCCACGCCTTCGTCGACGAACTCGTCCGCCGCAACCTTAGGTTCCCGATCGGGTTCGACTGCGACCAGCGTGTCCAACAGGCGATCCTGGATCTGCCCGAGCCGGCATGGCAGCCCGCCGTGGACCCCGACGGCCGACCCCGCCGGGGTGCCTGGGCCGCCGAGCTGGCCACGCTGGATCTTGCCAGTGCCGGCTGGCCACCGCCCACGTGGAGGACCGCATCCGCAGCGCCAAGGCCACCGGCCTGCGGAACCTGCCGTTCTGGGGCTTTGCCGCCAACGACGCCTGGCTGAGCCTGGTCTGTATCGCCCGGACCCTGGTCTGCTGGGCGCAGGCGCTGCTGCTGGACGGCGACTGCAAGCTCGCCGAGCCCAAGACCCTCAGGTTCCGGCTGTGGCACGTCGCCGGCCGGATCGTCCGCCACGCCCGCCGCGTCATCGTCCGCATCGACCGCACCTGGCCCTGGGCCACCGACCTGGTGACGGCGTTCGCCAGGCTGCGTGCCCTGCCCGCCCGCTGCTAACGCCGGAGCAGGCAACATTGCCTGGTTGCGAGTTCGCCTCCGCTACGCCGTGACCAGCGGAAACGCGAGATCGAAGGGAACAGTGGAAGAACCCGCAGTCCGCAAGCCCGCCCGTAGGTCGCTGATCGAAGGTGGGCGCCACGGCGTCAGGTGCTCGAACGTCTCAGCTCCCAGCACCGGGATCCTTCGTTTGCCGTCTGTTCGCTGCGTAGTCCGCGAAGCCTGGATAGCGCCGGGTCTGAATCGTCGTAGACACGGGTCGCGCTCGTCGCCGGTCAGTTCGCGGACCTCACTCGGTGGGTCTCGGTTCCTCGTTCGACGGTGCCGTCGAACACCGCGTGACCGAGTCGTAAAGGCGCGCCGCCGCCTCATGTGACACCTCGGCACGTTCCCGCTTGTCGCCCAGCCCGACAGCAAGATTCACACCCATCGGCACCAGCACCTGCGCAACCGGGTCGTCGAACTCCACGAAGTGCTCGGCCAACTCCAGCGTGATGTAGCCGTGCACGAAGCTCCACAACTGAGCAGCGAGAACCTCGGGTTCCTGTTGCCGGACCCGGCCGGACCTCATGAGGCGTTCGCACGCTTCGGTGATGTGAACGTAGGCGCCTCGGAAGGCCGGCGAACGTCCACTCAAACGAACGTCGGAATCCGACAGCGGTCGGTAGGTCGCGCGACGCGTGGACAGTCCGAACATCAAGTCGTACAGGTGGGGGTTCTCGCGGGCGACCCGCCGACACGTCAACGCCAGCGCAAACAGATCCGCGATCGGATCCTCCGTCACCGGCACCTGCGAAAACGCTCTGTCGAGCTCCTTGAATCCTTGGTCGACAACGGCGCGGATCAGCTCGGCGATCCCACCGAAGTGGCTGTAGACCACCATCGTCGACAGCCCGCTTGCAGACGCCACCGCACGCGCCTTGATGGCGGAAGGTCCCTGCTCCGCCAGCAGCCTGATCGTGGCTTGAACGACCCGCTCCGGCACAGCATCGGGTCTCGGATCCCCTGCCGTGTCTCCCATGTTTCCACCTGCCTCCACAGCTACCTCCGTCCCCGAGGGTGCAGGCCCGTTCGAGTGGCGCTTGACACCCGCTCGATAACTTGGTTATCCTACCACCTGTAACTTCGTTATGGCAGCGGCGACCGAGGAAGGAGAGAACCCATGGCACACGAAGACAAGGGCTACCTCGAGGTCGAGGACCGCGGAGCCGTCCTGATCGTCCGGGTCGACGGCGGCCCTCACAGCTTGTTCGGCCTCGACATCGCCAACCAGCTAGAGGAGTTGGTGGACCGGGTCGACCGCGACCCAAGCGTCCATGCCGTCGTCTTCACAGGGGCGCATCCCGAGCGGTTCGTCAGCCATGCTGACGTCCGATGGCTGCAAGAAGGGGGCGCCGCGGTCCCGTCGCTCGGCCGACGCGGCGCCTCCGCCGTCGTTCGGGTGGCCAGAAGCGCGGACCGAGCCCGTGTCCTGGAGCCCATGGTGCGCAGGACCCCGCTGTGGGGAGCCGTCGAGCTCGACCGACTGCACGCGACGTTTCTGCGGATGAACCGCAGCGGCGTCATCTTCGTTGCCGCCCTCAACGGTTCGGCGCTGGGTCTCGGCGCGGAGTTCGCCTGGGCGTGCGATCTGCGCGTCATGGCTGACGGAGACTTCTTCATCGGCCAGCCGGAAGTGCTCCTCGGAATCATGCCAGGCGGTGGCGGCACCCAGCGACTGACCCGCCTCATCGGCACCCACAGATCCTTGGTTGCCATCCTCGAAGGCAAGCCGTTCACGCCCGCGGAGGCGCTGGCCAACGGGGCCGTCGACGAGGTCGTCCCGCCGGACGAGGTCGTCGCGAGGGCGACCGAACTTGCAGAACACTTCGGCTCGCGGTCAAAGGGGTCAGTCGCGGCGATCAAGAAGGCCGTGTACTTCGGCGGCTCGAAGTCGCTTTCGGAAGGGTTGCACGTCGAGCGCACCGAGTTCCTCATGGCAGATCAGTCAAACGACGGCCAGGAGCTGATGCTCGACTACATGGAGACCACCGACGCCACCGGGGAGCTGCCCCTCTACAACCCGGACACGTACGCGCGAGCGCTCGAATCGGGCAGGGTGCCTGGGCGCCGCTCGACGAACGGGCGGTGAGCTGGCGATGACCGCTCCGCAGCCCCTCACCCGCCACGACGTCGAGCGCGCAACCGGGCTCAGTTCAAGGACCGCAGGCGGGGTTTCCCGTAGGCGGGCCAGTGAGGAGAGTGCCACTGTGACCACTACATACAAGCACGCGCAGACGAATACCGTCGATGTCGGCGGAGCGAGATTCGCGTACCGGCAGTTCGGTGCGGATACCGGCGTGCCCGTGATCTTCCTCGTGCACTTGGCAGGGAACCTCGACAACTGGGACCCGCGGGTGGTCGACGGCATCGCCGCAAAGCACCGGGTGATCACCTTCGACAACCGCGGCGTCGGTGCCTCCACTGGCAAGACGCCAGACACCATCCAGGCGATGGCCAAAGACGCCGTCACGTTCATCCGCGCGCTGGGTTTCGACCAGGTCGATCTTCACGGATTCTCCATGGGCGGCATGATCGCCCAGGTGATCGCCCAGGACGAGCCGGAGCTGGTCCGCAAGCTGATCCTCACGGGCACCGGCCCGGCCGGTGGCAAGGGCATCAAGGAGGTCGTGTGGGTCGCGCAAGTCGACACCCTCCGCGGCCTGCTGAGTCGCCAGGACCCCAAGCAGTTCCTCTTCTTCACCCGGACCGCGAACGGCAAGCGTGAGGGCAAGGCGTTCCTGGCTCGGCTCCAGGAGCGCACCATCGACCGCGACACACCGACCACCGTCAGCTCGTACTTCGCGCAACTCAAGGCCTGCCGCCGCTGGGGCAAGGAGGAGCCTCACGACCTCTCACTCATCCGCCAGCCCGTACTCCTCGCGAACGGCGATAACGACCGGATGTTGCCGACGCCGAACACCCTCGACATAGCCCGACGTCTGCCGAACAACGAGTTGGTGATCTACCCGGACGCCGGCCACGGCGGAATCTTCCAGTTCCACGAGCAGTTCGTCGACAAGGCTCTCGAGTTCCTCGCGAACTAGCCCCGAGAAGGCCGTGGGCGTCCACCAGGCAGCGGAGGAGCCCGCGCCGGTGGCGCGGGCTACTGCGCGGGCTCCTGACGTCGTGGACGGCGCTCGTTTAGTGGGGCCCCACTCGGTGTTCGGAGCAAACCGAGCCAACCCTTCATCAGGTCGGTGGCTCGCTTTCCATGGCGGGTCGCGCACCAGCCGCGGGCGCGTCCCGAGCGCCTCGGCGGCCCGGACGCGGAGCGTCCAGGGTCGCGGACCGGCCGCCAGGGGCGTGTACCCGCTTGGCCTTGGAGGGGTGGTCGGCGGAGCACGGCCGAACCGCGTTCGGCACGCCGGCCCGGATCCCGCGCCGAGGCCGGGGGAAGGCCCGAGCCGAGTGTGCCGAGCAGGCGTTCTTGCCCATGCTGCACGGGTGCCCATAACCCGTTTCGGCTGACTTGTGTCGTCGCGGCACGATCGGTGTTCTGAAGGGGAACGTCCTGGTCGGAGGCGGTTTCCGAGATCGTCCAAGGTCGTGCCGGTGGGGCACTTCTTGCCCGTCGTCGTCGCCCCAGCTCGGCGGATCACGGTGGAAACGCGCTGGTCAGAGCGAGTTTGCCTATCGCGGTCCCAGGCGGGACCGGCAGCGCATGGGCAACCCCACGACCAGCGGAAACAGGCCATCGGCTGATCCTTGAGGGCGGGTTCGTCGTCGATGACGGCCGCGATCGGCGTCTGGACGAACGCGCCCGAGTGCTGGGGTTCGACGACCTACGCGGGTACCTTCAGGCCCGCTGTGACGCCGGCTTCAGCATCCCCCGGATCGCCACCGAGCTGGGGGTGGGCAACTGGCAGGTGCAGGCGGCGCTGGCACGATCCGGGGTGCGGCTGGCGCCCCGCCCGCAGCGGCTGGCAGCGCAGCGACGGCGCTACACCGAGGAGCGGATCGCCGCCCGCGTGGCCGCGCTGGGCTTCGACGACGTGGGCACGTACCTGGTCGACCGGGTCCTGGAGCGAGGGTGGCTGCTGGCGGAGGTGGCCGCCGAGCTGGCGGCGCATCGGGTGACGGTGCGGCGGCTGCTGGACCGCCATGGGATCCGCCGGGTGCGGCGCACCACCGCCGAGCGGGCGGCGTCGAAGGCTGGGCGCAGGGTGCAGTCGGTGGGGTGGCAGGCGCGTCGGGCGGCGCGCCTGGCCGAGCTCGGCTTCGCGGACCTGGCCGGCTACCTGCGGGAGCGGCAGGTGGCGCAGGGGTGGTCGGTCAAGCGGATGCGCGCCGAGCTTCGGGTTGGCCGCAGGTGGCTGGTAGGGGAGCTGGCCCGGTTGGGGCTGCGACCCTGACCTGTGGGTCCGACGGTGGCGGCACGGTGCTAGGAGGGCGCTGAATAAGGCGTATTGTCCTGGTTGGGCTTCGCCTCGGCTGGGATGATGGGATCATGCAGGGTATGGCGTACGGGGCGGCTGATCGCGGGGTGCTGGACGCGCGGGTGGTGGTGGGTCATCTGGTCCGGCCGGGCAGTGTGTTTGCGTTCTTGGCCGACCATCGTGGTGAGCTGTTCCCCGATGAGGCGTTCGCGGAGTTGTTTCCCTCGGGCACGGGCCGTCCGTCGATCCCGGCCGAGGTGATCGCCTCGGTGCTGGTGCTGCAGACGCTGCACGACCTGTCGGATCGGGAGGCGGTTGAGGCGCTGCGCTGTGACATCCGGTGGAAGGTGGCCTGTGGGCTGGCGCTGACCGACGAGGGGTTCGATCCATCCACGCTGGTGTATTGGCGGAGGCGGCTGGCCGCCTCCCAGGCCCCGCATCGGATCTGGGATGCGGTCAAGACCGTGATCGAGGCCACCGGCGTGATCAAGGGCAACAGGAGGCGGGCGCTGGATTCGACGATCCTGGAGGACGCGGTGGCGACCCAGGACACCGTGACCCAGTTGATCGCGGCGATCCGCCGGGTGGGGCGCGAGGTGCCGGGCGCGGCGGAGTGGATCGCCGCCGGGTGCGCTGGCCATGACGACACCAAGCCGGGCAAGCCGACGATCGACTGGGATGACCCGCAGGCCCGGGACGCGCTGGTGTCGGCGCTGGTCAACGACGCCACCCTGGTGGTGCAGGCGTTCGGCGACGCCGAGCTGACCGGCAAGCAGACCGAGGCGGTGGCGCTGCTGGCCCTGGTCGCCGGGCAGGACGTCGAGCCGGCCGAGGGCAGTGACGGCACCGACGGGCGGTGGCGGATCGCTCGCACGGTCGCCCCCGACCGGGTGATCTCCACGGTCGATCCCCACACCCGGCACACCCGCAAGAGTCCCCAGGACCGGCGCGACGGCTACCGCGCCCACCTCGCGGCCGAGCCGCAGACCGGTCTGTTCACCGACTGCAAGCTCACCCAGGCGACCGGGGAGGAGGGCAGCGACGCCGCCGTCGCCGAACAACTGCTGGCTGGCGAGGGCTCCCCGGTAGAGGCCTACGGCGACTCCGCCTACGGCACCGGGGGCCTCCGCGCGGTCCTGGAGCAGGCCGGACACGCTGGGGTCATCAAACCCAAGCCACTGGCGCCCGCCGTGGATGGCGGGTTCACCCTGGACGACTTCACCGTCGAGGAGGCCGCCGGCACCGTCACCTGCCCGGCCGGGGTGACCCGGCCGATCAGCCTGCGACGCAACGTCACCTTCGGTGCCGCCTGCCGCGGCTGCCCACTGCGACACCGCTGCACCACCAGCAAGCACGGCCGCGCGCTGATCCTGCACCCCCACGACGCCCTGCTCCGCCAAGCCCGCCGCGACTGGGCGCGCAGCGCCCAGCTGCGCGAGCTCTACAGCCAGCACCGGCCCCAGATCGAACGCGGCATCGCCCAGCTGGCCCGACACGGCGGACGCCGCCTGAAGCTGCGCTACATCGGCGTTACCAAGAACGACTTCTGGCTCCACCTACGCGCCGCCGCCCTCAACCTCGGTCGCATGCTCAGCCTCGGGCTCACCCGCCAGGCCGGCACCTGGGCGATCGTGGCCCGCTGACCGCCTCTGGCAGCAGGCCAACAAGCCACGGCCTGGCCGCTCCTACCACCTGGTCCACGCCCGCCAGCATCCGGCCAGTCCAATCCCACCGCAACAGGACCTACCAGCACAACGACCACCGCAGTGTTCGCCAGGACCATCCACCGGTCAACCGGCCAACGCACCGGAAGACGCCTTATTCAGCGCCCTCCTAGGCGAGCGTCATGCCGCAACGGGTGCTGCGGCACGGTCTCGCGCTGGGTGTTCTCGTCGGGTTCACAGGTCTCGAACTGCCGAGCCGGTGGAGCTCGGCGTGACAGGCGGCTCCCCTGCGAGCTGGGGATGGGAGCCGCAGCACGCCAGCGCCGCTGTGGCCGTTCGGTATTGCGTCGTTCACCCGGGCGGCGGCGGGGCCGCCGGGTGGCGGGTGATCGACGGATGAACGAGCCGCCGGCACGCGTGCACGGTCGCTGATCGGCCGGTGATCGAACCGGATGCGCTGTCATCACGGCGGGAGCCGGCCCGGTTGCAGGGGAGCACGGCTGCCCGGGTGCGCGGAGCGACCTGAGCTAGCCAGGTGTCGGGCCGGGACCCAGACGGCGGATTCGCCGGGCCGCGGTGGCGCTGCATGTGCAACGCCACGCCGCTTGGCGGACTCGGCGCTGGCTGGTCGTCGGTGCTGCACGCTCGTCGGCGGCTTGGAGGCGCGGATGTCCTGTTCAGCGTGATCGAGACACGATCGGGATTCGGGTGCCACACTCCCTCCACTGCCTCCAGCCGTGGAACTCGGCCGGCGGCGCCAGCAGCCGTTGGCGAGCAAGGAGTCGGGCATGCCCCACCCCAACCCTTCTGGGTCCACGCCAGCCGCCCGCGAGGCCGCCGCCGGCCAGGGCCGCGGCCGCCCTCGACGGCCACGACCGGGGCCGCCAGGGTTCACCATCGAGGTGCAGCTGCTGGGCGGTGAGGCCGGCCGCCGCCTTGACCAGGAGCAGACCGAGGCGATCGCTGCGGTGCTGGCCTGGCTGGCCGTCCACCCTCCCACTCCCACTGCCGCGGCAGGGTCGGCCGCCATCGGCACGTCCGTCGGGCAGAGCACGGCGACGCCGGCCGGGATGCGGCCGGTCCGGTCGAGCCCGGCAGGGGGCAGCGGCTGCGAGCACGCAGAGGGGGACGGGCAGCAGCGGGGGTGCGCCGACCTCCAAGCCGAACCGGCCAGGCCCCTCCGGCGGGCCGGGCAGCCTGGAGGGTGGCGGGTCGTGGTCGAGCTCTCCGGCAGCGGTTCGCGTCCAGGCGGTGGGGCTGGTGGGAGCGGGCCGGCCGGTTGGGGAGGTCGCCCGGGCGCTGGGCGTGCACCCGGCGGCGCTGCGCCGCTGGGTCTGGCAAGCCTGGCAAAGGTGGGGGACCGCCATGGGCCTGCCGCAGCCCGACAGTCCCGACCCTCCGGCTGCTCGCAACGAGGGCCAGACGGGATTGCCTGATCGTCCGTAGGGCCCCTACGGCTGGCTGGGCCTCGGTGACCGAATCCAGAACGCCGGGCAAGGATCGCCGCCGCGACGCCCTGCAGCATGCGCGCCGTGGCTCCTTGACCGGCGCTAAGCGGCCTGCCTGAAGTTCTGCACGTAACCCTCGGGCAGCCAGGGTGAGCTGTGCGGCGCGGCGGTCGCCAGCATCTGCGTGGTGGTGCGCTCACGAAAGAAGGCATGCACTTGGCGGACGCGGCCCTGGATGGTCAACGTCGGGTTGTTGGCCAGCCACGCCTTGAGCGCGCCCCAGATGCGCTCGACCGGGTTGTCGTGGGGGCTGTAGCGCGCCCCGTGCAGCACCCGGATCCGGGGGTGGGTGGTCAGCCACCGTTGGACGATCTTGGAGTGGTGGATGATGACGTTGTCGCAGACCACCGCCACCAGCGGCGCCTGAGGGTAGGCGGTCAGGAGCTGCTCCAGGAACGCGGTGAAGCTGGCGCTGATCGCCTTGCGGGTCACCTGGTAGCACCACTGGCCGCTTTGCAGGTCGACCGCGCCGAAGATGGTCCGCCGTCGGTTCTTGCCTGGAGTCATGACCTGCTGGCGAGTCCCCCGGGCGATCCAGGTGGCCCGCACCCACGGCAGCAGGTTGATGTGGGTCTCATCCTCGGCCAGCACCACCGAACCGTCGGGCAGGTCCCTGAGCTGCTGCTGGAGGGCGGCCAGCACCTGGTCGCGGTCGGGGTCGCCCTTGGCGACCAGGCGGGGCCGCCGCCAGGCGGCGACCTCGCGCACGCGGCGGTGCAGGGTCCGCAAGGAGATGGTGGGGCGGCCCAGCCGCTGCCACAGCCGTGGGATGGTCCAGGCGTTGGGCTGCTGGAGCAGCCGCAGGATCTGTTGGGTGAGCTTGGGGCTGCCCAGCCGTGGTCGGCCGCTGCGGGGCCGGTCGGCCAGTGCGCGGGTGCCGTGCTGGTGGTAGCGGTGGATCCAGCGGCGCACGGTCGAGGGGTCATAGCCGAGCAGGCCGGCGATCTGGGCTGCTGAGAAGCCCTGCTGGGAGAGCAGGATCATGACCAGGCGGCAGGCGCTGCGGTGGGGGCCGTGCAGCAGGCCCAGCAGGTCGCAGGGGTCGGCGGCGGGGCAGGAGGGTTTGGCGTACACGCTGGGGGGACGCATACTGGCGGCGGCCTCGTCGGGTCGTTGTGGTTGCAAGCTCCAACGACCCGCGAGGCTACTTCATCAGCGGTCGCCGCCCCCAGTTACGTGCAGAACTTCTGGTCACCCGCTTAGTGCTCCGTTCCTTAAGCGCGGTATAGTTTCTCTGTCCGCCTTGGGTTACTCGTGCCGCCGCCGGCGGACGAGGGGAACCCATGGCCAGGCCGCCGCTGTCCGCCCGCCCACCAGCCACCCCGGCCGAGGAACACACCCTGCGCAAGCTGGCCGCTGCTCGGCATGCGCCGGCCAGCCTGATCCAGCGCGCCCGCATCATCACCGCAAGCTGGGACGGCGCCAGCGTCGCCGAGCTCGCCCAGCGGCTGGGCTGCCACCCCAAGACGGTGTACAAGTGGCTGCACCGCTTCAACGATGCCCATGGGCTGGACGGGCTGGCCGACCTGCCCCGCCCGGGCCTGCCCCGGCGGCTGACCGAGACCGAGCGCGGCCGGATCATCGCCCTGGCCCGCTTGAAGCCGCCCGGCCGCCTGCACCAGGGCGGCGAGGGGCTGCTGCCACCGGCCCAGCCGGCGGCGCCGGCGCACTGGACCCTGGACGCCCTGGCCCAGGCCGCAAAGGCCGAGGGCATCCAGGTGGGCCGCAGCCAGGTCCGCCGCATCCTCATCAGCGAACGGGTGCGCTGGCGGCGGACCCG
>Ga0137369_10002998_pt1 | contig 17218 bp, 17 predicted proteins | sample SagtaG_12_FD_104918 | JGI IMG/M metagenome (GOLD analysis project Ga0137369, IMG submission 104918) | Vadose zone soil microbial communities from Sagehorn Ranch, Mendocino, California, USA - Sage1_L_113_16 metaG | ecosystem: Environmental > Terrestrial > Soil > Vadose zone | place: USA... | reverse complement strand
CCTAAGGGGCATCCCCATCGCGACGATCCCGAGTACATCGTCGCCGCGTGTTCATTCTGCAATTGGGCGGACAACCGCTACTTCGACTTAGTGACCAAGCGCGGTCTGAAGCTAGACGGCTTGTCTCAGCTCGAGCTGGTGCAGCAGCGCCTTCCTTATGTGGAACGCACGCGTTCGGCTTATCGCGAGTTTTGGGAGCGCAATGTCGCCCGCGATCATGCGGACGATGACGGCGTTGCATAACGCCACGAGCGTGAACCAGGCGCCTGGATCGTTGCGCCCCGCTGCCAACGTACGATTCGCTTTACTAGCACGTCGATGGTCGCGCCGAATCATTTTCCGATCAGCCGGATTCGCCCGTTACCGTCCTCATCAGACCCAAGGAGATTCGTGGCGACTACGAACAATGAGCAGTTGGCAGTCTTGATCGACGCCGACAACGCCCAACCAGGGATTGTGGCGGAGTTACTTGCTGAGATATCGCGTTACGGCACCGCGAGTGTGAAGCGTGCCTACGGGGACTGGACCACCTCGAATCTCAAGGGGTGGAAGGAGCACCTTCACAAACATGCCATACAGCCGATCCAGCAGTTCACCTATACGGCGGGGAAGAACGCAACCGATTCTTCATTGATTATCGACGCAATGGATTTGCTCCACTCCGGGCGCTTCGACGGGTTCTGCCTTGTTTCTTCGGATAGCGACTTCACAAGGCTCGCGACTCGCCTCCGCGAGTCCGGTATGGTTGTCTACGGCTTCGGACAGGCGAAGACCCCTGAGCCGTTCGTGTCGGCCTGCGACAGATTCGTTTATACGGAGATCCTGCGAGGTAAATCGAACAACGAAGCGATCTCAACGGGACTCGCCGGCCCACCGCTCGCCGACATCATACGGCCTGCTGTTGAGGCAAGCCTTCGGGAGAATGGCTGGGCGCCACTCGCTGCTGTGGGGTCTATTCTCTTGAAGACACACCCGTCGTTCGATCCGCGCAACTATGGGTTCTCGAAGCTCGGTGAGCTCGTGCGCACGCAACCGTTTCTCGAGGTAGATGAGGTGGCAACCGGCGAGGGTGGCAGCAATGTTCATCTATATGTACGGATGAAGGGAGCTTAACAACTGGTCCACCGCAAAGACATCACGCGCTGCGCGAACCGGCGCGATGTGTGACCAATCGGGAATGACTGTGCCCAAAGTGTGCCCGGATGTGACTGATTTCGAGGCTGGCAAGCGATGCAAGTCATTGATAAATAAAGCTGTAACTCGGTAGCCGTGCGCCTCATAACCCGAAGGTCGCAGGTTCAAATCCTGCCCCCGCAACCGTCAAATCAAGGGCTTGCCGCTGGCAGGCCCTTCTCGTTTTGAGGCACTGTGCCCAAAACGTGCCCTAAATTCTGCGCGTTCGAGACTGTGGTCCGCAATAATAGGATCAGGGACTCGGCTCTGGGTCTGCGGGATTCGGGTTGACGGGTCCACGGCTGTCCGTGGCCTGATGGGGCGTGACTGCCTTCGCCTGGTTGTTCGGTTGACAATAAGCCTGGTGAATCACGCCGCTGGCGAGCATCGTGATCCAGCAGCCGTGATTTCGAAGTCCTGCTCGCCGATCCGCAGAAATCGAAGAACGCTTTCGGCGACGTCGTTGAGGCAAGACACGAACTCGCGGAAGTCGTCGCGCTGATGCAGTGTTTGCAGCGCCTGCCAGCCTTGTCCAGGCTGGAGCGCCGGCGCATCACCTCAAAGTCGGACAAGCATTGCCAGGACGTTGGCATCGATCGACTCGCGCAGCGCAGGCGTGAGCTGCACCTTCCACACCAGCGTGGTGAACATCGGAATCACGTCCGACGCGTCAAGCCGAGGATTGTTTCCCCTGACCATGTATGACTGGGCCGGTGGAATCCGCTTTTACCGGTCCCGCTATGGCGACAGGGCTGCGATTGCAGCGATGACTTCAGCCTGCACCTTAGCGCTCTTGTCGATCGTGACATGGAACGTCCCGACGTCGCTCCCGATGTCGATGTTCTTGAGCTCGCCTTTGAAGCCCGGCTCGGCGGTGAGCGGCGTACCCCAGCCCGGAGACTGGTAGTAGTTGATCGCTCTTGCGACATTCGTCGGCACCGGCTCCTGCAGCCATGGAGCGAGCGTAATCAGCAGATCGACAGGGATATCGTGCTTGGCGAGCTCCCGCGCCATATCGATGATGTTGTTCGCGCCCTGGGAGTGGCCGACGAGCGCGAGACGATATTTCATTCCCGCGGCGCGGTCGCTGACGATCTTCGAGACCACCGCCTTCCATTGCAGATGCCCGATCGCCTCGGCCTTCATCCCCTTGGCGCGAAGGTCGTCGGCCATGCGATCGATGCCCGTGGAGAACACGCCGAACCACCCGCGAAGAAGATACGCCTGCGTTTGGGCGTGCACAGGGCCGATGGCACAGACGGCGATGGTGAGCACGAGCCAGCGCGCACGAACCTTCGATGCGAAGGAGGCAGCAGGAGGCACGCGCTTCATTTCAGGGTTCCCGTTCATGGATCCCGGCAAGCGGGCTCGGACGCAATGGCTGAAGCGGCAGGAGGCTTCGTGTTCCCAGTACCGCTATCCTATCGTTCGCGCCGGCCCGCGCAGGCCAACCGTATCCGCACCGATGTCGCTTGGGACATTGCTTCTGCTCGTGATTGCGCTTGCGATCCCGCTCGTGCCGGTCTGGTGGCTGTCACGCGACCGTTGCACCCGTGCGCAGGACTGCTTCGTAGCGTCGCAGTACACGCGGCCCGAAGTCGTTCGCAACGCGTCGATCGCCTACGCGTTGCCGATGGCGGTCCTCGGTCCGCTGCTCGCGTGGGGCGCCAACGGTCAGTTCGACGCCGTGCTCGTCGCTGTCGCATCGGTCGGACTCGGTATCGCGTTGCTGTTCACGCTCCGACGACGGCTGATCGAGTTTCTCGATGGCTCGCTCGCAAGCGATGGGTCGATTACCGTCCACGAGTTCATCGCGAGACAGCATGGCGGCGATCCGCGCGTCCGAGCGCTCGCGGCGGTGCTGACGCTTTTCGCTTTGCTTGGGCTCCTCGTCGGTGAAGCGCTCGCGCTCGCTGCATTTCTCAAGCCGACTCTCGGCGCGGGTAACCTGGCTGCCTCGGTCATCGTGTTCGGTACGCTGCTGGTGGTCGCATCATCGGCAATGCTCGCGGGCCACTCCGGCGTCATGCACTCCGGCCAGTTGCAGCTTGGCATGCTCTATTTGGGCCTGTTCGGCATGGCCACGATTCTTCTGTATCTGCATGTTTCCGTGCGCGCGCAGATGCCGCAGCACGCCGCGCTGGCGCTCGTCGTCATCGCACTCTGCGCCGCGAGCATGCTGTGCTACCGCCGGACAAGATATGTCGACACCGGTCCGATTCGAGGTGCTGCATCCAACGCCAACCACGAGCGTCCGAACCGCGGCGCCCGGGCACTGAGCAGGTTCGCGAAGATCCTCAACATATGGCTGTCGTTCGTGCTCGCCGTAATCATCGTGCTTGCACTCATGGGACTCTACGCCGTGCCCGCGACCGCGCGCGACGCGAGCGTCGCGCTGCAAAGCGGTCCGCGCGTGCCCGCGATCGCGTTTATCGCGCTCTGCCTGCTGCCGCTGCTCCATCCGCTGGTCGACGTTGTCAACTGGCAAAGGCTCGCCGCCGTGCGAAAGGACATGGGGTCCGGCATCGATGCCGTTCGGCAGGCCGCGGTGTTGCGCGGCATGCTCCGTATGTATGCCGCGGAGAGCGCTCTGATGTGTTTGTTCATAGGCATGCTCGGTACCATTGCTGTCGTTGCGCTCGACACGCAGGGCGGAACGGATGCGCCGGCGATCATTGCGCAGCTCGTTTCGGGCAACGACGCATTGAGCCCGATTGTCCTGCCGTTGCTGCTCATTACGGTCTTCGCGCTTGCGTTGTCCACGATGACCGCACTGTTCTCGGCGAGCCTATGCACGATCCACTACGACTTGCGGGCCACTGTCGCGCCGAATCAGCCACCGCTTGAACCGGCGCAGAAGCGGCGCACGGTCGTGACGGGTGGCACGCTTGCGCTTGGGGTGTTCGCGCTTTTTTGGCTTTTCGATACCGCGCTTCGTATCGTCTTCACGACCAGCACGCTGCTCGGGCTGCTTTTCGCGGTTTGCTGCGCGCAGCTTTGCTTTGCGCCGCTTGTCGTCGGGCCGCTTGCAGCGCGAGGTCGAGAACGGGCCGGTTCGGTGAGCGCCGGCTGGGCGCTATCGATCGTAGTCGCCGGGCTTGCGAGTAGTGTCGTGGCGGTCGCGGTGTACTTCGTTACGGGAAGCGAAGCGTGGCTATGGGCTGCGGTTCCCGCGTGTCTCGGAGCGGGGTTCGCTCTTTTTTCGATTGCGCCCCGACGCCGCGAACCCCCGATCACATGACTGTCCTCCGCAAATATTGGCGCTGCGCGCTACGCGCCGCGGCTTCTCGCCGAGCAATCAGCCGCTCGACTGCCCTCTTCCAAGCGAGTATTCGTGATGCAGACCACCAAGGACCGATTTCACGAGGACGAGCGCGTCCGCCGCTAATCGATGGCGGGACTCTCGGTTCGGTATGACCTCGAGTTTCCGCGGAGGATCTGGCACACCGGGTCCCAGCGCACTGTGAGGACGTCCGCCGTTGTAATGGGTCGCCCAACACTTGAGAATCGCACGTAGATGCGCCTGGGACACTGGTATCAGCCAATCTAGGCATTCGCGCCGCGCTGTCCCAATTACACGCTCGCAGATGGCATTCGCCTTGGGACTCGCCACGGGTGATCGTAATACTTCGACTCCCAGAGCGCGGATCGAATCGTCGAGCGGCTTGGCGAAGATCCGATCGCGATCATGGATCAAGTAGCGATGCCCTCCTGCGTTCCCCACGACTTCCCGCAACTGCTGCAGGGTCCAGTCCGCGCTCGGGTTCGCCGTCACATTGACATGGGCCAGGCGGCGCGTCCCGCGCTCGATGACAACAAACACATACAGCATCCGGAACGTCGCAGTCACAGCGACGAAGAAGTCGCACGCGAGAATCGCCTTCGCATGGTTCTTCAGGAAGATGGACCAGCGCTGGTCACCGCGCGGCTGGCCTGGCGGTCGCTTTGGCATGTACTTACCAACCGTTCGCGGCGAGACCCGAATCCCATCATGACTAACCATTCGCCCAACGGGGTTTACATCGCGGAGTCGGGCGCCGATCCGCACGCGATAACCGGCGTCGACGTCAACACCGCAGGCATGGTCGGCGTCGGCGGCGGCGGTCCTGTGGAATCGCAACTGCTCGCCGGCTACGAGCAGTTCATCACCGTTTTCGGCGCTGCGCTTGCGTCGCCCGCGCCGGAGATTCGAACGCGATGGATCGACGATGCGGTCGACGGCGGGCAATGGTGGCACCTCGACGTTGCCGTGAGGGCGTTCTTCGACAACGGCGGCGAGCGGCTGTACGTCAAAGGCGTCATTTGCAGCGACGCGGCCTCGCTTCGGGTCGATGATTTCGTCACCGCGATCGACGCGTTCGAACATTTCGACGCCGTGTCGATTCTGCTCGCGCCGGGCTTGTGGTCGCTCGAAGTTCACGCGGCGCTCATCGCGAAATGTGAGACCAGCGGACGCTGCTTCGCGGTTCTCGACCCGCCCGCCGACGCCGATGTCGCGCGGGTGCGCACGTTTCGCGCGCAGCGTCACAGCCGTTTCGCCGCGCTGTACTTTCCGTGGCTAGAAGTGATCGATGTGCGCACGTCGGAGCGCATCGCGCTGCCGCCGTCCCCCGCAGTCGCCGGCATGTACGCGCGAGTCGATCGCGAGCGCGGCGTGTTCAAGGCACCTGCAAACGAGGTCCTACGCGGCGTCGAATCGGTTGCGCGCGCGATCTCGCATGCCGACGCGGAAGCGCTGAACCGCGAAGGCATCAACACCATTCGCGCGCCCGGCAATGCCGTCAAGGTCTGGGGCGCGCGTACGCTCTCCGACAGCGAATGGAAGTACGTCAACGTGCGACGGCTGCTCGCGTACATCGAGGAATCGATCCAAAAAGGCACGCGGTGGGTGGTTTTCGAACCGAACGACGAGCCGTTATGGATCTCCCTGCGCCGCAGCGTTCTGGATTTCCTTTCGAGCCTTTGGCGGGCGGGAGCGCTCGCCGGCTCGAAAGAAGACGAGGCGTTCTTCGTTCGCTGCGACCGCACGACGATGACGCAGCACGACATCGATCGCGGACGCCTCGTGTGCGAGGTCGGCGTCTCGCCGCTGCGGCCAAGCGAGTTCTTCGTGTTGCGCATCGGCCAATGGACCGCCGATCGCCCATCCGCCGATACGGACGGCGGCGGCGCCACCAACGATCCGCCGTTCCTTTCATTCGACCGGATTGCGCACTGCGCGGCGCTGCGCGAAGCGATCCGTTCGAGCCGCCGCGCCGGAGTGCTCGTGCTCGCGAGCGCCACATCCGCCGGAGCGCGTCGCGAGGTCGCCGACGCGCTTGCGAAGTTATCGCAGCTTCCGCTTCATCGGGTCGATCTCTCGCGTGTGGTGAGCAAGTACATCGGCGAGACCGAGAAGAATCTCGAACGCATCTTCGATGCCGCCGACGGCCATGCTGCCGTTCTTTTCTTCGACGAGGCGGACGCGCTGTTCGCCAAGCGCAGCGAAGTGACCGACAGCCACGACCGATACGCGAACATCGAAACCGCGTATCTGGCTTCAGCGGGTCGAAGCGTTCCAGGGCGTGGCGGTGGTTGGCACCAACCGGCGATGCGACATTCCCGCGCACGTTCGCCGCTTCGCACGGTTCGGTGTCGACGCGGCTGAATCGGCGACACAAGCAGCGCTGTCGCTTCCCGATCTATCTTCCGCGGTCGACTGCGAAATCGTCGCCATCAATCTGCGCGCCGTTCAGGCGCTGTACGCCGCCGCGATGCTGGAAGAGCTTCGGCTGTTCCAGGTCATCGACCGTCTGATCGACCTGTGCCGGCAGGGCTTGTTACCGCTCGGCTCGAGCGACGTAGCGATGCGCTTGTCCGACTATGACAAGCGCCGCAGCAGCCGACTGTCCGAAGCCGGACGTCGCGATCGCTATGCGGCCGTACTCGGCATGCCGAGCGGTGCCGACGGTACCGAGCCGAACCGCGAGTTCGACGAGCTTTGGGTCCGGTTCATCGCCGCGGTCGCATCATGGAGTGCCGAGCAGAGCACGGCCACCGATCCAATTCGCGGCGCCGGCCGCGATCTCGCAATCAATCTTTCGCTGCACGGCGCCAGTTTGTCGCTGTACGCCGCGAGCGAGCTCGCCGAAACGATTCGCGACGCGCTCGACATCGTCGGCGATCCGGCGGTTTGCGCCGCGTTCGGCGCGCGCGACGGCTGGCAAGTGATCGAACAGATCGCGACGCGCGACCTCGCCGGCGCGCGCAATAACGTGCGCCTGACAACGAGGGCAGCGGCGGGCGCCGCGATCATCGGCTGGCTCGCGGCGCACGTGAACCGGCTGGCGCCGTCGTCCACCAGCCAGCCGGTGGACACGACCGATGCACCGTTGTCCGCTTGCGAAAGCTGGCTCGCCGTAGGCGGCGACGTGCCCGGTGGCGACGAAAGGTCGCCGCGTTCCGTCGTCGGCGACTTCAGCGCACGCGTGAACGCGATACTCGCCGCGATCGGCACGACACCTTAGTCGTCCGATTTGCCGAGCGGCGGCGGCTTCGCGGTCGGAGCGGTCGCGCCCCCCTTCGCGCCCGCGGCAACCTTCGCCTTGCGAGTGCGGCGCGCGCCTTCCTCGGGCGGCGTGGCTTCGGCGATTTTCCTTGCGAGCCGGCTCGGCAATGCGCCCGAACGGCGAATCGCTTCGATGTCCTTCGCCGACACGTCGACCGGGCGGCTGCCCGACTCGCTGCCTCGCCGCTGGTCTTCCTGATCGGGCGCGGCATGTGCCCGCAATAGCGTAGTCAGTTCCTCGTGGTTGCCGCGCACGATGTCGTCGACCTGACGCTGCGCGAGGTTCACCGGCCGCGACGGACCGCGCGACGTCACCATACGTAGATCTCCTTCAGGCGATCGCCTTCGATGCGCGCGTTGACGCTGCGGCCGCCCGCCTTCGCGTGCGCAGCGAGGATCGTCATATTCGTCACCGAATCCTCGTGCGCATCGTCGAACTTGCGCCATGCGCCGTCGATCCATCCCCACGCGTTCGCGTGCTCGTTGATCGTCCACAGCGCTTCGACGCGAACATCGTCATGCCATGCCATGTCGTGCCTCCGCTTGGTGAATTGCTACGGTCGAACGTCCTTCTCGCCGAGATATTCGGCAGCGGCCCGGTAGACGAGATCCACCGCGCGCCGCAACGGCTCGCTCGGCTTAACGCGCGAGCGCTCCGCCTGACTTTCGTCGGCGAGGAACAGGAAGCTCACCGTTTGCTCGCCGTCACTGATCTCAAGGCGGCCGACGACGCTGTCCGGCGGAAAGCCGCCGCTCACGCGGCCGGATTGCAGCAGCGAAGCGACGTCGATCTGCTGCGCGAGTCGCGTGAACGCCTGCGGCTCGAGCCGGGTATCCGCACCCGCTGCGCGCGAATGCTCGCGGTTCTTGAGCTGGTCCTTGATGCGGCCCGTTCTCACGCCGGACGCGTGGATCGTGAACTCGAACTCGTACGCTTCGCCGCGAACGCCGCCGGACGCCGTGAGCCGGATGTACGCGTTTGGACGGCTGCGCGGGTCGGCGATCGCGGCGCGCATGCCGTCTGCGATGCGCGCCGGTACGCGCGGTGTGCCGGCGGGACGGGCGCTCGATGGGTCGCTCACGTTCACCTCACAGCGTTGAAGTCGATTCGCCGAGCCGGTCGCACAGCGGCCGAACCAGGCGCTCGACGACTTCGGTGTTGTCGTCCATCACGGTACCGGTGTTCACCGGATCGCGCTTCGGACAGGAGTCGGACGCGTACTCGTCGGGATGGCCGAGCATGTGTCCGAACTCGTGCGATGCGACGTCGCCGGTGTCCATCGTGTCCCAATTCGTCATGTCGCTGCGGCTCGGCCCGACGTGCACGTTCACCGTGTGATGCTCGTTGCTGTCGACCCATTCGACCGAGAACGTGAGCACGCAACGACAGTCGCAGCCGGGCGTGTCGCAGCAGCCGAAGCGGTTGCCCCACTTTTGCTCGATGCCCTGCTTCCAGGTGTCGCGAAGCGTCGCCATCGTCGCGTCCGAGATGCCGGCGTCCGGCACGAGGCGGATGCGCACCGTGATGTGCGTTCCGCGTTGCGCGTACGCCGCGGTCCATGAATAGACGCACTCGCTCACCGAGAAGCTCACCTCCTCGCCCGGGCCGGTCGCGCCGTTGACGAAATCGTAGATCTCGGTGATGACACGGTCGTTGCCGCGCTGCTCCTCGTGGACGGACACGGCCAGACCGCGCTCCTTTGCCATCGCCGCAATGTCGAGCAGCCGTGTGCACACGTCGGCGGACCGGTCGTCCAGCTTGCGCCAGCCGCGGTTGCGGAGCCAGACCCACGCGTTGGCCGCCTCGTTGATCGTCCAGAGGCCGTCGATATGACAACCGCACAAGACCGCCATGCAAGCTCCGGTCGCGCCCCGTCGAAGCCGGGCTCGCGAGAGTCGTGCGGGGCATGGTAATTCCGGAAATCGACGATTGGGAAGGCGAAAATTCCCGCTTCGCCGGCGACGATGCGCCGCCGATATGCCGAACACGCGATGCGAGGTCCGAGAACACATCGCTCCCGCTGTGGTCAAACCGCTCGTTCGCGCACGCACTTGAACCATGGCAAAGGCAACGACCTGGAACGAAGAGCTCCGAGACTCGGACATGGAGCGCAAGCGCCGCGCGCGCGAGCGGCTGATCGCGCTCGCCCGCCTGATGGATTCGGCGGTCGTGCTGCCCGGCGTGCGCGGCGGCGTCGGCCTCGACGCGCTGCTCGGGCTGATGCCCGTTGCAGGCGACGTCGTGTCCGCGCTGATCGGGCTCTATGCCGTCATGCAGGCGCGCGAGCTGGGCGCATCCCGCTGGTTGCAGGCACGAATGATCGGCAATCTGCTCTTCGACGCCGCGCTGGGAGCAGTGCCGGTCGCGGGCGACATCGCCGACGTGTTCTTCCGCGCGCATCGGCGCAATCTGCGTCTGCTGCAGCGCGAGCTGAAGGAGCCGTGGATCGACGTCGAAACCGACCTGCCGCAGCGGTGTCGATGACAGGTCATCTGGGGCTTGGCCTTTGCAGACACTGCGGCCTCAAACAGTCGTGACGCTGGCTGGCGGGTACAACACACGGCACCAAGTGGGCTGACCGCCGACACTGTAAAAGCCCGCAAAGATCGTGTAAGTGCCAGGCACAGACCCGAAGCTCGGAACCGTAATGGACACCGGCATGCGGTCGCCTGGAGCGAGGCGGTTATCCGGCGCCGGTGCAGCAGCCTGCACGAAGGACTGACTGTCGTCCGGAGCATGGATTTCGATACCAAAACTCAGATAGTGGGCATCGAATTCGCCGCCGTTCGTTACGGAGTAGTCATCGACAAGCAGCGTTGCCGCGGGTTGCTTCGGCACCATGGAAATCGTGACCGACTTGCGCACCGACTCGATCAAAGGCTTCATGCGTACGCCGTTCAACTCGACGGACTGCGCAGACGCGATGCTGATATCGGCGCCATACGACGGCCACTGTGGACGATAAGCGTCTTCGACGAGAAGTCCCGCCCACTGAGAGCCATCCGACTCGTCGATGCGTCCCGGATTGCTGGCATCGACTTTGAGCGTGTGCTCGGCGTCAGGGTATCGGTTGTCGTAGATCTTGATAGTCATAGTCGTCCCGCTCATCGAGTACCCATAAGCGACGACTTGATGGCTGTCACCGATATGCAATATGTCTTCGTCGAAGATGAGGCCGAGCGGAACCGGTATCCCTTTGTCGAGGAAATTGCCCGTGAGAATCGGAAGCTCCCGACGCGTCATGCCTGCCGCGCCGCCACGCGGGCATTCGAATACGTTGTTCAGCTCGCCGTAGATGAATCCGCCGGCGGCGCCGATTGCACCGAGTATCCCGCCGCCAACCACAATGCCCAGCGCGGCCCCGATCGCGGCGTCGAGGGCCGGATAGATGCACGACCATTTGCCGAAATTGTCTTTGAAGCTGTCGATCAGCCGATTGAAAATCATCGTATGGAGGCGACCGTCAGGAGGTACCGATGCCATGGGATCGCCGAAATCGCCGGGTCGGTGTGTCGGTATCGGCACGCCGGCGAAGTAGTAATCGAGCGCCGAATAGGCCATGCCGCCGCAAAGCCCTTGGGTCTCGAGAACGTTGCCGATGACGTGATTGACGAAAGAATTCGGAAAATGCCAGCCGTGCTGCATCGGCGAGAACTGCGTCGTTATTGCTTTTTCTCCTTTCAACGTAACGATCCGGCCGTTGACATCGCTGATGAACAGCGCAAGCGCGTCTCCAAGTGCCACCGCAGTCACGGGCGAGCCTGGCGTAGCCTTGATTCCGCGCACGTGCTTCCAAGGTTCAAAGTCTTGCTGCGGATCCCCTTCAGTCCAGTAGATCGCACCGTTGGGATCGACAATGAAGAGCGCGAACCGCTGTCCCCGCGAAATTGCCGTGACCGAACCGCCGGGGGTCGTGCGACCCTCAGCTACAGACGCCCATGGTCCGAAGCCTGCTTGAGGGTCACCTGCGGCCGTGTAGACCCCGCCGTTGCGATCAGCGATGAACAGCGCAACCTGGTGTCCCCACGGAACGGCAGTCACGGGCGCGCCGGGGATCGTCGAGCCTTCTGACACCGAAGCCCAAGGTCCGAAACCGCCTTGCGGATCACCTCCGGTGGTGTAGACCCCGCCATTGGGATCAGCGAGAAACACCGCGCAGCGTTGGCCCCACGGAACCGCCGTAACGGGCGCGCCGGGCGCGGTCGCTCCCTCGGACACGGAAGCCCACGGGCCGAAACCTCCTTGCGGGTCGCCTCCGGTTGTGTAAACTCCGCCGGCGCTATCTGCGAGAAACAGAGCGAAGCGCTGTCCCCACGGAATTGCAGTAACTCGTCCTCCCGGTTTGCTCGAACCCTGCGAAACGGAAGCCCAAGGTCCGAAGCCGCCTTGCGGATCACCTCCAGTGGTGTAGACGCCGCCGTCAGTACCGGCGACGAAAACGGCGAAACGCTGTCCCCACCGAACGGCGGTAACTGGCGCGCCCGGCGTGCTCGAGCCCTGCGAGATGGAAGCCCACGGCCCGAATCCTCCTTCAGCGTTTCCTCCGGTGGTATAGATGCCGCCGTCGATGCCGGTGACGAACACGGCAAGCCGCTGACCCCACGGAACTGCCGCAACGGGCGCGCCGGGTGCAGAACTACCATCTGACACGCTGGATACTGTCCAGGATAGTTGCATATCGCCTCCTGGAAAAAAAAGCGATCCGGAGTGCGTGCAGCACGAAATCGCTACCTCGATCGTGCCTTGCGATATCGAACACGGCTCCGAGCACGTCACCATCAGACAGTATGCTCGCAGCAGAGAGAGTGGCAACAGCGCAGCGACGAAAGCGCCAAATTGAGCCATCGTTCCGGCTCAGCAGATACAGAAGTCTCGTCGAGCGACAGCCGGTGCGCGGCGAGCGCGGCCCGTAGCGCGACGCCTGCGCGTCACGCAGATATCGTTTGACGGTGTTGCGAGAGCAGCCAAGCTCTCGCGCGATCTGCCGAACTGCCATGCCCCGCCGGGCCATCACTCTGATCTCCACTGCTTGCTCCTGGGTAAGCATCCTCGGTGGCCAAAAGGCCGCCATCTTCGCCCAGGTGGGTCAGCTTTACTTCGACGCAGTGGGTCAGTATTACTCCGGCGCTAACAAATAGTGGTGGTAAGGGTGGACGATCGCTTACTAAAACCGCACGTAGCCCGGAGAACAGCGAAGTTCGATTCCGCCCACCGACCCCAAGTGACGGCCGAGCGGGGTGTCTTCTTTCAATATGCGATGCCCAAACAGAGGGGCCGCCTGAAGCATGGCGGCGGTCGCTGTCTGCATAGCCTCGCGCACGCGGCCAGCTTGCGTGCCTGCCTTCGTCACCCGCGATGGGCAACCAGGGATGCAAGCTCCCTGCTCAATGTGAGAACCCTAAATTAAGCTGTCGTCGATTGATACCCTGAAATCGTGGGGAAAGAGGGGGGCTTTCGGCTTCAGCACACGCCCCATGGTGCCCAACTCGATGTCGCTTGAAAACCCGTTAAGGCTACGAAAAGCGACGGGCTTAACTTGCCAGTCTTGGTATGCCGTTTGCTGATGGGCCGCGCGTCGGTACACTCTCCACTGCGTGGCCGAGGCCCAGCGTCTCGCTTCTGCGTGACACTGGTTGACGGGTAGCAAGGCATGAAGGAACAAATCGAAACTGTCGTCATTGGTGCGGGCCAAGCGGGGCTCGTGATGAGCTACTACCTGCGCCAAGTGGGTCAGGAGCATGTCTTGCTCGAGCGGCATCGGGTCGCCGACCGTTGGCGCCGCGAGCGCTGGGATTCACTCAATTTTCAGTTTCCCAACTGGTCGCTGCGGCTCCCCGGCTATGCGTACCATGCCAGGGATCCGGAGGGGTTCGCGAACAAAGAAGACGTTGCCGCATTCATCGACGAATACGCGCATGTCATCGGAGCTCCAGTGCGCTGCGGGGTGGAGGTACGCGCGCTGAGGCGGGATTCGGAGTCTGCGCGCTACGTGCTGGACACGAGCCACGGCACGATTGAAGCGTTGCACGTGGTTCTGGCCACCGGGCCTTTCCAGGTGCCATCGGTGCCGGCACAAGCGGCATCGTTGCCTCGAGAAATCACGCAGCTACATGCCAGCCATTACATGAATCCCGAGCAGCTTCGACCGGGAGCGGTGTTGGTAGTGGGAACGGGCAGCTCCGGCTGCCAGATCGCGGAAGAGCTTTACCAAGCCGGACGTACCGTTTACCTTTCTGTGAGCCTGCACAAACGCGCACCCCGACGCTACCGCGGAAAGGATCTCTTGTTCTGGCTTAACGTGCTTGGTCGCTTCGATACGCCGATCGATAGTCTGCCTGAGCGAAAAATTCCGCCGCCGCTATTGCTGACCGGCGCAAACGGCGGCCATGACGTCGATCTTCGTACGTTCGCGGCGCATGGAGTCGTTCTTTTGGGACGATTCCGCGATGTCGGCGATGGAGCCGTCGCATTCGACAACGATGTCGAGCAAAAGCTTGCTTACGCCGACCAGTCGCTCGTTGAGTTCGTCCGATGTGCCGACGATTACGCAGAAACCGTCGGCATGGACTCCGCTGACGAAGTTGGCTCCGAGCTGGCGCTGCCGCTTCCAATGAAAGAAGGCGGCACATCAACGACCTTGGACTTGCGCGCTGCCAATGTAAACTCAATTGTCTGGTGCACCGGCTACAAATACGCGTTCGACTGGGTCAACGTACCGATTTTCGATGCCGCTGGAGTCCCTGCACAGCGTCGCGGTGTGACTCGATGCCATGGTGTGTATTTTCTCGGCTTGCACTGGATGCATAACATGAGGTCTGGCGTCCTTTTTGGCGTTGAAGACGATGCGGCATACCTTTGCCGACAGATGGTGCCCACGGCCTGACCACGCAGCACGCGTCGCTCTCGATTGAGCAACAAGCGCCATCTGTTTTCGCTGGATGATCGTGCTCTGCACGTCGAGATCTGCTCAAATCCACCGAATCCCTCGTGGCTTGCTTGAAATTCCCGGTGATCCTTGCGCGGTCGTCCCTCTTCGCAATTGGTGAGGTTGCAGTAGAATAAGCCCAACAACTTTACCTCGTAGGTGGACCATGCCAGTGCTGCTGTCCGATATTGAGCAACAAGCGAAATCCCTTTCGCCAGACGACCGTGCTCGACTGGCGGAAGTGATGCTGGAATCCCTGCAGCGCACTCAGCTCGCCGAGATCGAGCGCGCCTGGAATCGGGAAATCGAGCAGCGAGTCGCGGCATACGATCGCTGCGAAGTGAAGGCGTTTTCCGCCGAGGACGTTTTTGCCGAAGTTAGACGTATCGCGCGGTGAAACGAGCGCGGTTCGTCGCGCCCGCGCGCGAAGAGTTTCTCGCCGAGATCGCCTACTACAACGGAGTTCAGCCGGGGCAGGGCGCGCATTTCGTCGCCGCCGTAGAAGAAGCGACTGCGCTGCGTTGGCTTTCCCTCTCGCCGGCTCACCGGCGGAGTCGAATACCCGCCGCGTGATGCTCAAGGACTTTCCGTTCTCGATTGTTTATCGGCCGGAGTCCTACAGCATCGTCGTTTTCGCCCTGGCGCACCATTCGCAGTTACCTGGATACTGGCGTGGCCGGGTTCCCGGGCGCTAATCGGACCATCTGCGCCGCCCGGCCCTGTTCCGCTAACGTGTAGACGGTCCGGTTGCAACCCCCGCAACCAACAATTCAGCGGCTTGCCACTTTGGCGAGCCGTTTGCTTTTCGGGCCTGTGCCTAATTTGTGCCGGAGCGTCGGAGTCGCCGAGCATCTTTGGAATTCGCTATGGGTTGCAGTAGCTCTATCCCTCGCGACCATCCGCCGCTGCCTAGCGCACCTTCACGCAGCAATGCGTGGGCGACCAATGACGTCGAGCAGTTTGTTACGCGTGCAGCCGGACGCGCGACCGTCTGGATCGAACCAAGACCAACGTTGCCAAGGCGACGCCGACCAGGGCGAGCGACTGAGGTTCTGCTGCAGCTCGAGGTCCCTCCCAGTATTCATAGGTGCCTGAAGAGAAATACCAATCACGGGGGTCAGGGGCCCGTTGGTGTCCAGAAAAACCATCTGCCACCAGAAGCTTCAAAGTTGGGGGCCATCAAACCAGTGGAATTGCAGGTAGTCCTGATCTGAAGGGCCTCCCATTTGTCCCAAATTACCCGGACCGGAAGAATCTATTGGAAAGCCTGTGACCGCTTGAGGGCGATTTCTTCGCCGCGATCGACCGTTGTTTCGTCGGCCGCCTCGATGTACCCGTGCGGTGCCTCCCGCGCGCGTGGTCAAACCCATGGCGCAGCATGCGCAGTGTCACCCGTTGTTGTTGATGCCCCAGCTGCTGGTTTGTCGCGTCGACCTTGCCCGGTCACCGGAGCGGATTCTCCCAGCGCAGCCCCTTGAAGCGGGTGAAATCAGTGTCGCATGATACGAGCACTGCGTCGTGAGTCAGAGCGAGTGCTGCGAGATGCGCATCGGTCGTAAGATTGCCCGCGGTGCCGCTTTGGTGGAGGAGCGTTTTCAAGCTTTCCCAATGGTCGTCCTTTTCGCAGACGATGCGGATGTTGTCCAGGGCGAGCCACGTATCGACCTTTGCGGCCGCCGCGTCCGGCGCAAGCGGGCGCGGGAACACGCGAGGATTGGTGGTGAGCCGCAGGAAGCCGAGCAGGACGACCCAAGGCAAGCCGATAGTCTCGTCGTCGTTCACGGCCGCTTCCCACCACGCGCGCACGCGCTGGTGCAGCGCTGCGTCCGAGTTCACCGCGTAGAGCAGGACATTCAGGTCGACGATTTTCACTTGCGTAGCGCAAACTCGCGGACGATTTCCTCGTCCTCCAGCGCGGCAGCCAGGGCGAGCGCCTTGTCGAGCGACACGCGGGGTGCCCCGAGAGCTTGGGCACGCTCGCGATAGAGGGGCCGCTTCGGACGACGCGCGCGCCCGACCTGCAGCCCCGCCTTGAGTGTGCGGTTGATGAGACGGGTCAGGCTCACCTTTTCCTTTTGCGCCTGCGCCTTCAGTCGCTCAAGGAGCTCGTCATCCACGCGAACCGTTGTACGCATGGAAGCATCATAGCATCAGTCATGTCGATGCTCAAGCATCAAGAGCATCTTCACGACCTGGCCAGCGTTGACTCTCAGCATGAGGGAGCCGCATCGGTCGAAATGAGCTTCCGAGCTATCCACAGGGTTTGATTCGTACGCGCTTCCAAGTCAGGTTGCGGGCCCCCGCAACCAGCTCCCGCCGGATGCCGTCGCGCGTGCCGCGATGAGTAGCGACGCAGTTGAACGAATGTGTGGGCCAGGCGGTGGTCCCAAAATGCCCTTACGGCGCATCGGCATCCACGCGTGCGCCGAACATGCCTGGCGTCGCAGCCAGGCGGCCGGCAGTACAGCCATCCGCAACGCTTCCCAGAATCTCGGCGTCGCGTCAAGCATGCGCACAGCCGCGTAACCGCGGAGCTGATACCTCGCGCAACGCCGACAAACCGACCGCCGGT
>Ga0137369_10002992_pt1 | contig 17240 bp, 15 predicted proteins | sample SagtaG_12_FD_104918 | JGI IMG/M metagenome (GOLD analysis project Ga0137369, IMG submission 104918) | Vadose zone soil microbial communities from Sagehorn Ranch, Mendocino, California, USA - Sage1_L_113_16 metaG | ecosystem: Environmental > Terrestrial > Soil > Vadose zone | place: USA... | reverse complement strand
CGATCTGGACTTCGGGCGAGCCGGTGTCTCCGGTGGCCCGCTGATGCTCGGCGATGACCTTCGCCCTTTCCTGCACGGTGGCTGCCACGATAACGTCCTTTCAAGCGCGAGCAGGACCGGCAGGGGTCCCGTCGTTCGGGTTACAGCGCGAGCGTAAGCGCCGCGCCAAAGCATGAAATTGTACACCGAAAAGCGCTTTTCTTTCAATTACTCATCCGTGCGCGCCAGCCGGACCGCGCGCAGCGTCTGCGCATCGGATTCGACGACGCCGACGAAGCCCCCCGCAGAATACGCGCGGAAACGTCCGGCTGCCCGCGTCGAACGCGGCGTGCGGCCCTGGCGCAGCGCGCGCGCGACGTCGGCGTCGACATCGAGTCGCGGAAGATCCGCCAGCGGCGCATCGGGCGCAAGCAGGCACGCGTCGCGCGCAGCGATATCCATCGCCTCCAGTTCGGCGAGCGCATGCGAGCGCTCGATGTCGAAGGGTCCGGCCGCCGTGCGGCGAAGCGCGGCGAGATGCGCACAAGTGCCGAGCGCGGCCGCGACGTCCTCCGCGAGCACACGGACGTACATGCCCTTGCCGCACGCGACGCGCACGATCGCGTCCGGCGGCGACCAGCCGACGAGCTCGAGCGCGACGATCTCGACCTCGCGCGCAGTGCGCGGAATTTCGACGCCGGCGCGCGCGTAATCGTAATAGGCACGCCCCCGGTATTTGAGCGCGGCGTGGCGCGGCGGTACCTGTGCGATCGTTCCGACGAAGCGCGCGAGCGCGGCTTCGATGTCCGAGCATCCGAACGCGACCGCGCCGGTCGCGATCACATCGCCCTCGGCGTCGCCGGTGGTCGTCGCCGCGCCGAAGCGCACGGTGGCGACGTACGCCTTGCGTGCGTCGAGCATCGATTGCGCGAACTTGGTCGCCTCGCCGAAGCAGATGGGCAGCAGCCCGGAGGCGAGCGGATCGAGCGTGCCGGTATGGCCCGCCTTCTCGGCAGCGTACAGGCGTTTGGCGCGTTGCAGTGCGGCGTTCGATGAAAGTCCCGCCGGCTTGTCGAGCAGCAGCACGCCGTCGATCCGGCGCCGCGGCGCGCGGGCGGCCGTCATTCCCGCGGGTGCTTGCGGTCCTCGGCGACGGCTTCGTCGATCAGCTGCGTCAGCCGCATGCCCGACTCGATCGAGTCGTCGTAGGCGAACGTGAGCTGCGGCACCGAGTACAGAGACAGCCGGTGCGCGAGCTCGGAGCGCAGGAATCCCGCGGTGCGCTGCAGCGCCTGCACGGTCGCGTCCGCCTGCTCGCGTCCGGCAAGATGCGAGAAGAACACCTTGGCGTGCGAGAGATCGGCCGAGACTTCGACGGCGGTGATCGTGACGCGGCCCACGCGCGGATCCTTGATCTCGTCGCGCAAGAGCTGCGCGAGCTCGCGCTGGATCTGGTCGCCGACGCGATGCGCGCGCTGGGAGGTTTTTTTCATGGCGTAAAGATGCTGGCGTCGTCCCCGCGAAGGCGGGGACCCAGTGACTTTCAACGAACGACTCTGGATCCCCGCCGTAGTTTATCCCGAGCTAAGCCGAGGGACGGGGATGACGGTACAAGGTTACAGCGTCCGCGACACTTCGACGATCTCGTATGCCTCGAGCTGGTCGCCCTTCTCGATGTCGTTGAAGTTCTTCACCGACAGCCCGCATTCGAAGCCAGCCTTCACCTCGCGTACGTCGTCCTTAAAGCGCTTGAGTGAATCGAGCTCGCCGTCGTGGATCACGACGTTGTCGCGCAGCACGCGCACGCGTGCACCGCGCCGCACGACGCCTTCGAGAACGTAGCAGCCTGCGACCGTGCCGACCTTCGAGATCTTGTAGACCTCGCGCACTTCGATGAGTCCCAGCTGGCTTTCCTTGCGCTCCGGCGTGAGCATGCCGGACAGCGCCGCCTTCACATCGTCGACCGCTTCGTAGATGATGTCGTAGTAGCGGATCTGTACACCGCCGTGCTCGGCGAGCTTGCGCGCCGCGACGTCGGCGCGCACGTTGAAGCCGATGATGACGGCCTTCGACGCGAGCGCGAGATTGACGTCGGACTCCGTGATGCCGCCGACCGCCGCGTGGACGATGTTGACCTTGACCTCCTCGGTGGACAGCTTCGACAGCGCCTGCGACAACCCTTCGTAGCTGCCCTGAACGTCGGCCTTGATGATCAGCGTGAGCGTCTTCACCTCGCTCTCGCCCATCTGCTCGAACATGTTCTCGAGCTTTGCCGCCTGCTGCTTCGCGAGCTTCACGTCGCGGAACTTGCCTTGACGGAACAGCGCGATCTCGCGCGCCTTGCGCTCGTCGCCGAGCGCCATCACGTCCTCACCGGCGAGCGGAACGTCGGACAAGCCCTGGATCTCGACCGGAATCGCCGGTCCCGCCGCCTGCACGGGCTTGCCCGCTTCGTCGGTCATTGCGCGTACGCGGCCGAACACCGCTCCCGCGAGCACGATGTCGCCGCGCTTGAGCGTTCCCGAATGCACGAGCACGGTCGCCACCGGTCCCTTGCCCTTGTCGAGCCGCGACTCGATCACGATGCCCCGCGCCGGCGCATCCTTCGGCGCCTTCAGCTGCATCACTTCGGCCTGCAGCAGAATCGAGTCGAGCAGGTTGTCGATGCCCACGCCGGTCTTCGCCGATACCGGAATGAACTGCACGTCGCCGCCATACTCTTCCGGCACGACGCTCTCGGCGACGAGCTCCCGCTTCACGCGCTCGACATTCGCTTCCGGCTTGTCGATCTTGTTCAGCGCGACCACCAGCGGCACATTGCCCGCCTTCGCGTGCGCGATTGCTTCCTTCGTCTGCGGCATGACGCCATCGTCGGCGGCAACGACCAGCACGACGATGTCGGTGACCTTCGCGCCGCGCGCGCGCATCGCGGTGAACGCCTCGTGGCCCGGTGTGTCGAGGAACGTGATCACGCCCTTCGCCGTCTGCACGTGGTACGCGCCGATGTGCTGCGTGATGCCACCCGCCTCGCCGCTCGCCACACGCGTGCGCCGGATGGTGTCGAGCAGCGACGTCTTGCCGTGGTCGACGTGGCCCATCACGGTGACCACCGGAGGCCGCGGCTCGGCGTGGATATCCTCGGGGGATTGCGTTTCGGCGAGCAGCGAGTCCGGGTCGTCGAGCTTCGCGGCCTTCGCCTTGTGGCCCATTTCCTCCACCAGGATCATCGCCGTTTCCTGATCGAGCATCTGGTTGATCGTCACCATCTGCCCGAGCTTCATCAGCGCCTTGATGACTTCGGCGGCCTTGACCGACATCTTGTGCGCGAGATCGCCGACGGTAATCGTCTCCGGCACGACGACTTCGCGAACGAGCGGGCCTGCCGCGGCCTGCACGCCTTCCGCACCTTCCTCGTCGTGACGACGGTGGCCGGCCTTGGGCTGGCGCCAGCCCGCGGTCGCCGATGCAGCGCCCGCATCGCCACCGCGCAGCTTGAGCGCACGCCTGCGCGCTGCCTGTTCCTGGAACGCGGTGGCGCTCGTCTTCTTCGTCGGCCTCGCTTTTTCGCCCGGTTTCGCCGCCGGGCGGTGCAACGTTCCTTCGGTTTGCTTCGCAGCGGGCGTAGCCGTTTTCGCAGGCGGCTTCACGGCCTCGGCGACCTTCGCCGCTTCGGCGGCGGCCGCGGCAGCCGCTGCTTCGGCCGCTACGCGAGCGGCTTCCTCTTCCCGTTCCTTCTTCGTCTTGCGCTTGGTCTCGGCTTGCTGCTTCTTCTGCAGGTCCTCCTGCTGGCGCGCGATCAGCTCCTGCCCCTTGCGCTCCTCCGCCTCGCGTGCCGCGATCTCCTCGGGCGTAATGATGGGCGCGATCGGCACCGCCGGCGCGACCGGGATCTCGTCGATCACCGGAGTTTCGGTTTCGTCGCGCTTGACGAACACGCGCTTCTTGCGAACCTCGACCTGAATCGTGCGCGCCTTGCCCTGCGCATCGGGCGCCTTGATCTCGCTCGTCTGCTTGCGCGTGAGCGTGATCTTCTTCTTCGGCTCGCCCGCCATGCCGTGCTGCTTGCGCAGGAATTCGAGCAGCTTCGTCTTGTCGGTCTCGGAAAGCTTGTCGCCTTCCTTCTTGCCACCGACGCCGGCCTTGCCGAGCTGCTCGAGCAGCAGCCCGGCCGGCATCTTGAGCTCGGTCGCGAATTGTTCGATCGTCGTGTGCGCCATGCGCGTCTCCCGCGTCCGTCTTCGGTCGGTGTGCTGACGAAGCCGGTTGCTTCCCGTCAGTTCGTGTCAGTGATGAATCAATGCCGCGTCGGCGACGCCGGCACCTCGATCGGAGCCGGCTCGAACCAGTGCGCGCGCGCCTTCATGATCAGGTCCTGCGCGCGGCTGTCCGGCAGGCCGGTCAACTCCACCAGCTCGTCGACCGCGAGATCGGCGAGCGCGTCGCGCGTCGTGATGCCCTTGGCCGCGAGCGCGCTCGCGACTTCGGTGTCCATGCCCTCCAGATTGAGCAGCGCCTCGTCGACGTGCTCGACGCTTTCCTCGCGCACGATCGCCTCGGTCAGCAGCGCGTTGCGCGCGCGGCTGCGCAACTCGTTGACCGTTTCTTCGTCAAACGACTCGATCTCGTGCATCTCGGTGATCGGCACGTAGGCGACTTCTTCGAGCGACGTGAATCCCTCCGCGATCAGGATGTCGGCGACTTCCTCGTCGACGTCGAGCTTTTCCATGAAGAGCTGCCGAAGCTGCGTGCTCTCCGCCTGATGCTTCTGCTGCGACTCCTCGACGCTCATCAGGTTGAGCTCCCAGCCGGTCATCTCGGAGGCGAGCCGCACGTTCTGGCCGAGGCGGCCGATCGCGATCGCGAGATTCTCCTCGTCGACGACGACGTCCATCGCGTGCTTCTCCTCGTCGACGACGATCGACGAGATCTCCGCCGGCGCGAGCGCATTGACGACGAACTTCGCCGGGTCGTCGGAGTACAGGATGATGTCGACGCGCTCGCCGGCGAGCTCGTTCGTCACCGCGGTCACGCGCGAGCCGCGCATGCCGATGCACGTGCCCTGCGGATCGAGCCGCGGATCATTCGACTTCACCGCGATCTTCGCGCGGATACCCGGGTCGCGCGCGGCAGCCCTGATCTCGATCAGCCCTTCCTCGATCTCCGGAACCTCGAGCTCGAACAGGCGCATGATGAATTCAGGCGCGATCCGCGACAGGATCAGCTGCGGGCCCTTCGCCGTGCGGTCGATCTTGGTCACGTACGCGCGAATGCGGTCGCCGACGCGCAGCATCTCCTTCGGGATCAGCTGGTCGCGCGGAATGACGCCCTCGATACGGCCGGACTCGACGATCACGTTGCCGCGCTCGATGCGCTTCACCGTTCCCGTGAGCAGGTTGTCCTCGCGCTCGAGGAAGTCGTTCAGGATCTGCTCGCGCTCGGCATCGCGGATCTTCTGCAGGATCACCTGCTTCGCGGCTTGCGCGCCGATGCGGCCGAACTCGACCGGCTCGAGCGGCTCCTCGACGACGTCGCCGAGCTTCAGATTGGGATCGCGCTCGATCGCGTCGGTGATCGCGAGCTGGTGCGCAGGCTCCTCGTGCTCCTCGTCGGGCACGACTGTCCAGCGGCGGAACGACTCGTAGTCGCCCGTTTCGCGGTCGATCGACACGCGCGCGTCGATGTCGTCGGCGTATTTCTTCTTCGTCGCCGATGCAAGCGCCGCCTCGAGCGCGGAGAACACGATCTCCTTCGGAACGTTCTTCTCGCGCGCGAGCGCATCGACCAGCAGCAGCAGTTCCCGATTCATGCTCTTCTCCACTCGATCTTCGGCACGAGCCGCGCTCGCGCAATGTCTGCGAGCGGGATCGCCCGCGTGCCATCCTTGGTCTCGACTTTCACCGTGTCGCCGTCGCAGCCGCGCAGCACGCCCTTGACGCGGCGCGCGTTGTCGACCGGAGCGAAAAGCTTGAGGTCGACCTCGGCGCCCTCGAAGCGCGCGAAGTCGGCCGATTTCTTCAATGCGCGGTCGAGTCCGGGCGACGATACTTCGAGCCGCTCGAAGTCGACGTTTTCCACCGCAAAGAGGCGCGTCAGATGTTCACTCACGCGCGCGCAGTCCTCGACATCGACGCCGTTTGGCTTGTCGATGAACACGCGCACGAGCCGGCCGCCGGGAGTCGTCTCCCAGTCGACGAGCTCGTATCCCAGCGGCGGGATCGTTCTTTCCAGCAGTTCGCCCAGCTTCATCACCCCGAGCGCCGCAAAAACCGGCGCGGCAAAAAAAAATGGGCTGCGCCCAGCCCATTTCTCATCGTTATCTTTGTAAATTATAACCGAAATGGACGCCGATTTGAAGAGGTACTCTCCTGGATCGGATTGTTTTTGATCGGTCCGACGACAGCCCCGAAAACATGGGGCCGAACAAAGCGCACGCAAGGCCCAAACGCGCGCGGCGGCCCGCTGGTGCAGGCCGCCGCGCGCGTAAGCCTAGCGCCGGGAGCGATCAGCCGGACGCGCGACGCCGCGTCACGACCACGCCAGCAAGACCGAGCCAGAGGAGCAGCAGCGTTGCCGGCTCCGCAAGCGGCGGCGGCCCCGACGAGGTGTCGCCGGTCAACCGGAACCAGTCGAACGCGATCAGGTCGCCGGGGAAAAAGTGATTGAAGTGGAGAATCACCATTCCGGCCACGTTCGCCGCGGCGAGCTCCGCGGCATCGAGGATGTAGGTGTCGATTCCCGCTCCCATGAATCCCTGGTTGGTCTGGAACAGCACGTCGACGCCGTTGATCGATAAGCCGATCGGTCCGCCGATCGGAAACTGCCGGTCGCCGCTCGCGACCTGAACGTTGCCGGAAACCAGCACACCGGTGAAGGGCAGCAGAACGTCGGCCTGGGTGAAGGTGTTCGGACCGAATTGCGGGAACAGCGCGGAATAAATGTCGGTGATCTGCGCCCCGTTGGTCGCCGCCGCTTCGGCGGCGCTGCGACCGTCATAACCACTTCCCGAAACGCCGGGTCCGGGCCAGTGGCACGTGCCGGCTGGCGCGATATTCGGACAACCGAAGCCGAAACCGTCGACGTCGCCCACGAGCACGTCGACCGACACCGCGCTCGCGCTCGTCGCCAGCACGATCCAGCCGACCGCGAAAACCATTCTTACGGCGTTCGCCGACATTGTTTTCCTCCTTTTCGAAGTGGCGGTGAAATGAAGCGAATGGTGCGTTCGCCCATCAGGAACACAACGCGCCGTTGGAAGTACCGGACCTGCAACCGCGCTTTGCAGCACCATTGTGCGCAGGTGAACCTAACGGATCGCTAACCAATGCGCTCGCGGGGGACGCGCGGAGCCCGGTCGCCATGAATGTTCGGACCGGGGCGGGCGGTCGGGCCTGGCCGCCTGCACAAAACAATACGGCGGCCCGCGTGAGCGAGCCGCCGTTTTGATTCTGCAGCCGCGTGAATCAGCCCGTCGTGCGCCGACGCGACAGCGCGATGCCCGCGAGCCCGACGCCGAGCAGCAGCAACGTCGCGGGCTCGGGGGCCGAGACGACGTCCGCGTTCAGGCGGAAGAAGTCGAACGCGACGAAGTCACTGGAGTTCGCGTGGTCGATATGGAGGATCACCATCCCGGCCAGGTTGGCGGCGGCGAGCTGCGCCGCATCGAGCAAGAACGAGTGGATCGCGGTCCCTTGGAACCCGTCGTCGAACGAGAACGCAATGGCGATGCCGTTGATGGAGACGGACATCGCGCCGAAGGCGGTCGACTGCAGGTCGCCGGTCGCGAAATCGACCGTTCCCGACGTCAGCGTGCCGATGAAAGGCAACAGAACGTCAGCGGTCGACGGATTGGGACCGAACCCCGGGAATACCGCGGAATACACGTCGGTGATCTGAGCGCCGTCGGTTGCCGCGGCCTCCGCAGCGCTACGGCCATCGTAGTTCGTGCCGGACTGTCCAGGACCTGGCCACACACATGTTCCGGCCGGCGCAGTGTTCGGGCAGCCGAGGCCGAAACCATCGGCATCTCCCACCATTACGCTGATCGGTGCAGCTGCCGCCGTCGTGGGGACTCCCATGCAAAGACCGACCAGCAACGCGAAGAGTATCCTTTTCATGCCACCTCCTCCATAAATGGCCACAGGGAGGCAAAATGCATGCGGCGCGCCAATTAATATGCATTTTCCGGGAGTTGCGCGAACGCCTCAATAACGTTCGCCGGCGACCGTCAAGATTCCCGACACTGGCCCGCGACGGGTCGCGTTGCATTTCCCGCAAGCGCGGCAACCGCGGCGCGCGCCGCGGTCAATACTCGAAGAACACCGTTTCGCCGTTTCCCTGCAGCACGATGTTCCACTCGAGGGCGCCGGCGCGCCCGGCGATGGGATTTGCCATCAATGTTTCACGCCGCGATGCCGGCACGCTCGCGAGCACCGGATCGTCACCGTTCGCAGGATCGTTCGCGAAGTACATGCGCGTGGTCAGGTGCTTGAGGATGCCGCGCGTGAAGATCGTCATGTTCAGATGCGGCGCCTGCAGCGCGCCGCCGGGACCCGGCACGCGGCCAGGCTTGATCGTCGTGAATCGGAAGCGGCCGTCGTCGTCGGTGAATACGCGGCCGAAGCCTTTGAAGCCCGGCTCGAGCGGCTTCTCCTGCCTGTCGTCCGGATGCGCGTAGCGGCCCTGCGCGTTCGCCTGCCAGATCTCGACGACGGCGTCGTTCACCGGGTTGACATCGCCGTCGACGACGCGTCCTTCGACCGTCATCTTCTCGCCGCTGACGCCGGGTCCCGCGAGATCATCGTTGACGAGCCACGTGAGGCCGATGTGCAGATACGGTCCGATCGTTTGCGACGATGTGGTTTGAAGGCTCATGGCATGTTCCTCAGGCGGGCAGCGACAGGTCGCGTTCCATCGGCGTCTCGTCGCGGCCGCGCAGCACGATGTCGAACTTGTAACCGAGCGCCTGCTCGGGCATCGTCGTCTCCCAGTCGAACACCGAGATCAGCCGCTGCCGCGCTCGCTCGTTCGCGATGCTGGTGAACATCGGGTCGTATTCGAGCAGCGGGTCGCCCGGAAAGTACATCTGCGTGACGAGCCGCGTGGCGAACGCAGGCCCGAACAGCGAGAAGTGGATGTGCGCGGGTCGCCACGCGTTGTAGTGATTGCGCCACGGATACTCGCCCGGCCGGATCGAGATGAACCGGTAACGGCCTTCCGAGTCGCTCATCGTGCGGCCGCAGCCGTGGAAGTTCGGATCGAGCGGCGCGTTGTGGTTGTCGCGCTTGTGCGGATACCGGCCCGCGGCGTTCGCCTGCCAGATCTCGATCAGCGTGTTCGCGACCGGCCGCGCGTTCGCGTCGAGCACGCGGCCCGAGACGACGATGCGCTCGCCGATCGGATCGCCGTTGCCCTGCTTGGTCAGGTCGAAGTCGTTCGCCTTGATCACGTCGTATCCGAACAACGGCCCGGTCACTTCGGACAGCGTCGTCGGAAGCATGACGAGCGGTTGCGACGGCGAGCGCTTCACCGTCGACGCGTACGGCGGATAGCAATACTCCGGCTGCGTGCCGCGATCGGGCTTGCGGTAGCCGGCGAGCGTTTTCTGCGCGAGGTTCTGCGGTCGTGAAGTCATGTCGTTCTCCGTCGGCGCGCCTGACTACACGCGCTCGATGATCATCGCAATGCCCTGGCCGACGCCGATGCACATCGTGGCGAGCGCATGACGGCCGCCGGTGCGGCGCAATTGATAGAGCGCGGTTGTGACCAGCCGCGCGCCGCTTGCGCCGAGCGGATGGCCGAGCGCGATCGCCCCGCCGTTCGGATTGACGTGCGCCGCATCGTCGGCAAGCTTGTGATCGCGGGTGACGGCGAGCGCTTGCGCCGCGAACGCCTCGTTCAGCTCGATCACGTTCATGTCGGCGATCGTCAGGCCGGCTTTCGCGAGCACCTTGCGCATCGCCGGCGCCGGCCCGAAACCCATGATTCGCGGCGCGACCCCGGCGACGGCGGCGGCGACGATGCGTGCCCGCGGGACCAGGCCATGCCGTTTCGCGGCCGCGGCCGACGCGATGATCGTTGCGCACGCGCCGTCGTTGACGCCCGACGCATTGCCGGCGGTCACGGTGCCGTCGGGCTTGACCACACCCTTCAACTTCGCGAGCGCCTCGAGCGTCGTCTCGCGCGGATGCTCGTCGCGCGCGACCTGCACGGGCTCGCCTTTCTTCGACGGGATCGTCACCGGCACGATCTCCTCGGCGAACCGTCCCGACGCAATCGCGGCGGCGGCACGCTGCTGGCTGCGCAGCGCGAACGCGTCCTGGTCGGCGCGGGAGATGCCGAATTGCTGCGCGACGTTCTCGGCGGTCTCGGGCATCGAATCGACACCGTATTTCGCCTTCATCAGCGGGTTGACGAAGCGCCAGCCGATCGTCGTGTCGTAGATCTGCGCCGAGCGCGAGAACGCGCTCTCCGCCTTGCCCATGACGAAGGGCGCGCGCGACATGCTCTCGACGCCGCCGGCGATCATCAGCTCGGTTTCGCCGGACTTCACGGCGCGCGCGGCAATCGCGATCGCATCGAGGCTCGATCCGCATAGCCGGTTGACCGTTGTGCCGGTCACCTCGTTCGGGATGCCGGCGAGCAGCAGCGCCATCCGCGCGACGTTGCGGTTGTCCTCGCCGGCCTGGTTCGCGCACCCGTACACGACGTCATCGACGGCGCCCCAGTCGACATCGCGGTTGCGCTCCATCAGCGCCTTGATCGGAATCGCGGCGAGATCGTCGGCGCGAACCGACGCGAGCGCGCCGCCATAGCGGCCGAACGGCGTGCGGATCGCATCGCAAATGAAAGCATCGGTCATTGCAGCAGTCCTTTATCGGTCGGCGGACGTCGCGCGCGCAAGCGGCACGCCGGTCAGCCGTTGCAGCTCGTCGAACGGTACGCCGTCGACGATCTCGAGCACCTCGAGGCCGCGCGGCGTCACGTCGATCACCGCGAGGTCGGTGAAGATCCGGTCGACACAGCCGATGCCGGTCAGCGGATACGTGCACTTGCCGACGATCTTGCTTTCGCCCTTCTTCGTCAAGTGCTCCATCATGACGTAGACGTGCTTCGCGCCGATCGCGAGATCCATCGCGCCGCCCACCGCGGGTATCGCATCTGGCGCGCCGGTGTGCCAGTTGGCAAGGTCGCCTCCGACCGAGACCTGGAAGGCGCCGAGCACGCAGAAATCCAGATGACCGCCGCGCATCATCGCGAACGAGTCGGCGTGATGGAAGAACGCGCCGCCCGGCAACAGCGTCACCGGCTGTTTGCCCGCATTGATCAGATCGGGATCCTCGAGACCGGGTTCCGGCGCAGGCCCCATGCCGAGAAGCCCGTTCTCCGTGTGCAGAATGATCTCCCGGTCCTTGGGCAGATGGTTTGCGACCATCGTCGGCAGGCCGATGCCGAGGTTCATGTACGCGCCGCCGGGAATGTCGCGCGCGACGCGCGCGGCCATCTGATCCTTGGTATAGCGGTTCATCGTCTGCTTCCCGTCACGCCGCCGGGCCGGGTGGCGGCAGCGACCGGTGCTCCTGCACTTCGACCACGCGTTGCACGAAGATGCCGGGCGTGACGATCGCCTCGGGATCGAGATCGCCGAGGTCGACGATCTCGCGCACTTGCGCAACCGTGTGCTTGGCTGCGCTCGCCATGATCGGCCCGAAGTTGCGCGCCGTCTTCCGATAGACGAGGTTGCCCCAGCGGTCGCCCTTGTACGCCTTGATCAGCGCGAAATCCGCGTCGATCGGATATTCGAGCACGTATGGCTTGCCGTCGATCACGCGTGTCTCCTTGCCTTCGGCGAGCAGCGTGCCGTAGCCGGTCGGCGTGAAGAACGCGCCGATGCCGGCGCCCGCGGCGCGAATCCGCTCGGCGAGGTTGCCTTGCGGAACAAGCTCGAGGTCGATCTCCTTCGCCTTGTACAGCGCGTCGAAATGCCACGAATCGGTCTGGCGCGGAAACGAGCAGATGATCTTGCGCACGCGCTTCGCCTTGAGCAGCAGCGCAAGCCCGATGTCGCCGTTGCCGGCGTTGTTGTTGACGATGGTGAGATCGCGCGCGCCCTGCTCGATCAGCGCATCGATCAGCTCGGACGGCATGCCGGCCGTGCCGAAGCCGCCGATCATGACGGTCGCGCCATCGGGAATGTCGGCCACCGCCTCGGCGACGCTGCGAACCGTCTTGTCGATCATGGATGCGCGGTGAGCTGTGACGTGTGTGCGATTATCGCACAAATGGGCGTATATCGAACAGTATAGCGGCGGCCGCCCGTACGGTCAAATGGGTTGGGGAGCAGCGAAAAGCGCGCCTCGAACGACTGCAAACTACGGTACTCTCAAACATATGCGGCATCAATTCGGAGCGGGTGAGCACCGATTGTTCCGGGTGTCGATTGAAAAGCAGGCTTCGCCGGACGCGCACAACCAAGACTTTTTCCGCCGTGCGTAAATCCATCGCTACCGTCAGCCTGAGCGGAACCCTGCGCGACAAGCTCGAGGCGATCGCCGCCGCGCACTTCGACGCCATCGAAGTCTTCGAGAACGACCTCATTCATTTCGCGGGTTCACCCGCGGAGCTCCGGGCGATCACTGCCGATCTGGGCCTCGGCATCGACCTGTACCAGCCGTTCCGCGATTTCGAAGGCGTGCCCGACGCGAAGCTCGCGTGGAACCTCGATCGCGCCGAGCGCAAGTTCGACGTGATGGAGGCACTCGGTGCGTCGATGGTCCTCGTCTGCTCGAATGTGTCGCCCGCATCGCTGCCCGAGCCGGAGCGCGCCGCCGCGCAGCTTCGCGTGCTTGCCGAGCATGCCGCGCGGCGCAACATCCTCGTCGGCTACGAGGCGCTCGCATGGGGCCGCCACGTGCGTCACTACGCCGACGCCTGGGCGATCGTGCAGCAAGCCGATCACCCGAACCTCGGTCTGATCGTCGACAGCTTCCACACGCTCTCCCTTGGCGACGACCCGACCGCCATCGCGCGCATCCCCGGCGAGCGCATCTTCTGCCTGCAGCTCGCCGACGCACCGCGGCTCGTGATGGACGTCCTGAAGTGGAGCCGCTCGTACCGCTGCTTCCCGGGCCAGGGACAGTTCGATCTCGCGAGGTTGCTCGAGCAGATCCTGATCGCCGGATACACGGGCCCGCTTTCGCTCGAGGTGTTCAACGATCTGTTTCGGGAGGCGCCCAACCGGCGCACTGCGCTCGACGCGATGCAGTCGCTGCTCTACCTCGAAGCCGAGACGCGCAAGCGCCTCGAGGCTCAGTCGGCCGCGCCGCAAGGCGCAACGCAGGCCGCGGCGGTGCTCGATCGCGTCGAGCTGTTCGATCCGCCTTCGCCGCCGCAGATCGAGGGATTCGCGTTCATCGAGTTCGCCGTCGACGACGCATCGGCAACGGAGCTTGGGCGCGTGCTGGACGCATTGGGCTTCTGCCGCGCGGGCCGCCACCGCACGCGCAACATCGCGCTTTACCGGCACGGCGATTTCCACGTCCTGTTGAACCGCGAGCCTGCACCCGACGCAACCCCGAGCGAGTCCGTGCCCGCGATGCGCGGCATCGGACTGCTCGTCGACGACCCGGTACGTGCGTTGAACCGCGCCGTCGCGATGCAGTGTCCCCGTCTGGACGCGGGCGGCGGCCTGTATCCGCCCAGAACGGCGGCCATTCGCGCGCCCGGGGACACGCCGATCTATTTCATTCCGGCAGCAACGGGCACCCGCGCGTTCTTCGTGCACGAGTTTTCGCCGGCAGACGACACCGCGGCGCCGGCGGATGGCGGACTCGGGCGGCCCGATCACGTCGCCCTCGCGCTGCCGGTCGACCAGTTGCAGACGTGGGTGCTGTTCTGCCGCGCGGTGCTCGGCATGCACCCCGGCGACAGCCTCGAGCTGTCCGATCCGTACGGGCTCGTGCGCAGCTGCGGTGTGGCGACCGCCAACCGGAAGCTGCGCCTCGTGCTCAACGTATCGGAGAGCCGCAGCACGCAGACGGCGCATCTGATCGCGATGCAGGGCGGCGCGAGCATTCATCACGTCGCGTTCGACTGCGACGACCTTTTCACGACCGTCGAGCGCCTGCGCGCGGCGGGCGTGCAGTTCGTCCCGATTTCGCCGAATTACTACGAGGACCTGCCGACGCGATTCGAAATGCCCGACGCGCTGGTGCACCCGCTGCAGGAACACGGCATCCTCTACGACCGCTCGGCGGACGGCGAGTACTTCCACGTCTATACCGAGATCTTCGCGCACCGCTTCTTCTTCGAGATCGTCCAGCGCGTCGGCCGCTACGAAGCGTTCGGTGCGCTCAATGCGCCTGCGCGTCTCGCGTCGCAGGCGCAGCGCGCGCCCGAGCGCGAGCGTTAGCCAAGCATCCGGCCGTCGTTCCCGCCGAATAAAGCGGGCGGCTGGCGCCCGCCGCGCCGTTGACCGAGTTGACGCCGATTCCGGAATGGCGTTCAATTCTGGAACGATATGAATAATTTTGGAACGCCATGAGTGGCAGCCTCGTCGACCGGGTATTGGCGATCGTTCAGCTCCTTGCGGATCACCCACGCGGGCTGCCGCTGCAGGTGATCGCGACCCGACTCGGCATCCCGAAGAGTGCGGCGCATCGGCTGCTCGCCGACCTGATGCGAAACCGCTACGCGCGCCAGGATGAGGCGACGGGCCGCTATTTCCTGACCACCCGGCTCGTCTCGCTCGGCTTTCGCTATCTCGCCGCGAGCGGCGTCGTCGACCTCGCGCAGCCCGCGCTCGACAGCCTCGCCGTCGATACCGGCGAGCTCGTTCGCCTGGGTATCATCGACGGCGACCGGCAGACGTGGGTCGCAAAGGCGCAGGGTGCGCGCACGGGCCTGCGCTACGACGCCGACATGGGCCGCGAAGCACCTCTGTCCTGCACTGCCTCCGGCCATGCATGGCTCGCGCGCCTCACCGACGAGGAGGCGATCGATCTCGTCATGCGACAGGGCTTGCGCACCGACGAGCCGCGTGGTCCGAACGCGCCGCGCACGATCGCGGCGCTGCTCCAGCGGCTGCAGCTCGCACGCAAGCGCGGCTACGCGGTCGTCGTCGACAGCTCGGCGCCGGGAACCTCCGCGATGGCGGCGGCGATTCGCCATCGCAGCGGCCAACGCGTCATCGGTGTAGTAAGCGTCGCCGGCCCGAGCGTGCGGCTGACGGAAAAGCGAATGCACGAGCTCGCGCCGCGGATGCTCGCGACCGCGGACGAGCTCGAAGACGCGTGTGAAGGATCGGAATACCTGTCGCAGGCGTCGCGATCGATCGGCCGCCCTGCTCATGCGCATGCGACCGGCTGACGCCTTCGTCTGCGCACACCCCATCATCGCAACGGAGGCCTCGAATGGATTTCGGATTGAGTGACGAGCAGCGGCTCATCGTCGAAACCGTGCGCCGGTTCGTCGAAACCGAGCTGATCCCGCTCGAGGACGAAATCGAGCGCACCGGCCGACTCGAGCCGGCGAGGGCAAGCGAGATCTTCGAGAAGTCGAAGGCGCTCGGCTTGTACGCGACGAACATCCCCGAGCAATACGGCGGCGGCGGGCTTTGCGCCGTTGATACGATGCTCGTCGAGGAGCAGTTTGGCCACGCCAAGGACATCCTGATCCGCCGCGCCTTCGGCAACGTGTACGAGTCGCTGCTCGAAGCCGACGACGCGCAGAAGAAACGCTGGCTGCTGCCGACCGTGCGTGGCGAGCGCACGTGCTCCATCGCGTTCACCGAGCCCGGTGCGGGATCGGACGCGGCGGGAATCGCCACGCGCGCCGTGCGCGACGGCAACGGCTGGGTGCTGAACGGGAACAAGCATTTCGTGAGCGATGGCGAGTTCTCCGACTTCTTCATCGTTTCCGCGGTGACCAGTCCCGAGGCGCGGCCACGCCACGTGTCGCTGTTCCTCGTCGACAAGGCGATGCCGGGCGTGAGCGTCGGTCCGAACCAGCCGATGATGGGACTGACCGGCACGAGTCACGTCGGACTCTTCTTCGACGACGTGCGGCTCGGCCCCGAGCACCTGCTCGGCGGCGAAGGACGCGGACTTCGGATCGCATTCGAGACGCTCGGTCGCGTGCGCCTCGCGCAGGTCGGCGCGCGCGCCGTTGGCAAGGCGTCGCGGCTGCTCAAGCTCGCGACCGATTACGCGAACGAGCGGCGGCAGTTCGGCAAGCCGATCGGCGAGTTCCAGATGATCCAGCAGATGGTCGCGGACAGCGTCATCGACATCAACGGCGCGCGGCTGATGCTGCTGCGCGCGGCGTGGGAGATCGACCAGCGCCGCGATGCGCGCGACTGGATCTCGATGGTCAAGGTCGAAGCGGCGGAGACGCTCGGTCGCGTCGCCGACCGCGCCGTGCAGATCTTCGGCGGCATGGGCTACTGCGCCGAGATGCCGATCGAGCGCCTATACCGCGATTCGCGCATCTATCGGATCTTCGACGGCACCTCCGAGATCCACCGCGTCGTCGTCGCGCGCAGTGCGCTGAAGAACGGCGCGCCGGTATTCGACATCGCCGCATGAAGAACAGGTTCATCACCGCCGACGACGCAGCCGCGCTGATACACGACGGCGCGACCGTCGGTGTGGTGGGCGCAGGCGGCGGCCTGATGGAGCCGAGCACGGTGTTCGGCGCGATCGAGCGCCGATTCCTCGAGACGCGGCATCCCGCCGGTCTCACGCTCGTGCACGCGCTCGGCGTCGGCGACCGCAAGGAGATGGGCGTCAACCGCTTCGCGCACGAAGGCATGGTGAAGCGCGTCATCGGCGGCCACTGGGTGTGGTCGCCGCGCATGCAGCGACTCGCGCGCGACGAGAAGATCGAGGCGTACGTGCTGCCCGCCGGCGTCGTCATGCAGCTCTACCGCGAAATCGGCGCCGGACGTCCGGGGCTCATCACGCAAGTCGGCCTCGGCACCTTCGTCGATCCGCGCCTGTCGGGCGGGCGAATGAACGCGTCGGCGAAGGAAAGCCTCGTCGAAGTGATCACGATCGACGACCGCGAATGGCTTCGCTACAAGCCGTTCGCGATCGATGTCGCGATCATCCGCGGCACCTACGCCGACCGCGACGGCAACGTGAGCCTCGTCGGCGAAGCGGCGAATCTCGACGTGCACGCGCTCGCGCTCGCCGCGCACAACAGCGGCGGCAAGGTGATCGCGCAGGTGCGGCACGCGGTCGACCCGCATTCGTTGTCCGCGCGCT
>Ga0137369_10002981_pt1 | contig 17274 bp, 16 predicted proteins | sample SagtaG_12_FD_104918 | JGI IMG/M metagenome (GOLD analysis project Ga0137369, IMG submission 104918) | Vadose zone soil microbial communities from Sagehorn Ranch, Mendocino, California, USA - Sage1_L_113_16 metaG | ecosystem: Environmental > Terrestrial > Soil > Vadose zone | place: USA... | reverse complement strand
GCTGTCGTTCGAGCCGTTGTTCGAGGTGGGCGAGTTCGGCATTCCGGGCGACTACCGCGCCTGGTTCATCCCGACGGCGCCGGGCAAGTACACCTTCCACTTCACCGGGTCGATCAAGGGCCAGAAGGTCGACCAGCGCTTCACCTCCTCGTCGACCACCTTCGACGAGGTGGTCGACCCCGCCAAGGTCGAGTTCCCCGCCAAGCAGCCGACCCCCGGGCAGCTCGCCTCGCGGCTCGACCGTGAGGTGCCGCGCCTGGACCGCGCAACCAAGCAGGCACGCGATGACGCCAGCGGGGCGCGGACGCTCGCGATCGTCGGCATCGTGGTCGGCGCGATCGGGATCGGCGTCGGCGGCTTCGCCCTCGGGCGCCGCTCCACCGGGACCCGTCACGCGGCCGAAGAGCCGGCCCGCGCCGGACAGGGCTGACCTGGCCACCTCCGGCCGGCCCGGGTCCTGTCACGGCGAGTTGGTGTCGGCGCTCCGCTCCCCGAGCTTGAGCGCGCGCGGCCTCAATGCCGCGTCCGAGTCTGCCGACATGCCGAGGGGCGACACCTGCCTGCCGGCGGGGCGACCCAGGAAGAGACCCAGGGAGACGGGCGTGGCGCTCCACCGACTGCTCGAATACCTCACCGACGCGCTGTTCGTCGGTCTGGCAGGCGTCTGCTACATCCAGTGGCGGCGGCAGGGAGGCGCCGCGGCGGCGTGGCTGGCGCTGACCTTCGGGACGCTGGCGGCCGTGGTGCTGCTGGGGCTCGCGCTCGGCGCCGACCAGGAGGGCCAGCCGGGCGCGTGGGTGACCAGGCTCCTGGTGGCCGTCCTGGTCCTCTTCCCCTACCTGCTGTTCCGCTTCACCGCCGCGCTCGACCGTGCGGCGCGGCGCACCGAGGCCCTGGTCGGCGGCCTCACCGGCGTGGTGCTGCTGTGGACGCTGCTGCTGCCGAGGCTCCCGGCGGCGGGCGAGCCGCGGCCGCGCTGGCTCTTCGCCTACCTGCTGGCGCTGCTGCTGGAGTGGACGGTCGCCTCGACGGTCGCGGCGGTGAAGCTGTGGCGGGCGGGTCGCGGCCAGCCCACCGCCGCCCGCAGGCGGATGCGCGGGCTCAGCCTCGGGGCCACCGGCCTCAGCGTGGTGATCGTGGTGAGCGGCCTCGGGCCCGCGACGCCGTCCCGGTCGCTGCAGGCCGCGACGGAGCTGCTGACGCTCGGCAGCGCGCTGCTGTTCTACCTCGCTTTCGCTCCTCCGGCGATGCTGCGCGACGCCTGGCGACGCTCGGAGCAGGAGCTGCTCCGGCGTGCCATGGGCGACCTCAAGAGCGCCAGCCGGGCCGAGGAGGTCGCCGACCGCATCCTGCCGCACGTGGTGAGCATGGTGGGCGGGCGGGGCGCCGCGCTGGTGGACCTGGCAGGAAGACCCGTCGGGTCGGTCGGCGAGACGCCTGGTCTGGCCGACGGCCTGGTCCCTGCGGTGGTGGACGGCCATGGAGCCGGGGCCCATGTCCCTGGGCTGGCGCGACTGGCGCTCTCGACCGGGACGCTGCTGGTCTGGGCGAGCCCCTACGCGCCCCTGTTCGGCCGTCAGGAGCACGAGATGCTGCAGGCGCTCGGCAGCCTGGCGGAGCTGGCGCTGGAGCGGGTGCGCACCGCCGAGCGCGACTCCGAGCTGGCCGCGGTCCTCGAGGCTTCGGGCGACGCGATCGTCAGCACCGACCTCGCCGGCACGGTCAGGAGCTGGAACCGGGCCGCGGAGGTGACCTACGGCCGCTCGGCCGGCGAGGCGGTCGGACGCCCGCTCTCGACGGTGGTCCCCCGTGACCGCTCCGACGACCTCGACGAGCTGCTGCGGCACGTGGGCCAGGGCGAGCGCGTCCGCCTGGAGACCCAGCACCTCCGTGCCGACGGCGCGACCATCAGCGTGGCGCTCACCGCGGCGCCGCTGCGGGACCGGGCGGCCGCGGTGGTCGGCGTCTCGCTGGTGGCGCGCGACATCACCGAGCGCAAGCAGGCCGAGCACGCGCTCGAGCAGGCCAAGGAGGTCGCCGACCGGGCCAACCATGCCAAGAGCGAGTACCTCTCGCGGATGAGCCACGAGCTGCGCACCCCGCTGAACGCGATCCTCGGCTTCGCACAGCTCCTCGAGATGGACGGCCTCCAAGGCGAGCAGGGCGAGAGCCTCGGCCACATCCTGTCCGCCGCCAGGCACCTGCTCGCGCTGATCAACGAGGTGCTGGACATCGCGGCGATCGAGGCGGGCCGGCTGCCCCTGTCGGTGGAGCCGGTCGCCGTGGCCGAGGTGATCGGCGAGGCCGTCGAGCTGATGCGCCCGCTGGCCGACCAGCACGGCGTGCTGCTGGTCGGGAGCTCGACAGCGGCGTGCGACGACTTCGTCCTCGCCGACCGCCAGCGCCTCAAGCAGATCCTGCTGAACCTGCTCTCCAACGGGGTCAAGTACAACCGCGAGGGCGGCAGCGTCCGCGTCGTCTGCGAGCCGGGCGTCGACGGGCGCTTCCGCATCGAGGTGGCCGACACCGGTCCCGGCATCCCCGACGAGGCAGTTGACCTGCTGTTCGTCCCGTTCGAACGGCTCTCGGCGAGCCTGACCGGCGTCGAGGGCACCGGCCTCGGCCTGCCCCTCTCGCAGCGTCTCGCCCACGCGATGGGCGGCTCCCTCGGCGTGGCCACCACCGTCGGCCAGGGCAGCACCTTCTGGATCGAGCTGCCGGTGGCCGAGCGTCCGTCGCGGCGCGGCAAGCGCCGTCAGCAGCACCCCGTCGAGCAGCGCAGCGAGCAGCCGGCGTCCCCGCTGACCGTGCTCTACATCGAGGACAACGCCTCCAACCTCGAGCTGGTCGAGCGCATCGTGCAGCGCCGGGCCGCCAGCCTGATCTCGGCCATGCGCCCCGTGCTCGGCCTCGAGCTCGCCCGCGAGCACGGCCCGGACCTGGTCCTTCTCGACCTGCAGCTCCCCGACATCCCCGGCGAGGAGGTGCTGCGCCGGCTGCAGGCCGACCCAAGGACGGCAGGCATCCCGGTGGTGGTCCTCAGCGCGGACGCCAGGCCTGGCCTGGTCACCGCGCTGCTTGCGGCGGGGGCGCGGGCGTTCCTGACCAAGCCGATCGACGTCGGCGAGCTGCTCGGGCTGCTCGACCGGGTCGCCGAGGAGCGGGCGCGATCGAGCGCGCCGGCGTCCGGCACCTAAGCACCTTCCCCGGCCGAGATAGGGAGCCGCCGCGTCCGATCTAGGGAGCGGCTCCCGATTCCTCCCGCCGGTCGCGGCCATAGCCTCGTCGCAGGGCCGGCGGACCAGGCCACGGCGCGCGTGAAGGCCCAGGGGAAGGGAGCGCTAGGATGGCGATCGACGAAGCCAGGCTGGACGGGTTGCTGCACCGTGTCGTCCTCGACCTCGGCGCGACGGTGCACGCCGCCAACGTGGTGATTGGTGACAAGCTCGGCCTCTACAAGGAGCTCGCCGAGCTGGGGCCGGCCACCCCCGGCGAGCTGGCGGCCCGCATGGGTGCCCCTGAGCGGTTCGTGGCCGAGTGGCTGGCCGGGCAGGCCGCCGGCGGCTACGTCACCTACGAACCGGCGACCGGCCGCTACCGGCTCTCCGAGGAGCAGGCGTTCGCGCTGGCCGACGAGAGCAGCCCGGCGTTCGTGCCCGGCGCCTTCCAGCTCGCCGCCGCCAGCATCCGCGACGAGCCGGCCGTGACCGCCGCGGTCCGCGCCGGCACCGGCATGGCCTGGCAGCACCACAACGACGACGTCTTCCAGGGCTGCGAGCGGTTCTTCCGCCCGGCCTACGCCGCCAACCTGGTCGACCAGTGGATCCCCGCGCTCGACGGCGTCGAGGAGCGTCTGCTTGCCGGCGCCAGGGTCGCCGACGTCGGCTGCGGCCACGGCGTGTCGACCATCCTGCTCGCGCGGGCCTACCCGGCATCCTCGGTGGTCGGGTTCGACGCCCACGGCGCCTCGGTCGACTGGGCGCGCAAGGCGGCCAGCGACGCCGGCGTGGCCGACTTGGCGCGCTTCGAGGTCGCGGCGGCCGCGGACTTCCCCGGCTCGGGCTACGACCTGGTCTGCATGTTCGACTGCCTGCACGACATGGGCGACCCGGTCGGCGCGGCCGAGCACGTGCGTGCCTCGCTGGCGCCGGGCGGGACCTGGCTGCTGGTGGAACCGGCCGCCGGGGACTGCGTCGAGGACAACTTCAACCCCGTCGGCCGTGCCTACTACGGCTTCTCGACCCTGCTGTGCGTGCCCAGCTCGCTGTCGCAGCAGGTCGGCCTCGCCTTGGGCGCCCAGGCCGGCGAGGCCCGCCTGCGCGAGGTCGCCGCCCAGGCCGGCTTCACCAGCTTCCACCGCGCCGCCCAGACCCCCTTCAACCACGTCTACGAAGCCCGACCGTAGGGACGGCAGCGTGGCCCGTGGCGTGGGGTGCGCCGGGCCGGTGGCATGATTGGTGCAGTGAGATCGCCGAGCGCTCGGCCGGCAACCTCTTGCCTGTCCCCTGGATCGAGCCGCAGGACGTCGCCGAGGCGGTCCTCTTCCTCGCCTCGGACGGCGCCAGGCAGGTGACCGGCAGCGCCCTGGTGGTCGACGCCGGGCTGCTGACGCGCTGAGCGCCAGCCACCCCGCTCAATCGAGGTGCTCGCGGTGCCGATGGTGCCCATGTCGAGCGCGAGCGAGGGGTCGAGCAGAAGGAGCGAGGTTGGCAGGCGTACGGCTGGCCGGCGCGTTCGCCGGGTCGGGACCCGCTGGCGTCCTCGCCCGCCGCCTGCTGCCGGCCGCGCTGCTCGGCCCGCCGGTCTTCGAGGGGCTGCGCCGCCTCGGCGAGGGCGCCGGCCTGTTCGGCGAGCAGCTCGGGCACGCCCTGACGATCCTGGCGACGATGCTGTTCCTGGTGCTGGTGATCGGCCTCACGGTGCGCTCGCAGAAGCAGGCCGAGCACGCCCGCAGCGCGGCGGAGGCCTCGCTGCGCTCCTCGGAGGAACGCTTCCGGCTGCTGGTCGAGGGCGCCAGGGACTACGCGACCTTCATGCTCGCGGCGCGTGGCTGGGTGGCGAGCTGGAACCTGGGCGCCGAGCGGGTCACCGGCTACGCGCCGCGCGAGATCCTCGGCCGCGACTACCGCATCCTGTTCACCGACGAGGACGTCGCCGCCGGGGAGCCGGAGCTGATCCTCGAGCGCGCCGCGGCAGCCGGTCACCTCGAGGTCGGGGTCGTCTGCGTGCGCAAGGACGGCAGCCGCATCTGGGCCCGCGCCGCGCTCACCGCCCTGCGGCACGACGACGGCCGGCTGCGGGGGTTCGTCATGGTGACCCGCGACGTCAGCGAGCGGCGCCGCGCCGAGCAGGCGATCCAGCAGCTCAACGACGAGCTGCGCACGCTCAACCAGGAGCTCGAGCAGCGCGTGGCCGAGCGGACCGCCGCGCTCGAGGCCGGCAACCGCGCGCTGCGGGCGGCCAACGCGGAGCTGGAGGGCTTCTCCTACTCGGTCTCCCACGACCTGCGCGCGCCGCTGCGCGCGATCACCGGCTTCGCCCGCATCCTGCTGGACGAGCACGGCCATGAGCTGTCGGCGCCGGCCCGCCTCCATTTCCAGCGGATCCAGGACGGCGCCAGGCAGATGGGCGAACTGGTGGACGACCTGCTCGCCTTCTCGCGCCTGCAACGCCAGGCGATGCTGCCCCAGCCCGTGGCCATGGGCGCGCTGGTCCGCGAGGCCTGGTCGGAGCTGGCCGCCAGGCACGCCGAGCGCAAGGTCGAGCTGGTCGCCGGGGAGCTGCCCGAGGTCGAGGGCGACCCGCGCCTGCTCAGGCAGGTGCTGCTCAACCTGCTCGACAACGCGCTCAAGTACACCCGCGAGCGTGACCCGGCCGTGGTCGAGGTCGGCTGGTCGCGCGATGACGACGGGCGTGAGGGGATGTTCGTCCGGGACAACGGCGTCGGCTTCGACATGCGCTACGCCGACAAGCTGTTCAAGGTGTTCCAGCGCCTCCACCGCGCCGAGGACTACGAGGGCACCGGCATCGGCCTCGCCCTGGTCGAGCGCATCGTCACCCGCCACGGCGGCCAGGTGTGGGCGCAGGGCGAGCCCGGCCGTGGCGCCACCTTCTGGCTCAGCCTGCCGACCGCGACCGGCAAGGAGGCCGCATGATCCACGACCCGGCCATCGAGGTGCTGCTCGTCGAGGACAACCCCGCCGACGTCGACCTCGCCATGCACGCGCTCGCACAGGGGCACCTGGCCAACAAGGTCCACGTGGTACGCGACGGTGCCGAGGCCCTGGAGTTCATGTTCTGCACCGACCGCTACGCCGGCCGACGCCTGGTCGACCACCCCAAGGTGGTCCTGCTCGACCTCAAGCTCCCCCTGGTCGACGGCATCGACGTGCTGCGCGAGCTCAAGGGCGACCCGCGCACCAGCCGCACCCCGGTGGTGATGCTGACCTCCTCCGCCGAGGACCGCGACCTGGCCGCCGCCTACGACCTCGGCGTCAACAGCTACATCGTCAAGCCGGTCGACATCGACCAGTTCTTCGACGCGATCCAGCGGCTCGGCTTCTACTGGATGCTGCTGAACCGGCCCGAGCGCCACCCACGCGCCGCCCACCTCTGACGCCCCCGGCCGCCGCGGGCCGGGGAATACTCCTCCCGTGTGAGCCGTTCGCCCCAAGGGGTGTGAGGGAGGAGGACGGATCGCGATGACCGATTTCGGTCGTGCGCTGAAGTTCGGCTATTTCCTGGTCCCCAACGCCGCCGACCCGCTGCTGGAAACCGCGCGCGAGGTCGAGCGGCTCGGCCTCGACTACCTCGCCGTCCAGGACCACCCCTACCAGCGGCGCTTCGTCGACACCCTGACGCTGCTGAGCATGGTCGCCGCGACCACCTCGCGGGTCGGGGTCTTCCCCGACGTGGCCAACCTGCAGCTGCGGCCGCCGGCGATGCTCGCCAAGGCCACCGCCTCCCTCGACCTGCTCAGCGGCGGCAGGGTCGAGCTGGGCCTCGGCGCCGGAGGGTTCCCGGACGCGGCCGCGGCGTTCGGCGGCCCGCGGCGCGGCCGCGGTGAGGCGCACCCGGCCCTGGCCGAGGCCATCGAGGTGATCCGCAAGGTCTGGAGCGGCGAGCGCAACCTCCGCTTCGAGGGGACGCACTACCGCCTTGCCGGGGCACACTCCGGACCGGTGCCTGCCCACCCGATCGGCATCTGGCTCGGCGTCTACGGGCCCAGGTCGCTGCGGCTCACCGGCAGGGTGGCCGACGGCTGGGTGCCGTCGTTCCGTGGCGAGCTGCAGCCCGTCCTCGACATGACGGCCCGGCTGGACGAGGGCGCGGCCGAGGCGGGGCGCGACCCCGGTGAGATCCGGCGCGTGCTCAACGTCGGCGGCGCCGTCACCGACGGGCCCTCCGACGGCATGTTCCGTGGCCCGCTGGCGCAGTGGGTCGACGAGCTGACCGCGCTGGCGCTCGGACCCGGTTTCGACACCTTCGTCCTCTGGGCAGGGGGACCGGGCCAGCTCGAACGGTTCGCCGAGGAGGTCGTCCCCGGCACCCGCGACCAGGTGGCGAGGGAACGCGCCTGAGCGGCTCACGCCCTGTCGTGCACCACCAGCTCGTCGTAGCCGGTCCCCGGGTCGTGCTCGCGCGTGAACCGCATGCTGGTGTCAGAGGCGACCACGACCTCGGCGGTGGTGCGGACGGCGCAGCCGTCGGCCAGGTGGCCGCCGAAGGTCCCACCGCGGGCGTCCGCGACCGACAGGTGCAGGTGGCTGCCGCTGGTGGAGAGTGTCCCGACCAGGGAGACGATCTCCAGCGGCTCTTCCCTGGTGGCGTGCTCGCCGCCGCCGGCAAGCCGCAGCACCGCCCGCGAGAGGCTGCCGACGCAGGTCAGCACCCAGCCCGCCTGGATGCCCTCGCGCTCGGTGAGCGCGATCAGCTCACCCTTGAGGTCCTGGCCCGGCAGCAGCCGGACGGCGAAGGTCCGCATCGCCCGGACTGTAGCCCACCCTCACCAGTCGTGCGGGACGAGCGACGGGCCGACCATGTGGTCGACCGGCGGCCCGGTGACGTCGTGGGTGAAGTGAGCGCCGTACCAGACCACCACGTCCTGGCCGGCGATTGGCTCGCTGACCGGCGAGCGGTACTTGTCGATCTGGATCTCGGTGCCCGCGATCGGGGCGTCGTCGATCTCGGTGGGGTGGTAGCGCAGGAACCAGAGGTCGCCCTTGGCGTAGGCGTCGCCCGAGGCGGTGCCGTCGTTGCCGCCGGGCACGATCGTGTAGCCCCTGCCTGAGGCGGTGTTCTCCACCCGCCAGCGGCGCTTCGCCGCCCGCAGCCGCATGGCCTCGTACGCCTTGGTGTGCCAGTGGGTCCCGGCGACGATCGGCGGGTCGTTGTACTCCCGCACCCGGTTGCCCGAGGGCGTCTCGATGTCGAAGTCCAGGCGCCAGTAGGCGTGGTGGTGATGGCGGACGCAGACGCAGGAGCTCTGGGTCGCGTCGAAGCCGAAGCGCGGGCGGATGGTCCCGTCCGCGTGCAGGCGCCACTCGCTCACGTAGCGGTACCAGCCGGCCTGCATCTCGCTGACCAGCACGGCCTCCTGGCCCTGAAGGTAGACCGCGACGCCGAGGAAGGTGCCGACGTCGGAGCCGGTGTCCAGGATCGTCTTGGCCGGCGACGGGCACAGCAGGAACCCTGGAGCGACGCCCGTGCCGCTCGCGTCGAGCATGCCCTCCTCGTACTGCCAGTCGCGATAGGGACCGCACGCGTTGCCGTCGTAGAGCACGTTGAGGACGGGCAGGTGCGCCTGGTAGAGCACGCGGCGGTCGCGGTAGTCGACGTAGCGCAGCTCGACGCCGGAGCCCCAGGTGCCGGAGGAGGCCGACGGTCGCACGGCGAGGAAGCGCCACAACCTCGTCCCGCCCTGGAACACGCTGACCCATGCCTGGCCGGCGACGCCCTTCGAGGTGGTCGCCTGCCCGGCATCGGGTGGCGCCCCACAGGTCGCCTCGACCGCGCGCGCCGTCGCGGGAGCGTTGCCGTCGTAGCGCTCGACCGATCCGGTGATCATGTTGGCGCCGACGATCTGGTGACCCGGGTGCCGGCCACGCTCGGCCGGTAGGAGCCCGACCGCGAGCGTCCGCTCGACGCGCCCATGGGGGAGCTCGACCTCGATCAGCGGCGGCATCGGCCGGTACGGCAGGAGCGCGCCGTCGCGCAGCGCCGGCCCGAGCTCGTCGTCCCGGGCGACCAGCTCGACGGCGGCCTGGAACTCCTCCCGGTTCGGCAGCGGTTGCGCGGCGGCCTCCCGCACGGTCGCACGCGCCGGGTCGTCCAGGGGACCGCGGACGAAGATCGCCCGGTTGTTGGTGTAGTCGTAGAAGGTCGCGCCGACGGCCTCGGGAAGCTCCGGCGCCTCCCCCTTGTCGGCCGGCGGGTGGAGGTCGACGCTGAGCAGCCGGTAGCTGGCACCGCCCAGCAGTCCCCTGACCTCCTGGTGCTCGAGCAGCTCGCGCGTGAGGCGCTCGACCTGCTCGGGTTCAGGGCCGAACGGCTCGATCTCGACCCGCAGCTCGCCACCCGTCTCCGGGTGGTCGTTCGGGGTGTCGCCGGTCATCGCTGCCCCCTCGACGGACTGGCGCCGGGCGCCGCCTTGACCAGTCGGCGTCCCGAATGGCGGCCACGCTACCACGTCGATTGCGCCGTTCATATTGCTTGGGGCGTTTGCTAGCTTCGCTGTCGACCCTGCGCGACGGCGGGGCGTGGGAAGTGGTCGCGCTCCAGCTCGACCTGGGCACGCAGGTCGCATCCCTCGAGGTGGTCGTTGACGAGGCCCATGGCCTGCATAAAGGCATAGGCAGTTGTGGGGCCGACGAACGACCAGCCGCGGCGGCGCAGGTCCTTGCTCATCGCCTTGGACTCGGGGCTGGTGCCCATCTGCACCAGGGTGGCGTGGTCGACCACGGCAGGGCGGGAGCCGGGGTCGGGCTCGAAGCGCCATGCGTAGGCGCCGAGGCTGCCGAACTCGTCGATCAATTCGCTGCAGCGGCGCGCGTTGTTGATCGTCGCCCGGATCTTGGCCAGGTTGCGGACGATGCCCGAGTCGGTCATCAGCCGGTCGACGTCGTCGGGCCCGAAGCCGGCGACCACCTCGAAGTCGAAGCCGGCGAACGCCGTGCGGAAGCCCTCCCGCTTGCGCAGGATGGTCAGCCAGCTCAGTCCCGCCTGGAAGCCCTCGAGGCAGAGCTTCTCGAACAGGCGCCGGTCGTCCGCGACCGGGTGGCCCCACTCGCTGTCGTGGTAGTCCAGGTACAGCGGGTCGCTCCCGGCCCACCAGCAGCGCGCGGTGCCGTCCTCCGCGACGGTGATGCCGGCGGTCGGCAGGTGATCGTCCATGCGGGCAACCGTAGCCCATCCCCCCGACGCCGGCGGTCACCATGGCTCAGCTGCCGAGCGGGATCACCCCGAGGTCCTCGTAGCGGGCCGCGCGCGGCGAGGAGGGGTCGGCGACCAGCGCCAGCGAACGGGCCGTCCAGCGCGCCGAGACGGGCAGGCCGTCAAGCTGCTTCGGCACGCGGCCGCGGGCGAGCGGCACCTCGGCGACGAACGGCTGCGGGTGGGTGACCGGGACCAGCTCCTCGGTCACCTCGAACACCACCGCGGCCAGGTCGTCGAGTCCGGCGACCGGCGCGCCCAGCCACTGCCCGGAGTAGCGCCGCACGGCGGCGGGGCCGAGCACGCAGCGGGCCGCCGGCGCACCCTCCAGCTCGACCCCGAGCACGTCGAGCAGCGGCGCCACCACCCGGTCGTCGACGTGGCCCAGCGGGCGCAGCTTGACCATCCACTGCTCCGGTGGCGACCAGCGCAGGCCCGGGAGCTCCGGACGCTCCAGCTCGGAGAGCACCGCGACCACCTCCGGGGGCGGCCACACGGAGACGAACAGGCGCGTCATCGCCGCCCGCCGCCGGCGCCGGCGCGCCGCCCACGCCGTGCTGCCTCGTCGTGGGTGGGCACGGGGACTCGGCCGTCCACCTACCGCTCCTTGGTCGCCAGGTGATGCAGCATCACGCTGCCGCGATCCTACCGGGCACGCCACAGTGGCCGCCCAGGTCAAGGGCTGCTGCCGGCCACCGCGGCGCCGTCTCTCTGCGCCCGTGCTGGCGGTCTGGGTCAGACGGTCGTCACCGAGGTGACGGCGTTGTTGGTGACGCCGCCGCCGCTGCCGCTGGCGGTGACGTCCTCGATGTAGGCGCCGTTGCCGCTCGTGTAGGTGAACGAGGACGAGCTCGCCGCCGCGCCCGACGCGATCGTGACGCTGCTCACGCTGAGGGCACCCTTGCCCGGGGAGGGGGACCTGGTGAGGGTCACGGTCACCGCGCTTGACGCCGTCGTCGGGTTGCCCCAAGTGTCGACCATGCCGACCTTCGCGGTCCAGGTGCCGCCGCCGTTCTTGGGCATGCCGGTGATCGTGCAGCTGGTCGACGGGGCGTTGCACAGCTCGCTCGCGCCGGCTCCGGTGAGGCTCTGCGAGGTGAAGCTCAGGCCCTTGGAGGTCCCGGCGTTGACGGTGACGGTCGTGCTGCCGCTCAGGTTGCCGCTCGCCGCCGCGAGCACGGCGCTCTCGGCCTTGAACAGGGTGACGGTGGCGGTGCCGACCCCGTTGGTGAAGGTGGCCGAGCTGGGGTAGATGGGCGTGTGGGTCCCGTCTGGGGCCGTGCCCGGACCGCTGAAGCTGAGCGAGCGGGTGCCGCTGTAGGCGGTGTTGGTGACACCGGCGGCGCGGGCGGTGATGGTGACGCCGAATGCGGTGCCTGCCGCCTGCGGGCCGGACACGCTCACCTGGAAGCTGTTGTCGACCGTGACGGTCACGACGGTCGAGGTGGCGCTGTTGCCGACCTTGTCGGTGGTGGTCACGCGCAGGTCGTACTGGCCGTTGGCGACGGTGGTGGTGTCCCAGCTCGCCTGGTACGGGCTGGTCGGGTCCGCCGGGCCAAGGTTGGAGAACGCGCCGCCGTGCGGCGCGAGCTGGAACTGCGCCGCGGCCACGCCGGAGCCCGCGTCGGTCGAGTCCGAGGTCACGGTGACCGTGCCGCCGACCGTCCCTGCCGACGGGGCGGTGATCGACCCGGTCGGGGGCGCCGTGTCGACCGTGAACGTCGCGCTCGCGTAGGACCCGGACGGGGTGATGTTGCCCGGCGTGTCGCTGGCGCGCACGTGCACGGCGTAGGAGCCGTCGGGTGGGCGGGCGAACGCGAGCGCCCAGCTGGTCGTGCCGCTCGCGGGCACGAACGTCTCGGAGGCCTGGTTGAAGGAGGAGCCGCCCCAGTACAGCCCGCTGGAGCCCTGCCTGACCGAGAGCTCGACGGCGGCGACGCCACTCGGGTCGCTGGCCGTCCCACACAGCCCCGTGGTGGGGCAGCCGCCGTTCCAGCCGGCGGCGTCGTAGGTCGCGCCGTCGTGCGGGAACGCGAGCGCGATCGCCGGGGCGGTGGTTTCGCCGACCACGGTGACGTCGTTGCTCGAACCGCTTGAGGCCGTCCAGGTGTGGTAGACGGCGGTGACCACGTAGTGGTAGGTGCCGTCAGGCACGTTCTGGTCGGCGCAGCCGGTCGATCCTGTCGGGGCGGCCGGGGAAGTGCCGCAGGCGGCGGCGGTGGTGCCGTCGCTGTTCCGGATCCTGGTGGCGTAGTAGCCGGTGGCGGGCTGGCCGGTCGAGAGCGCCGCGCCGGTCCAGGCGAGCTGCACCGTCGAGGAGCCGGCCGTCGTACTCGCGCTCGCGTCGCTCGGCGCGCCGAGCGTGCCGGTGCTGGCGGCGGTGGCACCGGAGCCGGCGGCGGTCCAGTACGCCAAAGCGGCCGTCGCGCCGGCGAGGACGGCGAGGATGCCGAGCAGGACGAGGTGGCGGCGTCGGGTCATCGGTTCACCTTGGTGGCAGTGGCGGCGTAGTCGAAGGTGAAGCTGGTGCGCTTGCAGGCGTCCTGGTTGACCGGCAGGTCGGGCATCTGGAGCTGGGGCCACTGCGACTGGGGCACGCCCAGGCTGGAGAGGGAGACGCTGCGCTTGCGAGGCACCCGCAGCGATGGCCCGACGTACTGCCGCAGGACCTTCAGGTTGACGGTGCCGTCACAGGCGGGGTTGGGCTGGCCGTCCCTGGTGGTCGCCTGCCGCACCGTCACCGTGAGCCCCGAGACGCTGATGTCGAAGCCGAACGGGTTGTCGATGCGCACGTCCAGCGCACCCTGCGCACCCGGGTACAGCAGCGTGGAGAGGTTGCCGCCGAGGGTGAAGCCGGTCACCTTGTCCAGAACGGTCCACGTGTAGGAGGCGGCCGGGCTGGCGTTGCCGGCCGCGTCGAGCGCCTGCACCTGGAAGCTGTGGTCCGCATCGCTCAGGTCGTCGTAGCGCTTCGGGCTGGTGCAGCCGGTGAAGGGGCCGCCGTCGAGCTTGCAGCGGAAGCTGACGCCGGCCTCGGCGTCGCCGAAGGCGAAGGAGGCCGTGCGTTCGGTGGTGGGGTCCTCAGGCCCGGAGCCGATCGCCGGCGCCGGCGGCGCCGAGGTGTCGACCTTCCAGCTGTAGGAGGTGGTGGCGCTGAGGTTGCCGTTGGCATCGACCGCCATGACGTCGAAGGCGTGGGAGCCCTGGGCGAGCGGGCCAGGGTAGCGCTTCGGGCTGGTGCAGGCCTCGAAGGAGCCGCCGTCGAGCCGGCAGCGGAAGGTGACGCCGCGCTGGTCGTCGCTGAAGGAGAACTCGGCGCTGGTCTGGTTGGTGACCGCCGGCGGCGTGGCGGTCAGCTTCGGCGCCGGCGTCGACGGCGGCGGCTTGGCCGCCTTCACGGCCGCGTAGGACCCGCCCACCATCGCGAGCACGGCCAGCATCACCAGCAACGGCTTGGTGGCCTTGCTCGCTGCCTCGAGAACGATCCGCTGCATTGGCTGAGCCTCGTGAGGTGCGTGGGGAAGGGTGGGGCGAGGGCGTTCGGTGGAGGGGTGCCGGAGTGCCCCTCCACCGAACGGGATCGGTCCTAGTCGCTCGTGTAGTTGATGTGGACCGTGGCGTTCTTGCAGTTGTCCTGGTTGGCGTCGGGGTTGTCCACCATGCGGAGTGACATCCCGGACCAGGAGCCCTGGGCGGTGCCGGGGTCGACCTCGGTGTTGACCGAGGCCGGGCTGCCGGTCAGGGCGAAGTCGTCGACGCTGCAGGCCGGGCCCGGCAGGGAGCCGCCGTCCACTGGGCCGAGCGTCGCGGTGACCTCGTGCACGTACACGTTGCTCGTATTGAGGTTGTCGAAGTTGCCCGCCAGAGGCACCGCAGGGCCGCCTGGGTACAGGCCGGCGATCGTGGAGGTCTGCTTGACGGTGATGCCGCCGTTGGTACCAGACGCGGCGCTGCCGGTGCCGCTGCCGCTGTTGGTCCAGTAGGCGAAGGCGATGGCGGCGGTGGCCAGTGTGAGCGCCAGGCCGCCGGCGACGACCGCGGTCTTCTTCTTGAGCATGCGGCGGGATCCCTTTCTTGGAGCTGGTCTGCGGATGTGGCTGGAGTCGTTTGGTGGCCGGTGGCTCTCCTTTCCGCCAGGCCGCTAGTTGCCTGCTGACAGGAAGGTAATGATTAACTGGATCGCGATAGAAGCGGAGTCTAGAAGATTCATCCCCAGCTGATCTGTCCAGGGAGGGCATCCGGAGCGACCATTTCTTGATTAGCCCGAACGAGTCAGGTGCGTCCCTTCAAGGGGTGCGGGTGGTCACTCGCGGATGCCGGCCAGCTCCACGGCCAGCTCGACATTTGGGGTGTGGCCACCCGAACCTGCCAGGCCCTGGTGGCCGTATCGGACGCGCGGCCGCCGAGGTGTCATCCTCGGGGTGCGATGGGGACACTGCCTGACGACAGCCGCCGAGGAGCGACCCGCCGGGACGAGCGACCAGCGACTGGAGGGCGAGGGCGCATGGGCGTGGCCGGAGAGGGCGACGCCGCGGGCGCGGGGCGGCGACTGCCGCCGCTGGCCGCGCTGCTCGACCGGCGCACCTGGACACGGACGCTGTACCTGCTGGCCGCCGGTCCGGTCGCGCTGGCCGCCGCCGTGGCCATGGCCGTGACCGTGGTGCCGTGGCTGCTGTTCGCCGCGATCGCGTTCGGCGTCCCGGCGCTGCCGCGCGGCGCGACCGGGTCGAGGACCGGGCCCGCGCGGTCGCAGGACGCGTCGCGGGAGCGGCCGGGCCCGTGGGCGCCGGTGTGGCCGCGGGCCTGGGCGGGCATGCCGGGAGTGTGGTTCGCGCCGGCCCTGGCGGTCGCGCGGGCCGCCGCGGGGCTGGAGCGGTCGCTCGCCGGGGCGGTGCTCGGCGTGAGGATCCCGAGCCCGTACCCCGCCGACGGCGAGCACCTCACCTCCGTCTCGGGCTTCCTCGTCAGGGCCGCCGACCCGGCCGCCCGACGCGACGCGGCTTACGTGCTGCTGGCGGTCCCGCTCGGGGTGCTCGCCACACTGCTCGCGTTCGCGCTGTCGCTGGTTCCCGCCCTGCTGGTGGTGCTCCCGCCGTTCCTCTACCCGGACGACCGCATCGGCCTCGGGAGCCTCGGCGGGGTCGCGGTCGACAGCTGGTGGCGCGTGCTGCTGTGCAGCCTCACCGGAGTGGCCGCCGCCGTCCTGGCCGCGGCGCTGCTGCGCTGGCTCGGGCTGCTCCGCGCCCGCCTCGCCCGCGCCCTGCTCGGTCCGGCCAGGAGCACCGAGCTGGCCGCCAGGCTCGCCGCGCAGGCCGCGGAGGACCGTGCCAGGCGGGCTGCGGCGGCGCGGGTGGCGGTCGCCGACCACCGGCGCATCGAGCGCGACCTCCACGACGGCGCCCAGGCCCGGCTGACCGCCGTGATCATGGGGCTGGGGCGCGCCCGGCGCAGGCTCGCCAGCGATCCGGAGGCCGCCAGGTCGCTGGTGGACGAGGCCTACCTGGAGGCCCAACGCGCCCTGGACGAGCTGCGCGACCTGGCCCGCGGGGTGCAGCCGCCGATCCTGACCGACCGTGGGCTGGACGCGGCCATCCCCGCGCTCACCGCTCACGCGGCCGTCCCGGTCGACGTCGACGTCCAGGTGCCGGAACGGCCGGCCGCCGCGGTCGAGTCCGCCGCCTACTACATCGTCGCGGAGGCGCTGAGCAACGTCACCAACCACGCCAGGGCGAGCCGCGCGCGGGTGCGGGTCGGCAGGGTGGGCGACCGCCTGGTGGTCGAGGTCGGCGACGACGGCGTCGGCGGCGCCGACCCCGCCGACGGGACCGGCCTGGCCGGCCTGGCCGACCGGGCCGCCGCCCTCGACGGCCGGCTCGAGGTCACCAGCCCGCCAGGCGGGCCCACCCTGGTCCACGCGGAGCTGCCGTACGGGTCGTGATCGCCGAGGACCACGTGCGGCTCCGCGCCGGCCTCGAGCGCCTGCCCGCCGTGCGTGAGGGTCGCACGGCGGGCAGCGCCCGGGTCAGGTGATCGAGAAGGTGCTCACGCGCAGGTCCCCGGTGAGCACGAGGTACACGTCGTGGCGGCCGTCGGCTCGGGAGAGCGTCGCGCTGGTGGTGGCGTAGGCGTACCGGTCGCCGGTGCTGGCGACCTCGGCCGTGCCGACGAGCGGGCCGTTCACCGGGTCGTCGAGGCGGACCTCGACGGAGGCGCTGCCCGCCGCCGCCCGCGACACCCGCGCACGGAGGTAGTGGACGGCTTCCCCGGCCGCTGGTTCGCCTTCGCGGTCGAGGGCGAGACCCCGGTGCTGCTGACCTGGGCGCCGGCCGCCAGGTGGCACCTGCGCTTCCTCGACGCCGGCGGCCACGACGCCGACCCGAGGAGCTGACCTCCCGGCCGTGCGGTGCGAGGGGTCCCACGCCGCCTGGGCACCACGGTCACAATGGATGCCATGCTGCGCGCGCTCAGCCCGCGTCGCCGCCTGCTGGTGGTGGCGGTCGCCCTCGTGGTCGTGGCGACGGCCGGGCTCGCCGTCGCGCTGCGCCTCGCCGGGCCGCGCGAGCGGGACGCCGAGACGGCGCCCGCCGTCACGCCGGTGGTGCTGGTCCCCGGCTACGGCGGCACGCCCGCCTCGCTGTCCACCCTGGAGCGGCGCCTGCGCACCCCGCTGCGCCCGGTTGTGGTCGCCGACCTGCCCGATCGGGGCACCGGCGAGATGGACGCCTCAGTGCGCGCGCTCGGCCGCACCGTCGCGGCGACCGGCGCCCGCAAGGTCGACCTGGTGGGCTACTCCGCCGGCGGGATCGTGGTGCGGGCCTGGCTGCGCCAGGGCGGCAACGCGGC
>Ga0137369_10002978_pt1 | contig 17280 bp, 16 predicted proteins | sample SagtaG_12_FD_104918 | JGI IMG/M metagenome (GOLD analysis project Ga0137369, IMG submission 104918) | Vadose zone soil microbial communities from Sagehorn Ranch, Mendocino, California, USA - Sage1_L_113_16 metaG | ecosystem: Environmental > Terrestrial > Soil > Vadose zone | place: USA... | reverse complement strand
TGCTCGGCGGGGTCATCGTCACCGAGCAGATCTTCGGCCTGCCGGGCCTTGGGCAGCTCGCCTGGCAGTCGGTCACCACCCAGGACCTGCCGGTCATCATCGGGACCGTGCTGGTCGCGTCCGCCTTCATCGTCGTCGCCAACCTGCTGGTCGACCTGGGCTACGCCCTGCTCGACCCGCGCGTGCGGCCGTCCTGAGCATGGGCACCCACCGGGTTCGCGAGCGCCAGCGGCGAGCTGAACAAGCGCGGCAGGCCGCCCGGCACCGCCGGCGGAACCGCCGCCGGCTCGGCGTCGCGGCGACGCTGGCCGTGCTGGCCGTGCTGGTGGCCGCGGGGCTGGTCGTGGCCGCCGCGGCCCGGTCGGGGCCTGGGCGCGCGCCGACCGCAGCGGCCGCGGTTGCGGGGCTGCAGACCGGCCCGGCGCCGTGGGGTGCCGACACCACCGACCTCGCCGCCCGCCTGCGCGCCATCGGCCTACCGCCACTGAGCGCCGCCGAAGGGACCGCCGTGCACATCCACCAGCACCTCGACATCTACGTCGACGGACAACCGATCCCGGTGCCCGCGCTCATCGGCATCGACCCCACCGCCGGCTTCGCCCCCCTGCACGTCCACGACACCAGCGGGGTGATCCACCTGGAGTCCCCCACCGTGCGCGGCTACACCCTCGGGCAGTTCTTCGCGGTGTGGGGCGTCCGGCTCACCCCGAGCTGCCTCGGCGGCTACTGCGCCAGCGGCGACCGGCGGCTGCGCGTCTACGTCGACGGCGCGCCCCACCAGGGCGACCCGACCACGCTCACCCTGGAGCCCCACCAGGAGATCGTGGTCGCGTTCGGGACCGCGGCGCAGCTACCGTCGCCGATCCCCTCCGCCTACCGGTTCCCCCCGGGTCTGTAGCGCACCACCGTTCAGCGCACCACCGTTCAGCAGCAGCGGGCCCTTGGCCGGTCCTCCAGCTCGTCCATGCCGCGCCGCTCGAACTCGCCGCGCGACAGGACCGGCTCGCCCGGGTGCGTGCGGCGCCGCTGGTCCAGGTCGTGCTCGTAGGCGTTCTCGCCCATGACCTCGCGCAGGTACCAGAGCGCTCTGCCGACGGCCGGGCCGACCCGTGGCGTCACCCCTCGCCTCCCGATCGGCTGGCCGCCGAATGCCGGGAGGGGTGGTAGTACAGGCCGCGCTCGGGGGAGCACTCGGCGTCGCAGCGCGGCCAGGTAGTGAACATCCACCCCGAAGACCAGCGGGTCGGCGCCCGGCAGGCAGCCTGCCAGCAGGTCGCGCAGCCCGTGGGGTGTGGATACTCCGACAGGGCCTGTGAGCTGCGAGTTCAAGACCGACGTCTCCCAGTACTGTCACGCCTTCCGACCGTCTCATCACAGAGGTCACACGGTGCCAAGACTCGCCTACCTCACGCTGTGCCGCTCCATCCAGCCCCTTGCGCTGCTTGCCCGCGGCGGGGCCGACAAGGACCTGGAGATCCTCGTCCTCCGCCACCAGCTCACCGTCCTTCGCCGGCAAGTCCCGCGTCCCAGGCTGGAGCCTGCCGATCGGGCCCTGCTCGCCGCCATCAGCCGTGTGCTTCCGAGATCACGCTGGTCCTGCTTCTTCGTGAAGCCCGAGACGCTGCTGCGCTGGCATCGACGCTTGGTCGCGGGTGCTTGGACCTACCCGCATCGCCAGCCGGGCCGACCACCGCTTGCCCGGGAGGTGGAGCAGTTGATCGTCCGCCTCGCCCGAGAGAATCCCCGCTGGGGCTACCAGCGCATCAAGGGCGAACTGCGGGGGCTTGGCATCCAGGTATCGGCGACCACGATCCGCGTCACGCTGCACCGCCATGGGCTGGACCCAGCGCCCCGGCGGACGACCACGACCTGGCGGGCGTTCCTTCGCCAGCAAGCCGCCGGGATCATCGCCTGCGACTTCTTCACCGTCGACACCGTCTGGCTACGACGGTTTTATGTGCTGTTCTTCATCGAACACGACACCCGCGTCGTCCACCTGGCCGGGGTGACCGCCAACCCCGACGGCGCCTAGGTCACCCAGCAGGCCCGCAACCTCATGATCGTGCTCGAGAACAGGGCCGATGGGTACGGTTTCTGCTCCGCGACCGTGACACGAAGTTCTGTCGCGGCTTCGACGATGTGTTCCGGTCGCAGGGCGCCGCGGTGCTGCGCACCCCGCTCCAGGCGCCCAACGCGAACGCGTTCGCGGAGAGGTGGATCGCGACGGTGCGGGCTGAGTGCCTGGACTGGCTGCTGATCGTCGGGCGAAGCCACTTGGAACAGGTGCTCAGGGTCTACGTCAAGCACTACAACGCGCATCGACCGCATCGGGCGCTCGGGCTGGAGGCGCCATGTCCAGCCGTTGGCCTGCACCTCATCCGCGAGGGTGGCCAAGCCGGGGTACAACGACGTGACCTGCTTGGCGGGCTCCTCCACCAGTATCGACGAGCTGCATGAACGGATTTCCGCACCCCACAGGCCCGGGCTGCGACCAGCTTCGCTGCTCCCGGCCGCCACAGCGAACAACGCGGCCGTCACCAGCTGGCGGCTGCTGGGCGTGGCCGTCCGACTGCCGCCCCGGCCGGTTTCCTGGAGCGCCACCCGTCACCTGCGGGCCACGCCCGCGATGCTGGGGGTGCCGCCGACGGCCGTCTAGTCGATCGGCGCATCGCCGACGACGGCGCTGGTGACAGGCGCGCTCGGCATGGCCATCGACACCCGCACCCCACCACCGGCGCGCGGTCATCCACGCTGACCAAGGCGTGCAGTTCGGCTTCTGGGCGTTCACCCAGCGACCCAAGGACTCCGGGCTCCTGCCCTCGATGGGCAGCGTCGGCGATTGCTATGACAACTCGATGATCAACGCGTTCCAGTCGCGGATGCAGGTCGAGCTCCCCGACCAGCGACGCTGGCATACCCGTGTCGCGCTCGCCAACGCGATCTTCGAGCACCTGGAGATATTCCACAACCGGCAACGACGCCACAGCAGCCTCGGCATGCTGATCCCGATAGCGTTCGAGAACGCACCCACCGTTGCATTAGGTCCTGCAGCACGACTCCGCGAAATCCGGGACGACCAAGCCCCCGAGAAAGCAGGCGAGGCTCAGCCCAAGTTGACCCCACGGCGATCCTTACTTCCACCACGCCGGGGGACGTCCCCTGGAGAAGTGCGGGGCTTGGTCCCGTCAACGCGCAACCTGATCGTTAAGCCACCAGCGAATCGTTGCCTGCTCTTCTCGCGGTTCGACACGATCCTCACGCCAGCGCCTGCCGGGCTGGATAGCTGCCTGGCGGCCGACTGGTCTGGGCTAGCGTCGTTGTTGCATAAGCCACGGAGGGAGGTCCCCTAGCACATACTCGGGTCGCTCCTGCAAGATCCCGATGGCAACGGTTCGCGCTGGTTCTGGGCGTCCGGTAGGCGCGCCGGCTCGCGGTCGGGTTGTGTGCACCCCTTGGGAGGGGCGTGTGACCAAGGAACCAATCGCCGACCGGGCAGCACCGCGGGTGGCGCTGGTCACCTGCGCCGAGGTGCCCGAGCTGGACGCTGACACCCGCACGCTGTTGGCGCCGCTGGCCGCGCGTGGGGTGGCCGCCGAGCCGGTGGTGTGGGACGACGCGACGGCGGTCTGGGCAGGCTTCGACCTGGCGGTGGTCCGCTCCTGCTGGGACTACGTGCCGCGCCGCGCCGAGTTCCTGGCCTGGGCACGAAGCGTGCCCAGGCTGGCCAACCCGCCCGAGGTGCTGGCCTGGAACACCGACAAACGCTACCTGCGCGACCTTGCCGCCGCCGGTGTGCCGCTGGTGCCTACCACCTGGGTGGCGCCGCGTCAGGCCTGGACAGCCCCGCAGCGGGGCGAGTGGGTGCTCAAGCCGGTCGTCAGCATAGCCAGCCTGGACACCGGCCGCTACCGGCTCGCTGACCCCCAGCAGCGGCGGCTGGCGGTCGAGCATCTGCGGCGGCTGCAGGCCGCCGGTCGGACGGTGATGGTGCAGCCGTATCTGCGCGCGGTGGACAGTTACGGGGAGACCGCGCTGGTGTTCTTGGGCGGTAGGTTCAGTCACGCGATGCGCAAGGGGGCGGTGCTGGACGGCCCCGATACCGGCGTGCACCGGCGGTTCCTGCACGACGGTGGGCTGGAGCTGCAGCCCAGCCAGCCGAGCGCGGTAGAGCGGATGGTCGCTGCCCGGGTGCTGGCCGCGGTGCCCGGCGGGCCCAGGGGGCTGCTGTATGCCCGCGTCGACCTCGTGCCGGGGCCGAATGGCCAGCCGCTGCTGATGGAGCTGCTGACCGAACCACAGCTGTTCCTCGGCTACGCGCCCGGGGCGGCCGACCGGCTGGCCGCGGCCATCACCGCATGGATCCGCCGTGCCTTGGACCGATGATGGCGCCCGCCTTAGCCTACCGGTATGCAGACAACCCCGGACGCCAGCATCCACAAGGGAGTCCGGCAGTGGCTGAAGGCGCCCACGAGGTGACGTTGATGTCGACCGGATCGGCTGGAGCCGGCCGTTCATTGGTCCAGTTCGTGTCCCTGACGGCTGCGCAGCGGTCGGCGGTAGGGGAGGTGTTCGCCGGCAGCCACACCGACGATCCGCTGGTTCGCCACCTGTTCCCCGAACCCGCCCGGCGCGCGGTGGTGTTGGGAGTGTTCTTCACCGCCACCAGGGGCCAGGGATCGGCATCCGGCTGCTGGCCGGGGCTGGCCTCGCGACGACGCCCAGCGGCTGCCGTGCACCTGACCACCGCCATGGGCGAGAACGTGCGGTTCTACCAGCGGTTCGGCTTCCAGGTGGTCAACGAGGAGGTGGCGCTGGTTCCCGGCGGCCCGACCCACTGGGGCATGCGCCGGCCCCCGGCAGACGCCGACCAGGTCAGTCAGCCGCCATGACCGCCAAGCCCCGCAGGACCCCCCGCCGCCGTGGCGGGTGGATGCTCGTTGTCCTCGTGATGCTGGCCGCGTCGTGCGTTGGATCCGGCCGGGACCAGGATGCGGCCAGCCGAGCGCGGGCGACGCCGACATCCACCCTCGGCCCGCCGGCCACCACCGCTGCGGCGATCACCAAGCCGTGCCTGCAGGGAGCCGCCTCGGCCGAGGTGGTCCGCTTCCGGACCAGCGCCGGCGCGATCCTGGTCGGCGTGGTGCTGGGTCGTGGCCGGACCGGGCTGGTGCTCGGCCACCAGCGCGGCAGCGACCTGTGCGAGTGGCTCCCACAGGCACAAGCGTTCGCCAGCCGCGGCTACCGGGTGCTGGCGTTCGACTTCGCCGGCTTCGGGGACTCCCAGGCCGGCTCGGGCCCGGACGCGCGGGTCGACACCGACGTGGCCGCCGCCGCCGAGCAGTTGCGCCGCCGCGGCGCCACCAGGATCGTGCTGATCGGCTCCTCGATGGGCGGCACGGCGGTGCTGTCGGCGGCCACCCGGATCCGCCCGCCGGTGGCGGGGGTGGTGAGCCTGTCGGGACCGACGGTGTTCCAGGACGTGGACGCCGGCGCGGCGATCTCACGGTTGCGGGTGCCGGTGCTGCTGGTCGTGGGCGCCGACGACGAACTGTTCGTCGACGACGCCAGGGCGATGTACCGCGCGGCTCCGGTGGGTGACAAGCGGCTGCTGGTCGTCCCCGGCGGCGGCCACGGCACCAGCCTGCTGGAGTTCGGGCAGGACGCCCCCAGGGTCCTGGCCGCCGTGCGGAGATTCATCGCCCAGCACACCCACCGCTGACCGTCCGTTCACCCCTGCTCCCCGACGTCGGTGAACAAGGCAGCGGCGAGGTGTCACCTTGCGGCAGCAGACATGGTCGCTACCGACTGAACAACGGCTCACGCACGTTGAACGCCCGCTGGTCAGGAACCCGCAGTGGCAAGCCGAGTGGGCACGAGCAGAGGGAGCCACGCGTCATGGGCTGTGGGCCAGCCACGGTCCGCCGGGGTGCGGGCGGCGCCGCTTGGGACGGTCAGATGACCAAACGACCAAGGAGGGTGGGACGATGCGGATCGGGTTGACCGTGATCGTCGTCGACGACCAGGACCAGGCTGAGCGGTTCTACACCGAGGTGCTGGGCCTCAGGGTCAAGACCAGCGCGCCTACCGCGACACCGAGCGGTGGCTGACGGTGGTGTCGCCCGAGGAGCCCGACAGGGTGGAGGTGGTGCTGCACCTGGCCGACGAGCTGGCGCGGGCGTTCCAGCAGGCCAGCCGGGAGCTGGGCCGGCCGGTGCTGTCGCTGCGCACCGACGACTGCGGCTGGCGGGGGTGCACCAGACCATTCCCTCCATCGACTTGCTCGCCCCAGCTCCGCCGGGAGTTGTTCGACCCGATCCTCATCGTGTGGGGTGCGGAATTGCGTTCATGCAGCTCGTTGGTACTCGTTAACCCCGATCCACCGGCAACGGATTGAGATCGCCTGCCTGAGACGGCAACAGGTGCCCGCTGACCTGACGCTATGTAGGTCGGGCCCCGTCCCCTGCTCAGCCCGACAGCCTAGGCTTCGGGGACCAATCGAGCTCGGGGAAGGAGGCCCTGATGAGTATCTACGTCGGCATGGACGTGCATCGCAAGCGCTCCCAGGTCGCCATCGTGGATGCTGCCGGCGTCCAGCAGCGCAACCGTAATCTGGCTAACGATCCGGCCAAGCTGGTCCCGGTCCTTGGCGCGCTGCCGCCGGGCACGCCGGTGGCCTTCGAGGCCGCCTACGGCTGGGGCTGGCTGGTCGATCTGCTCGAGGAACTGGAGTTGGAGCCGCACCTGGTCCATCCCAGCCGCTGCAAGGCCATCGCCTCGGCTCGGCTGAAGAACGACAAGGTCGACGCGGCCACCCTGGCGCAGCTGCTCCGCGCGGATCTGTTGCCCGAGGCCTGGATCGCGCCGCAGGCCACCCGGGATCTGCGGGCGCTGCTGCGCCACCGGGCCGCCCTGGTGCGCCTGTCGACTTCCCTGAAGAACCGGGTGCATGCGGTGCTGGCCGACCGTGGCATCAGCGAGGACCGGGGCCTTTGGACTGGTCCTGGGCGGGCGTGGCTGGCCGGCCTTGTCCTGCCGCCGATCCCACGGGCGATCATCGAGGACTGCTGTGGGTTGCTGGACGCCCTGGCCACCCCGATCGCCCGGCTGGAACGCGAGATCGCCACCCTGGCCAAGCCCGACCCACGGGTCCAGGCGCTGATGACCCTGCCCGGTGTCGGCAAGCTCACCGCGATGACGTTGGTCGCCGAGATCGGGGACATCGCCCGGTTCCCGACCGCCCGCAAGCTGTGCGCCTGGGCCGGGCTGACCCCGCAGGTCCGCAACTCCGACCGTAAGGTCCGCCACGGCCACATCACCAAACAGGGCTCGCCGTGGGTGCGGAGGATCCTGCAGGAGGCCGCCCAGACGGCCAAGCGCCACCCCATGTTCGCCAGCGCCTACACCCAGCTGGCCCGCCGCCGCGGCAAGCAGATCGCCACCGTGGCGATCGCCCGGCGGCTGCTTGCCCGTTCGTTTCACATCCTGTCCCAGTTGGAGGCAGCATCGGCATCGGAGAAGGCTGGTACCGGGCGCGCTCGCGTTTCCGCATGAGCCTGCAACACGGCCGCTGACCTGACTGAGCAGCCCGGGTCCGGACTCACCGTCATGCGGACCCCACACCCTGGGGCCCGAATGGGTGCATGCGAGCCAACTCCGAAACGCTGTCCGGGCCTTCTCGTCTCATGATCCTGCGCCGGTCCTTGCCGGCGGCAAGGTCGTTCGTCCCCCAGGGCGCTCCACCTTGCCCCCGGCTGCGGCCCGGCATCCACCGCCGACACGAGAAGCCAGCCAACCCACAGCCCTCCAGCCAGGGCGGATCCCGCACGCCCCCTTGACAGGGCCCGACCTCATGGGTGCGGGAATGGCGCTGCGAATAGGACCATTCGACGCGGGCAGGAGGACACCTGTCAGGTGCGATGCTACAACCCCGACGAAATCACTGTCGCCTTTGACGACGAGCGGCTGGTGGCCGACGCCGGGCTGCTGCTGCCGGCCACCCTGGCGGTCGGGCTGGGCCTGCGCCAGTGCTCGACACCCACGTCAACCTGGGGGAGGCGCCCGGGCGCGCCAACGCCGCCGACAAGGCGATGACGCTGCTCCACTCGGCGCTGGCCGGGGGCAGCTGGATCGACGACTGCGACCGGCTGCGCGCCGGGTCCCACCGGGCAGCTGCTTGGCCACCGGGTGTTCGCCCCCTCCACGATCGGCACGTTCCTGCGGTCCTTCACCTTCGGGCATGCCCGCCAGCTGGACGCCGTCAGCGGGCAGGCGCTGCAGCGGGCCTGGCAGGCGGGCGCGGGGCCGGACGCGGCCCCGTTGACCATCGACGTGGACTCCACGATCTGCGAGGTCTATAGGACCCGCAAGCAGGGCGCCGAGTTCGGGCACACCAAGGTGCGCAGCTATCATCCGCTGCTGGCGTTTGCCGCCGGCACCTCGGACCTGCTCCACAGCCGCTTGCGTGGGGGCAGCGCCTACACCGCCCGCGGGGCGGCCGGCTTTGTCGCCGAGACGATCGGCCGGGTGCGGGCCGCAGGCAGCAGCGGGCCGCTGACCTTGCGGGCCGACTCGGGTTTCTACGCGCGCACGGTCGTGGCGGCCTGCCAGCGCCACGGCGTGCGCTTCTCGATCACCGCCAAGCTCACCAAGGCCGTGCGCCGCGCGATCCAGAGCTCCCCGAGGACGCCTGGATTCCCATTCCGTACTGGCTGGAGGACGGCGCGGACGTGGCCGAGACCAGCTACCGTCCCTTCGGCAAGAAGGGCCCGCTGACCCGGCTGATCGTGCGTCGGGTGCGGCCCACCCCGGGCAGCCAGCTCGCCTTATTCACCACCTATGACTACCACCCGTTCATCACCGACCGGGGGCCGGCAGCACCCTGGAGCTGGAGGCCGACCACCGTCGCCACGCCGAGGTCGAACCGGCCATCTGCGACCTCAAGCACGGCGCCGGCCTGCAGCACCTACCCTCGGGCCGCTTCGCCGCCAACGCCGCCTGGCTGGGCCTGGTCGGCATCGCCTACAACCTGGCCCGCTGGACCACCCGGCTGGGCGTGGGCGAGCCTCGGCTGACCACTAAGACCCTGCGGGTCCGCTACCTGGCGCTGCCCGGCCGGCTTTCGGTCTCGGCCCGCCGACCCACCCTGCACCTGCCCGCCCGCTGGCCATGGCAGTGGCGGTGGGAGTTCGCCTTGGCCCGGCTGCGCTGCATCCCCCACCCCACCTGACGACCCGACCCCGGCCGTCCCAGCATTCCCCTCTGCCCGGCCCGGGCCGGGCAGCCGCCTGCCCGGATACCACCGAAACCGCCACGACGACGCCAACAGAGGCCGGCGTGCGCCCCGACTGCCCTGCTCGACGCCTCCCGCAGCCCATTCCCGGCCCCTCTCGGCGCCCAAGACGCGCGAGATTGCCGCTCACAATCAACTCGTCGGTGGAATCAGGATTAATCGGCGGTCGGTGAGCGGTGACTCTCCCATCCGCGACCTCAGCAACCTGCTGTGCATCGCCGAGGTGAGGCGCCGCTTCGATGTCATCGCGGTGGTGCAGGAGGTCCGCCGACGCGCCCAGGTATTCCCGGCGATGCTGCAAGTGCCCGGCGAGGATGGGCGTTGCTGGTCACACATCAGCCGCGGTCGCCAGGGAACTGCGACCGGATCCGGCGGCGCCGCCGATCATCGGCACTTCTACAGGAGTGCACGAACTCGCCCCGCCTGCCGTACCTGAGGATCAAGGGTGGCAACTGCTGGAGTCCGGGCACAGCAGCCTGCCCTGAGTGTCGAGCAGGTCGAGCGCATGGTAGCGGGCGGCTTTGGGGGCCAGCATGGCGAAGTAGCGGCCGGGGAAGGCGGCGCCGCCGTCGACCACGGCGACCGTCACGGGGGGTAGCAGCACCTGGCCGCGACGGAGCCAGACGCGGACGCGGGCGACCCGCGAGGAGACCCTGCCCGCCACCCCGTCCACCGTGCTTGCGTTCGGGGGCAGGTTGGCGATCCTCCCGTGCACCACCTGCGGGTCCTCCGAAGGATGCACCCTCGGATCCCCGGTAGTGCACAACCCCGCCGATGACGATGGCGGCAGGTCCGCAGCCTGGAAGGCTATGCACAGGCGCTGTCGGCGGGATCCGATGGTGTCCTGGACCCAGTAGACCGCCAGGCGGTAGTGGCGGTCGTGCTGCGCGATGCGAACCGCAGACCAGGGCTCGCCCAGCGGCCGCGCGCGTGGACCGACGGGGACTGGTGGGAACGGCACCGCGGCCGGCCCGACCGGCGCTGTGGCGGCCGGGCGCTCGGCAACTGCCGTGGCAAGGCGGGTCCCTCCGAGCGCGCCGACGGTCAGGGCGGCCAGGGCGAGCAGGGCCGCTCCGGTACGGTGGCGGTTCCGGCGTCGGCCGCGCCGCACGGCCGCGTCCGCGCCCGGTGCGGTCGCCAACGCCGCGACCTGCTCGGCGGCGTGGCGCAGACGCTCCTGGAGGTGACGCTCATCCATTGCCTGCATTGCTTGTGGCTCCTTCCAGGTCTCCCTCACCCAGGCAGGCCGCGAGCGCCCGCCTGGCGCGCTTAAGCCTCGACTTGACCGTGCCGGCCGGGACGCGCAGGACAGTGGCCACCTCCACCACGGGCATGCCCGCAAGGTGATGCAGGACCACCACCTGACGCTGGGGCAGCGGCAGGGTGCCGAGCGCCGCGACCAGCTCGAAATCCTCGGCGGGAAGCTCGACCACCGCCGCCGGTATCGAGGCAAGGCGGGTCATGGCCGCCATCCGCCGCCGGGCGCGTCGGGCCAGGTCGGCGGCGAGGTTCACGGCGACGCGACGCACCCACGCCTCGGGCACGTCGTAGCCGCGCAGCCGCGCCCAGCGTGCCGAGGCTCGTGCCATCGCCTCCTGGACCACGTCCTCGGCGTCGTGCAGATCACCGGTGATCAGGAACACCTGGCCGACCAGCCGCGGGAACACGCTGGCATAGAACTCGTCAAAGTCGTCGTTGTCACGCACGGTCCCTCCGCGGTCGTGGCCTCAGCTGGATACGACACGGAGGCGATCCCGGTGCCCCAGCGGGCGGAGTCGATCGGCATCCAGGGTATCTACCGCCTGAGCGAGCGGTCTGCCGCCGACCTGGCCGCGCTTCTGCCAGAGTGACCCACTGCCCGAGTTGCGAGCACAACTCTTGGCAGGCCGCTTGGTAAAATTGATAGCAATCCGGTTGCCGAACTATCCTCGCGCCGCGCCGACCCGAGTCCTCGACCATCAGGACCGGCCGGTACTGCTCCTACACGCCCGACCCGCGCGTCCCGATCACCTGGGAGCGCTGACCACACGCTCTCCCACCCCCGCTGAACGGCGGTGCACCGGCGGTGAACGCCTCCCCGGACGTGAACGAGCCGTTCGGGAGGAGGCGTGGTGCATGGCCGAGGAAACCCCGACAAGCACCTGACGTGCTGATCCGCATCTGGATCGGGCGCACTCAGCCGCTGGCCGGGACCGCCGCGATCGAGGACGCTGAGCCGCTGGCCTTCGACGGGTGGCTGCAACTGCTCAAGGTGATCTCCGAACTGGTCGCTCCACCGCCCCCGGGCGGCCAGGACGCGGATGCAGTCGATTGAGCAACTTCACCCACTTCGACAACGTCGTCGCGGTGGAGGGCGATCAGGTGCGGCTGTTGCGGCGACCGGAGGAGCTGGTGTTTGTCAGCGCTAAGACCACCAGCACCACCGTCGCGCCATGGCTTCGCCTCTGAACCGCGGCAGGCTCGACGCACTCATCGTAGGTTCGCTGCCTCGGTCAGATAGGTACTCGCGGCGACCTCGCGGTAGAAGCTGAGCGCGATGTCCAACTCGGTGGTGGCCTGGGTTTGCTGCCCGATGGCGATGAGTTCGCGGGCCGCGTGGAGTCGTGCATGGGCCTCATCGGGCCGGGAGCCGATCTGGGCGTAGATCCTGGCCGCTCGTGCAGGGTCGCCGGCCAGGTAGGTATGGATGGCGTCCAGCCAGGGAGATGCCCGAACCTGATCCAGCGTCCCGGCCGGGTACCTTAGCTGGGCGAGGTCGACCGCGAGGTCGATGCCAAGGTCGGGGTTCAGGACCCGCCCCTGGAGGCTGGCCAGGAGCTCGTCGACCAGTTTGCCTGCCTCCACATGCCGGTCGGTGGCGAGCAGGTCGGTGGCGAGCAGGACCCTGGCCGTCACCGCCAGCGCGGGGTCGAGGTTTTGGGCGTCGCCGGACTCGCGGGCCAACTCGAGCGCCCGGGTTACGTCCTGGAGGGCGGCGTCGCGCTCGCCTCTGGCTAGCCGGATGCGCGCACGCCAGAGGCGACAGTCGCACTCGATGTAGTCGCGGGCGCCGCCGGCTGCTTCGGCCACCACCGACTCGACAGTGTGGAGTGCCTGATCCCAGCGGCCGGTCCAGTAGTGCTCGGCCACTTGTTCCAGCTCGATGTAGCGCAGGTCGGCGAGCCTGCCGTAGCGGTGCGCGGTCTGCCAGGCCGCCTTCGTGGCGGCGAAGCTGCCGTGCAGGTCGCCCAGGATGGACCGCGCGTAGGCCAGGTTGATGTGCCAGCCGACCGCGTGGGAGGAGCCCTGCTCCTCATACATCGCCACGCAGCGTTCCACATCGGCCAGACCGGAAGGGTCGCCCTGGTTGATGGTGGCAGCCCCGATGATGCCCAGGGCGGTCGCCTCGACGTCGCGGGCGCCGATGGTTGCGGCCATCACCAGGGCTTGGCGGGCCACCTCGAGCGCCTCGGTGTGGCGGTCGGCGATCATCAGATTCAGCATGCAGCCGTTCAGCACCGCCAGTTTGGAGCGCGACGGCGGCGCGTCGGCGACCAGCTCCAGCGCCCGCGCAAAGTGGACCGACCGCGGGCGGCCCTGGAGGTAGGCGAGCCGGCCGAGCAACGTCTCGGCCTCGGCGGCCTGCTCGCGATCCCCGGCGGCCAGCAGCCCGTCCCTGGCGTTCTCCAGCAGGTCTTGGCCGGTGCCTTCACCGAAGCAGCGCGCCTTGCCGGCCCGCAGCTCCAGCTCTGGCCGCTGCGGGTCCTCCTGCGGCCACAGCGCAAGGGCCTGGGTGTAGTAGCGGGCCGCGGTGACCTCGGTGCCGAGCGCGGTGGCATGGTCGCCGGCTTGGCGCAACGCCAAGCGGGCGCGGTCGGCCAGCTCGGCGGTCGGCTGCGCCGCGGCCCGCGCGTAGGTCAACGCCTGGGTGTAGTGGTGGGCGAGGAGCTCCGCGCGGTCCGCGGTCCGGTTGGAGGCAAGCTGCTCCAGCCATGCCGCTGCCCGCTGGTGGCGGTCAGCGCGCGCGGCGCGGGGGAGCTGGGCGTAGGCGACCTCGCGGACCAGGACATGCTGGAAGGCGACCTCGACCTCTCCAGCCACCCGCGACCCTGGCATCCGCCGCAGCAGCTCGCGGCGTTCCAGCTCGCCCAGGCTGCGGTTGAGGTCCACCCAGGCGTCCAGGTCAGCTGGGTCGTGACCGCCGACCGCGGCGATCGCCCCCACCCAGCTGACCTGCCCGAGCACCGCCGCGTTGGCCAGCGCAGCCTTCCCCGCTGACCCCAGCGCGTCCAGCCGCGCTCCGATCACCCCATGGATGGAGGCCGGCAGCGGCAGCGTGCCGGCTCGTCCGCGTCGGTCTCGGAGCAGCCGCGCGTACTCCTCGGCGAACAGAGGATTGCCGCCCACCCGGGCCAGCAGGTCGGGTTCGATGGTGGCCGCGACGCGATGGTGGGCGAGCAGCGCCTGCAACAGCCGGGTGGTGTCCACCGCCGCGAGGGCCTCCAGGCGCACGATGGTCCGGTTGGGGTGCCCCTGGTCCCAGTCAGGGCGGCGGGCAAGCAGCTCCGGTCGGGCCGTCACCACCACCAGCAGCGGCGCTGGACCGACCCGTGCCGGATCCGCCACGCCCTCAAGGACCTCCAGCAGCAGGTGATCGGCCCAGTGGAGGTCTTCAACGGCCAGCACCAGCGGCTGCTGGTCGGCCAGCGCACGCAGCAACCACCGCCACGCCGTCGCCACGTCCTCGGCTCGCTCCACCCCCCGACCCGACGCCGCGTCAGCCGCTGCGCTGCCGCTCACCAGCGGACCCAGCTGCCGGGCGACCCAGGCGGCAGCGGTTGGGTCTGGCAGCAGCCGGGCGATCGCGGCGGTCAGCTTGCGCGCCGCCGTGGCCGCATGGTCGCTCTCCAGGATCCCGGCCTTGGCCAGCTCCACCAGCGCCCCGAAGGTCCCCCCATCGACATGGGAGTGCGCCCGGCTGGTCCGCCACGCCGGCGGCGCCGACTCACCGGCGAGCTGCTGGCCGAGCTCGGCCAAAAGGCGGCTCTTACCGATCCCGGCCGGGCCCAGCAGCGTGACCAGCTGCGGCCCGCCGCCGGTGCGGGTGCGCTGGTATCGGTCCAACAGAACCGCCAGCTCACCGTCGCGGCCGACCAGCGCAACCCCCAGCACAGGCGGTGGGGTCCGGCCACTTCGTGGCCGGGGTGCCAGCGCATCCCACACCGGCACCGGCTCGGCAGCGGCGGCCAGCCGCAGCTCGCGTGCGGGTGCGTAACTGATCGTCCGCTCGGTGGCCTGCAGGGCCGCCGCCGTGACCAGCACCACCCCTGGCGGCGCGGCGTCCTTGACCGCCATCGCCGCCGCCACCACCTCGCCCGAGATCCCCCACCCCTCGCCATCGCGCGCGCCAACGCTGACCAGCGTCTCGCCGCAGGCAATCGCTGCACGCAGCTGCCCACCAGCAACACCAGAGGTAGCCATCGCCGCCCGGATCGCCAAGGCGGTACGGACCGCCCGCTCCGCATCGTCGTCACGGGTTCGGGGGACACCGAACACCGCCACCACCGTATCCCCCATGACCTCGGTGACCAGCCCACCATGGCGGGCGACCTCAGCCCGGACGCGGTTCAGGCGCCCAGCCAGCAGCTGATCGGCCGACTCCAGATCGTGATGGCCGGCGGCGGAGGTCGGCTGGTCGACCTGGCACACCAAGACGGCAACCAGTTTGCGCTCGGCTCCGACCGGGCCCCCACCAGCCGGTTCCGCGCATCCATGCCGAGCCCCTCCGTCCTACAAATCGGCCTCACGGACGCATCCGGCCAAAGCATACCCAACCGAATCAGCCCGACGACGATGCGCCGGGCGCCCTGAGCAGCACACCCCGACCAGGCCTGAACGGCGCTGTTGTGCTCCACCGACCCACGACAAGGCCGAAGCGGCGACCTCGCCCTGGAGCAGGGCATCAAGGCCATCGAGTCAACCACCACGCCCAACCGGCGGTTCAGTGGCTCCTCAGCGGCCCGACGCATGGTGCCCACCTCCGACGTTCTGCACCTACAATGCATGCCCGGCACGATCAGACTGACGCTACGGTCCATATGAGGTGGCGCACAGCCGCGCCATCAGCCTGCCGTGATTGCACTCGACTCGGCTGTTGGGAGACCGCTCGGTGTCATCCGGCCGGCAACCGCACCTCTAGCTCCGTCGACCTGCAGGCCGGTGCCTGTCGTGGCCTCGACAACTCCACGAGCAGCGACGGTGACGACCACCTGCTGCTGCCCAGCATGCGGGAGTCCACGGCGAGGAGGCCGCCGTTATCCCGGGCCGCCAGCGGCGCCATTCGAAGACTTTCCAAGATCGCCTCTCTGACCTTGCTGGGAGGTCGAGCCGGTCGCATCCTCGGGTGGCCTGCGGCCTGTTCGATGGTCTGGCCCACGAGCCCTGGCGCCATGGCGTGCAGCCGGTGGTGTCGTGGCCCCTGGACGCTCCGGCGGGTCGCAGGCGAGCTCCAGACGAGGGATCGCGGCGCGGGTGGTCGCGCTCGCCTTGGTCAGGATCTGCGGCCCAGGGCGAGCATCAGGCGCTGCCGCGGACCAGGTCGATGACGTACGCCAGGGTCGTCTCGTCGCCGACGTTGCCGGCGAACACGACGTACGGCGTGCCGACGACCTCTAGGGTGGCATCGATCGGGCGCAACACCGACACCATTCCGGGAAGCAGTTGGCCAAGCACCGTGGCGCGCCGGATGCCGAGACCGCGGACGGCCACGTCATGCGAGGTGATGCCGCCTTTGGCGATGACCCAGGCGGGCTGGGCGGCAAGGGCGCCGCGGACCACCTCGATGACCGCGGTCGATACCTGTCGGGCGATCTCCAGGCTGGCGGCGGCATCCCTGCCACGAAGCAAGCTCCGACTCGTGAACAACAACACGTCGGCGTGCTTGAGCGTCGAGGCCACCAGCCGTGTGACTTCGGTGACGTGGGCATCACGGCGGGCGGAGTCGGCGATGGCCACGACAGAGAGCTCGACCTCGGTCAAGCCGCTACGTTCCTGGGCCACCGCCACCTGCCGGCTGGTCAGGCCGACGTGGGATCCGACGACGACGAGCCCGTGTCCACCGGGTTGGCCGGCGGGCCAGATCTGCGATGCCTGCAACGGATACTGCGGATCCAGGCCGGCGAAGGCCTGCACGAACGACGGCCCGGTACGGTGCAGGAAGGACTTGCCAGCCGCTGCTGCGTCGAGCAGGCCGAGGACGACGACATCTAGGTCGGCGTACTCCACGGCGTTCACGACGACGAAGCCACCGCCGGTCACGCCGGCGAGGATCTCGGCTACCCGCTGTGGTCCTCCCAGGCGGATGTCGTCAAGGGTGATGGTTCCGACCTCGCCCGGTTGGATCGTGCCGGCGCTCTTCTCGGCGACGAACTCGCGCAGGTCAGAGGCGGCATAGCCGAAGGTGGCATCGCGCGCGAACTCGGTCTCACCCACCGGCAGCAGCTCGGCGCCCACCCGGGCCCAGTGCACGTTGCCGGCGGTGAACCTGCCGGCCTCGAAGTATGCCGGCACCACCAGCACGCCGTCGTAGCCTCGGCCGGTCACCTCGCGGCGCACGGCGTCCAGCGCGCGTACCTCGGCGATGACGTGACCGCGCAGGGTGGAGTCGCTGCGGCTTACCACCTCGATCGGCGCGTCCAGCCGGGCGGCCAGCTCGAACAGCATCCGTCCGATGCGGGTGTTCAGCGCCACCGCGTCGGCCACGGGCAGGCTGCGGGTGTTGGTCAGGATGAAGCACGTCGCGCCTGCTGATGCGAGGCCGGCCGCGATCTCGTCCGGCTCGAACACGGTGACCACGCCGACGTCGTGCACCGTCTGCGATCCCGTCGGGTCGTCGTCCAGGACCGCGATCCGCCGGCCCACCTCGGCCAAGGCACGGCGGATGCGCCGCCGGGCGTCCGGCTCCACCCGCACCGGCGGGAGCTCACCAGCGGCGGCGTTGCCTCGTCTCCCGA
>Ga0137369_10002974_pt1 | contig 17291 bp, 16 predicted proteins | sample SagtaG_12_FD_104918 | JGI IMG/M metagenome (GOLD analysis project Ga0137369, IMG submission 104918) | Vadose zone soil microbial communities from Sagehorn Ranch, Mendocino, California, USA - Sage1_L_113_16 metaG | ecosystem: Environmental > Terrestrial > Soil > Vadose zone | place: USA... | reverse complement strand
GCCGGCGTGGCGGGGAAACAACATCTGTTCCCCCGCCAATCGACTTAGTGATCCCTAGGCGCAGAGGACTTCGACCGTGAAGTCGCGGGGGGCGCCGATATCAGAGCCGCCCCTCGCCCGCCAGCCAACCGGCACTCCGTTCTCAATCAGCGGCCTGCTGTAAACGGTCACCAGCTCCTCCCCGTCCTTGTCGCTATCCCAGCTCGTGCCGCCCGAGACTGCGCGCTCGCCCGGCTGGCATCTGACCTGGATCACCCGCGTCACGTACAGGCCGTTATGGGCTACCGGCCCTGCCGGCACGGTGATCGAGCTTTGGCGCAGCGTCGTCTTGCCGAGCAAGCGCTTCAGATCGGCCTTTTTGAAGTCCCACGCCCGCAGCGAGAAGTCCCGGACCTTGTTCGAGGTGACGGAGTCCCTTTTCAGCTGCGTCGTCCCCACAGAGTCGTCAGGCAGGATCTGCGAGACCGTCGCATAGCTCGCCGGTGCCAGCGCGACCGCCAGCGCGATGCAGGCGATGACCATCGCAGCAGACGGCCGCCGCAGACGCATATGAGGCATCTTCATTGGATTACCCCCCGGTGTTGGACTGGACGGAAGACGGGTCTTTCGCGAAGAAGGTCAGAAACCCTCTCTCACGCGATCGAGCTGGGGGTGTGTGAACAACTGAAAACCCCCCGTGGGGTGTCAAAACTAAGTTCGCGCTGCGAGAAATCGAGAAATCCCGATTTGCAGGCGGAACGGGAGTTTTGAAACCCTTCACGCATTCAGCGTCCCGGTCGACGACGATCGCGACTCCCTCGCTCATGGCCGTGTCGTCGTCGTCTCGGGTGCGCTCGAACCCGAGCGCATGCGCGTTGGGTTCACAAACTCTGTCGCGCCTCTTCGATTCCCCGGATATGCAGCAGGATCGAATTAACGAACCCTACGAGGTGTCAAAACCTGGGTTCAGCCCCGAATCCGGATGACCTGTGGGGTGCGTAAAATACGATCTCGCTGCAAACAGGCACTTCCGGACGGCGGACGAGTTTACGCACCCCACACGCCGGGGAACCAGTAGTCGCCGCTCTCCGGGAAGACCATCTCCGTCCACCCCTCCCACTCACTGACGGTGCCCGTGATCCGCAGCGAGTGCGGTTCCGGCTTCAGCACGTTTGCACCAAGGCGTTCGTGGACGCGCATCCACGGATCGAACAGGAGCCCGTCGGCTCGCCGCCAGCCCGCGTAGCGCTCGATCGGGACGAGCGGATACCGCTCCTTCCAGCTCGGGCGGACGGGCGCGATCAGCCCTTCGAGCCCGTGCCGGCGGGCGAGTTCGAGCATCGCCCGGACGCCGTGGGCACTCAGGCCGCGTCCCTGAAGCGCACGCGGGACCATGATCACGAGTGCGCAGAGGACGTTCGCGTCGCCCTCATCGAAGCCGCGCGCGATCGCGCCATCGATCCCCGCCGGCAGGCCATCGATCGTCCCATCCCACCGGACGGGGATTGAGCGCGCGCGGGCGAGGATCTCGTCGCCGTCGCCCACGAGGTGAAACTGGAACTCGGGCCGCTCCTCCGTCAGGCGGCCCCAGTAGCGGTTGAGCACGTCCCCGTGGTTGTTGTACTCAGGGATCACGTCGCGCGTCGCCTGCCACGCAGGCTCCGTCAGGTCGGGGCGCTCGGCGACTGTCACGGTCTTCATCTCGCTCCTGATCATGGCGTGCGGCGACGGCTTCGCTGGCTACGGCGTGAGCCGGCTCAGGTCGCGCGGGAACAGCGTCGTCTCGCGGACGTTGGCCGCGCCGACCAGCCGGGCCACCCAGCGCTCGAGCCCGAGCGCGAAACCGCCGTGGGGAGGCATTCCATACCGGAACGCCTGTAGGTAGCCCTCGTATGGACGCGTCTCGCCGCCAAGCGCGCGTAGGGTTCGCAAACTCGTCTGCGGCTCTCCCGAGCGTCGGAGTCGCTAGGTTCGGCGCTCTTGCTGTGGTCGAGGGAGGGCTGTTTGCTCTGGTCGTTCGTATATCTCGTTGTCCGGAACCTGTTCGCGCTGGTATGGCTGCTGGGGCGGCCGCGTCGCTCGAAGGAGCTGGAGATCCTTGTCCTTCGGCACGAGCTGGCGATCCTCCGCCGGCAGGCCACGCGGCCGAGGCTGACGCGGGCTGATCGCGCGCTGCTGGCGTCGCTGAGTCGTTCGCTGGCCCGACCGGGGTGGGCAGTCTTCGCGGTCAGGCCGGAGACGCTGCTTCGCTGGCACCGCCAGCTCATCGCCCGCCGGTGGACATACTCGCGCCGGAAGCCCGGGCGACCGCCGCTGGAGCGCTCGCTCCGTGAGCTGATCCTTCGTTTCGCTGACGAGAATCCGAACTGGGGATACAAACGGATCGTCGGTGAGCTAAAGGGCCTCGGCGTCACTGTTTCAGCGACGTCGGTGCGGAAGGTGCTGCTCGAGGCAGGTCTCCCGCCGGCGCCACAACGAACGCACTCGTCGTGGCGAGCCTTCCTGCGAGCGCAGGCATCGAGCATGTTCGCCTGCGATTTCCTCACCGTCGAAACCGCCTTTCTGCAGCGGATCTACGTCCTCTTCTTCATCTCGCTCGCGACGCGGCGGATCGAGTACGTCGGCTGCACGCCAGATCCGGACGGTGGCTGGGTCGCCCAGCAGGCGCGCAACCTGATCATGCGGTTCGGTGAGGAGCAGCCGTTCCGGTTTCTCGTCCACGACCGCGACACGAAGTTCTGCCACGCCTTCGACGAGATCTTCCGGACTGAGGGCATCAGGGTGATCCGCACGCCCGTGCAGGCGCCGAACGCCAACGCTCACGCCGAGCGCTGGGTCCGCACGCTCCGCGCTGATTGCCTCGACCGAATCCTCATCCTCGGCCGCCGCCACCTCGAGCACGTGCTCCGCGTCTACCGCGGTCACTGCAACGAACACAGGCCACACCGCGCGCTCCACCTCCAACCGCCGAGCGGCCGCGACCCAACGCCGCTGAATGCGACCGCTCAGCTACGTCGCCGTGACCTCCTCGGCGGACTGATCCATGAATACCACGCCGCCTGAGTTTGCGAACCCTACGCCCTCGACACCTACACACACCTGTTCGAGGAAGCACGCCACGGCGCCGACGTCCGTGCCGAGCTCGCCAAGAGCGACTTCGCCAACCTCCTCAACGGAACGCTCGAGCCGCGCCTCCGGGCCGGCAAACACCTCCGCTCCACCCGCGCCGCAGTGCCGCGAAGGCTCCCAAGCGCAGCAGCGAAGCGCCACCGCTGCGCCCCACACGCCCCTTCTGAGCGCCGCTGCTACTTGACCAAAACTTGACTACCGAAATCGGTCAGCAACTCTGGCAACGCCTGTAGCCGTTTTGCAGGGGAATTCATGGGCGGTACTGGGCTCGAACCAGTGACCCCCAGCTTGTCAATCATCGGGCAAAGCCCTGCCGCGCGGTTCCCGGCAGCGGTTCGTGATGGAGCTAGCCAGACTCGAACCGGCGACCTCCTGGGTGCGATCTCGATACGTTGAGATCATGTGGAGCAAATCCGGCTCCGTGACGCGCGCTTAGTGCTCGTACATCAGCCGAGATTCGCTCAGTTTGGTAGCACCGCCGGTAGACGGTCGTGGCCCGCGGCGGAACAGTGCGGCAGTGCACCCGCTCACCGTTCCGACAGATCGGTCGCCCCCGTTGTCGAACGACATCCCGCCCACGCGGAGGTGCGCCGCTGACGACCCACGCCGCCGGGCGGGCGGCGCGCCCGGCGGGATCGAGAGGCATGACGGCGTTCTTGCTCGGCGCGGCGGCAATGTTCGCCGTCACCTATTCGACGCAGGCGATCCTGCCCGAACTCGGAAGATCGTTCGACGTCAGCCCAGCCGAGGCCGGACTGACGATCTCCGTGGTCGTGCTTGCGCTCGCTGGCGGCGCGTGGGTCTGGGGCCCGTTCTCGGACCGGTACGGCCGGAAACGCTCGATCGTGCTCGCGAGCACGCTCCTCGTTCCGCCGGCCGTCGGGGCGGCGCTCGCGCCGACCTTCGGCCTCTTGCTTGCGTTCCGCACGCTGCAGGGACTGTGCATGCCCGGCCTGCTCACGGCGGGCGTCCCGTACGTGGCCGAGGCGTTTGCGCCGAGGATCGGCGGGCGGGCCATGGGCTACTACGTCGCGGCGCTCGTCGCAGGAGGGCTCATCGGCCGCGTCGGCGTGGCGCTGCTCGCCGACGTGGCCGGCTGGCGGTGGGCAATCGGCGTCCTGGCGATCCTGCCGCTGTCGGCGGCAGTCGTGATGCAGCGCTCGCTCATCGACCTGCCGGTCGCGACCACGCGTGGAGAGACGTTCTCAGGCATCCGGCGTCAGGTCCGCAACCCGGGCCTGCTCAAGGCAACGGTCACCGGCACGGCGTTCTTCTTCACGTTCGTCGGCTGTTTCTCGTATGTCGTCTACCGGCTCGAGCGCCCGCCGTTCGACTTAGGCCCCGCCGCGGGGAGTCTCGTGTTCGTCCTATGGATCCTCGGCGCGGCCGGGCCCTTGCTCGGGCGGCTCGCAGATCGCATCGGCTGGGAGCGGCTAGGCCTGTTGGCACTCGCTCTCGCCGCGCTCGGACTGGCGCTTTCGCTCCCTGCGAGCCTCCCGAGCCTCGTCCTGGGCCTCGCGCTCGTGACCCTTGCCAACTTCGGCGGCGTGACGGCGGCGCAGCTCGGCGTGTCCGGCGCCGCCGCCGTCGATCGCGGCGCTGCAAGCGCCGTCTACTTCTCCCTCTACTACGGAATCGGATCGCTCGGCGGATACCTTCCGGGGCTCGCCTGGGAGCGCTACGGCTGGGACGGCGTCGCGATCACCGGCTTCGCTGCTCTCGCCGTCGCGGGCGCGGTGCTCTTGCTCGCCGGCGCCCTGCGCGGGTCGTCCCGTGCCTGACGCGCGGGGTCGATCCCGTATTGTCACCGGCGGGCAAAGGCGGGGTCAGGGAAGGAAGCGAGCGTGCCGCGCACGGGACAACCAGCGATCCGGCTCGTCGGCTCGGTGCAGCGGGCTTTCGCCGTCATCGACACCCTTGCGGACGCGGACACCGAGCTCGGCACGAACGAGATCGCACGCCGCACGGGGGTGAACCCGAGCACGGTGTCGCGGCTGCTCGCGACGCTCGTCGCCGGCGGCCTCGTCGAGCACCTGCCGGAGACCGGCCGCTACCGGCTCGGTCCTCGGCTCGTCCAGCTCGGGAACGTCGTTCTGGCTCGTCTCGACCTGCGCCAGATCGCGCGCCCGCACCTGCACGCGCTCGTCGAGTCGACGGGCGAGACGGCGACGCTGTCGACGGAAGGCGACCGGGACGCCGTGACGGTCGACTTCGTCCAGAGCCTGTTCTCCGTGCAGGGAGTCGCGCAACTCGGGAGACCGAGCATCGCGCACGCGACGGCGACGGGGAAGGTGCTCCTCGCCTTCGGTCGCCGTCCGCTGCCGCCCGGCCCGCTCAAGTCGTACACGAGCCGGACGATGACGAGCCGATCTGCGCTCGTGGCGGAGCTGGAAGGAGTTCGCGACCGTGGCTTCGCGTACAACGTCGGCGAGCGCGAGGACGACCTCCACGCGATCGCAGCACCGGTATGGGGAAGCCGCGGTGAGCTCGCCGCGATCATCGGTGTGCAGGGCCCCGCGTCGCGTTTCGACGCAGGGGCCATGGACGCCGCTGTCGGTCCGCTTCTGGAGCACTCGCGTGACGTCTCGGTCGAGCTGGGATGGAGCGGTGTCGTTGCGGAGGCAGCGCAGAGATGAGCACAGAGCACTGGAGCGAAGAGCAGCTGGCGGCCTTCCGCCGCGATGGTTTCCTCGTGATCGACGAGGCATTCATCGACGTGTCCACGGTCGACGTCCTGCGGGGTCGTTTCGAGCCGCTGTTCGCAGGTGAGTACGCGACCGGGATCCGGCCCGACGAGGTGAACTGGGTTGCGGGCCGCGATCCCGACGACCGAACGCGGCAGATCTGCAACGGCTGGAAGGCCGACCGGCTTCTTGCCGCCCAGGTGCTAGCCGAGCGCAGCGGCCGCCTCGCGGCCGAGTTGATGGGATGGGACGGTGTGAGGCTTTGCCAGGACAATTGCATCTGGAAGCCGCCGGGCGCGCGGTCGCTGGGGATGCACCAAGACGGCGGCTACCTCGACTATCTCGTGCCGCCGGAGATGATCACGTGCTGGATCGCGCTCGACGATACGTCGGCGGAGGCCGGCACGATCTCCTACGCGGCCGGCTCGCACCGGTGGCCGCGCGCGCCCAAGAACCAGGACGAGTTCCACGCGCCGCCGGACTGGCTGGCGCCCGTCCGTCGCGCCGTTCCGCAGGGCGAGGAGCTGACGCTCGTGCCGCTCGTCGTGCGTGCGGGAGGCGCCGCGTTCCACCACCACAACACGTTCCACGGATCGGGGCCGAACACGGGCTCCGTGCACCGCCGTTCCGTGATCTCGCATTTCGTTCCGGCCGAGACGCGCTTCCACCCGGAGCAGGTCGATCCCGTCTACTCGCGGTATCGGCGCGTCGGAGACACGACGATGGACGAGTCGTACTTCCCTGTCGTGTGGACGAGTGACGGTCGCCGAAGCGCTTGGCTGGACGATCTCCCTGGGCTCGCCGCTCGGCCGGTCGGCGTCTAATCCATCTCGGCGAACCAGACCAGGCACGTCACGCGCTCGAGGATCTTTCTCGCCGCGCGGCGGTACGTTCGCAGCTTGAGCCGGGAGCGGTCCGGCCCGAAGACGAGCACGGCCGGGTTGCGCTCGGCGACCAGCTCCAAGAGCGCGTCGATCGGGTGCGGGCTGCACAAGCGCAGCCGCTCGACCCGTACGGCCAGCGACTGGGCCAGCTCCGCAGGCTTGCGCAGCTCGGCCTGAAGGTCCTCCCGCTCGATGTAGCCATACCCGAGGAGGGCCCACGGCGCTGGCAGGACCTCGGCGGCGTTGACGACGACGAGCGGCTGCCCGTTCTCGACGGCCGAGTCGATTGCGAACGCCGTCGCGTCCTCGGCGAAGGGAACGTCGAGCGTGGCGAGGAGCACGGGCCTGCCGCCGGCGGAAAGGAGAGAGACGTCCTCGCGCGGACTCCTGCGCCGATGGGTCAGCATGCTATTCCGGGTGGAGCTCCCAGCGCGGCGCCTCCCGCGCCGTGCGGCGATACCTCCGCCGCCAGCCCGGCAGAACCAGGAAGAGCCAGGCCGCCATCACGATCGGAGTCAGCAAGATGAAGCCCGAGTTGACTACGACGATCAGCGGGATCAGCACCGCCGCCGCGATCCCCCCCATGGCGAGCACCTCGAGCTTGTGGCGCCTCACCCGGCGAAGCAGGCCCTCATACTCCGCGATCGGGATCTGCTGCGTATTCCAGGAGCGGTGACACCGCTCACAGACCCAGCGTTGACCGTAGGCCACGCTCTTCGTCTCGCCGCACTCGCATTTGATCGTGATCGGCGGCTTGCCCATCGGAGTCATTGTAAGTCGGACGTCGCCGCGGACGTGCGATTCCGCCCTTGATTGAAACGCACTGCGACAGGTGTTACGTTCGGGCAGCGGCCCCACGTGCGGCGCGCGGCCAAACCCGACGAGACAGGGGAGGTAAGAGCGTGGCTGAGGCAGTCGTCGAGGAACGGCAGCTCCTGAAGACACTCCGCTGGTACGACGGGTTCGTCATCTGCCTGGCGAATCCCGGGTTCCTGCTGGGATCGCTCGGCTGGTCGGTCCTCGACATGGGCGGCTGGGGCGCGATGCTGATCTGGGGAGCCACGGCGGCCATCGTCTTCCCGGTCACCATCATCTATTCGGAGCTCGCCGCGATGTTCCCGACCCAGTCGGGTGGTCTCTCGATCTACGCGAACGAGGGCTGGCGAAAATACACGACGCTCGTCGGACCCGTGGCGACGTTCGGCTACTGGATCGGCTGGTCGGTGGTGCTGTCGTTCTTAGGGCTGTTCGTGGGGTACATCGCCCAAACTGCATGGTTCCCGCACGAGAAATTCGGAACGTATGCCTTTGGCGGCGCGGAGATCGACAACGGGTACTTCACCATCGGCAGCGTCCATCTCGGGCTCCAGCACTTCATCGCCATCGGCCTCATCGTCGGCGTCTGGCTCTTCAACGTCTTCGGCACGCGGATCGCCGTCTCGTTCAACTACCTCGCCGGCATCCTGCTCATGTTCCCGCTCTTCTGCTTCACGCTGCTGCCCTTCCTGAACGGGGACTTTCACTCCTCCAACCTCAAATTCAAGCTCAATGACCCGGGCCTCGCGTGGGGAGGCTGGCAGCTCGCGTTAGTCTGGATCTGGATCATGATCTGGTCGACGGCTCCTGAAGCCTCCGCGACCTTCGCGCCTGAATACAAGGACACCGTGCGCGACACGAGAAAGGCCCTGCTGTCGTCGGCGGCGTTCATCTTGCTGATCAACACCTTGGTGCCGGTCTCTCTCACCGGCGGTGTCGGAGAGAAGACCGTGGTGGCATTCGACTACGTCGGCGCCCTCGACAAGCTCGTCGGCTCTGGCGCGACCGACTTCTTCGTCGTCGTCATGTGCGCGAGCTTCATCCTGTCGATGAACACAGCGACCGCGGATGGGAGCCGCGCCCTCTATGGCATCTCGAGAAGCGGCCTGACGATCAAGGAGCTCGGGCGGTTGAACCGCTTCAACGTGCCGGGAAACGCGATGACGCTCGACATGACCATCAACATCCTCTTCATCCTCTTCGTCGGCAACCTGTTCGGCATCCTCGTCGCGAGCAACATCGGCTACGTGCTCGCGAACATGTTCGCCATCGGCGCGTTCGTGCTGCTGCGGAGGGACCGGCCCAACTGGCCGCGGCCGATCAAGCTCCCTTCCTTCTGGGTGCCGATCGCCGTGGTGCTCTTCGCTGCGTTCGCTCTCTTCAGTGTCGTCGGCATCGGCTGGTTCCAGATCGCCGGCGGCGGGGCCGTCTACGGCGGCACGAAGGAGAAGATCATCGGCTTCTGCGTCCTCGCAATTTCCTTGCTCCTCTTCCTGTTCCGCCGAATCGTCCAGGACAGGGAGAGGCCGCACTGGCGTGAAGAGGTCCCGACCATGCCGGACGAGGTGCCTGCTCCGGAGGCGCCGGCGGTTCCGGTGACCTAGACCGAATGCACGAGAGGGGGCGGGCATACCTGTCCCCTCTCGTTGCGGGAGGTACGCCCGCGCAGGACAATCGAGCTACCTCGTCTGCAAAGGAGGCTCACTGCGATGCCCCGTGACCCGAAGTACGACGTCCTCTTCGAGCCGATCCAGCTCGGCCCGAAGACGATGAAGAATCGCTTCTACCAGATCCCGCATTGCAACGGCTTCGGGTCCGAGAAGCCACTGAGCCAGGCGTATTTCCGCGCGATGAAAGCCGAGGGCGGCTACGGCGCTTGCTGTACGGAGTACTGCTCGATCTCGCCCGAATCCGACGACACGCACCGGGTCTCTGCCCGCCTTTGGGACGACGACGACGTGAAGAACCTGTCCGTCATGTGCGAGATGCTCCACGAGCACGGCGCTCTTGCCGCCGCGGAGCTCTGGTACGGCGGGCCACACGCGCCCTGCATGGAGTCACGCTCCGTGCCGCGCGGGCCGTCGCAGATTCCGAGCGACTTCGAGTACCTCACCTATGCGAAGGAGATGGACAAGGACGACATCCGTGAGGTGCAGCAGCTCTACGTCGACGCCGCGAAGCGCGCGCGCGAGGCGGGCTTCGACATCGTCTACGTCTACGGATCGCACTCGTATCTGCCGCAGCAGTTCCTGACTCCGTACTACAACAAGCGCACGGACGAGTACGGCGGCTCGTTGGAGAACCGGGCCCGCTTCTGGCGGGAGACGATCGAGCAGGTCAGGGAGGCCGTCGGCGACGACACGGCGATCGCCGTGCGCATGTCCTGCGACATGTTCATGGGCGACGCGGGGACGCAGCTCGAGCGCGATTGCCTCCCGTTCGTCGAGCTCTGCGACGAGATCGTCGACGTCTGGGACATCAACGTCTCGGGCATCTCGGAGTGGGGCGAGGACGCGACCCCCTCCCGCTTCTATCCGTCGGGACGCCTGCTGCCTTGGCAAGAGGCGGTCAAGAAGGTCTCGAAGAAGCCTGTGCTCGGCGTCGGCCGCTTCACGAGCCCGGATTTGATGGTCGACGCGATCAACTCCGGGAAGCTCGACATCATCGCCACCTGCCGCCCCTCGATCTCGGATCCCTTCCTGCCGCAGAAGATCGACGAGGGCCGGCTCGACGACATCCGCGAGTGCATCGGCTGCAACATCTGCATCTCGCGCTGGGAGATCGGCGGCCCACCGGTGATCTGCACCCAGAATGCGACCGCAGGCGAGGAGTACCGCCGTGGGTGGCATCCGGAGAAGTTCGACACCGCCGAGAACGCCGACAACGACGCGCTCGTCGTGGGGGCCGGCCCCGCCGGCATGGAGTGCGCGATGATCCTCGGCAAGCGCGGCATGCGCCGGGTGCACCTCGTCGAGGCCGAGGAGGACATGGGCGGGATCATGCGCTGGATCCCTCAGCTGCCAGGGCTCGGCGAGTGGGCGCGCGTCGTCAACTACCGCAAGATCCAGATCGACAAGCTGCCGAACGTCGAGTTCATTCCCGGCACGACGCTCGATGCGAACGGCGTCAAGGAGTACGGCGCCGAGATCGTCGTGATCGCGACCGGAGCGAATTGGGTGACCGACGGGCTCAACGGCTGTACGCACGACACGATCTCCGGCGCCGACGCTTCGCAGCCGTGGTGTCTCACTCCCGAGCAGATCATGCGCGACGGCAAGGAGGTGCCCGGCGGGAACGTCCTCATCGTCGACAACGACGGGTACTTCATGGGCGTCTCGCTCGCGGAGAAGCTGGCGAGTGAAGGCAAGAAGGTCACGCTGATGACGCATCTGGGGCACATCGCGCCCTACATGCACTTCACGCTCGAGGCGCCGAACCAGCACCGCAAGCTGCACAAGCTCGGCGTCGACATCGTCCCGTACCACATCCCGACCCGGATCGAGCAGGGCGCCGTCACCGCGACCCACGTGTACGACGACGAGGCGCACGAGCAGACGTGGGACGCCGACGCTGTCGTTCTCGTCACGCAGCGACGCTCGAACGAGGCCCTCTACCGCGAGCTCAAGGATCGGGTCGGGTTCGACGCGCTCGAACAGGAGGGGATCACTGGCTGCTACAGGATCGGCGACTGCGAGGCACCGAGGCTGATCGCCGACTGCGTGTTCTCGGGCCACCGGCTCGCGCGCGAGATCGACTCTGACAATCCGGAGGTACCGAAGCCGTTCATTCGCGAGCGGCGTGTGATCGAGCGCGAGCTCGCGGTGGCATAGAGCGGCGTGAAGGGCGGCAGAGGGGCCGCGTGAGGATCGTCGTTTGCGTGAAGCAGGTCGCGGTTCTCGGCGACGAAGTCGAGTTCGCCGACGACGCGCTCGACGTCGATCCCGACTACCTGGACTTCGCCCTCAACGAGTGGGATTCGTACGCGACGGAGGAAGCGCTTCGCACCCGCGAAAGTCTCGATGCCGACGACGATGAGATCGTCGTCGTGTCCGTGGGCGATCCACGTGCCGAGAACGCGATCCGGCGCTGTCTCGCGATGGGAGCGGATCGCGCGATCCGCGTCGACCGTTCGGGCTCGGCCGATCCGATCACCCTGGCGAGGCTGCTCGCGCCCGTCGTGCAACGCGAGGCGCCGGATCTCGTCTTCTGCGGAGTGCAGTCGAGCGACGCCGTGCAGGCGGCCACCGGGACAGCCCTCGCCGAGCTCCTGGGGCTCCCTCGCGTCGCCGTCGTGACGCGGATCGAGTGGGATCCAGGCGGGGCCCGCGCCACCGTCCACCGCGAGCTCGAGGGCGGACTCGTCGACGTGACGGAGGTCAATCTGCCCGCCCTGCTGACGATCCAGACGGGCATCAACCAGCCCCGCTACGCGACGCTGCGGGCGATCAAGCAGGCCGAGCAGAAAGAGATCGAGGTCGTGTCGCCTGCCGAGGGAGGCGAGCCCGCCTTCCGCGTCTGCCGCATGTTCGTGCCGCCGAGGGAGGAGGGAGCGCAGATGCTCGACGGCGGGCCCGCCGACATCGCCCGGCGAATCAGGGAGATCATCGAGGAGCGGCTGAAGTGAGCGCGGCAACGATGAACGGCACGTTGGTCGTCGCCGAGCACCTGCAGGGCAAGCTGCGCGACGTCACGCGGGAGCTCGTCACCGCAGCGCGGGGGCTCGGCGGTCCGGTCGCCATCGCCGTCATCGCACCCGATCCGTCGCAATTCGACGTGAACCTCGAGGGCGTTGACGAGATCGTCGGCGTCCCCGTTGCCCAGCAGGAATTCGAGAACGACGTCTACCAGCAGGCGCTCGAGGCGCTGATCGCTGAACGACATCCGGACGCGGTGCTGCTCGGCTTCACGGTCAACTCGATGGGCTACGGGCCGGCGGTCGCCGCCAAGCTCGGCCTCGGCTTTGCGAGCGACGTACACGGGCTCGCGCGTGAAGGTGACGCCATCGTCGCGACACGCTCGTTCTACGGCGGCAAGGTCGACGCCGAGCTCGAGTTCCCGGCGGGGAGGGCGGTGCTCCTGCTCGTTCGTCCGACCGCGTTCCCGCCGGCCGAGAACGGTGGCAGCGCGGCAACGACGCAATTCGCGGTCGACGTGCAGCCGTCTCGCGCTCGTCATCTCGAGTTCCAGGAGGCGCCGGTCGGCGACGTGGACATCACGACGGCGGACTTCCTGCTGTCGATCGGTCGCGGCATCGGCGAGCAGGAGGCGATTCCGCAGTTCGAGCAGCTCGCCGAGAAGCTTGGCGCCATCCTCTCGGTCTCGCGTCCCCTCGTAGACGCGGGCTGGATGCCGAATGCCCGCCAGGTCGGACAGTCCGGGAAGACGGTCAAGCCGAAGGTCTACCTCGCCCTCGGCATCTCCGGTGCCGTTCAGCACCTGGCCGGAATGAAGACGAGCGAGACGATCATCGCCGTCAACACAGACCCTGAGGCGGCGATCTTCAAGGTCGCTCACTTCGGCGCCGTCGCCGATCTGTTCGACGTAGCCGAGGAGCTCGAGAAGCTCTCTTGACGCCGACCCGCTCGACGTTCGCCGGTCTCTCCACGTGGGAGATCGCCTTCTGGTACTGCCTGATCGCGGTCTCGACGGCCATCTTCGTCTGGGGCGTCGCACGACTCGTGCTCAAGTACCGCCGGGGGCGCGGGGAGTTCCGCTTCGACCACCCGCTGACGCGTCTTCGGCGCACGGCGATGGTCGTCTTCTCCCACTCATGGATCAGGCGGCGCGACCCGCTTGCCGGCGCGGGACACTTCCTGATCTTCTACGGCTTTCTCGTCCTCTTCATCGGGACGGCGATCCTCGGCTTCGAGGACGACTTCGCGAAGCCGGTCCTGGACTGGAACTTCTTCCGGGACGAGTTCTACAAGGGCTACTCGCTCTTTCTCGACCTCTTCGGCGCCGCGCTCGTGATCGGGCTGGCGATCATGGCCTACAAGCGGGGGATCGAGAAACCGTTTCGTCTGAGCTACTGGCGCCCGGACCGGACGGACGCCGAGCGCGAGCGACGGCGCTACGTGATCGGCGACTGGACGTTTCTCGGCATCCTCTTCTTCCTGGCGCTCACGGGCTTTCTGCTCGAGTCGTTCCGGATCGCGGAGACGAACCCGTCGTTCGAGGTCTGGTCACCACTTGGGTGGGCGGTTGGGCACGCGTTCCGCGGACTCGGGCTGGACGGTCACGCGGCCGCCGATGCGCACTTCGTGCAGTGGTGGGTGCACGGCGTCGTCGCCCTCGGCTTCGTCGCCTCGATCCCGTTCACAAAGGCATTGCACATGTTGACGAGCCCCGCGAGCGTCGCATCGCGCGACGAGCGGGCCGGACGAGAGCTGGCGCCGCTTCCGAGGGACGCGAAGCCGGACCAGGTCGGGTACGGCACGATCCTCGAGCTGCCGCCGCGCTATCTCGTCCAGCTCGACGCGTGCACGAAGTGCGGCAAGTGCCACGCTGCGTGCCCCGCTACGAGCTCCGGCTATCCGCTTTCGCCGCGCGACGTGATCCTCGACCTGCGCGAGGTCGCCGAGGGTGCGCTCGGGCTCCGGCACGAGCTGCACATCCCTCCCCTACACGACCCGGGCGCGAGCATCCTCGGCGATCCGATCCGACCGGAGACCCTCTGGTCGTGCATGCAGTGCATGGCTTGCGTCGAGATCTGCCCCGTCGGAATCGAGCATGTCCCCATCATCAACCAGATGCGCCGACGGCTCGTGGAACGCGGCGACATGGATTCGATGCTCCAGAAGACGCTGGAATCCATCTACGAGTCGGGCAACTCCTTCGGCGAGGGTCGTCGCAAGCGCGCGCGCTGGACGAAGGGGCTCGACTTCGAGGTGAAGGACATTCGCAAGGAGCCTGCGGAGATTCTCTGGTTCGTGGGCGACTACGCGTCCTTCGACCCGAGGAACCAGCGGGTAACGCAAACCCTTGCCCGGCTCCTTCACCATGCGGGCGTCGACTTCGGGATCCTCTACGACGCCGAGCGCAACGCCGGCTGCGACGTCCGGCGGGTCGGCGAGGAGGGTCTGTTCAACCACCTGCGCGAGGAGAACGTAGCCGCGATCTCGAGCTGCACGTTCGACCGGATCATGACCTGGGACCCGCACTCGTTCCACACGCTGCGAAACGAGTACCCGGCGTTCGGCGTCGACTGGGATGTCGTGCACCACTCGCAGTTCCTACTCGAGCTGCTCGACGCCGGCCGGCTGACGCTCAAGGAATCGCTCCGCTACCGGGTCACGTACCACGACCCGTGCACCCTCGGCCGTTACAACGGCGTCTACGACGAGCCGCGCCGCCTGCTCGCCGCGACGGGAGCGGAGCTCGTCGAGATGCCCCGGAGCCGAAGCAACTCGTTCTGCTGCGGCGCCGGCGGCGGACGGATCTGGATGACGGAGCTGAAGCGGGAAGATGCACCGCGCCCGAGCGAGCAGCGGATCGACGAGGCGGTGGCGCTGGGCGCGATCGACTACTTCGTCGTCTGCTGCCCAAAAGACGTGACGATGTACGAGGAGGCGATCAAGACCTCCGGCCATCAGCGGGAGATCGAGCTGCGCGAGCTGACCGAGCTGGTCTGGGAGTCGCTCGCCCTGCCGGTGCCGGAGGCTGTGGCCACGCGAGGCGGAGAGGAGGAGCAGGCATGAGCAAGGAGACCGCTTTCTACCCGAGGCTCAGGGAACTGACGGACGACTGGATGGATCTCTTCGGCTACTGGGCGCCGCTGAACGTGACCGACACGCTCGAGGAGTACCGCGCGGTCCGTGAGCGCGCCGGGCTGATGGACTTCACGATGTTGCGCAAGGTCGACATCGACGGCGCCGGCGCACTCGAGCTCGTGAACCGCGTCGTGACGCGTGACGTGTCGAAGCTCGAGCCGGGACAGATTGCCTACGGCGCCCTGTGCGACGAGAACGGCAAGATGGTCGACGACTGCACGGTCATGCGCAGGGACGCTGCCGGCGAGCACGTCCGCTTCTGCGGCGCGAACGACCGCGACCACGAGATCTTCACTCAGCTCGCCGCGGGAACGCAGATCCGTGTCCGCGAGTTCACGGACGACATGCCGCACCTCTGCCTGCAGGGACCGCTGAGCCGGCAGATGCTGCAGCCGCTGGCGAACCAGGACCTCTCAAACGACGTCTTCCCCTACTACCGGTTTCGCGAGGACGTCGAGATCGCGGGCATCCCGATCTTCATGACGCGTCTCGGCTACACGGCCGAGCTCGGGTACGAGCTCTGGGTCGACCGAGACCGTGCGCTGGACCTGTGGGATGCCCTCGTCGAGGCGACGGAGCCCCAGGGAATGAAGCTAGTCGGCATGACGGCCCTCGATCTCTTCCGGATCGAGGGCGGCTTCATCATCGGCGGCGTCGAGTACGACTCGACCGTATCCCCCTACGAGGCCGGTCTCGGCTGGTCGGTCGCGTTCGAGAAAGGCGAGTTCCAAGGACGCTCTGGTCTCGAGCGCGACCGCGATGCGACGACGCTCCGGCTCACGAGCGTCGTGCTCGAATCAGGCGGCGACGACGCCAGCGGCGCGCCGCTGGCGGTCGAAGGCACCGAGGTGGGGCTGGTGACGCAGGCAATCGTCTCTCCGCATCTCGGAGGAAAGACGCTCGGCCTCGCCAAGGTCCGCAAGGACCTCGCGAAGAAAGGGACGAAGCTCACGGCAAACGTCGGCGGGAACGAGGTCGGCGGCGAGGTCGTCGACCATCCGGTCTACGACCCGGAGCGCAAGCGGGCCAAGCAGAGCTAGCGCGCCGAGGCCGACGACCCCCGCGGCGCCGGGACGAAGACCGGCGGCGCGAACGCGGCGAGCCGCGTCGTCAGCCAGCCCGGCGTCCGGCCCTCGTCCTCACGTCGCTCCTTCCGCTCGACGGCGGCCCGCACCACGCGGCCGCCGACGGAGCGGATCGGCTCGGGCGGAAAGCGGGCGAACGGACCACGGACGAGGCCGCACGCAGTCCACTCGTCTTCGCGTCGGAGTGCGAGCGACGCGAGGATCCGGCCGCCGAGCGCCGTCTGACAGACGCCGACACCCGAATAGCCGGCGACGCGGACGAGCTTCCCCTCGCGCTGGAAGTACGGCAGGCCGGTCACCGTGCGGTCGATTGGACCGGTCCAGCTGCGCACGACGCGCGCCGCTCGGAGCTGCGGATAGATTCCGCGGAGGCGAGCCTCGACCTCGGCCGCGCGGGGCGAGCTACCTTCGAAGACCTGCGTCACGCGGCCGGCGAACGCGAGGGCGCCGCCGCCCGTTCCGAAGGCGAGCCTTCCGTCGCGCGTCGCCCGGTAGTAGTTGACGAGCAGCCGTGAGTCGGAGCAGGAGATTCCGGAGGCCAGCGGCGGTTCCTCGACCGGCTCCGTCGCGACCATGTCGCTCGCGACGATCGCCACGGCGCGGTTGTTGCGGCAGCCCCACGCGCCAGTCGAGAGGACGACCGTCTCGGCCGTGACCGTTCCCCGGTCGGTGCGGACGCGAGGCTCGAGCGCGGTGACGCGCGAACGCTCGTAGATGTCCACGCCTCGCTCGAGCGCGACGCGACGCAGGCCGCGCGCGAGCAGCGCCGGTTGCACCGTGGCCGAGACCGCCTCGAAGGCGCCGCCCAGGTGCGCCGGCGACCCGGCCCGCTCGGCCGCCTCGTCGCGGTTGAGCTCCACGAACGGGCGCGCGTGGCAGGCGCGCTCGATCGCCGCGAGGGTGCCGGTCCACGCACCCAACTGCGCGGGCCCGGTCGCCGTCCAG
>Ga0137369_10002964_pt1 | contig 17306 bp, 12 predicted proteins | sample SagtaG_12_FD_104918 | JGI IMG/M metagenome (GOLD analysis project Ga0137369, IMG submission 104918) | Vadose zone soil microbial communities from Sagehorn Ranch, Mendocino, California, USA - Sage1_L_113_16 metaG | ecosystem: Environmental > Terrestrial > Soil > Vadose zone | place: USA... | reverse complement strand
CCGCACTGCGAGTGGCGGCTTGCTCAATGCCGACGTGAACGCGGCCTATAACATCCTGGTCAAAGCAGCGCCCGAAGCGTTTGGGTTAGGGCGTCGCGGCTGTGTAGTCCAGCCGGTGTGGCTAGAGTTGCCCAATCGCAGCTTCGGCCGCACGAATCCTGCCCTGGTGTCATAATACGCTAGGTGTAGGGATACTATAATACCCGCTTCGACGGGCATGGAGCAGGGAGGAGCGGCATGTGCATGCGACAGATCTATGCCATAGTATTGCTGCTATTCTGGCTGGCGGCCTGCAGCGAGCCGGCTGAAGTCGCCGCGCCGACGCCGGCCCAGGCGCCACGCACGGCGGAAGCCACGCCGACAGTGACGCGCCCCACCACTCCAGTTGCCGCAACCACACTGCCGCCCACCGCGCTCCCACCCACATCACTCCCGCCAACCGCACTTCCGGCGACCTCTCCACCGACCGCTGCGCCAACGCCGAACGATCTACCAGCGGGAATTGCACCGCTGCCAGGCGCCGCGCTCGACGTGCAAGCGCAGGCCAATGCGCTATTGCCGAACTTCACCGGCGATCTGGGGCGCGCCGGTGAGTGGAACCGCTACACGATCAGCGCTGCGATCGATCCAGAGGCCCGCTCGATTGGCGGCCGCTTGCGGCTTGAATATACGAACCACGATTTTGTATCGCTGGATCGGCTGTATTTCCACCTGTACCCAAACCTGCCCGACTTCGGCGGCGATCTGACTATCAGCGCCGTGCAGATCGACGGCACAAGTGCCAAGGCGATCTATGAGGGCGGGCGGTATCTCCTGCGGGTCGATCTGCCGCGCCCGCTCGACCCAGGCGCGACCACAACGATTACGCTAGATTGGCGGGCTAACGCGCCGGCGAATGCCAGCAGGGAGTTATACGGTGCGTTCAATCGCGAAATTGGCATTCTCTCATTAGCTTCGGCATTCCCGATCGTTGCGATTGTGCGCGGCGGCAACTGGGACATCGGCACGCCCGACCCAAAGGGCGATTTTGTGAATAGCGAAACGGCGCTCTATGATGTGACGCTCGCCGCGCCGGCCGGCTGGGTATTCGCGACCACTGGCGTGGAGATCGATCGCCACCAGGATGGCGACCGGCAGATCGCCAGGATGGTCAGCGGGCCACAGCGCGATTTTATGATCACGTTATCGCGGTTCGCCGAGGCCAGCGTCGAGGTCGAGGGTATTCAGATCAACTCGTATTATCGTGCCGAGCACAAGGCTGGCGGCCAGGCAGCGTTACAGGCGGCTGCCAACGCCGTGCGGGTCTTCAATAAGCGCTATGGGCCGTATCCCCTAGCCGAGCTCGACGTGGTCGAAATCGCGGCCAGCACCTTCCTGGGCGTCGAATATCCCGGCCTGATCGAGATCGAGCAAAACCTCTATACCTCTGGCAATGGCCTGGAGGTGACCGTGGCGCACGAGGTTGCGCACCAGTGGTGGTATAGCGTGGTCGGCGATGACGTACAGACGACCTCGTGGCTGGATGAGGCGTTGGCGAGCTACTCGCAGATTATTTATCAGGAAGAGATCAACGGGCCAGAGGCAGCTGAGCGCGAGCTCGACGAATTTCGACGGCGCTATCGCGATATTGTCGCTGCCGGCCGCGACGCGCCAGTCGAGCAGCCGAATTCTAAATTCGTGCGCAACTATGTCGCGCTGGTCTATGGCAAAGCGGTGCTGTTCTTACAGGTGGTGCGCAACCAGATCGGCGAGGCGGCATTCGATCGCTTTTTGCACGACCACTACGCCAAGCATCGCTATGACTATATCGCCAGCGCCGATCTGCTGGCCGACGCCGAAGGCGCGTGCAGTTGCGATCTGCACCGGCTGTTTACCGATTGGATCACTAGGGTGGTGCCGGTCGAAGTGCCATGACGAAGGTGTGGTATACTCGGCGACATAACGTCACGATCGCCCAAGTCGTGATCTGGAGTTGAGGCTTTAGGGACTTTCGAATATAAACTGGCCGGCGGCGATCGTAGTGCGTATTGAGTAAACCCACTGCCAATACGCACTACGCAAAATCGGATTGCTCTATTAGGGAGATGTCTTATGGATTCGCTCCAGGCGCAAGATCAGCAGCACGGCGGGCTACTTACGATGGCTTGGCCAGCCGATGCGGCGCCGGCGCCCGAGCTGTCGGTTGTCGTTCCTATCTACGACGAGGAAGAAAACATTCCAGTGCTCTACGAGCGCCTCACCGGCGCACTGGCGGCGCTGGGTATCGGTTACGAGATTATCGCGGTCGACGACGGCAGCCACGATCGGAGTTTTGCATTTTTGCGCGAGCTGGCGCGCGCCGATCGGCGGCTACGCGTGGTACGGTTCCGGCGTAACTTCGGACAGACGGCAGCCTTCACCGCCGGGTTTGAGCGCGCGCGCGGCGATGTGGTCGTGACGATCGACGCCGATCTGCAGAACGACCCGGCCGACATTCCGCGCCTGTTGGAGAAGATCGCCGAGGGCTACGACGTGGTCAGCGGCTGGCGCGCCCACCGCCAGGATGCGTTCTGGAATCGCCGCTTGCCGTCAATTATCGCGAATCGCTTGATCTCGCTCGTCACCGGGCTGCGGCTGCACGACTACGGCTGCTCGCTTAAGGCCTATCGCCGCGAGGTGGTGCAGGACTTGCAGCTGTATGGCGAACTGCACCGTTTCATCCCGGCGATCGCGAGCTGGCAGGGCGTGCAGGTTGCCGAGCTGGCGGTGAATCATGAGCCGCGGCGCTTTGGCTCGTCGAAGTATGGGATCGGCCGTACGCTTCGGGTAATGCTGGATCTCATGACCGTGCGGTTTTTACTGAGCTATGCGACCCGGCCGATGCAAATCTTCGGCCTGGTTGGGCTGCTGCTCTCTGGCGTTGGCGGCCTGATTCTGGGCTATCTGGGTTTCGTTCGCCTTGTGCTTGGCGAGCCAATCTCCGCACGGCCGCTCACCTTGCTGGGCGTGCTGGTGATGGTATTGGGAATTCAGTTCATCAGCATCGGTCTGCTGGGCGAGATGATCGTGCGTTCAGCGCGCGGTGGCCAACAAAACTCGATCTATCGCGTTCGCGAGGAACTGAATGCGGATGCCGTACCGGCAGACTAACTGAGCCAGTTGGCACCTTTTGAGAAACTCACAGCACTTACGCAGTGGATGCGCACATTCGACCACCACGGATTAAAATATTCTCTCGAAGGTTTTTCGTTCTGCGAACAAAAAAACCTTCGATACGAAAAAGATCCGTGTTTTGCGAGTGACCGCGTAAGTCCTGACTCAAGTCTGCCGAAGGCAAAAGCGCCAACTGCATAAGTTATTGGATACAACTCGATTGACACGATCTCTTCGATCACGCCAGGCCGCCTTCGATCTGCTGATTCTGCTCGCGCTCCTTGGTACAGCGCTTTTGTTGGCCCAGTGGGCCTATCGCGCGCCGCGTGCGGCCAAGCTGGCGATCGATGCATCTCCGGTGCTGCTGCGGCTCGACGGCTTTCACGAGGTCGAGCAATTTGCCGATCGCCCCGGCATCTACCGCTGGACTCAAGGCGTCGCTAGCGTCAAGCTGCCGAATCCTGGTGGTGCCGCCGTGTTGCGGGTGGTGCTGGCGGGCGGGCCGGGCCGCGCGGCCCCGGTGGTGGTGCGCACCGGTATGTCGGCGACATCCTTCATCGTGCGGCCCGAGCCGCGCAGCTACACGCTGATCCTGCCTGCGGCCGACGACGAGCGGATCACCATCGCATTTGATTCCCCAACGGTGAGACAGAATAATCGCGATCTTGGCGTGGTCGTCAGCGATCTGGCGATCTCAGGCGCTGGAAGCGCGCCGGGCCAGGTGCTGCTGGCGCTGGCGATCGCGACGATCGGGCTCTACGCGCTCGCTCGGCAGGCCGGTTTGCGGCGGCTGTACGCCACCGGCGCGCTGCTGATTTTTCAGGCATTGGCGATTGCGTGGCAGATGGCTGGGCTGTGGAGCTATGGGCTGTTCGGGTCGCTGCTGCTGCTCGTGGGGGGCGCGGGCCTCGCAGCAGTGATTGTCGAGCAGTTCTGGCCCTGCGTTCCCACAACCGAACCCCGCGCCATGCTGACAGGACAGGATGGTCTGATTATCGCCGCGCTGATTGTGGCGGCGCTATGCGTGCGCCTGCCCTGGCTGACCGCCGCCGATCCGGTTGGCGATCTTGAGCTATCGGCGCGGCGCATGGGCTTCTTGTACGCCGATGGTCTGGCAGGGGCCTATCGCTTCGATGGCGATTACATGCCGCTGCGGCTGTATTGGCTTTGGGGCCTCAGCCGGCTCGCGCCGAACGTGGGCGGCAACTTCCTCGCTCCACTGACGCCGGCGACACTGCTGCTGATCAAGCTGCCCGGCGTGCTCGCCGATCTCGCCGCAGTCGCGCTGATCTATATGTGGTGCCGGCGCTGGCGAGCCGCTGGCAGTGCCGCGCTGATCGCGGCGCTGTACACGCTTGCCCCACCAGTCTGGATGGTCGTGGCCTGGTGGGGCCAGGTCGACGCGATTCTGCTATTGCCGCTGCTGGGCATGGTCATCCTGCTCGATCGGGGCGGTGGCCGCTGGAGCTGGGCCTGCTGGGCGATTGCGCTGCTGATCAAGACCCAGGCGATCATCTTCGCGCCGCTGCTGTATGTCGCTACGCTTAGGCGCTACGGCAGCCGCGGGCTGGCGCAGGGCGGCACGCTTGCGGCGATCGTGCTGGCCGCCGGCTGCGCGCCGCTGGTGTGGGCGCAGCAAGGGCCAGGGCTGGCGCAGGCGTATGTGGGGGCCGTTGGGCGGTTCCCGCGCGTGACCAACCGAGCCTATAATCTATGGTATCTGGCGACGCAAGGAGTGAGCCGCTCCGATCTCGAGCCAGCGCTGGGCGGACTGAGCTTTCGCCAAGTGGGCATGCTGCTGATCGGCTGCGCGGCAATGATCGTTTGCATAGCGCTGTTCCGCCGCTTCGATGCGCCAGCGCGCGCCGAGGGCGCGGCCGTGATGGCACTATCGTTTTTTATATTACCAACCCAGATTCACGAGCGCTACCTCTTTTTTGTGCTGGCGTTTGTGGCGCTGCGGCTCGCCAGCGATCACAGGATGCTGATACCTTACCTGGCGCTGGTCACGACGGCGACTCTGAATATTCTCGGCGGCCTGAGTGGATTCAATCAGCGCGCGACTGTTGCGATTGCGGCGTCGCCATTGCCGCTGGCGATCGCGGTCGTCAACATGCTCGTACTGCTTTTTTTGATCGGGCATCTGATCGTGACAAGCTGGTGTGTGCCCGAAGCCTATCTGAACGCTAACCACCAAGGCGCCGGGTGCCCTTAGGGCGACACCAAGTATTATTTAATTGGACTTACGTGATCACCCGCGAAACACGGATTTTGCTTCTCCGTATCGAATGTTTTTCGTTCTGCGAACGAAAAACATTCGATACGAGAGATTTTTAATCCGTGGTGGTCCAATGTTCGCATCGACTGCGTAAGTCATATTATTTGATGGATAAACACAATACATGAATAAACGCTCGCATCGTACCCTGTTCGTCTTATTTCAAATATTTGTCAGCGCCGCACTGCTGTTCTTCCTGCTGCGCCAAGTCGATGTCGAGAGGCTAGTGGCGATCTGGGGCAGTGTGCGCCAGCCGTTTTTGTGGCTGGCGCTGGCCCTGCAACTAGGTGGCCTGCTGATCAGCGCGCTAAAGTGGTGGCTGCTGCTGCGTGCCTCCGGCCAGCCCATGCCATATCTCTGGACAGTGCGCATCTACCTGATCGGGCAGTTTTTCAGCAATTTTCTGCCTACACAGATTGGCGGCGACGCGGTGCGGGTGTTCTACCTGACCCGCCGGATCGGCCGCCCGGCGCTCGTGCTCGCGTCGGTATTCGTCGAGCGGATCACCGGCTTCCTGGCGCTGACTCTGATTGGGGCAGTTGCGCTCAGTCTCAGCGCCGATCGGTTGAACAGTGCGCCGCAATTGCTGCTGGTTGTGATCGGCTGCTTGCTGGCCGCCGCCGGTGGGCTGGTGGTGGCGCTGGCGGCGCCCTGGGGCGTGCGCTGGCTCACGCGCATCAAGCTGCCCGACGTGAGGGCGTGGCAGCGCCGGCTGCGGTCGTTCGCCGAGTCGCTGGCTATGTATTACGCATACCCGCGCACGCTCGCCCTGGTGATCGCGCTGGCCTTAGGCTACCAGCTCAGCTGGATCGCCGTAAACTATGCCGTGACAAGCGCGCTGAGCCTAGCGGCGCCGCTGGCGTTTATCGCGTTTATGGTGCCGATCAGCGATATCATCGGCCTGGTGCCGATCTTCTTCAACAGCCTCGGCGCGCGCGAGGGAACCTTCGTGCTGCTGCTGGGGCTGCTGGGCGTGCCGGCCGAGAGCGCACTGGCGGCCGCGTTCTTGATCTTTGCCGTGCGCCTGGTGGTGAGCTTACTCGGCGGTGTGCTGTATATGTTCGGCGGCGTCGAGCATCTGCAGCGTAGCCAAAGTGGCGATCTGGCAGCTGCGCCCAGCCAATCGGTTATAGATGAGTAGCTAGTCGTATGCAGCTACCAGCATTTATGCCGTGCGGATTTGCAAACCTACACGTCCTCGTACCCCGCGGCAAGGGTGCGCCGGCACCCTTGCATCCCCGGCTGGAGCATTGCCCCGACGGTTGTGCAACATCGCAATCTGCTGACTTGGTTGACGAATGCCATAGCTACTTCTTCCATCTGACAAGCGAATCAGCTATAATGACACGCACGACAAAACTCTATTGTCATCGTGAGAGGTGATTGATGCAACTCGAAGACTACTTTGACTTCCAGGCCGCCAATGATATTCGCCTGAAAGGGAGCCGGATTGGGATCGAGACGATTCTGTTTGATTATCTGCAGCTAGGACTCTTTCCAGAAGATCTGGTCGTGCGCTATCCGACCCTCTCGCTCGAACAGGTCTATGCGACTATCACGTACTACTGGCATAACAAGACGCAGGTCGACACCTATTTGCGTGAGTGGCAGGAACACGGCGAACGGATGCGTCAGGAGCAGGAGCGCAATCCATCGCCTGGAGTACTACGTCTGCGCGAGATCATCCGCCAGCGCAGACTGGAAACTGAGGCACAATCAGGATCGAGGCCATGAGTGGCTATAGTTTCTTGATCGATGAGAACTACCACCGGTGATTGCTGTCCAACTTCATGAGCGTGAGCCCGGTATACAAGCATTCGCGATAGGTTGGCCGGGCGTACCACCGAAAGGAACACCAGATCCTCAGATACTTGAATGGATCGCGACAAATAACTGCTTCCTGATTACCAATAATCGCGTCAGAATGCCGGGTCACTTGCGCGACTATCTCAAAACCGGCAAACATATCCCTGGTATTTTCATAACACCGTTTCCTCTCTATATTGGCTCGCTTATTGAAGAGCTGATTCTGCTCTGGGGTGCTAGCTTGCCATCTGAATTCCAGGATCAGATTATCTATCTGCCGCTAGGACGCTGACAGCGCCTTCCAAAACTGAAAGGGTCCACGATGTCGTACCAAGGCGATGATACACCGGAGTATCGCTTTCTCCTAGCCGGCGAATGGCGCACCGGCACGTCCTATACCGTCGCCTGCCCATACGACGGGCATCCCGTCGGCGTGGTGCATCGCGTCGGCGCAAGCGAGCTCGATGAAGCCATCCAAGCCGCAGTCACGGCGTTCGAAATCACCCGCAAGCTGCCGGGCCACAAGCGCGCGGCCGCGCTGCGCAAGATCTCCGAGACGATCGCGGCGCAGGCCGAGGATCTGGCGCGCACGATCGCGCTTGAGGCCGGCAAGCCGATCAAGCAGGCACGGATCGAGGTCGGCCGCAGCATCACGACATTCGCGACGGCGGCGGAAGAGGCCACGCGCTTTCACGACGAGGTGCTGCACCTCGATGCGCTGGCCGGCGGCGAGAATCGCCCGGCAATTGCGGCCGGCTGCCCGGTGGTGCTGAAGCCGGCATCCCAAACGCCGCTATCGGCGCTCAAGCTGGCCAAGATTATTGGCGAGTCGGGCTGGCCGGCCGAGGCGCTCAGCGTGCTGTCGATCAATAGCCGCGACGCCGCGCCGCTGGTCGAGGACGATCGCTTCAAGCTGCTGACGTTCACCGGCTCGCCGCTGGTCGGCTGGGATATGAAGGCCCGCGCCGGCCACAAGCGTGTGACGCTGGAGCTGGGCGGCAATGCCGGCGTGATTATTCATTCGGATGCCGACCTGGCTTTTGCCGCCGAGCGCTGCGTGATCGGCGGTTACTCCTACGCCGGCCAGAGCTGCATCAGCGTGCAGCGGGTGTTCGTTCACGAGCCGGCCTACGAGGCGTTCATGGACAGCTTTGTGCCAAAAGTGCGCGCGCTCAAAGTCGGGCACCCGCTGGAAGAGACGACCGACCTTGGCTCGTTGATTAGCCAGGATGAAGGCGAGCGTGTCGGCGCGTGGCTGGCCGAGGCGCGCGCCGCTGGCGCAGAGTGCCTGGTCGGCGGCGATGTCAAGGGTGGCGTGATCGCGCCGACGGTGGTCGTCAAAGCCGGGCCGGAGCTGAAGGTGAATAATCTGGAAGTCTTCGCGCCGGTGGTGACGGTGCAGACCTATGCCGATTTCGAGCAAGCGTTGCAGGCGGTGAACAATAGCGCCTATGGTCTTCAGGCCGGCCTGTTCACCAATGATGTGAAACGAATCTTCCAGGCGTACGAAGAGCTCGAGGTAGGTGGCGTAATAGTCAATGAGGTGCCGACGTGGCGGATCGATCCGATGCCCTATGGCGGCGTGAAGCAATCCGGGTTCGGGCGCGAAGGTCTGAAGTATGCGATCGAGGAGATGACCGAGCCAAAGCTCCTCGTCATCAACCTCTCATAGAATTCAGGAGTCAGGAGTCAGGAGTCTGAATAGCACATTGAGCTTCAATGTCGTACACTGTAACATTCTGACTCCTGTCTCCTTACTTCTTACTCCTGGTTCACCCAGTCCCGCCAGTCATCCGCCAGCTCATCCAGGCTTTTCCCCAGGATCTTCTCGTAATTCGCCGAACCGGGCGCACGGCCGCGGCCGCTGGCATACAGCGCATCGAGTTTATCCCAGCCATAGCGCTCCGCCAAGAAATCGACGAAGGAAGCCCAGAGTTCATAGGCATTGTCGGCGCCCGAGCGCTCGGCGCTGAGTAGGCGCAGCGGAATGCCGGTGCCCTGCAACTGGCGCGCCCGCTGACGCCAGGTGGTCGCCTCGCACATCGGCAGCCAGCGGTCGGCGGCGATCCAGGTAGCCATGCCCTCGTGGAGAATCGTGTCGGCGCGGCGCTGTACATCTTCACCATAGCGTTGGGCTTCGAGATGATGCCCGAGCTCGTGCGCCGCGATCGTGATCGCTCGGTTGGAGTCTTCGCCCGGCCGATAGAACAACTCGGCGCGCCGCTCGGCGGTGTAGGCCATGCCGCGCACGCCGCGCTTCGGCGGCACGCGATAAAACCCGACCGAGACGCGGTGCTTGAGCATAGTGCCATAGTGCTGCTCGGCATTACGTAGCGCCTGCTCGATCTTTGGCGCGAGATCGGCGATTTGGCTGGCGCTGAAGGTATTCTTGCCTACGAAGAAATCGAGCCGCTCGGTCTGGCGCACCAACTGCCCGCGCATCGACGGCCCATTTCCGGCGATCGGCGCCGGTGCGATCGTGGCCGCCTGCGGCGTGGCCGCGCGCTGCAGGCGCATGGGCAGATCGGTCTCGGTCGGACGGCGCGATTGCGTGTGGCGCAACTGCGGCGCGTGACCGAGCGTCGCTGCTTTGCTGATCGATAAAGATTGGGGTTTGGCAATCGCCGGAAGCTGTAATTGCTTGCGACTCGACCGCTGTAGTGCCAGGCCTGGGTTGGGCTTGAGCGGGCGGGCGGCAATCAAACCGACAAGCATAACACTGCACACAAGCAGCACAAGCGCGCGATAGGCAATGCGGAACATGGCATTTCTCGTTTAGGGCACAGACAAGGTGCCCGACCGCAGCGGACTGTCCAATCACCCTAAGCTAGTCGCGAAATGAAAAGCGGAAATATTCGCGGGTTCATGTATCATAGGATGGCGGGGGTGTCAAGTTACGTATGCTAGATTGAGAGGACTTAGGTGGTCACTTGCAAAACACGGATTTTTTCTTCTTCGTATCGAACGTTTTTTCGTTCGCAGAACGAAAAAACGTTCGATACGAGAGATTCTAATCTGTGGTGTGCCAATGGTCGCGTCCACTGAGTAAGTTCTGTAAATAAAGAGTCATATAGACTTTGCGTTTTCGGTGAAATCGTGCTACAGTGTGAACAGCACCACTGCACAGTGAGTGTACCCCGCTTGCACACCATTTTGCCAGCCATGTTCTCGCCTTCAACAACGCATTACTAGATACAAACGAATAGCTTCATCGATTTGTTGATCGGTCGCGTGAAAGGACAGAGATCATGAGTCGAGACACATTCTCGCAGAACGGCAAACAAGTTCCAGTAGCGCGCTTAGCTGCGGGGCAGCTTCCCAATCTTCCGGGGCTTGGCGGATCAATCGCCGGAGTTGGCGGCGGCTTCGCAATGATTATCGTCGCCGCGCTGCTATCGACCGCGATGGGGCAGGATGTGTGGCGCGAGCCGCGCGAGATTGCGATTCCGATTTTCGGCGCGGCGGCCCAAAGCGGCTGGGCGCCGATTGTCGTCGGTACAGTGGTGCACTTTATTATCGCGGCGCTGTTCGGTGCAATCTTTGGGATTGTCTCGCGGAGGCTACTAGGGCTGCCCTCGGATTATGGTGCGCAAGTGCTTGCCGGCCTGATCTATGGGCTGGCGTTGTGGGTGCTGGCCTACTTTATTGTGCTGCCGATCGTGAACCCGGCATTGCTCGATACCTACGCGCCGTCATTTCTCATCCAGCACCTGGTCTATGGCGTGGTTACCGGTCTCATTTATACGCAGCTGCGGCCCGCGCCGTATGCGCACACCGAGGTCGACCGACCAATGCCGGCAATGGCCAAGCGCTAGCGCGCTTCGTAGTTGTTCAGACTCCTTAGGATTGGATGCGGACAAACGCAGACGAACGCGGATCAGTCTCCAGCAATCCGCGTTTGTCCGCGTTCGTCTGCGTCCGATGATCCCAATACTGGACAGTTACTTTGACTCTCTGCATTGACAAACGCCGCTCGCCGCGATTATAATCGCCATCCCGCACCTGCTACACAGAATATCGCATGATGCTGATGTAAGCCAGTTGTAACTGATTTGAACCATCTCTTTCTATAATCACAGCACATGCCATAAAAATAAGCCGGTGCATAATCAAGCAGCCTTGTGTTGATTGCGTTGATTTGCGCTCGGCCAATCTGCAATCGGGTACCCTCTGGGTGAATCTGCAATTGCACTATCGAAGGAGCGTCTGCGTATGAGCAAGCATCAGTATGCCGACGGCATTGAGATTCTGGGTACGCTCAGCGACGATTTCGCCGCCGTGCTGACGCCGGAAGCGATCAACTTTGTGGCCAAGCTTGATCGTACATTTTCTGCGCGCCGCGAGGAGCTGCTGCACAAACGCGCAGGGCGCCAAGCTGAGATCGTCGCCGGCAAGCTGCCCGATTTTCTGCCCGAGACGGCGCAGATCCGCGAGAGCGATTGGAAAGTTGCGCCGATCCCGGCCGATCTGCTCGACCGCCGCGTCGAGATCACCGGCCCGGTCGATCGCAAAATGATTATCAACGCGCTCAACTCCGGTGCGAAGGTGTTCATGGCCGATTTTGAGGATGCGAACTCGCCGACCTGGGACAACACTATTCAAGGCCAGATCAATCTGCGCGATGCGATCAACCGCAGGATCGATTATGTGAGTCCCGAAGGCAAGCAGTACCGGCTCAACGACCAGATTGCGACGCTGCTTGTACGCCCGCGCGGCTGGCATTTGGTCGAAAAGCACCTGTTGATCGACGGCAAACCTGCTTCCGGCAGCTTATTCGATTTCGGCCTGTACTTCTTCCATAATGTCAAGACGCTGCTGGCCAAGGGCACCGGTCCGTATTTCTACCTGCCAAAGATCGAGAGCCATCTCGAAGCGCGGCTTTGGAACGACGTGTTCGTGCTGGCGCAGAACGAGCTAGGCATCCCACAGGGCACCATCCGCGCGACCGTGCTGATCGAAACGATTCTGGCGGCGTTCGAGATGGATGAGATTTTGTATGAACTGCGCGATCACTCGGCTGGCCTCAACTGCGGGCGTTGGGACTATATCTTCAGCTGCATCAAGAAGTTTCGCAACAAGTCCGATTTCCTGCTGCCCGATCGCGCGCTGGTGACGATGACCACGCACTTTATGCGCTCGTACTCGCTGCTGGCAATCAAGACGTGCCACCGCCGCGAGATTCATGCGATCGGCGGTATGTCGGCCTTCATCCCGGTGAAGAACGACGCCGAGGCCAACGAGCGCGCGTTCGCCCAAGTGCGCGCCGATAAAGAGCGCGAGGCCAACGATGGGCATGATGGCACGTGGGTGGCACACCCTGGTATGGTGGCGCTGGCGCTCGACGTATTCAACGCGGTGATGCCCCAGCCGAACCAGATCGACCGCAAGCGCGAGGATGTGCAGGTATCCGCGCAGGATCTGCTGGATTTCGCCACCGGGCCGATCACCGAGGCTGGGCTGCGCACCAACGTCAGCGTCGGCGTGCAGTACCTCGAGGCATGGCTCGGCGGCCAGGGCGCGGTGCCAATCAATAATCTGATGGAAGACGCCGCTACCGCGGAGATCTCGCGCGCGCAGGTTTGGCAGTGGATCCGCCATCCGCGCGGCGTGTTGACCGATGGGCGCAAGATCGACGTACCGCTGTTCCGCCAGGTGCTCGCCGAGGAGCTTGGCAAGCTCAAGGCGCGCCTCGGCGACGAGCAGTACAACGCGCGGCACTTCCGGCGCGCCGGCGAGCTGTTTGATAAGATCACGACCGACGACCAATTTGTCGAGTTTTTGACATTGCCGGGCTACCAGTACCTCGACTAGCCGGCGCTATTTGGTACTTCCCATTGTTGTTCATTTTGCGCTCGTAGAGCGCAAAATGAACAACAATAAGATAATAAAGTAGCGCGGTTCCGGTTCCTGAGCTTGTCGAAGAGGAGCTTGCCGAAGGGCTGCCGCCCGTCCTGAGGCTCCCCTGAGCCTGTCGAAGGGCCTGACGAAGGGAAGGCAAATCGAGCGGCTGTCCAGCCGCAAATACTCTGCTGCAAACGCATGACTGACGAAGCGGTGCTACAATAGAATAGCAGATCGGCAAAACCCTGCTTTTCGAAGATACAATAAAGCATACCATTCGGGCTCGGAGGCAACGGTGTCTCACACATTACGCATTGGCGCGCGAATTGGCTCGGCCGATCCTTTCTGGGTACAGACCCGCGAAGCTGTACTGCAGCGCGCTCAACAGTTGGCGATCGACCTGGTCTCGATCGATATCGGCTTTTCATCGGAGCTCTCGGCCGAACAAGAAATCGCTTTCGTCGAAGATCTGCTGGCCCAGGAACTGAATGCGCTGATCTGCTCGTATTTGCCGGATCGTCTGTTGGGCCGAGTGCTCGAATATGGCATACCGGTGATTCACCTCACCGAGGCCGATCGACGCCACCCGCTGTTTGTCGCGACATATGGCTTCTACGACATCGCTCAGATGGTCGCTCGCTATCTGGCGGAGCAACTGGCTGGGCGCGGCAATATCCTGGTGGTTGGCGGACTGCTGGCGCGCGAGGGCGAGGACGGGAAGAGCCGGGTTGCCGGCTTCTACGACGCGCTCCGCGATTACCCCACTATCGCCCTCGAACATATTCCGACCGCCTGGCGCTATGATCGCGCGTATCCACAGATCGAGGCGGCGATGCGGCAATGCCGCCGGCCAATCGATGCGGTTTTTGGCCTCTCGGACTCGGTGGCCTTGGCGGCGCGCGATGCTGGCCTGGCGCTTGGTGCGATCGATCAGCGCACCAAGATTGTGGGCATTAATGGCGATCCATTGGCGCTCTCGGCGATTGCCGACGGTAGCATGCTGGCGACGGTTGAAACGCCGGCGGCTGAGTTTGGCATTCAGGCGGTCGACCTGGCCAGCCAGGCGGCCCGCCAACAGCCATTGCCAGCGCGTTTTGGCTACCAGCCGCGGCTTGTCACCGCCAAGAATGTCTCCGAAGTGGCCATGCAGAAGCTGATCGCGATTGCCGAACTGCCAAGCCGGCTGGTCGGGGTGAACCGCGAGCAAGAGCGTCAGCGGCTCATCCAGCTCGAAACCAGTCTCGAGATTAACCGGCGCGTCGGCTCGATCCTTAATCGGCAGAAACTGAACTATGAGATTGCCGACCTGATCCGTGCGAACTATGGCTACGACACTGTCCAACTGTTTCTATGGCTTGAAAGCGAGCAGGCGCTGGTGCTGGACGAACCCAATGGCGATCGCATCCCGCTGGCCGCATCCGGGCTGCTCGGCCAGGCGCTGATGCGCAACGAGCCAATCTTTGTCCCCGATACTCATCATAGCCACCGCTTCCCGCCCGATCCAGCCTGGCCGGCGACGCGATCGCGAGTGGTGGTGCCCATCCGCCTCGGCGGCGCGATTCTAGGACTCCTCGACCTGCACAGCCGGGGGCCGACCCAGCTGACCCGCCAATCGCTGGCTGGTCTGCAGGTGCTGGCCGATCAACTTGGCATCGCCATGCGCAACGCCGAGCTCTATAGCGATGCGCTCAAGGCGCTGGCGGTTGCCGAGAAGGCCGATCAGCTCAAAACGCGACTGCTGGCTAATGTGAGCCATGAGCTGCGCACCCCGCTCAATGTCATCCTAGGCTATAGCCAGTCGGCGCTGGCGAGGCCAAACCCTTATAATGCCGAGCTACCAGCCGGGCTGCTGCATGATCTCGGGCATATCTATCAGAGTGGAGAGCATCTCATTCGTCTGATCAACGACCTGCTGGATCTTTCGCGCGCCGAGATCGATCAGCTTGAGCTCTTCCCCGAGACGATCGCCACCCGCTCGTTTCTGGAGGATGTCTTCCAGAGTATCACCACCGGCCTCAAGCTGCAGGGCGGCGTCGAGTGCCGGCTGTGCATTCCCGCACGCCTGCCGCTGATCTACGCCGATCCCGTCCGACTGCGGCAGATCTTGTTCAACCTGTTGAGCAATGCATGTAAGTTTACCGATCGGGGCCAGATCATTCTGGGCGCCGATGTAGCGCCGCCACATCTACATATTTGGGTCGAAGATACCGGCATGGGTATTCCCAGCGATCTGCAGGAGCAGATCTTCGAGCCATTTGTAACCGAAAAGCATGGCGATCGGCAGCTTGGCGGCGTTGGCCTCGGCCTGACGATTACCCGGCGACTCGTGGCGCTGCATCGCGGCATGATTACTTTAGACAGCCAGCTTGGCCGTGGCAGCACATTCCATATCTATTTGCCGCTTCCCAATCTCGGTGGCCAGCCGGCGAGCGTGCCGACCGCCGATCGACATAGGCTGCTGCTGATCACAGCGCACCAGGAGCCGACTGCTACGATTGCCGAGCTGAGCGCGCGCATGGGTCTGACGCTCTATCAGGCGGAGCCGACCGACGATCTGCCGGCCCTCCTGGCGTCGATCCAACCAGCCGCATTAGCGTGGGATCTGGATCAGGCCGATTCTACTGATTGGAAACTGCTCCAGCAGCTATGCAGCGACAACCAGATCAGCCAGTTGCCCTTGATCCTGTATGGGCAAGAATCGAACGTCGACTCGAATGAGCCTTCTGGAATAACCGGGATCTTAAGCAAGCCGCTGAATCGGATGACGCTCCTAGAGGCGATCGATTCACTGCACGATGCCGGGGACCGCGCTTCGATCTTGGTCGTCGACGACGATGCGCAGACCCGCGATCTTTACCAGAGCATCGTGGAACAAGCGTTGCCGGGCCGCCAAATCTGCACAGCCGATTGCGGCGCCGCGGCGCTCGAAATGCTGGCGCAGGAGACACCTGGTTTGGTGATTCTCGATCTGATGATGCCGGATATTGATGGGTTTGCTGTGCTGGATTATATGCGCGGTCACGAGCGCCTCCGGATCGTGCCGGTGATTATTCTGAGTGGCCGGACGCTCTCGTATCAGGATATCAAGCGGCTTGACCATGCGTTCGTCACCTTCCAGAGCAAAGATATCCTTTCCTGGGACGAGATCGTCACCACATTACATACTGCGGTCGCTCAGGGGGATCAGCTTGCCCAGCCAACCAGCCTGCTGGTCAAACGCGCGATCGCCTATGTTCAGCAGCACCATGTGCGCGATCTTTCCCGCCAGGAGATCGCCGAGGCGGTTGGCGTAAGCAAGAACTACATGACCCAAATCTTTCACCAGGAGCTGGGCATCTCGCTGTGGGAGTACTTGACGCGTTACCGGATCATGCGCGCGAAAGAGCTGCTGCGCGGCACCGACGAAACTATCACGGCTATCGCCGAACGAGTCGGATTCGACGACGCGAGCTACTTTGGCCGGGTCTTTCGTAAGCAGGCCGGCTGCTCACCTCAGGCGTACCGCGATCACAATTATAAAGATTTGGTATAAGAGTGTTCTTTTGTCCGAGAAGTTCGGGCTATTATCCGAGACATCCCCCCGATCGCTAGTGTATCCTGTTGAGTACATCCGACTCTTCAAGTGGATACGCAGCGATGCATACAGCAGATCAATCGATATTGATTATTGAGCATGATGATCCGACGCGTGAGCTCTATGTGCGCGAACTCACGCGTGATTATCACGTCTTCGCCTGCTCCGAGGAACACGAGGCGCTGGCACTGCTTCACGCGCACAATATCGGTGCAATCGTGTTAGAGCCATCGCGGCCCAACGGCCATGGATGGCAATTATTCGCCGAGATTCAGGCAGCAAACACCACTCGGTCTATTCCCGTGGTTCTGTGCAGCACGCTCGATGAGCGCAGCCGCGGTGCCGAGTTGGGGGCCAGCGCCTACCTGGTGAAGCCCGTGCTGCCTAAGACATTGCTCGAAACCTTACACCGACTGCTGATCGGCCAGAATCAACTATGAGAGAAGCGATCAACGTGGATCCAAAGACGATTCTTGAAATCAGGAATCTGAAGACCTACTTTACGGTTGAGGGTCAGACTGTCAAGGCCGTTGATGGGGTCGACCTGTCGTTGAAACGCAACGAAACGCTTGGGCTGGTCGGCGAGAGCGGCTGTGGCAAGAGCATTACTGCCACGTCGATCATGCGGCTGATCAAATCGCCGCCGGGCAAGATCGTCGATGGCCAGATTCTGCT
>Ga0137369_10002963_pt1 | contig 17315 bp, 17 predicted proteins | sample SagtaG_12_FD_104918 | JGI IMG/M metagenome (GOLD analysis project Ga0137369, IMG submission 104918) | Vadose zone soil microbial communities from Sagehorn Ranch, Mendocino, California, USA - Sage1_L_113_16 metaG | ecosystem: Environmental > Terrestrial > Soil > Vadose zone | place: USA... | reverse complement strand
GCAGGTGCTGGGAATGACGCCGACCCGCTTCCGCTCCGGAGGCAGCGGCGCGGCGATCCGCTTCGCCGTCGGCGAATGTTCGCTCGGCTCGATTCTCGTCGCCGCCACCGGCAAAGGCGTCTGCGCCATCATGCTCGGCGACAAGCCCGAGGCGCTGGTGCGCGAGCTCGAGGACCGCTTTCCCAAGGCGGCTCTGATCGGCGGCGACAGGGACTTCGAGCAATGGGTGGCCAAAGTGGTCGGCTTCGTCGAAGCGCCGGCGCTCGGCCTCGATCTGCCGCTCGACGTGCGCGGCACCGCCTTTCAGCAGCGCGTCTGGCAGGCGCTGCGCGAGATCCCGGCCGGCTCGACGGTGACCTACTCGCAGATCGCGCAGCGCATCGGCCTGCCGAAAGCCGTGCGCGCGGTGGCGCACGCCTGCGCCACGAACGCGATCGCCGTCGCCATTCCCTGCCACCGGGTCGTGCGCAACGACGGCTCGCTCTCGGGCTACCGCTGGGGCGTCGAGCGCAAGCGGGCGCTGCTCGACCGTGAAGCGCGATCCTGAGTATGTCCTGCGGCGCTCGCCGCGTTACATCGGCGGCACCTGGCCTTTCAGGCCGACGTTGACGCGCGCGGCGGTGAGGCTGCCGTCGGGCTGGCGCTGCGTGACTGCAAATACCTTGGCGCCGGGCTTGAGCTCGCCGCGCTCGGTGGGCGTGAAGGACACGATCACCGCGTTTTCGGGGACCAGCACCTTCTTCTCGCCGCCCTTGTACTGCACCGTGAGGACGCGGTCCTTGCCCATGCTCGTGACATTGGCCACGTTCGCATTGGTCATCTTGCTGGCGGGCCTCAGGTCCCAGTCGTAGTGCCCTTCGCCGGTGCCGCGCATGTTCTCCGGGAAAATGTGCACCTCGAGCGCGACCAGCGCGCCATCGCGCTCGCCGAGCGTCGTGGTGCCGATGAATTTTCCGCTGGCGACATCGGCGAGGCTCGCCTTGGCGATCCCCATGACCGCGTAATTGTCCGCGAGCTTGACGCTCATGCTCTGGCCATTGTTGGCCTTGATGGTCAGGTTGGTACCGTCGATTCTCTCCACCGTGCCCCGGATTCTCACCGGCGGATTGGCGGGGGCCTGGGCGATGGCGACAGCGGATACGGAGGCAATCAGCAATGCAAGGATGGTGCGGGTCATGGAGTTTCCTTCGAAGTGAACGACACAGCGCAAACGTTGCGAGCGCGAGACTTATTCCCTAAAAACGCTCTGCGATCGATATGCATGGCCCCTCCTTTTCCCGGAACGCGATCTAAGGAAATCAGCCGCGACCTTCTTTCGGCTCTTGTTCGCCGCCGGTCCGCTGCCAGGGGTCGCGGCGAAAGCGCGCGCGGCGCGCGGAGCCCTCCGCGTCTTGCAGCGCGTACTCGCGCAGTCGCGCCTTCAGTGCCAGGCGCAGCGCCTCGGGCAGCTCGCTTGCGGCGAGCTCGAAGCGCGCGATGATCGGATCGGCCTCAAGCGGGTCTCCGGGGGCAAGCCGCGCCCCGATGAAGTCTTCCGAGCCGGACATCCCGCCGTCGTGAAAGTAACCACTGCCGCGGATCCACGCCAGGGCCCGCTCGTTGGAACCGATTCCGTAGCAGAGCTCGAACGCAGACAGCTCGCCACCCGTCTCGCGCACGAACAGATCGAAGTAATCGTCGTGGAACCAGCGCCGCTCGCTCGAGGGGTCGTCCTGCAATACGTCGCGGATCTCTCTCAGCACCGCAATGCTCCCGCTCATCGTCCCATAACCGTAACATAGGGCATAGGGCGCAGGCAAAAGTTTTACAGGTCTTGTGATTTTATGATTCTTGAATCTCCGCAGGGCTCAAATCGCGCGTGCGCCTCGCCACAGACCAGCGGTGCCCGAACGGATCTTCCAGCTCGGCATACCGGTCGCCCCAGAACATGTCCGCGGGGGGCATGGCGATCCTTGCGCCTGCGGCGACGGCCCGCTCCACCACCGCGTCGGCGTTCTCCACGTGCAAGCGTACCGTAACCGGCGAGCCTTTCGGCGATTTCGGCCCGAACCCGCCCCACTCGGGAAACTCGTCCGTCAGCATGAGCGCCGAGTTGCCGATCCGCAGCATGGCGTGCATCAGCTTGCCCTTCGGACCGGGCAGGCGCGACACTTCGACGGCATTGAACGCCTTGGTATAGAACTCGATCGCGTCGGCCGCGCCGGCGCAGGTCAAGAGCGGGGTGCGGGAACGCATCCCGTCGGGAATGGGCTTGACGGCTGGTTGGGTCATGATGCGGCTTCCTCGTATCGACAGTGGGGTTTATCTGCTCGCTGAGGGACTCAATGAGCGCGATGAGCCCGCTGCAGTGCCGCGATGTCGATCTTGGTCATCTGCATCATCGCCTGCATGACGCGTTGTGACTTCTCGGGATCCTTGTCTCGCAGCAGTTCGATCATGACGCGCGGAACGATCTGCCAGGACAGACCGAACTTGTCCTTGAGCCAGCCGCACTGCCCCGGCGCGCCGCCCGCGGAGAGCTTCGTCCACATGTCGTCCACTTCTTTCTGCGAGTCGCAGTTGACGACCAGGGAGATGGCTTCGGTGAATTTGAATCGCGGACCGCCGTTGAGCGCGGCGAACTCCTGGCCTTCGATCTGGAAGTTGCAGACCATGACCGTTCCGGCAGGGCCGGGTCCCGCCTTGCCGTATCGCGTCACGCTCAGGACCTTCGAGTTCCTGAAGATCGAGACGTAGTGATTCATCGCCTCCTCGGCGTTGCTGTCGAACCAGAGGAACGTCGTGATTTTCTGCTTGCTGGCCATGGCTCGTGCTCCTTCGTCGGGGTGAACTGGGTTTCGATGTAGCGCCGCAGGTGCCGCAGGCACTCGGCGGCGATCCGCGGACCTTGCCTGGCTTTGGCCAGGATGAAGGCGCCCTGGATCACCGCCTGGATGTGGAGGGCGAGGCTTTCAGCGCTCCACGGCGCATCCGGTGCGTAGCGACGCCTGGCTTCGGCGATGTCCTTGGCCACCCGCGCCGCGTGCGCGCTGATATGCGTGTCGCACGCCGCGCGGATCGCCGGGTGCGTGTCGTAGGTTTCCTGGACCATCGTGCCGAGCAGGCAGGTGAACTCCGGCAGCGAGCCCTGCAGGATCGCAATGCGGAACTCGACGTAGCCCAATAGCCGCTCGAGCGGGTCGGTGGCGCTCTGGTAAGAGGCGGTCGCAAACAGTACGTCGGCCATTGCCGCGAAATGATCCGCCGCGGCAAGCGCCAGCTCTTCCTTGCTGTCGAAGTGGTGGAAGAAGCTGCCCTTGGTGAGTTTGGCGGCCGCGCAGACGTCTTCGATGCGCGTCGCCGAATACCCTTTGGTTCGGATGACTTGCAGGGCGGCGTCGAGGAACCCGTGCCGGTCGCGAGCTAGGCTCCGGAGACCTCGAGCTCGACGGGAACGTTGTTGCGCGTCGCGTGCGAGTACGGGCAGATCTGTTCGTGCGCCTCGCGGGCGAGCGCGGCGAGCTCGGCCTGCGGCAGGCTCTTGTCCTGCACGCTGAGCTTCACGGCGAGGCCGAAGCCCCCGCCTTCGCGCGGGCCGATCGTGACGGCGCAGGTGATCCGCGCCTTCGCCGCGTCCTTCTTGTGCCGCTTGCCGACGAAGTCTAGCGCGCCTCCGAAGCACGCGGCGTAGCCGGCGGCAAACAGATGCTCGGGCGTCGCAGTGCCGGGCTTGCCCGGGCCGCCCATCTCCTTCGGTACCGAGAGATTGGCTTTCACCACGCCGTCGCTCGACTCGGTGTAACCGTTGCGCCCGCCGGTGGCGGTCGCGGTCGCGGTGAAGAGGGGCTTGATCGTGTCCATGCGGGTCTCCGGGGTGGTCGCTGGTCCCTCATTATATGGATGAACCCAGGTCAGGCCACCAGCGCGCGCAGCTTCGGGTGCCGCCCAAAAAACGCGAGCCTCTCCGCCCACGCATCCAGGCCCCAGACGTGTCCGGCGCGCTCGACGATCAGCTGCACGAGCACGCCCGCGTACACGATGTGGTAGTCGAGGAGGAAGTTGTTTTTATTCTCGATATAAGGGAAATTCATGTGCGCCGTCCAGTAAAGGAGCAGCAGCAGGATGCCGAAACCCGCGCTCACCCGCACGAACAGGCCCAAGAGCAGCGACAAGCCGATGAGCAGATGGCCGTATTCCACGAGAAACGTGAGGGTCGGCGCCCAGGCCGCGCTCGTGAAAGGCGCATACACATCGTGGAACGTCTTGGTTCCCTTGAGGAACCCGGCGACGCTCCAGTTGGGATCGAAGACCTGGTGCGAGGCGGCGTAGAGGAAAGTCCACGCCATGGCGAGGCGGAAGAAAACGATCAAAGCCCTTCTTGTCGCAGCGGTGTCCATGCTCTCTCCTTTGGTCATGTCCCTCGAATTCCGCCTGCAATATACGCGCCTCGGACCGGGACGCTCACGCCGGGTCGCGAAATCCCACCTGCCAGTGCGAGCCGTCGCAGAACGGCTTGTTCTTCGACGCGCCGCAGCGGCACAGCGTGTAATGCTCGGTCGAGCCGCCCTGCCCGAACTTCACGCCCATCAGCTCGATGCCGCCCGTGACTGCGTACGGCCCGTCGTTCGTCACCGTGACCATCGGCGGGCGCTCTAGCGGCTCGGCCTCGACGCCGCCGATCGCGTAGCTGAGGGCCCCGGACGGGCACTTCCTGATCGTCGCGATGATCTCCTCCACCGCGGCGGCGTCCGGGGCTATCCAGGGCTCGTCATGCATGCGGAACACCGACTTCAGCTCGTCGGTGCAGAACCCCGCGTGCGCGCAGATCGAGCGATTGTCGAGGATCGTGATGCGCTTGCCTTCGTAGGCCTGGCGCTTGTCCTTTGCAGGGTCGGCGGTCTTCGCGTCCTTGAAGCCGATCACGCTGTGCGTCCCGTCGCAGAAGGGCTTGTTCTTCGAGGCGCCGCAGCGGCACAGCGCCACCGCGCGCACGTTCGCGCAAGCTTCGCCGGAGGCGCGGCGCAGGTTCGGCACCGGCCTCACTTCCATGTCGTTCAGGAGATAGTACGGGCCGTTCGGGGAGCAGCCCATTTTCGGTTTGGGGTCCATGAGCCGATGTTACGCCACTTGGCTCGCAGCCTGCCATCGCGCGCCTTCGCGCGAGCGTCACGTGTGGAAGCGCGCCGCGCCCTGAGCGGGGCGCTACGGTCGATTCATTTGGGGACCCGCCTGTCCCCGCCCGAGACGACCCTGAGCCGACCCCGCGCTTCGCGCCGCCGGCTCTCCTCGAGCGCCGCTCCCTGCTCCTCCAGGTAGGCCGTCAGCTCTTCCGCCGGCAGCGGCTTGCTGAAGTAGTAGCCTTGCATTTCGTCGCAGCCTTTGCGCTCGAGGAATTGCACTTGGTCGTGGGTTTCGACGCCCTCGGCGACGACTTTGAGCCCCAGGCTGCCCGCCATGGCGAGGATCGTCTCGGTGATCGCAACGTCGCTCGCGTCCACCGGAATGCCCCGGATGAACGACGCGTCGATCTTCACGCAGTCGATCGGCAGGCGTTTCAGGTAGGCGAGCGAGGAGTAGCCGGTCCCGAAGTCGTCGATCGTGAGCCGCACGCCCATCGCCTTGAGATTGCGCAGCAGCTTCACCGCCTGCTGCGGATCCGGCAGCATCACGCTCTCGGTCACCTCGAACTCGATCCAGCGCGGATCCATCCCCGTTTCCCTGATCGTGCGCGCGACGTCCTCCAGCAAGGTGGCGCTCATGAATTGCCGCGCCGACAGGTTCACCGCCATCCGGAACATCGGCAACCCCTGCCCCGTCCACTTTTGCGCCTGCAGGCAGGCGGCGCGCAGCGCCCATTGTCCGATCGGGACGATCAAGCCGGTCTCCTCCGCGAGCGGGACGAGCTGATCGGGCAGGACGAGACCGACGGTCGGATGCTGCCAGCGCAACAGACACTCGATTCCCGTCACGCGCCCGGACCGCGCTTCGACCTTGGGCTGGTAATACAGGCTCAGCTCGTTCCGTTCCAGCGCGCGGCGCAGCGCGGCTTCGAGCTCGAGCCGCTCGACGGAGCCGGGGTTCATCCCGCTGGCATAGTGCTGGGCGGTGTTCTTGCCCTGCTCCTTCGCGCGGTACATCGCGATATCCGCGTTCTTCAGCAGGGCCCGCAGATCCTTGCCATCGACCGGAGAGACGCTGATGCCGATGCTCGCCGTGATCTGGAATTCCTTGCCGTACACCGTCATCGGCTTCGCCACCTCGACGAGGATCTTTTGCGCCACCTGGGCGAGGTCGCCCCGGTCCTGGAACGCTTCGATCAGGACCACGAATTCGTCGCCTCCCTGCCGCGCGATCGTGTCCGACCTGCGCACGCAACGCGCCAGCCTGGCCGCCACGTTCTGCAGGAGCCGGTCGCCCGCCTCGTGGCCCAGGGCGTCGTTGATGTTCTTGAAGCGGTCGAGATCGATGAACAGCAGGCCGACGGGGCGTCCCCCCCTCTTCGCCGAGGTGAGAGCGCGATTGGCCCGTTCGGCGAGCAGCAGCCGGTTGGGCAGGCCCGTCAGAGGGTCGTGCGTCGCCGCGAACCTGACCACCTCTTCCGCCTGCCGCCTCTCCTTGATTTCCCGCCGCGCGAGCAGGATCAGAAGGCCGAGCAGGCCGAGGTTGAACAACGTCGCGACGGCGGCGGTGATGACGCTCAAGTCCGAGCTGCGCCTGGATTGCTCGGTGCGGCGCGCGAGCCGCGCATCCGCGGCGCCCAGGAGCTCGGCCGTGAGGAGCTGGACGCGGTGAATCGTCGCCGGGCCCGCCGTAGCGCGGATGTTTCGGATGGTTGCTGCGACGCCGCTCCGGCGGTGGATTTCGATCAGGGTGTCGAACCGTGCGAGCTCCTCGCCGATCTGCGCGCCGAGCAACTCGATCTGCTGCGCCTGATCCGGAATCGCTCCGGACAAGGCCCGCAGCGTTTCGACGGGCTTCGCGGCGCGCTCGAGAAACGCTCGAGCCCGTTCGAGGCGTTCCCGCTCGCCGCCGATGATGTAGCCGCGCAGCTCGATCTGCGAATCGGCGACGTCGCCCTGGACGTCCTTGAGGGCTTCGACGACCTTGAGCGTGTTTTCGGCGATCCGCGAGGCCTCGATCAGATTGGCGATCGTTCGATACGTCACGAAGGCGTTCGCGACGAGGATGCCGAACGCGACGAGCGAGCCGATGACGAACCGTCGCGAGAGAAAAGGCGGGCTCTCCCGCGTTTCCGTGTCGCCGCGTTCGGGCTCGGGTCCCCTGCGGCTCTCCTCGGGGATCCCGCCGGTGCGGGAAAGGGATTTGGGCTCGGAATACATGGGCCCGTCGAGTATACTCAAGGCCCGCCGATCGCAGGGCGCTGACCCTCCCTTTAGCTAATGCCGATCGGGAAAAAGTCATGAAACGCCTCGCATTTCGCGAGCCGCTTGCGCTCGCCCTGCTGCTCGGGCTCGCCGCGCCCGCCCTCGCCCAGTCGGGCGGCCCGCGCACCCTGCCCGAGCTCAAGGCCGACGTCCAGGAGCGCTCCGACCGCCACGCCTATCCGGTGTCGGAGCTCGATGCGGCCGAGGTGCGCGAAGCGCTCGGCAATCTCAAGACTCTCGACCTTTCCGAAGACACCCCGCGGCGAAAGAAGTACGGGACCCCCAAGCCCCTATGCCGCGCTGACCGTTACTTCGCCATTCTCGGGGTCATAGCTAAATACTCGGTAGCCTTGGAGTTCGACTTGGGACAGCGAATTCTTTGAGAAAACCGGTAAGGTTGTACCGTCCGGACGACGAGCCGATCTAGACATCAGAGCCGCAAGCCCCGATTCGACGGCCTCCTCCCCTAATTGATTGCAAGCGTCGTACCCGTTTTCAGCAACGAGGAACGGCCACTCCTCGACTTTCGGCCTCAAGTCTTTTACGTCCCCGGCAAATCTAACGCGAGCCAAGCGATAGTACGCTCGGGTAGGCACGTTGCCTTGAAGCAGTGGTTTGAGATACCAGTACCTGATTTCGCGCTCGACCGTTTCAGCCTCTAGCGCACTATAGAAGACCCTCAACGTTCCATCGGAGAATCGGGTCTGGTCCGTTTTGTAGAGAGACTTATTGGCAAAAGGCCCTTCGATGACATCAGAAGGATCGTCAGTGAAACCTCGGTCCCTCAATAATTCGATCATCTCCTCAATTTGTCTGGGATCGAGGCCTAGGTCCCTTAGCTTCTCCATGTGACTTACCTGGTTGACCAGTCGAAGGGTGGGGCCTTCAAACGTCGTTGTCTCGACCTGTTCCAACATCCCTCAGAGCCCCGAGATGTGCTCAACATATTGCCGCAGCGCTAGTAGGTTCTCCATAGAACCCTCGAGGAGCATGTCGAGTGGTGCGCGATTTCCAAGCTCAAGCCTGGGAGTACGCATCCACGCTTGCTCGCCCTCTCTAAACAGCCCACTCGCAAGGGCTTTGATCCGGAACAACGCGGCAATTCGCGCCTTGACATCGGCTCCGCGCAGGGAAGTGCGACCGGCCAAAATCGCTGCGACGGTAGGCTGGTCTCCGGGTTCATAACCTAGCAACCGAGTTGCCTGTGCTAGGTCAAGATTCCAAGACTGAAAAAGCTTCGATACAAATTGAACGGGACCAACAATACGATCCGCGCGAAATGGGTTTTCAGAGCCGCTCTGAGTCGTAAAGATTTTGAAACCGGCCTCTTTCGCCTCGCGCAAGAACTCATCTGCTTTCGCCCAGCGGAATGGCGACAATGACTCTTCCATCGCACGCCGCAAATCTTCAGATTGGACTAGGGCGCCTGTATGCGTTGGCCGTCTGAGTGTTGCAGGCGACTGCGAAGACTCGCCAAGGGATCGGCCGATTCCCTCTAATGGAGCAAATCTTATTCGCTCCGCAAGTGGCGTTTCCGCATCTTGCCCGTTCGGTCGTGGTCGAAGCATAGTTCGCCCTTAGCTCTTACTCGATGGTTGTGGTTGTTTCTGTGGTTCTAGACCCGCGCGCTTGAGAACCTCTTTCGTAAGATTGACGGCATGCTCTATTTTTTCCTTGAGTGCGGAGAATGCACCACCTTCACGAAATTGGGTGCTAGTCGAGAAGAATAGTTCCTTGGAAGAGCGTATCGCACGAGTGAGATCGAAGTTGAAAGTCCACTTCTCCTCATTCTCCACGAACTCTATGTGGAATCCTGGAATTGCCTCAGCGTGGCGTTTGCCAGCTGGCGCAGCGAAGAGGTCGGATCGGTTGAATAGGCCTCGCAGCAATTCGGTTACGTTCGTCGAACTATCCAGCAGCTCGATAAACATTCGCCCCCCTAGGATCTCTTCCTGTACGGCGAATTTGCTGCCGCCAACGGTTGCTAGGGCTTCGATGGTCAATTGAATGCAGTCCTCAATCGTGTCCAGGTCGCCAGGGGCATTGGGGTTTGTAAACTTTGCCGTAAAGACGTCTGCACGAATATCCAAACTTCCGTTGCCCGCAAATAGGTTGATGCGCGAATGAACGTCACCAACGCTACGACCAGAGTCGACGACGAGATCACTCGGCGCAAGGGCGTACTTGGGTGAAAGGCGACCGTGCACGGCCTCCAAAATAACCACGGGAGTTCCAGCCAGCACAAACAGCGGTGCTCGAAATTTTGCTTCGTACGTCACGTCAAAGAAGTTTGTCTTATATAGCATCGTGGCGGTCTGCCTAGCAACTTTCGGCGGCTGAGGACGACTAGTCATATCGATGAACCCAAGCCCCCGAACCAACTTGACGGTGACGACGAGCGGTGGGCGGGATCGGATGACGCGAATGGGGGTGACTGAAAGAGTTGGCCACTGATAGTTTCCGCAATCAAATAGACATTGTAGTTGTAGATTTGCGGATCATCATTCGAATCGATACGCTCGGTCAGCAAAGCGCCCCGGATTGCCGATGAGGGAGAGGTCAAACCGAAATCGCGCAGAGCGTCACCCGAAACAAGCAATATGCGGCTGAACTGAGTGCTTGAGTCAGTCCACCGCGGCCAATTGCCACGCGAGAGTTGGTGCATCCCGTTCTCCAACGCGTTCCTTAGAACTGGCAGATCGAGGGGCACCCATTCTGCTGTGCTGGAACGCATTTCAGGATGAAATCTTTTCGATTAAGAAGGATAAGCCCGAGGTTCTTGAGTTCACGTTCTTGATGCATTGAACCAATGAACTTTCCATCTTACTTGTATTTTGGTCCGATTCGAGGGTCACATATATGGAGTGTGGTTCCCCAGGCAGAAGGTCCGTACGCGCTTCAACGAAAGACTTTGCGAAATGGAGCCGCAGCGCCGTGGGCAGTTCCTCCAGCTCGTGCTCTAACCGAGCGGACGAAAGCTTGGATACCGCCCGCTCTACTTTCGGAACACCATCTTCAGAGTGATATATCCGGTACTTTAGTTGCATATCGTGGATCGAAATTTCTGCAAGATTACCCCAAACGGGCCCGGCATGGCGATTGGGCCCGCTACTCGACAGAGCGCGAACAGCTTTCTGGCCCGATCCTGAGCAGACCTAGACAACCCGCAAGCTCTCCCAGGCTAAAAGGCTCTCGCGCGCAGCGAGCTGACAGAGCTAGCGCCGATTGATGGGAAAATCGACGCAGGTCTACCGCAACGCCGCGTTTATCTTCTCCAGCATCCCCGCCCCCGGACACAGCTCTTTCTCGCCGAGCTTGTTGAACGGGGTCTCCACGGTGTTGAGGTGGGCGTGGAGGTCTTCGGAGTTGGTGTCGAGGTACAGCAGGCCGGTGACGACTTCGCCTTTCGCCGCATGGTGGGCGACGTATTCGAGCGCCTGCACGCGGTCGGTCGGGTCGTACTCGGGATGGGTCTTGCGCAGGCGGATGATGGAGCCGTCGTGCTGGGGCACTTCGATGGCGTCGCCGTCGTTGTATTCGACGTTGATGGCTTCGCGCGAAGGCCAGAAGTCGAGGCGGTTGACGGCTTCGTTGTGGTCGCGCACGTAGTCGTAGCTCTTGGTCGAGCCGGCGTGGTTGTTGAACGCGACGCAGGGAGAGATCACGTCGATGAAGGCCGCACCTTCGTGCGCGATCGCCGCTTTCACCAGGGGAATGAGCTGGGCCTTGTCGCCCGAGAAACTGCGCGCGACGAAGGTCGCGCCCATGATGAGGGCGAGGGAGACCGTGTCCACCGGGGCGTCGGCATTCACCACGCCGCGCTTGGACTTCGAGCCGGCGTCGGCGGTGGCGGAGAACTGGCCTTTGGTGAGACCGTACACGCCATTGTTCTCGAGGATGTAGGTCATGTTCACGCCGCGGCGCATGACGTGCGCGAACTGCCCCAGGCCGATCGAGGCCGAGTCGCCGTCGCCCGAGACGCCGAGGTAGATCAGTTCGCGGTTGGCGAGGTTGGCGCCGGTGAGGACGCTGGGCATTCTTCCGTGGACGGTATTGAAGCCGTGCGAGTTGCCGAGGAAATAGTCCGGAGTCTTCGACGAGCAGCCGATGCCCGAGAGCTTGGCCACCCGGTGCGGCAGGATGTCGAGCTCGAAGAAAGCCTGGATCAGCGCCGCCGAGATCGAGTCGTGGCCACAGCCGGCGCACAGCGTCGAGACCTTGCCTTCGTAGTCGCGCCGGGTAAACCCGGCCTTGTTCTTCGGCAGGCTCGGGTGATGGAGCGTGGGCTTTGCGAGGTAGGTCATGCTTGAAAAGCAGATTCTTCGCTACGCTCAGAATGACAATGTGGGTTCATGCCGCTTTGTCCTTCTTCACCAGAGGCCGCACGTTCAGCGCGGCGACGATCTCGGCGATCTCGGCGGTGATGTAGCGCGCGGTGATCGGCGTGCCGTCGTAGTGCAGGACCGAAATGAGGCTCGCCGGGTTGATCCCCGCGTCGTTGACGAGCAGCGTCTTCAGCTGCGCGTCGCGGTTCTGCTCGATCACGAAAACCTTGGAGTGCGAGGCGACGAAGTCGAAGATCTCGTCCTGGAACGGGAACGAGCGCAGGCGCAGGGCGTTCACGTAGATCCCCTGACGCGAGAGCGCGTCGAGCGCCTCGGCCATCGCGGGACTCGTCGAGCCGTAGTAGATCGCGCCGAAGCGCGCCGGCTCCTTGGACGCGTTCAGGATGGGCTTGGGCACCAGCGTCTTCGCCGTCTCGAACTTCTTCAGGAGGCGCTGCATGTTGGCCTTGTAGTCCGGGCCCTGCTCCGAGTAGATCGCGTAGGCGTTCTTCGAGGTGCCGCGGGTGAAGTAGCCGCCCTTCGACGGGTGCGTGCCCGGATAGGTGCGGAACGGAATCCCGTCGCCGTCCACATCCAGATACCGCCCGAATTCCTTGCCGGCCTCCAGCATCTCGGCAGTCATCACCTTGCCGCGGTCGTACTTGCGCGAGTCGTCCCAGACCAGGGGCTTCGCCAGGCGCTGGTTCATGCCGATGTCCAGATCGCTCATCAGAAAAACCGGAGTCTGCAGGCGCTCGGCGAGATCGAGCGCCTGCGCGGCGAACTCGAAGCACTCGTGCGGGTCCTCGGGGAAGAGCAGCACGTGCTTGGTGTCCCCGTGCGATGCGTAGGCGCAGGCGAGGATGTCCGACTGCTGCGTGCGCGTCGGCATGCCGGTCGAAGGCCCGCCGCGCTGCACGTCGATGATCGTGACCGGGATCTCGGCGAAGTAGGCAAGGCCGATGAACTCCTGCATCAGCGAAATGCCCGGCCCCGAGGTCGCGGTAAACGCGCGCGCGCCGTTCCAGCCCGCCCCGATGGCGATGCCCACTGAAGCGAGCTCGTCCTCGCCCTGCACGATGGCGAACTTGTTCCTGCCCGTTTCCTTGTCCACCCGCAGCTTCGAGCAGTACTTCTGAAAGGCTTCGGCGAGGGAGGAGGACGGCGTGATCGGGTACCAGGCGCACACCGTCGCCCCGCCGTAGATGCAGCCGAGCGCCGCGGCGGCGTTGCCCTCGATGAAGATCTTCTCGCCGACTGCGTTGGCCTCGCCTTTCAGGCGGCGCACGCGGATGCCCAGGGGGCACTTCAGGTGCTCGAGCGCGTAGGTGCGCCCGAGCTGCAGCGCGTTCAGGTTGGGCTTCAAGAGCGCTTCCTTGCCCCGGTACTGCTCGCCGATCAGCTCGGCGATCACCAGCGGGTCGACGTCGAGCAGCGCCGAGAGCGCCCCGACGTAGATGATGTTCTTGAAGAGCTGGCGCTGGCGCGCATCGGTGTAGGCCTGGTTGCAGAGCTCGGTGAGCGGCAGGCCGACGACGTTGATGTCGTCGCGGAACTTCGACTTGGGCAGGGCCTTGGTGTTGTCGTAGAAAAGGTAGCCGCCGGGATCGATCTCCTTCACGTCGGCGTCCCAGGTCTGCGGGTTCATCGCGACCATGAGGTCGACGCCGCCGCGGCGGCCGAGCCAGCCCGATTCCGAGACGCGCACCTCGTACCAGGTGGGCAGGCCCTGGATGTTCGAGGGGAAGATGTTGCGCGGGCTGACCGGTACGCCCATCCTCAGGATGGATTTCGCGAAGAGCTCGTTCGCCGAGGCCGAGCCCGAGCCGTTCACGTTGGCGAACTTGACGACGAAGGCGTTGACGGATTGGATGGCCTTCGTCATGGCGACCTCAGGCCGCTTTCCTCTGCGGCGTACGGCAGCCGTGGCCGGCGTGCGTCAGGTCGAGCAGGAACTTCTGCATGTCCCAGGCGCCCGTAGGGCAGCGCTCGGCGCACAGGCCGCAGTGCAGGCACACGTCCTCGTCCTTCGCCATGATCCTGCCGGTCTTGAGGGGGCCCGAGACGTAGAGGTCCTGGGTGGGATTCCTCGCCGGCGCGGTGAGGCGGGTGCGCAGGTCCGCCTCCTCGCCGTTCTGCGTGAAGGTGATGCAATCCATCGGGCAGATGTCGACGCAGGCGTCGCATTCGATGCACAGCTTGTCCGCGAACACCGTCTGCACGTCGCAGTTCAAGCAGCGCTGCGCTTCCTTGAAGCCGGTGGCCGGATCGAAACCGACCTCGACCTCGACCTTGATGTTCTTCAGCGTGATTTTCTGGTCCTTCCAGGGGACCTTGTAGCGCTCGTCGGGCGAGATCTGGTTGTCGTAGCTCCACTCGTGGATGCCCATCTTCTGGCTCGAGAGGTTCACGATCGGCGACGGGCGCTCCCTGATGTCCTCGCCGTTGAGAAGCTTGTCGATCGAGATCGCGGCGTCGTGACCGTGCGCCACGGCCCAGATGATGTTCTTCGGGCCGAAGGCCGAGTCGCCGCCGAAGAAGATCTTCGGCTGTGTGGACTGCATGGTGACCTTGTCCACCACGGGCATGCCGTGCGGGTCGAACTGAATTCCAGCGTCGCGCTCGATCCAGGGGAAGGCGTTCTCCTGCCCCACCGCGACCAGCACGTCGTCGCACTCGAAATGCTGCTCGGGCTCGCCGGTGGACACGAGGCTGCGCTTGCCCTTGTCGTCGAAGACGGCTTTGACCTTCCCGAAAGTCATGCCGGTGAGCTTGCCGTTCTCGTGCTCGAATGCCTTGGGGACGAGATAGTTGAGGATGGGAATGCCCTCGTGCTGAGCGTCTTCCTTTTCCCAGGGCGAGGCTTTCATTTCCTCGAAGCCCGAGCGCACGATGACTTTCACGTCCTCGCCGCCGAGGCGCTTCGAAGATCGGCAGCAGTCCATTGCGGTGTTGCCGCCGCCCAGCACGATCACCCGCTTGCCGATCCTGTCGGTGTGGCCGAAGGAGACCGATGAAAGCCAGTCGATGCCGATGTGGATGTTCTTGGCCGCTTCCTTGCGCCCGGGAATGTCGAGATCGCGCCCGCGCGGCGCCCCTGAGCCGACGAAGATCGCGTCGTAATTCTCCGAAAGCACTTTCTTCATGCTCGCGATCTTCGTGCCGCCCTTGAACTCGACGCCGAGATCGAGGATGTAGCCGACCTCCTCGTCGATCACTTCCATCGGCAGGCGGAAGCGCGGGATCTGCGACCAGATCATGCCGCCCGCGCGCGGGTCCTGGTCGAACACGGTGACGTGGTAGCCGAGCGGGGCGAGATCGCGCGCCACGGTGAGCGACGCTGGCCCGGCGCCGATGCACGCGATCCTTTTCCCGTTTTTCTTCGCGGCGGCCTTCGGCATCCTCGCCTTGACGTCGCCCTTGTTGTCCGCGGCGACGCGCTTCAGGCGGCAGATCGCCACGGGCTCGGGCTTCTCGCCGTTGTTTTCCTCGACGCGCCCTCGCCTGCAGGCGGGCTCGCAAGGGCGGTCGCAAGTGCGCCCGAGTATTCCTGGAAAAACGTTGGAGTACCAGTTGACCATGTAGGCGTCGTCGTAACGCCCTGCCGCGATCAACCGGATGTATTCGGGGACTGGAGTATGGGCCGGGCAGGCCCACTGGCAATCTACGACTTTGTGGAAATAATCCGGTGCACCGATATCAGTCGGCTTCAAAACACGTTCCCTCCAGCGTCAAGCCTGCCGTTTCTCATTTCGCAGCGCCTGACTGCGCGTAAGTCTACCGCCTCGTGGCGGCGGTGAAAAGACTTAGTTTTCAATTACTAGGGCCTTTTCCCTTGAAGCCGGAGAATCTTTTTTCGAGGAGCGATTCCAGCGCTCGCGCCTCGGGCGCTCCGGGCTCAGTATACAGGCGGGCTATAAATTACTTTAATATAACGTGATACTCCATTGATACAGCATGGAAATGTTCTAAGGCATGCGCTCGCGCGCTACGCTTTGCGCCTACGGGGGAGTTAACGCGCTTCCCGGACTTCGGGAAGACAAGGAGCTACGGGCGGCGCGGATCCTGCAGCTCGCGAGCGAGGCGCTGCCGCTCGCGCTTCGCGCGGGAGGGGGAAACGAAGAGCCAGTAGGTGACGGCGATCGAGAGCAGCAGCGCCGCGACGCCTTCGAGCAATTGCCAACCTGTACCCACGCGAACCTTTTTTGAAATTCCGGCATTTTCGAATGCCGGCGGCGCTTATTGCGACCGGAGAACCGCGATGCTACTCGCTAAGCCAGGGGCAAGCAAGCTTGTCCGCGCTACAACGGCGAGAACGAGGTGGACTTGAGGATCCTGGATTCCTGGTGCTGGTGCGCGCCCATCTCGGCGCTGCGCCGCAGGTAGTCCTGGAACACGGGATCGCTCATCAGGGCGTCGCGTTTTCTCTCGCGGTCGGCCTGGCTTTCGTAACTCCACACGTGTACCACCTGGTTGAGCGGCCCTACCTCGGTGACCGCGTAGAACACGGGTTCGCCGCAGTGCTTGACCTGGGTCGGATGTCCGTACTGTTCGTACATCTTCAGCCAGGCGGGCAGACGGCCCGGGTGCAGCGAGTAGATGCGCAGATCGAAGATCATCGTGTTCCTCCCTACTTTGCCGATGCCGCCGGCAAGGTGGCGATGATCTGCTGCCTGCCGTTCACGACCCTGGTCATGAAGCTCTCCCGATCGAGGTCGCCGTTCTGATCGAACGTCACATCGAGCAGCACGCCAGGGTAGTCCTTCGCGGAAAGCGCCGCGCCGTGCATCGCGGCGGCAAACGCCTTGGGGTCGAACTTGCCGACCCTTTCGGTCACCGCCTTGACGATATACATCGCGCTGTAACCCTTCAATCCATTGTGGTCCGTCTTGTATCTGTATTCCTTCTGGAAGCGCCCATCGAAGGCCTTGATCGTCGGCTGCGGCGCATCCGCGCTCAGCCCGACGTGCGCCACGGCGCCATTTGCAGCCTCGCCCGCCATCTCGATGACCTTCTGGCTGGTGAGCGTCGTTTCGCCCACGATCGGCCTGTCATAGCCCTGCTTCTTCAGCTCGCGCAGCGCCCGCGCCGATTCCTCCTCGTTGGTATACACGAACACGGCGTCGGCGTTCGACTGTTTCACTTTGAGCACCGGGCTCGAAAAGTCGACCTGACCGGGATCGGTCGAGATGTCCGCCGCGATCTTGATGCCCTGCGCTTCGAGCGCTTTCATGATCATGTCGCGCCCGCCCTTCCCGAAGTCGTTGTTCACCCACACGATGGCGATGGTTTTGGCCTTGACGGTGTCCTTGATGTAGCGCGCCACCTTGGGCATGGCCGTCGCCTGTGTGAACGACGTGCGAAAGATGTAGGGATTGCCTTGCTGGGTGATGGCGGCGCTCTCGCCGCCCGTGAAATTCGGAATCCCGGCGCGTCGGGTCTCGGCCATGCTGACGAGGATCGACCCGGAAAATACCGGACCCATCACGATGTAGGCCCCGTCATCGACAGCTTTTGTTGCCAGGGCTTTCGCCGTCTGCGGCGCCGACTGCGTGTCGCTGCTCGTGTACTCGATCTTCCGTCCGAGGATGCCGCCCGCAGCGTTGATTTCCTTCACCGCGAGCTT
>Ga0137369_10002960_pt1 | contig 17319 bp, 20 predicted proteins | sample SagtaG_12_FD_104918 | JGI IMG/M metagenome (GOLD analysis project Ga0137369, IMG submission 104918) | Vadose zone soil microbial communities from Sagehorn Ranch, Mendocino, California, USA - Sage1_L_113_16 metaG | ecosystem: Environmental > Terrestrial > Soil > Vadose zone | place: USA... | reverse complement strand
TCCCCTACTCGGATACGTTGCACCACGATTTCCTTCGCGCGTTCGGGAAGGAGGACGTGCGGGAGGTGCTCGTGCGCATGCCAGAGATCTATCGAGCGCCACTCGTCCTCCGGTACATGGACGGGTTCGCCACGAAGGAGATCGCCCGCCTGCTCGGAGTTCCACTGGGGACGATCCTTGCCCGGCTGCACCGGGGGCGGAAGCGGTTCGAAATGGAGATGTGGGCATACGCGGAGGAGATGGGACTCCTCGTCGGGGAGGCACTCATATGACCGAGAAGCAGGGACTGATCCCGTGCTCCCAGGCGGTGGGACAGCTGTGGGACTACCTCGACAACGCCATCGCGCCTGAGGACCACGAGAGGGTGGAGAGGCACCTGTCGTTCTGCCGGAAGTGCTGCGGAGAGCTTGAGTTCGCCAAGGAGCTCCGGGAGTTCCTGGCCTCACGCGGAGCCGAAGAGATCCCGCCGTACGTCAAGGCTCGGCTCGAGCGATTCGTGGAAGAGATCTAGGGGGGCAAATGGGCCGAGACCTCATGTTCCAGGACGAGATCAAGGACTCTGTGCGGCAGGCCTACGCCGCGATCTCCACCGGCGGCGGCGAGATGGTAGCCCGGCGCCTCTACTCCACCGACGAGCTCTCGGAGGTTCCAGCCGCAGCCGTCGAGTGGGCCCTCGGGGTGGGGAACCCCGTCCGATACGCCTTGCTCCACCCCGGCGAAGCGGTCCTCGACATCGGCTCGGGAGGGGGGATCGACACGATCCTCGCGGCCCGACGGGTAGGGTCGGGGGGGAAGGCTATCGGTCTCGACATCCTAGAGGAGATGTCTGAGCGTGCCCGGCGCCACGCTGCTGAGGCAGGCGTGCAGGGCTGGACCGAGTTTCTTCAGGGGGAGATGGAGCATATCCCGCTGCCCGACAAGTCGGTGGACATAGCGATATCCAACGGCGTCCTGAACCTGTCCGCCCGGAAGAGCCGGGCTCTGGCCGAGATCTTCCGGGTGCTTCGGCCCGGAGGACGAATCTGCATGGCCGACCTGACGGTGGAGGGGGAGCTTCCCCCGGAGGTGGCCAACGACCAGAGCGCCTGGGCCGGCTGAGTTTCGGGGGCCATGGCGGAGCGTGTCTTCGCCGGGAAGCTCGAGAGAGCGGGGTTCACTGATGTTTGGGTGGGTGGTCATCGCCCGTTCGGCATCGAAGAAGCAAACATGTATCCGCTCTTCACTCCAGAGGTGATCGAGCTCATGAGGCGGACGATCCCGATCGAGCACCAGGACCACGTGGCCACCGGGGTCATCGTCAAGGCCCGAAGGCCCGGGTAGTCGAGCCGGCCTTACCGTTGAACGGTCAGAAGCACCCCACTCAGTCCTCGGTCGATGCAGGAGGGGCGAGGCTGCTCGTTCGGGCCCGCGGGTGCGTCTCGTACATCCGTACTGCCACCACGAGTCCGGAGGCTGCGGCGAGCGCAGCCACCGCCCAGATCGCCGCCCTAGGCTCACCCTAGGCTCCGGCCGGTAATCGGCAGAATTAGCAGGAAGAAGGTGCCGCTCACCCCTTTCCCAGACGTGGAGATCGGTTCGAGATAGAGCTCAGGTGGCCTCGGTGCTGGCGGTGGAAACATCCCGAGCGTATACGAGGGCCTCCTCCAGCGGCATGACCCGTCCTTGGGCCCAGGCCGTATCGATCTCACGCTCGGTAAGGACCCGTCGGGCGGCGTCCCGGGGAAGCTCCGGTTGCCACCAGAAGTTCGGCGGGTAGTCCAGCGCTGTGATCCGGACACCCAATGACTCCCGGAGCTGGGAGGCGGCTCCGGCCAGGATGACGCCTCGTTCTGCCCGGCCTTTGGCCACCGCCACCTGTCCCAGCCACTCGAGGTCCCCCGCAACGCCCCCTAGGTCGCCGGCATCCCATGCGATCTCGAGGGACCCGAGGAGTTGCTCCTCGGCCTCCTCGTACCGCTTCTGCATGCAGGAGATGGGACCAAGTGCCCGCAGGTCTGGCCTTCGTACCATCGCTCTCCAAAGGCACGACTCATCTCCAGCACCTGCTCGCAGTGGAGTCGGGCCCCATCGAGGTCCCCCGCCATGAGTCGCATCATCGCCGAGGTCATCACACTCATGCCGATGGCCACCGGGTCCTGGTGCTCCTCTGCGAGGGCCTGGAACTCCCGCTCCAGGGGCGCGGCCGCCTCCAGGTCGCCCTGCCAGTACCAGATCCCGGCCAGGCCGATGAGACCCTTGACCCGAGCCTCACTAGGAGCCCCCGAGTCGATGGCGAGGAGGTCCTCCAGCCACCGACGGCCTTCGTCCAGGTGCCCCCGGAATTGCCAGAACCGCCACATCCTTGCGGCCATCAGGAGACCCAGGTCGGTCTCTCCCTCCTCCTGGGCCCACCCGAGGGCTGCCCGCAGGTTGGCCCGCTCTGCCTCCAGTCGTCGCAGCCACTCGGCCTGTTTGGCCATGGCGAGCTCCGATTCGGCTTGCTCCACGAGGTTCAAGTAGAAGTCCGCGTGTCGCCGATGGGTCTTCCTTTCCTCGCCGGCCGCGTGAAGTTGCTCGAGGGCGTACTCGCGGATCGTCTCCAGCATGGAGAAGCGGGATTGGCCGGCTTCCGCGGGTCGCTCGAGGAGGCTCACCTCCACGAGCGAGGAGATCCCTTCCAGGACGTCCTCGACCGGCGCCCCCGAGGCCATAGCCTCGGCGGCATCGAGGGTGAAGCCACCGGCCAAGGTCCCCAGCCGCCTGAACAGAGCCCCGTCTGCGGCGTCCAGCAGCCGATGCCTCCAGCCAATGGCATTGCGCAGGGTCTGCTGCCGGGCTGAGTGATCGACCGGGCCATCGTCGAGGAGAGGGAGCGCGGGGCTCAGCTTCTGCGCCAGCTCCTCAAGTGGCAGCAGCTTCAGGCGGGGGGCGGCCAGCTCGATCGCCGAGGGGAGCCCGTCCAAAAGGACGAGGGAGTCGGGCGGACCCGAGGACGAGCCGATTCCGATGGGCCAGGATGCGATCGCGTGGGCGGCCCGCGCACTCAGCCGCTACGAGATGCCCCCGGAAGAGAGCAGCGTCGTGCTCCGGACCGACAACCCGGAACTTGTTCGCAGGTACATGGAGATCCATAGGGACCGGTTGGAAGAACGCCTCGCTGATCAGCTGCGGGCCCTCACCGCTGTGGAGCGGCTCCTTCACGTGAATACTCGCAGGGCGTAAGAGCCCAGCCGCCACACGGACAACGATTCACCACCCGGACAGCGATTCGCGAGCCGGGAGAATGCATCGATCGACATGACCCCGAACAGACACGCGAGAGGAGAAACCCGGAATGCTGACCACGAGAGGTCTGTCGAGGAACCGCGGCCTTCCCGCCGTCTTGTACCTGAAGAAGATCGGAGGCTAGAGGCACCAGGTTTGCATCTCGGGTGTCGGCCAGCCCACTCGGCGGAGCCTCGTTCCGAGGTCGGATGCGGCCCTCCGCCCAACGGCCGACGGGCAATCCGGCCATGCTCGGGCATAACCGGCGCTCGGCCTGATGTTTTCGAAAGGGAAAGGGGGATTGCGATGACGAACTCTGCGATCGAGGCCGAGGGGCTCGGCAAGGCCTTCGGGAAGGTTCGGGCGCTGGACGGGATCGACATGGTGGCCCGCGAGGGAACCGTCTTCGGCCTGCTCGGACCCAACGGCGCCGGGAAGACCACGGCGATACGCGTGCTCTCGACCCTGCTCCGTCCCGACTCCGGGCGAGCCTCGGTCGGCGGCTACGACGTGGTGCGTCAACCGAAGAAGGTGCGCAGGCTGATCGGGCTGACCGGCCAGTACGCCGCGGTCGACGAGCTTCTCTCCGGCCAGGAAAACCTGTACATGATCGGGCGGCTGTTGGCACTCTCCTCCAACGACGCCCGCGCGCGAGCGAAGGAGCTGTTGGAGGCCTTCGATCTGGCGGACGCGGCAGGAAAGTACGTGAAGGCCTATTCCGGGGGGATGCGACGCCGCCTGGACCTGGCGGCAAGCCTGGTCGGCCGGCCCCGGTTCCTGTACCTGGACGAGCCCACGACCGGGCTCGATCCGCGGAGCCGCATCGAGCTGTGGAGCATGATCCGCGGACTGGTGGCCGAGGGTACCACCGTGCTGCTGACGACCCAGTACCTGGAAGAGGCCGACCGCCTGGCCGACGAGATCGTGGTCATCGACCACGGCCGGGTAATCGCCGCCGGTACGCCGCTTCAGCTCAAGACCCGCGTAGGTGGCCAGGTCCTCCAGGCTCGGCCGAGCGATCCCGTCGACCTTGCGGCCACGGAACGGATCCTGGCCGCATTCGCCGACGGCGAAGACGGCACCTACACCGATGGGCAGCTGGTCACGGTGAGGATCAACGATCGTTCGGCGCTGGGGCAGGCGGTCCGGCGTCTGGATGACGAAGGCATCGCGATCGAGGACCTCTCGCTTCGCCGCCCCAGCCTGGACGAGGTGTTCCTGGCCGTGACGGGACACGTGGCGGAAGAGGAAACCGAGAACGACCAGACCAAGGAAGGGAGCCGAACATGAGCACCGCCACCCTTGCCCGGTCCGAGGGCCTGAGCGTCCTCAGGAACACGATCACGATCGCCCGGCGCAACCTGCTGCACATCAAGGCCACTCCGGAGCAGCTGGTGGAAATGTCCATCCAGCCGATCATGTTCCTGACCCTGTTCGTGTACGTGTTCGGCGGGGCCATCGCCGGTTCCAGCCGCCAATATCTGCAGTTCGCGCTTCCGGGAATCCTCGTGCAGAGCGTGGCGTTCCTCCCGTTCACCACGGCCATCGCGCTGAACGTCGACTTTCAACGGGGCGTGATCGACCGGTTCCGTTCCCTGCCCATCTCGCGTTCGGCGGTGATCGCCGGACGGATCACGGCCGATGGTGCCCGGGTCATCTGGAGCATCCTGATCATCACGGGATTCGCGACGCTGCTGGGATTCCGATTCGGAGGCGGCGTGGCCGGCGCCCTGGGCGCCCTGGTGCTCGTCACCACGTTCGGCCTGACGATGTGCTGGCCCATGGCCTTCATCGGCATCTCGGCCCGCTCCACGGAATCGGTGAACACCTGGGGCTTCATGATCATCCTGCCCCTCACGTTCGCCAGCTCCGCGTTCGCGGCACCCGAGACCATGCCCGGATGGCTGCAGGCATTCGTCAAAGCGAACCCGGTGACATCGGTGATCGACGCGACGCGTGGGCTGATGCTGGGAGGTCCGGTCGCCGAGCCCCTCTTCGACTCGGTGATCTGGATGGCCGTCATCCTGGCGGTGTTCGGGCCCCTCGCGATCGGCCGCTACCGCCGCCGCGTCTAGGACGGTCGCTACCGCATCGGATGCCTTGAAGTACGGAACGATCATCATCGGCGGCCCTATTCACGAGCAGGTGGCCCTGGCGCGAGCGGCCGAGGACGCCGGCTGGGACGGGGTCTTCACCTGGGACGGGATCCACGTGGGGGACGAGGTCGAGGTTCCTGATCCGTGGGTGCTGATGGCGGCCTTCGCCATGGCCACCGGCCGGGTCCGCCTGGGCGCGATGATCATGCCATTGGCGCGGCGCCGCCCCTGGAAGGTGGCGCGGGAGGCCGTGACCCTCGATCACCTGTCGAACGGCAGGCTGGTGATGCCGGTGGGTCTCGGTGCCCTCGACGATTCGGGTTGGGGACGGGTCGGCGAGCCGACCGATCGGCGGATCCGAGCCGAGCGCTTGGACGAGACGCTCGACATACTGACCGGGCTGTGGAGCGGCAAGCCTTTTGGGCACCGGGGGCGCCACTACAGCTTCGAGCCGATGGCGTTCACGCCGCCTCCGATCCAGCGCCCACGGATCCCCATCTGGGTGGTGGGAGGGTGGCCTAGCGAGCGATCGATGCGGCGCGTACTCCGGTATGACGGCCTCCTCCCCTACGTCCTTCCGGGCAGCGGCGTCGAGTACGGACCGGAGGTCGTTGCCCAGATGCGGGCCTGGATCGGAGAGCGACGTAGCCTCCAAGCGTTCGACATCGTAGTCGAGGGGGCCACTCCCGCGGACGACAGAACGGCGGCGGCCGAGGCCGTCCGCCCGTGGCGGGAAGCGGGCGCCACGTGGTGGATCGAGTCGGACTGGACCGCCGACCCTGCCTCCGCGCGCAGACGCATCGAGGCCGGGCCTCCTGCCTATCCCTAGCGAATCATGGCCGCCGAACGATCCCCGAGACAGTGGGTGCCGGAGCGTCCGGCGTGGTGGCAGCGCCAGGTGATCTATCAGATCTACCCGCGAAGCTTCCTCGACACATCCGGGGACGGAATCGGGGATCTAGAAGGGATCCGGGTGAAGGCCGATTACCTGGAATGGCTGGGGATCGGAGCGGTGTGGCTCTCGCCGATCTACCCGAGCCCGGACGCCGACCTGGGGTACGACATCTCCGACTACCTGACGGTTGATCCGCGGTTCGGGACGCTGGAGGACTTCGATGCGCTCCTCGCTGCCCTGCACGAGCGTGGCATCAAGCTCATCCTCGACCTGGTTCCGAATCACACCTCGGACCAGCACCCCTGGTTCGTCGAGAGCCGCAGCGGCCCCGAGAGCCCGAAGCACGGCTGGTACGTGTGGAGGGAGTCGGGGCCGGGTGGATCACCTCCGAACAACTGGGAGAGCTACTTCGGAAGCCCGGCCTGGAGCTACGTGGAGCCCCCGGGCACGTGGTACCTGCACTCGTTCGACCGTGGCCAGCCGGACCTGAACTGGGAGAACCCGGAGGTACGGCGAGCCATGCAGGACGTCATGCGGTTCTGGCTCGATCGTGGAGTCGATGGGTTCCGCGTCGACGTCCTCTGGCTACTCAGCAAGGACCCGGAGCTCAGGGACAACCCGGTGAACCCGGAATGGAACGATGGCCTTCCACCCTGGCTGCGACTTCTCCGCCAGAACTCCGAGGACGGGCCGAGGGCGCACGAGTACGCGCGGCTGCTTCGGTCGGTGATCGACGAGTTTCCCGACCGAGTGATGGTCGGAGAAGTGGTCCTGCCCCCCGCACGCGCCGTGAGCTTCCACGGAGAGCGCCTGGAAGAGGTCCACCTGCCCCACAATTTCGCCCTCACCGAGCTGGCCACGTGGAGGGCCGATGAGATCCGGACGGTCGTCCGGGAGTACGAGCGACTCCTGCCGCCGGGGGCGTGGCCGAACTGGCTGCTGGGAGATCACGACTTCCCTCGCATCGCTTCTCGGGTCGGTCCGGACCGGACCCGACTCGCCCTCATGCTGCTCCTCACGCTCCGAGGCACCCCGACCTGGTACTACGGAGATGAGCTCGGGCTCGCCAACGCTCACTTTCAGCTCTCCACGATGACGGTGATCGACCCCCAGGCTTCCACGTCCCCCGAGCGTGATCGTCTGGTTGCTCGAACCCCGATGCAGTGGTCGCCGGGCCCCCACGCCGGATTCTCGAGGGTCGAACCCTGGCTGCCGCTCGCCTCGGACGATCCGGCGTTCACCGTCGAGCGTCAACGCGAGTCCCCCGACAGCGTCCTCAACTTCGTCCGGGCGCTGATTCATCTCCGCAGGCGGACCGATGCCCTCTCGATCGGGACGTACCGCTCGCTCCCGGCTCCTCCAGACGTCTTCTCCTTCGAGCGTGGACACCCGGACGGCGCGGTCCAGGTTCACCTCAACTTCGGCGACCGGGAGCAGGAAATCGGGGTGCCCCTGGAGAGCCGGATGCTGCTGTCCACAGCGGGCGCGAAAGCGATGGATGCACCAGATACTCCCCGTGTGGTGATGCAACCCTGGGAGGGGATGATCATCTCTATGGGCTAGCTGGCCCGAGTCCACCCTGAGCTCGCGATCGGGGTAGGGTTTTTGCCCCCAACGCGGCAAGGTCGTCCAGGGGAAGACGCCCATTCCCACCATGGGCTGGTTCGCCACCTGCGAGGACATGGAAGGCAACAAGATCGGCCTGTTCACGAACGATCCGAACGCCGCATAGCGCTCCGGAGAGCCTCGTAGATCGTCACCGGCTGGGAGATGCCTTTCAGCTCGAAACTCCCCACCTCTACGAGCCGGGAATCCTCTAGAGTCACCGCCCGTCGGGCGTTCTCCCCGACGAAACCTGATCCGCGCTGGCCTGTGACGCGATGCGTGCAGCGATGTTGACCGTCCGACCAAAGTAGTCGCCCTCGTCGTAGATCATTGGCCCCCAGGACCGGTAGCCATGGCCATGGCGTCCTCTTTCTCCGATGCTCCGGTGTCGATCTCAGATACATCCCGGGATTGGCCAAGCCAACTCGAGATTAGGAGGCCTTCCCTGGCTGCCGGCGACTCCGGTTGGTGATCGGGCCGACGCGGGTTGAGGACAGACACTGCGGTCAGGGCCGGAAGTCCTCTCGGAGCAAGTCCATGAGCATCCCGTCATGCCAGATGCCGTTCGGGCCTCGCTCGTACTCGCGCATGATTCCCACAGGGCGAAAGCCCACCCGTTCGTACGCACGGATCGCGGCCTCGTTGTCGGCGGCGGGATCGATCGTGAGGCGATGGTGGCCGCGCTCTTCGAAGAGGTATCGAGCGATTCTCGTGTGGCACGCCTGTGGCACGCGATCCCGAACAACCGAGTGGTGCTTGGAACGACCCATAGGCATCTAGGACCCAGTGTCACGTCTTTCACAAATGCATTCTCACGAGCGAGGGATGACCCCAGCCGAGCGCGTGCGCAAGTTTCACCCGAGGCGGAGTGCGAAGACCTTTGGTGAAGCCCGAGGCCCCAGTTGGGCGGCGTTCAAACTGATCGTCGAGTGGCGGCGACACTCGATCCCCGAGGAACCGCTCAGTGTTCTTGGGCGCTCGACCGAAGCAAGCTCCGGTTCGCCGGTCGAATGATGGCCAAAGCGGTCAAGGCTCCCGAAGGCGACTTCGGAAACTGGGACGATATACGGGCGTCCGCGGAGGGCCTCGCCGACGAGTTTCGATGAACCGACCCGGGCTAACGGGATCAACCCCTCGCTCCCACTCAAGTGGAGCCGCTCCCGGAGCAGTTACAGCGTCAGCTACGGTAGATGGACACGGGCATGCCCAGATAGAGGCTCGGCCACAGCCGGTCGATGGCCGAGAGGGTAACCCGGACGCAGCCATGGCTCGCCGGATAGGGAGGCACCGATCCCTCTCCGTGAAGGGCGAACCCGCGCAGGAAGAAGCTGGAGCGGTACATCCAACCGACGCTGCTCTCGTACCAGCCGTCGATCTGCATTTGGATCCGATACGTCCCTGTGGGAGTGATGGCCACCTTGTGAACCCCCCTCGACACGAACTCGTAGCCCCCGCCCGTCGACGCATCGAGGATCCTCTCGATCGCCCCGTCTCGGACGAGGTAGACGACTTGACGCGTCAGATCGACCTCGATGGAGGCGCCACGATACCGGTACCGAGCAGCCGGGACCGCCGGACGGAATAGAGCGGACCACGTTCTGGGGTCGACTGCCCCCGTCCGGGGGAGTCCGTTCACCTTCTGGAACGCCACCACCGCATGGCGAGTGTCACTGGCGAACCTCCCATTGACGGCCCCCACGTCGTAGTGCAGGCCGGCCAGCCGCGCCTGGAGGCTGAGGACCGCGGGCCCGGGCGTCCCCGTGGCCAGCTGGGGAACCGCCGCCACCCGGGGACCGACCGGACTCCCAGCCCGCCGGGTGGCCCCGGAGGGCTCGAACGTGGTCAGGAACTGGCCCAACCTGGCTCGGTCGACCTGGTTCGGGTGCCCGCGCGACATCCACACCAGCGCGTAGGCGTCGTTCCCCCGGAGGGTCAGGAGCTCCCTCACCGACGCCTTCCAGCCCTCGAACGTGCGAAGGGTCGCGGGCTGTAGGCCCAGCTCGAGCTCCTCCGCCGACACCGCCTTCAGGCCCGCACCTTCGCGGAGCACATGCTCTTCGTGGGCGGCGAGCCGCTCGAGGCTCCAGTCCCCGGCTGGGGCGAACCGGCGGATTAACAGTTCGGCCGATCCATTCCCGGCCGATAGGCAGCGACCGATGAGGCCACCAACCTTGCACTTGGCCACTGACCAACTCGGCGGATAGGCGATCCGGTATCCGTCGCGTTCGCTGGCGAACGATGGCCACCGGTTCCGCGGCGGGCCGATCCGAGTGGGCTCGGATTCGGACATGCTCACCTCCAGGTGCCAGCTGGACGAGATGCCCGGTCCTGTGTCCGATGTGGGGGACTCCGGCCAGCCGGCATCCAGGACCAGCCCGCTGGGCGTGCCGTCGGCCGTTGCCATCACCCCCATGGAGCCCATGAAGCCCGCCGTCGATGCATCGAGTCCGAAGTCCCGTGGGGTGACCTGGAAGCCCGGCAAGGGCGCGAGGCGGAACAACTGGTCTCCTCCGGCGCTGGCAGGTCCGACCACGGTCAGTCCCTGGAGCCGACCGATGAGCCGGTTGAGGCGAATCGTCGCTCCGGCATCCGCCGGATCGCGCGGGACCGGTCCGGGACGCTCCCGGATCCACGGTCCGCCCTCTGCCCGGTGATAGGCCGCTCCCCGTGCCACAAAGCCTTCCCGGGAGAGGTTCGTCCGGGTGGCGATCGAAAGGAGCAGATGGGAGGCATCGGGCCGGAGCTCTCCCGTGCCTGACACGCTCGCCTCCGACTGGCCATATGTGAAGGTTCCGCTCACCGACAGGCGCATCGCCAGTTCAGGGGATCTCAGCACGGACAGGGCGACCCCCGATACGTCGACGGAGGAAGGACCCCCCCGCCGAGAGGCAGGAGGACCGGTCTGCTGGGACTCGGGCGCTCCCGTACAGCCGATCATGAGGATCGTTGCCGCAACCGCGGCCGCCGTGAACCTGCCAAGAGAAAGCAACACCGTCGCCCCTCGCCGTGGCCGCCCCCCAACCGGGTTCGCCCTTTTTATCACCTGTCGGCGCAACCACCCAATATCTGGAGGGACCTAATGGTTTGCCCTCACGCCGGAACGAGATCGGGCGGCCCCACTCGGTACGCTCCCCTACGCTCCGACGGATACCAAGGCCCAGGAGGCGGTGGGATCTGGCGGCGAGTGGAGGACGGCTTCCAGCTGGGGCACGGCTTCCAGCTGGGGCACGGCTTCCAGCTGGGGCACGGCTTCCAGCTGGGGCACGGCCTCCAGCTGGCCGGCGCCTCCGAATCCCTCCGCGAGCGGCCTGGCGACTCCCTCCGACTTCCTCGCGGTCCTCGCCGGGGATCCCTGAGCCGAGGCCCGGGCCCACCTGTCGCAGGATGCTGCTCAGCGGGCGAGGGACAAGGGCCGGACCTTGAGCGTGGAAGAGGCCGTGGCCCCGGCGGTGGAGTAGCTACCGAGCCTGAGTCGGCACAACAACAGGGCGGACGGCCGGTGAAGTGGCCGGGCGACGGTGTGTGATGCTCCGGCTCCGGGAGCCAGAGTCGCCGTGGCGAGCGCGCGGGGAGATGGTCGAGGCGAACCCCCACGCCTGGGCTTCCCCCGCTCATCCGGGGATCCACGCAGGGGTGAAGGGCGGCGGCCGTTGACGACCGGCCTCATATCAGTTGAGACGTGGTCCGCCGGGCCGTTGCTCTGCCACTTGCCCCATCGGCTTGCCTGAGAGCCGCTGAAGGCCGTCGTAGGCCGCATACTTGTACGCCTCGCTCCTGGTGGGGGCGCAGAACGTGGCGTGGATGAACTGATCGATTGTCCCTCCCCGGTGGATGACGGCCTGACCCGTGTGGATGAGCTCACTGGCATCGTCACCAAGGATGTGAGCACCGAGGAGAATCTTGTCGTCGCGCCGGAACACCAGTTTCACCAACCCCTCAGTGAATCCCGAGATCGTGGCCTTGGTATTCCCGGCGAACCATCCCTTGCCCACCTCATACCTGACCCCTTGGGCCCGAGCCGCCTCCTCGGTGAGGCCGACCATGGCCACGTCGGGGATCGAGTAGACGGCGAAGGGCGGGAGGGGGTCAACGGTCTCTTTGAAAGGGATCCCGAACGCGTGGCAGACAGCCACCCGGCCCTGCTCCATCGATACGGAGGCCAGCGCCGGTGGCCCGATCACGTCCCCCGCTGCGTAGATCCCCTCCGCTGAGGTCCGGAAGGTCTCGTCCACCACGACTCGCCCTCGAGCGTCCAGCTCCACCCCCACCTCCTCCAGACCCAGGCCCTCGGTATTACCCGTCCGCCCGGCCGCGAACAGTACGTGCTCTGGTCGGAGGACCTCCCCGGTCTTCACCCGCACTTCCAGCCCTTCCCGTGAGCGCTCGATGGTGGCCACCCCCGACCCGAGCATGACGCGCATGCCCATCCGCTCGAACGTCTCGGCGAGCAGGCCAGAGATCTCAGTGTCCATGAACGGCAGGATCCGTTCGGCGGCGTCGAGCAGCGTGACATCGGCCCCGAGGGCCGTGAAGATCGAGGCGTACTCGCACCCCACCGGCCCGCCACCCACCACCACCATGCTGCCGGGGATCCGTTGAATCTCGAGCACCTCTTCAGAGTCGTAGACGTCCGGATCGTCGAAGGGGACGGTGGCCGGCCGGAAGGGCCGGGAACCCGAAGCGAGCAGCAGGACCTCCCCCTCTAGTGTCAGTTCGCGCCCATTGACGAAGACGCGGACGGTTCGACCGGGTTCCAGCCTTGCCTCCCCCTTGATGAACCGAATGCCGTGTCGCTTGAGGTTCTCTTCGACGGCCCCGACCATCGTTCTCACGACTTCGTTCTTACGCCTCATCAGCCGCTGCAGGACGACTTCACGATCGACCTGGAGGCGGAGGCCGTAAACGTCTCGGTTCCGGAAACCGGTGATGTAGAGCGCGGTTTCCCGCAGCGTCTTCGAGGGGATTCCTGCGGAGGCCACGACAGCGCCTCCCGGGTGCGGAAGGCGGTCCACGATGGCCACCCGTTTGTCGAAATAGGCGGCCTGAGTGGCCGCTTTCTCTCCCGCGGGGCCAGCGCCGATAACGACCAGATCGAATTGTTCGCTCATGTAAACGCGCAGCTGCGGAGCCGCCTGCCATCTGTCCTTCTCTTCCCAGCGAGAGCAAGGCGTTCTAGCCCGGCCGCGACAACCGTCATTTGTTCTCCGTTCCCCGCGATCGCGCCCTGCTGCTCAGGCGCCCAGTGCTCTCACCGGCGATCAGGCCCATCGCCTGGACCGTCGGCGGGACGGTGATCTTCGGGACGCTCGCGATCCGGCGATACCACCGGTTGGCCTGAGAAGGACCCATGGAGCAACTCGTACACGAATGACTCGGCTGGTCGGACATCGCCCCTCCGGTCCCCTAGTTTGTCAGCTGTCCAGCGGGAAGGCTCGAGTCGAGCCATTCCACCGCGACCTGCACCATCTGGTTGGTGAAGCCCACTCGTTGTCGTACCAGCTCATTACCTTGACGAGATTGCCGCCGACCACGCGGGTCATGTCGAGCTGGACGATCGAAGCGTGAGGATCTTTGACGATGTCGCCCGAGACGAGCGGCTCGTCAGTAACGGTGAGCACTTCCCGGTACCGATCGGTAGCTGCTTCCCTGCGCAGGACCTCGTTGAGTTCCTCGGGCGTGCTGTCCCGGCTGAGTACGAACACCAGATCCGAAAGGGAGCCGACGACCACCGGGCCGCGGATGGCAACTCCGTCAAAACGGCCCTGAATCACCGGCAGGGCACGTGCGCCCACCCGCGTCGCTCCGGCACGCAGATGCTTCTCTCCGCCGTCCAGTCAAAGGTGACCGAAGGGTCCGGGTCGAGGCGATCCACGAGGATGAGTCGTTCAGCACGACCGCAGCCGCGGCCGTGCGCCGTGAGCTGACAGATCTGGCCCGCTGGCTAGAGGTCGACTTGGTGCTGCCCCGGCTGACGCCGCTCCCGAGGTCCTGACGTGGCGTCTCGACGAGCCAGTCGCGTCAGTCGTCCCAGCGGACGACGATCCGCCCCCCGAGACCGGGCAGTGGCAAGGACTCCGCTTCCGCCTCGACCGCGTCGCGTGCCGCGCGCGAGAGGCGGCGCCAGGTTTGGACGGTCACCGTCGCCTCCGCGCGTTGCCACGTCCCGACGACCTCGCCCTTGACCAGGACGCCACCCGGCCAGACGCGCGGGGTCCAGAGCGCGCGACGACGGTCGGCGTCAGGGACCAGGAGTTCGCGATCGTCTCCCTGGAGGAGGAAGTAGGCGTCGCCGCTCGGGAGGAGCCGTGCGGAGGCCGTGGGCCCCGTGGCGGCGCGGAACGTCGCCTCGTCGGGGGTGAGGATCCACGCGTCGCCGACCGGTGTTCGCACCGGGGTCAGCGACCTGCGCAGCGCGTCGAACGCGGCGACACCACCCCGCGCGGAGATCCCCGCCCACCCGGCGAACGCCTCGGGCGTGGCGGGGCCGAAGACGTGCAGATACCGGCGCGCGAGCTCGAGTCGAGCCTCGCTCGGGTCGAGCCCGGGTGGCGGGACGGTCCAGATGGTGGGCTGCCGCGCGCCGTCCCAACGGATCACGACCGTGCCGGTCGGTGCGGCGTACCTCAGCCGGTTGGGGTGTTCGCCGAGCGCGCGCCCCGCCTCGCCGTAGGTCATGCTCGTCCCGCGGAGGAGGGCGTGCAGGCGGGCGGCCTGGTCCTCCGCGACCCGACGGCCTTTGGCATCGTCCGGCAGCCTCCCGAGCGAGAAGACCGTTAGGTCGCGTGCCGCGACGACGTACGCGTTGTAACGCGGCCCCCAAAGCTGGACGAGCGATGGGTCCTCCCAGGTGGACGGTTCGGTCCCCTCGACGCGTGCATGGATCGAGAGGAGCGCGGCTCGGGGCATGCTGTCCTGCAGGCCCGCCCACGCCGCACGCCGTAGCGAGCGCCGTCCGCGTGGGAGCCGCTGGTCGAGCGCGCCCACGTGCCGACGGAACGCGAGGATCTGCGTCCGCGTGAGGTTGAGCCGAGACTGCGTCAGGTCACACCTCCGGAACGAACCATGGTCGGTAAGTTTGGCTGGTTGGCCGGTTGGTGCGTGGTTAGTTAGTGGGAGGAGGAGGACTTCGTCAACTCCTCCGACGTGAGCTCCTGCCCGAAGAATGCACCTAGCGGACACTTCTTGTCGGTTCGCGCCGGTAGCGACGTCGCCTTCCGGCCGCATCAGGGTTCCGGCCGAGGCGAGGGGAGTAGGCTCTCCGCGCGGGACACCTCCGACGGCGTAGTCCCCAGCCTTCGGCGGATCATGGTCGACCTGATCCGGGAGTCCGTGGGCGGGACCGTCGGCGAGGACCCGGCGCGGTGACGACGGCTTTCCCACCGTCGAAACGGCACAACCACATCGCGAGGAGGGGCGAATGAGCGAAACGGTCACACCGCAGCGATTCCATGAGGCCGACTGGCGGGTTGTGAGGGACGACGCGTCCACGCACTTCCGCACCGGGTCTTTCGCGGCGGGCGTCGCGTTGGTGAACGCGATCGGCAGGCTGGCCGACGACGCGAACCATCACCCCGACGTCGATCTCCGGCCGGACGGCGTGACGGTGCGTCTGAGAACGGAAGGCGTCGATGGGCTCAGCGAACGCGTGGTCGTACTGGCCCGGCAGATCTCGGAGGCGGCGCGCGAACTCGGCGTACCCGTCGATCTAACCGGCCTGCAGATCGTCCAAGTCGCGATCGACGCGCTCGTCATTCCCGATGTCTTGCCGTTCTGGCGCGCCGTGCTCGGCTACCGGGAGGTGGACGACGAGGATCTGATCGACCCCCACTTCCAGGGGCCGCCGTTCTGGTTCCAACAGATGGACGCGCCGCGCCCGCAGCGCAACAGGATCCACATCGACGTCTATGTGCCCCTCGACCAGGCGGAGGCTCGCGTCGCGGCGGCGCTTGCCGCTGGTGGCCACGTGGTCAGCGACGAGAACGCGCCGGGGTGGTGGACCCTGGCCGACGCCGAAGGCAACGAGGTCGACGTGGCCAGTTGGCCAGACCGCGACTGATCGCGATCTTGGGAGCCACGCCGGCCTTGCGATCGCTGCTCGCAAATGGACGATTAGCTGCAATGTTATAAGTGGCCGCTGGTTCCGTTGAGTCCCTTTGGGTGCCGCTGTGTGCGTTCCGGAGAGATCCCTGACACCGTGTACCGGGGACTTCTCTGACAGCTGCTAACTCTTGGGGGCCACCTCCTTCCTCGGATCCCGCTGCCCCGACGTCCGGCGTGAACGTCACCGATCGCAACAGGATCTTGCCGTAGTACACGTGGATGAGCCTCCCGGCCGGAACGATCCGGACCTTGCAGCCGGCCCATCGCTTCCCCAGCCCGATGTTGCGGCGGTCGTAGGTGACCACGCCGATGGACCACACGGTGCGGATGATCGCTCCTCGCGGGTAGGTGGGCTCCTCGAGCTCATCGTCCGGAAGGGTATGAGAGACGGGGTGGGACGGTAGCGCTCGGCCGGGGCCGCATCGCCGATCCCCTGGTGGGGTCGCTCGTCGTTGTAATGAGCCCGGAACCGGTCGAGCAGGTCCTGCAGATGAGTGAGGTCACGAGCGGGGCCTTCGTCGGAGAGCCACTCCTTCAGGGTCTTGTGGAACCGCTCCAACTTGCCCAGGTCTCGGGGTGGTAGGGCCCGGAGTTGATCAGCACGATCCCCAAGGACCGGATCCGCCGCTCGAAGTCCACCACCCGGCCGTGCAGGCGCCCGGTGAAGCACAGCCCGTTGTCAGACGGGAGCTGTCGGGGCATGCCGTGGCGGGTGGCGGCCTCCTCGAAGCAGGCCCAGGCTGCCTCGGTGGTCGGACTGATCACGGCCCGGGCAGCCAGGAGGAACCGGGCGTGGTCGTCCAGAGCGTCCACCACCCACACCTCGGTCCCGTCGGCAAGGTGGACCTTGGTGGCGTCGATCTGCCACAGGTCGTTGGGGACCTCCCGCTCGAAGCGCTTGGTGGCTTTAGGCCGTTTGCGGGGCTGGTCGACCACCAGGTGGTTGCGGCGGAGCACCTGGTGGATGGTGGAGACGGCGGGAGGATCCACCCCGGACCGGTGCAGCTCCGTCCTGATCCGGCGGGCCCCCCACCGCGGATTGTCCTTGCGCATACGGCAGATCTCCACCTCCAGCTCCATGTCGATCTGGGCCGGAGACTTCACGGGCCGACGGGACCGGGGCTGGAGGCCGGCGGCCCCCTCCTGCTCGTACCGGCGCCGGTACTCGTAGAAGGTCTCCCTGGAGACCCCACGCCGCCGGCACACCTCGGCCACCGACTGACCGGTCCTCTCCGGTTCGAGCAGGACCTCCAACCTGAGCTCCGCCATGGTCACCACCCTCAGGCTCATGCCCACCTCCCCGTCCAGCGGGGAAGGCGGGACCAGTGTGGGTGGTGTCAGGGATGTGTCCGGAACACCTGTCAGGTATGTGTCCGGAAC
>Ga0137369_10002954_pt1 | contig 17336 bp, 19 predicted proteins | sample SagtaG_12_FD_104918 | JGI IMG/M metagenome (GOLD analysis project Ga0137369, IMG submission 104918) | Vadose zone soil microbial communities from Sagehorn Ranch, Mendocino, California, USA - Sage1_L_113_16 metaG | ecosystem: Environmental > Terrestrial > Soil > Vadose zone | place: USA... | reverse complement strand
GCCCCACGGAAGAAGTCGACCGGTTCTGCCGGCACGAAGAAGAAGACCGCGACACGCAAGCCCGCGACGAGGAAGAAGAAGGATGCGTCGTAGCGCCGCGGCCATCCTCGGCGTCGTCGGGGGAATGCTCGCCGGCGCCGCCTTCATCCGACGCCAGGCGGCACACCGCGAGCGCGCGGACCTGTACTTCGAGGACGGCTCGATGCTGTCTCTGACGAACGGCTCCCCGGGCGCCGAGCGGCTGCTTCCCCTGGCACGCCAGATCATCAGCCAGGCCCGCACTGGGTGACCCGATCGACGACCCCGGCATCCACCGGCGAGACCGACCGGATCACCCATGACCGACGCCGAGCTGAAGCTCGCCCTCCGCGAGGTCGCGTACCTCGAGGGCGACTTCGTCCTCAGGTCCGGAAGGCGCTCGCCCTACTACCTCGACAAGTACCGCTTCGAGACCAGGCCCGACATCCTGGCCGTGCTGGGCGAGCGCATCGTCCAGTCCGTCGAGGAGTTCGAACCCGAGGCGACGCGGCTGGCGGCACCCGAGCTCGGGGCGGTTGCGCTCGCCGCGGCCGCGTCGCTGGCCTCGGGGCTTCCGTTTCTGATCGTGCGCAAGGCGGCGAAGGAATACGGCACCTCGAAGCGCCTCGAGGGCGCGTACGAGCCGGGTGAGTGCGTGTGCCTCGTCGAGGACGTCGTGACCTCCGGCGGTGCGTTGCTCGCGGCTGTCGACGCGCTCCGCGAGGCCGGCTTGACCGTGCAGACTGCGGTCTGCGTGGTCGACCGGGAGGAGGGTGGAGCAGAGGCTCTGGCCGCCCGCGCAGTGCGGCTTCGGCCGATTTTCCGTGCGAGCGAGATCGTCGCTGAGCCAAAAACACCCGCAAAACCGCATGGTTGAGCCAGTCCGACTGGGCTGTTAGGGTCTTTGCCCGGTGGTCCGACCCGTCGACAGGAGGAGAAGGACTTGACGAAACAGGAGTTCGTAAACGAGGTCGCCTCGAAGGCCGGCCTCTCGAGTCGAGACGCGGCGAGGGCCGTTGATGCTTTCCTCGACGCGGTCACCGACACGCTGCGGGGCGGCGGAGAAGTGGCGTTCACAGGCTTCGGGAAGTTCACGACGCAGCACCGTAAGGAGCGCCAGGGCGTGAACCCGCGGAATCCCACTCAGAAGGTGACGATCCCCGCAGCCACGGTGCCGAAGTTCTCGGCGGGGAGCCAGCTCAAGGCGGCCGTCAAAGGCGGCTAACGCCGGAGCTTCTCCTCCGACGAACCGAATCCGCGAGGGCCGCTCTAGCAGCGGCCCTCGCCGTCTTCAGGCGGCAGTACTCTCACGGCATGGCCGCCGTCGCGACGACGCACTTCGCTGACCGCCTCGCCGAGGCTGTCGAGCGCAAGCGCTCACAGCTTGTCGTCGGCCTGGATCCGCGCCCCGACCTCCTTCCGGTCGAGCTGAAAGGCGAGGCGCATCTCGGCCGCGCGGAGGCCGCCGACGCGTGCGGCCGCTTCTGCCGCGGACTCGTCGATGCCGTCGCGCCGTACGTCGTGGGCGTGAAGCCTCAGGTTGCGTTCTTCGAGGCGCTTGGTGCGGACGGCCTGCGTGCGCTCGAGGACGTCTGTGCGTATGCGCGGTCCGCCGGGCTCCAGGTCATCGCCGACGCCAAGCGTGGCGACATCGGCTCGACGGCGCGTGCGTATGCCGCGGCCTTCCTCGAGTCGACCGACGGCGGGGCCCCGCTCGCCGATGCGGTCACCGTGAATCCGTATCTCGGCCGCGATTCGCTGGACCCCTTTCTCGCCGCCTGCCGTCGCGACGGCGCCGGCATCTTCTGCGTGGTCAAGACGTCGAACACGGGCGGTGCCGAGGTGCAGGATCTCGTCCTCTCGGACGGCCGCCGCGTCTGGCACCAGGTCGCGGAGCTCGTCGCCGAGTGGGGTGCCGACCTGATCGGCGAGCACGGGCTCTCTTCCGTCGGCGCCGTGATCGGGGCGACGCATCCTCGCGCGGTGGGCGAAGCGCGCAGGCTCCTGCCTCGGGCGATCCTGCTCCTGCCCGGGGTCGGCGCGCAGGGTGCGACGCCTGCGGACGTCGCACGCGCGTTCACGAGCGGACCGGCGAGCGCTCTCGTGAACGTCGCCCGGAACGTCATCTACGCCTTTCGCGTGTCGGGAATGGACTGGCGGAGCGCCGCCGCCGCCGAGGCGTCCAAGTACGCCCGCGAAGTGTGGTCCGTCTCCGGCTGGTAATGAGAAGGGAGATGCGAGCAAAGCTCACATCTCCTCTCAGACGGCGCCGACAAGCGGCGCCTTAGCTGGTACATGGATCCGCGCAGGCGTCGGGAGCTGATGCGGTTCGGAGCGCCTGCCGCGTTCCTCGCTGCGGCGACGATCGCCGTTCTCCTCATCAAGGCGGGCCTCAGCGGGAGCTCCGAAGCTCCGCCGACCGTAGGTGCGCTTCCCACGGCCCGGTCGACGGCGACACAACCGGGCACAACGATGACGAAGCTCGTCCTGACCGGCACGACGACTGCGACGACCCCCGGCGCTCAGTACTACGTGATCCAGAGCGGGGACACGCTCGGGTCGATCGCGCTCAAATACGACACGACCGTGGAACAGCTGCTGGGCCTCAATCCGGACGTCGACCCGAACGCACTGCATCCCGGTGACCGTATCCGTGTGAGCTAGGGTTGCCGCTCGTGAAGGTCAGGATGCTCGCCGCCGTCGCAGCGGCGCTCCTCTTTGCAACGCCTGCTCGAGCCGGTGCTCCGCCGGTTTCGGCGCGAGCGTTTCTCGTCACGAATCCTGCAACCGGAGAAGTGCTCGCGCAGCACGGCGCCTGGGCGCGCGTCCCGATCGCGAGCATCACGAAGCTGATGACGGTGCTCGTCACGCTCGACCATGCGCGGTGGAGCGACGCCGTGCGCATTCGCTCGGCGGCGGCCGAAGTCGGCGAGTCGACCGTCAACCTCCGCCCCGGCGAGAAGATCACGGTCGGCGACCTCGTCAAGGCTGCGCTGATCCAGAGCGCGAACGATGCCGCGGATGCGCTTGCGGACTTTGTCGGTCGCGGGGATCGGGACGCCTTCGTCGCGATGATGAACGCCAAGGCCGAGAAGCTCGGCCTCGAGCGCACGCACTTCACGCGGCCCGACGGGCTCGACGCGCGAGGCCACTACTCGACGGCGCTCGACGTGACGACCCTCGCCGAGGCGGCGATGCGAATTCCCGAGGTCAGGTCTGTCGTGCGGATCAGGACCGACACGATCGCCGGCGGCCGTCGTCTGCACACGTGGAACGACCTGCTCGGTGTCTTCAAGGGCCTGTACGGCGTCAAGACCGGTCACACCGCCGCCGCGGGCTGGTGCGAAGTCGCCGCCGTGCGTCGCTACGGCGTCACGCTGTACACGACCCTGCTCGGCAGTCCCACGAGGTCCCAGCGGAACACCGACCTCGCGGCGCTGCTGCGGTGGGGAATCTCGCGCTACCGACGCGTCTGGGTCGTGCAACCGCGGCGCGTGTACCTGCGAGCGACCGTCGGCTACGGGAAGCGCGCGGTGCCGATCGTGGCCGTTCGTGGGCTGGCGCGCCCGGTGCGCGTCGACAGGCCGCTCATCGAGCGTGTCGTCGCGCCGTCGGCGCTTGAGCTGCCCGTTGCGCGCGGCCAGCGCGTCGGAGAGGTGCGCGTCTATTCCGGGAAGAAGCTCGTTGCCCGTCGCGCGCTCGTCGCGGCGCGATCGTCGTCCCGCCCGGGCTTGGGCGGACGCCTTGGCTTCTACACCGGACGCACGTTCAAGCACATCGGAGCCTGGTTCACGTGATCCTCACCGTCACGCTCAATGCGGCGATCGACAGGACGCTGACGGTCCCGAACTTCCAGCTCGGCCAGCGCCACCGCGCAAGCCAGGGGCTCACGCTCGCGGGCGGAAAGGGGATCAACGTCGCGCGCGCATTGAAGCGGCTCGACATTCCCGTCGTCGCGACCGGGCTTGCCGGCGGGCGCACCGGCACGCGCATCGTCGAGGAGCTGACCGCCGAGGCGATTCTCAACGACTTCGTGCGGATCGCCGACGAGTCGCGCACGTCGACCGCCGTCGTCGATCCGACCGGCGGCAGCTACACGGAGATCAACGAATGGGGGCCGCAGGTCGCGCCCGAGGAGCTCGCGATGCTGCTCGACAAGATCAACTACCTGGCGCGCGGCGCGGACGTGGTCGTCTTTGCCGGCACGTTGCCGCGCGACGTCGAGGAATCGTTCTACGCCGCGGCGATCCGCGATCTCCACCGTCGCAACGTCCGCGCCGTGCTCGACTCGGAAGGGGAGCCGCTTCGCCTCGGCGTCGAGGCGGAGCCGTTCCTCGTCTCGCCGAACCAGCGCGAGGCCGAGGGCATCGTCGGGCAGGAGTTTCGCGACGACGAGGACTTCATGATGGCCCTCGATCGCATCGCGGACGTCGGCGCGCGCAACGTGCTCATCACCTCGGAATCCACCTGCTTCGGTCTCTTTCGCGAGGACCGGCGCCGGCTGCTGTTTCGCGCGGCCGCGCCGGTGGTCGAACCGATCTCCGCGGTGGGCTCGGGGGACGTGCTCCTCGCGGCGTTCCTGGCCGCTCGCCTCGAAGAGAAGCCGCTCGACGAGTCGCTTCGCAACGCGGTCGCCGCGGGCACTGCCTCGACGCTCGAGGTCGGTGCCGGGCGTTTCGATCCGCGGGAAGCCGGACGCCTCCAGAGCTCCGTCGACGTGCGCGCGCTCGAGCCCGTGACCGGCTGATGTCGTAGCCGCCTGCTAGCGTGACCCGATGGGAGTCGAGCTCGAACCACAGCAGGTAGAGCGCCTCCTCGAGCTGGACCGGAAGTTCGGCAGGGAAGGGCTGACGTTCGACGACGTCCTGCTCGTTCCGGCCGAGTCGCACGTCCTTCCGAACGACGTCTCGACCGCGACGCAGCTGACGCGCGGGATCACGATCGATATCCCCATCGTCTCGGCGGCGATGGATACGGTGACCGAGGCGCGGCTGGCGATTGCGCTCGCGCGCGAGGGCGGGATCGGCGTGCTCCACCGCAATCTCTCGATCGAGGCCCAGGTCGCGGAGGTAGACAAGGTCAAGCGCTCGGAGTCCGGGATGATCGTCGAGCCCGTGACTCTGGCGCCCGACGCGCTCGTTTTGGACGCGCTCGAGCTGATGGCGACGTACCACATCTCCGGCGTGCCGATCACCGACGAGAGCGGCATCCTCCTCGGCATCCTGACGAATCGGGATCTGCGCTTCGCGCCCGACAGGTCTCAGACGGTCTCCGAGCTCATGACGTCGCGCGATCTCGTGACGGCCCCGGTCGGAACGACGCTCGCGGAGGCGGAGGCGATCCTGCACCGGCACAAGATCGAGAAGCTCCCGGTCGTCGACGCCGACGGCCGCCTCTGCGGACTGATCACGGTCAAGGACATTCAGAAGCGGATCGAGTTTCCGAAGTCGACGAAGGATTCGCAGGGTCGGCTACGCGTCGGGGCCGCTGTCGGCGTGGGCCCGGACGCGGGGGAGCGCGCGGGCGCGCTCGTCGGAGCCGGCGTCGACGTCTTGGTCGTCGACACGGCCCATGGCCACTCGGCAGCGGTGCCGGAGATGGTGCAGCGGGTCAAGTCGGAGTGGAGCGTCGACGTGATCGCGGGAAACGTCGCGACCGCGGAGGCGACCGAAGCGCTGATCGACGCCGGCGCGGACGCCGTGAAGTGCGGCGTGGGTCCGGGCGCGAGCTGTACGACGCGTGTGGTCGCGGGCGTCGGCGTCCCGCAGGTGACCGCGATCTACGACTGCGCGCAGGTTGCCGCCCGACATGAGGTCCCGCTGATCGGTGACGGCGGTTTCACGTCGTCGGGAGACATCGCCAAGGCAATTGCCGCCGGCGCGGACTCGGTGATGACCGGCTCGATCCTCGCGGGTACCGACGAGGCTCCGGGAGAGGTGATCTTCCACCAGGGCGAGCGTTTCAAGGAGTACCGCGGCATGGGCTCGCTCGGCGCGATGCGTGCGCGCGGATCGTCGCGTGACCGCTACTTCCAGGGCGACGTCGAGGATGTCGAGAAGCTCGTTCCCGAGGGAATCGAAGGACGCGTTCCCTACAAGGGGCCGCTCGCCGCGATCCTCCATCAGCTCGTCGGCGGCCTGCGTCAGGCGATGGGCTACTGCGGCGCGGCGACGATCGAGGAGATGAAGCGGGCGCAGTTCGTCCGCATCACTGCGGCGGGCCTGCGAGAGAGCCACCCGCACGACGTGACGATCACGAAAGAGGCTCCGAACTATCGGCGCTGAGATCCTGCCCCTTCCTGAGCGCGCACCGGAGGAGCGCCCGGTTCTGGTGCTGGATCTCGGGGGGCAGTACGCGCAGCTGATCGCACGGCGCGTGCGCGAGTGCCGCGTCTACTCCGAGCTCGTCGGACACGGTGTCACCGCCGAGCAGGTGCGTGCGCGCAATCCGCACGCGTTGATCTTGAGCGGCGGGCCCGCGTCGGTGTACGCGCAGGGTGCGCCGCATGTCGCTCCGGGCCTCTTCGAGTTGGGCATTCCGACGCTTGGGATCTGCTACGGAGCGCAGCTGATGGCGCTCGACCTCGGCGGCAAGGTCGAGCGGACCGGCGTCTCCGAGTTCGGGAAGACGGGGCTGACCGCCGTCGAGTCCGAGCTCTTCGCCGGGCTGCCCGAGGAGCAGAGCGTGTGGATGTCGCATCGCGACACGGTCACTGCGCCGCCGGCGGGCGCGAGCATCGTCGCGATCTCGCCTTCGACGCCCGTTGCGGCGTTCGAGGAGCCGGAGCGAAGGCTGTACGGCGTCCAGTTCCATCCGGAGGTCGTCCACACGCCGCACGGCACGGAGCTACTGAAGAACTTCCTCTACAACGTCGCGGGGGCGCCGCCTGCGTGGACGCCGGCAGCCGTGATCGAAGAGCAGGTCGAGCGGATCCGTGCGGCGGTCGGTCGCGAGCGCGTGCTATGCGCGCTCTCCGGCGGCGTCGACTCCGCGGTCGCTGCGTTGCTCGTGCACAAAGCGGTCGGCGACCAGCTCACCTGCGTTTTCGTCGACCACGGGTTGCTGCGCGAGAACGAGGCCGAGCAGGTGATCGAGACCTTCGGCGGGCACTTCCACGTGCCGCTCGTCCACGTCGACGCTCAGGAGCGGTTTCTCTCGCGGCTCGAGGGCATCGACGATCCGGAACAGAAGCGGAAGATCGTCGGAGAGGAGTTCATCCGCGTCTTCGAGGAAGAGGCGCGGAAGGTCGGCGATACGCGCTTCCTCGTCCAGGGGACGCTCTACTCGGACGTGATCGAGTCGGGCGGCGGCGAGGACGGCGTCGCCGCGAAGATCAAGTCGCACCACAACGTCGGCGGGCTCCCGGCGGACATGCGCATGCAGCTCGTCGAGCCGCTGCGATTGCTCTTCAAGGACGAGGTCCGCCGCGTCGGCGAGGAACTCGGGATGCCGGAGCGGATGGTGTGGCGTCAGCCGTTCCCCGGGCCGGGGCTCGCGATCCGAATCATCGGCGAGGTGACCTCGGAGCGGCTCGAGATCCTGCGAGCGGCCGACTCGATCCTGCAGGACGAGATCAGGCGCGCGGGTCTCTACCGCGAGCTCTGGCAATCCTTCGCGGTCCTGCCGGCGATTCGTTCGGTGGGCGTCCAGGGCGACGAGCGCACGTACGCGTACCCGATCGTCATCCGCGCCGTGACCTCGGAAGACGCGATGACCGCCGATTGGGCGCGCCTCCCGTACGACCTCCTGGAGACGATCTCGAGCCGGATCATCAACGAGGTCCCGGGCGTCAACAGGGTCGCGCTCGACCTCAGCTCAAAGCCGCCGGCGACAATCGAGTGGGAGTAGGTGTCGAGCGAAAGCTGCGCTTTCGCTCGAATCGGGATCGCCGCTTCGCGGGTGAGCGCGCGCGGGCGAGGCCCGCGCGCTCTTGACGCTGGTCGGCCTCGGTCTGCGTAGTGCGAGTGGCGGCGCTGAAGCGTCGCCACTCGCATCGGGTCCGCCTCCGGCTAGAGCGACTCCGTCTGCTCTAGCCTCCGGCGTTTGGCCGCCGAGAGCGCCTTCGCGAAGGATTGACGCGCCTGTCCTGATCCTCTCTAGCGCACATTGAAGCCGCTCAGACCCTCCGGGTCTTGTTCCGTCACCTCGACCGAGTCGACCTCGGCGCCGCGTGGACCCTTGCGGCAAAAGGAGAGCAGCCGTTCCACGGCGTCCGGGTCGCCTTCGAAGACCGCCTCGACGGCGCCGTCCCACCGGTTCGAGATCCAGCCCGCGACGCCGTGCTGCTGCGCGAGGCGCCGCGCGCTATCGCGGAAGAACACGCCCTGGACATGGCCGTTGACGACGACGCGGCGGCGGATCACGTGGCGCATTGTCGCTGGGAACGCTCGGCGAGCTACGGAGTACGAATCTCGGCCACCAACTGTTGCTGATGAAAGCCCGGATTCTCTCCCGTGGCGTTGTACGTCTCGACCGAGGCCGTGTAGGTGAAACCGCCGCGGGAGTCCACGCCGAAGTAGTCGCCGATGAAGCTCGCCGGATTGCAGCTGCAGTTGAATCGCGGCGCGGAGAGTTGGGGGTCCCACGTGTGCGCCGACAAGCGGACGTTGTGTCCAAGCGGTCGTAAATTCGCCCGGTAGAACTGAACGGCGGTGTTGACGCAGTAGTTCGCGCGGCCGTACGGCGAACGCGGGTCGAAGAGCAGGCCCGCGACCTCCGCCTCGGGCGTGTTCCGGTCGGGGCACGGAAGCCGCCGGTCGTAGAAGGCGACGGCGACTCTCCCGTTCGGCGCGACTGCGATCCCCGGCTGGAAGGCCTCGCCCTCGCCCGCGTTGTCGTTCACCTGGACCGGTCGGCGCCAGTGACGACCTCCGTCGAAGGAAGCCTGAACGAACAACGCCGTGCCATTCGCCAACGCGTCTTCGTACACCGCGTAGAGCGGATAGAAGCGTCCGATCTTCCGCGTGCCAACGGTGAAGGCTTCGCCGAATGCGGCGCGGAAGGTGGTATTCCGATACCGGTTGACATCGTGGCGCACGATCACCCGCCGGGCCTTCCACGTGCGCCCGCCGTCGCGCGACGAGGTGAACGACATCGTGAACGGTGCATTGAAACCACGCGTGCTGGACGTTGCGACCCACACGGTCCCGTCCGGTGTCACGCGCGGGAACGACCCGTTGTCGCCGATTCCCTGCGCCTGGTCCATGACTCGACGCGGCCGTGACCAGTTCGTGTGCGTGCCGTTCGGCCGGGCATCCGCGTACGAGAGGTAGATCCGCAGCGAGCTGTCCGAGGACCCGATCGCCCAGGAGACGTACACCCGTCCGAAGTGCCGGCTGTGCCGATTCGTGTCGATCGCCAGCCACTGCTTGTCGAAGACGGAGGCTCCGTTAAAAGGCGTACTCGCAACGAGGTCGAACGGGCCTCCGTGCGCGACGTTCCAGGCGCCCGCCGTCGCCGCGCCGCGTGCTCGAACTGCAATCGCCAGACCCGAACGCGGCAGCGACGGATTGACATCCGGTGAGAGGAAGAAGTGCTGCCCGCTCGGGAGGTACGAGAACATGTACGGAAGCACGACCGCGTAGAAGTTTCCCCACGCGTCGAACGCACCGACGGGGTCGGAATTGTCCGTCCACCCTTCATACCCGGGAATGTGGCCCTGCTGCGGCCAGGTGAGCCCGCCGTCGAACGATTCGAAGAAGCCGGTGAGATGGTTGTAGCCCTCGCCGTTCACGAACCACTTGCTGATCCCGATCAGATGGCGTGCGTTCGTCGGATCGACGTGCAGGTCCGATTCCGAGAAGTCCTTGGCACGCAGCGGCTGGTTGGAGACGTTCTGGCTCCGAAAGGGCCCGATGTTCTCGCCCGTGGTGACGGCGCCCGCGCAGAAGGTCGAGCCGCCGTCCGGATAGCCCTCGGAGGGAGGGAGGGCGCCCTGGTACAGCACCTGAGGTGCGTAACAGCTCACGCGCTGGGTCGTCGCCGGGACGCTGGTCACGCCACGCTGCGCATAGCTCGCGGCGAAGGCGGCGTTCGACTGGAAGCCTTGCGGCGGCGCGGCAGCTGCGGTGGGAGCGCAAACCGCGGCGCAGACCGCGACGACCGCGGCGACGCGTCCTCTCACTGGCACGAGCATAGTGACGGCATGCAGGCGGAAAGGTTCGTGGCTCGGCTCGCACAGGCTCGGATCGGGGCGACGTTCAACTTCTACCGAGAGGGCGCGCGGGCGGATCTCCGCCGGGGTCGGCTCCGCGACTACATCGAGACGCGGGCCGGCGCGCCCCTTCTGCTCGTGGGCGAGGCGGCGGGCTATCGCGGTGCGCGGATCTCCGGAATCCCGTTCACCTCGGAGCGGCAGCTCACCGGCCGCGGGTGGGCCGAGGCGACCGCCACGATCGTCCAGCGCGTCCTCATGGAACTGGAGCTCGACGTCCTCTGCTGGAATGTCGTTCCGACCCACCCCGGGACGGCGAGCTCGAACAGGCGGCCGACCCGCGCCGAGATCGAGGCCTCTCTGCCGTTCCTCGACGAACTCCTCTCCGGACGCCGCATTGTGGCCGTCGGGCGGCTGGCCGCTGCGGTCACGGGAGCCCCCTACGTTCGCCATCCCTCCCATGGCGGTGCGGCCGGATTCCGGGCCGGGCTGCTACAGTTTTGCGCCGGCGGACGCCCTGTCCGCCGTTTTGACGCATGAAGACCTACACAGCCAAACCGGGTGAGATCGCCCGCCACTGGTACGTCGTCGATGCCGAGGGTCAGACCCTCGGCCGGCTGGCCACGCGCATCGCGGACACGCTGCGCGGAAAGGGCAAGCCGGAATACACGCCTCACGTCGACACGGGCGATTTCGTCGTGGTCGTCAACGCCGAGAAGATCCAGGTGACCGGGAACAAGCTGGATCAGAAGCGCTACTACAGGCACTCCGGCTACCCGGGAGGTCTCCGCAGCCGGACGCTCCGCGACCAGCTCGAGCGCCGGCCGGAGGAAGTTCTGCGCACGGCCGTCAAGGGGATGCTGCCGAAGAACCGCCTCGCGCGGCAGCAGATCACGAAGCTGAAGATCTACGCCGGGCCGGAACATCCGCACGGTCCGCAGGCGCCGCAGCCGCTGAAGTGGGAGAACACATGAGCCAGCTCGCGCAATACCGGGGGACCGGCAAGCGGAAGACGTCCGTCGCCCGCGTCATCCTGCGACCCGGCGACGGGACGACCTGGTTCAACGGGCGCACGATCGAGGACTACTTTCCGCGCCAGGCGCACCGGACGATCGCATTGGCGCCGCTGCAGATCGCAGGGGTCGAAGGGACGTACGACATCCGCGTGCGCGTCCACGGCGGCGGTCCGAGCGGCCAGGCCGGCGCCGTCCGCCACGGAATCGCACGCGCGCTGGTCGAGGCCGATCCCGAGCTGCGCGTCCCCCTGAAGCGCGCCGGCTTCCTCACGCGCGACGCTCGCATCGTCGAGCGCAAGAAGGCCGGCCTGCACAAGGCGCGCAAGGCCCCGCAGTTCAGCAAGCGCTGACATCGGGCCGGCGCTACTTCGGCACGGACGGCGTCCGTGGCGTTGTAGGCGAGGACCTCACGCCGGAGCTCGTCGAGCAGCTTGGCCGCGCGGCGACGGTGTGGTCCGGCCGCGGACGGATCTTCGTCGGACGCGATACGCGCGCATCGGGGCCCGAGCTCGAGCAGGCGCTCGCGCGCGGGATCGCGTCTGCGGGCGGCAACGCAGTCGTCGCCGGCGTCCTGCCCACACCCGCAGTGGCGTTGCTCACGCTCGACCTCGGCTGTGTCATCACCGCCTCGCACAATCCACCGGAGTACAACGGTGTGAAGTTCTTCGATCGAGACGGCCAGAAGCTCTCCGATGCGCAGGAAGAGGAGATCGAGGCGCTGCTCGACCAGGCGCCGACCGGCGGCGGCGACGTCGATGAGGTCGGCGTGGCGACGGACAGCTATCTCGAGCACGTCGTCGAGCGCTTCGGCTCGGATCTCTCCGGGCTCAAGATCGGCGTCGACTGCGCCAACGGCGCCTATTCCGGTCTCGCGCCGACGGCGTTCACGCAGCTCGGTGCGGAGATGACCGCCATCGGCGACGATCCGGACGGAACGAACATCAACGTCGGGTGCGGTGCGACCGATCTGCGGGCGCTGCAGGAGACCGTCACGTCGCACGGCCTCGACCTCGGCGTGGCGTTCGACGGCGACGGCGACCGGATGCTGGCCGTCGATGCGAACGGCGACGTCGTGGACGGCGATCAGACCGTTGCCGTGCTTGCACTCGATCGCGGCGTCGACATGGTCGCGGTCACGGTGATGGCGAACATGGGACTGCACCGGTTGATGGCCGAGCATGGAATTCGGGTCGTCACGACCGACGTCGGCGACCGCTACGTCCTCGAAGCGCTCCGTCGCGAAGGCGGGACGCTGGGTGGAGAACAGTCAGGCCACCTCATGTGGCTCGACGGACATGTCACGGGCGACGGCCTCGTCGCCGCCCTCCTGCTCTGCGGCGCGCTGCACGGCCGGCCGTTGTCCGAGGTCGCCGCCGTCATGCCGCGGTACCCGCAGGCGAAGGAGAACGTCCGGGTAGCGAATCGCACCCTAACGCCGTCGATCCAGGCCGAGGTCGATCGCGTCAATGAGGAGCTCGGGGACGCGGGCCGTGTCCTCGTCCGGCCCTCGGGGACAGAGCCGGTCGTCCGCGTCCTGGCCGAGGTCGAGGCCCTTCAGGAGGCGGAATCTCTCTGTGCTAGGATCGCGGCTCTCGTGCGACGAGAGCTCGGCTGACCGTCCCAACGCAGGGACGGACCCGTCAGCCGGGCTTTTCCCGTTTCGAGAGGATGTTTCGGGCTAAACCGCGAATCTGCAGCGATTTCGATCCGCCTGGGCAACTGAGAGGAGCTTCGGGTGTGCGGGATCATCGGGTACGTCGGTAGCAGGGCTGCGAAAGACCTGTTGCTGCAGGGCCTCCAGCGCCTGGAGTACCGCGGCTACGACTCCGCCGGGATCGCATTGCGCGAACACGGCGGCCTCGAGTACGTGCGCGCAGTCGGCAACCTGCAGTTCCTAAAGGACGCCGCCGGCCCGAACGGCTCCACCTCGAACCACGGCCTCGGCCATACGCGCTGGGCCACGCACGGCGCCGTCAACGAGCGCAATGCACACCCGCTCACGGGCTGCGAGGACGGCCGGCTCGCCGTCGTGCTGAACGGCATCGTCGAGAACTTCCGAGAGCTGAAGAAATCACTCGAGGCCGACGGGCACGAGTTCAGCTCCGAGACCGACGCCGAGGTGGTCGCGCACCTCGTCGAGCGTCACTACACGGGTGACCTCACGGAAGCCGTGCGGGCGGCCTACCGCGAGCTCGAGGGCCATTTCGCCTTCGTCGTCATCCATCACGACCATCCGGATCTGCTCGTGGGCGCGCGCCGCCAGTGCCCGCTGGTCGTCGGGGTCGGTGTCGGGGAGATGTTCCTGGCGTCGTCGATCGCCGCGTTCCTCGGCGAGACCCGCCGCGTGCAGCTGATCGACGAGGGGGAAGTCGTCGCGATCACGCCTGAGGGCGCGCGCTTCTTCACGGACGAAGGCGAGGTCGAGCACAAGGACATCGAGCCGATCGACTGGGACGACGAGGTCGCCGAGAAAGGCGGCTACGAGACGTTCATGCTGAAGGAGATCTACGAGCAGCCGGACGCCGTCAGGGAGACCATCGGCGACCGCGCACGGCGCGGCAAGCTCGTGCTCGAGGGGATCGGGCTCAACGAGCTGGAGATCCAGAACCTGCGCCGGATCGTGATCGTCGCCTGCGGCACCGCGTACCACGCGGGTGTCGTCGGGCGCTACATCATCGAGGAGTGGGCACGCGTTCCGGTCGAGCCGGACATCGCGAGCGAGTGGCGCTATCGCAACCCCGTGCTCTCCAAGGACACGCTCGTGATCGGGATCACCCAGTCCGGCGAGACGGCGGACACGATCGCAGCGATGCGGCTCGCCCGGGAGTCGGGCGCGCGGACGCTTGCGATCACCAACCTCCTGGGAACCCAGGTCACCCGCGAGGTCGATTCGGTTCTCTACACCCGCGCCGGGCTCGAGATCGGCGTCGCGGCGACGAAGACGTTCACCTCCCAGGTCGCGCTCCTCTCGCTGATCGCGCTCAAGCTCGCGCAGATCCGCCGCACGCTCCCGGAGCAGGAGATCGAGTTCATTCTCGAGGAGCTCTACGACCTCCCGGAGAAGATGGAGCGGTTCCTCGACGGCGACCATCCGATCGAGGAGATCGCCGCCCGGCACTACCAGAAGCCGTTCTTCCTCTACCTCGGCCGCCACATCGGCCTGCCCGTCGCGCTCGAGGGAGCGCTGAAGTTGAAGGAGATCTCCTACATCCCAACGGAGGCCTACTCCGCGGGCGAGATGAAGCACGGGCCGATCGCGCTGCTCGACTCGGAGACTCCGGTCGTGTGCGTTGCGACCGACCAGAAGGTCGTCTACGACAAGGTCGTCTCGAACATCCAGGAGGTTCGGGCCCGCGGCGCACAGGTGATCGCGATCGCGACCGACGGCAACGAGGACATCCAGCACCACGCCGACGACGTCATCTACGTCCCGCGAACCCCTGCCTTCCTGCAGGCCGTCCTCGCGGTGCTGCCGTTGCAGCTGCTCGCGTACCGGATCGGCCGCCTGCGCGGTCTGAACGTCGACCAGCCGCGCAACCTGGCCAAGACCGTCACCGTCGAGTAAGACGCTCCTGGGAACCCTGGGAGCGCCTCTGGCGTAATGGGGACGTGAGGCGTTTCCGGATCGGTGGCCTCGCCGGCTCGGGCGTGCTCGTGCTCCTCGCCCTCATGCCGGCGCCGGGGCCGCGACCCCTCGAGCTCGCCGCACCGGCGCAGACCGTCCAGCTCGGGGTGGTGCCCGCGCAAGGAGGCAGCTCGCTCGTCCGTCTCGACCCGGTCTCGCTCGAGCGCTCCGGACGGCCACTCGGCCTGAACGGCTACGGCGGTGTCTGGACCTTCTCGCCCGACCGCCGCTTCCTCGCTCTCGCGGTCCGGCGGTATGCCGAGGGGTACGAGGACACGCTCCGTTTCTTCACGACCGCGGGCCCGGGACGGCTCAGGCGCGGTGTTTCGCTGGGCGGGGCCGCCGCAGCGCTGGTGTGGGTGCGCTCCGACCGGATCCTCGCGTACGTCGACCGCTGCTGCGGCGACCCGGGAGTGTCCGTCCTTGCGATCGACCCCGGCGCCCGCCGCGTCGTTGCCCGTACGCAGATCGACGGCTCCGTCCTGCAGATCGCGCGCGGTCAGGAGTCGCTGGTCCTGCTTGCCGCCGAGCCGAACCGCATCGGCCCGTCGCGGCTGGTCGTCGTCGATGCGCAAGGCTCGAGCCGCTCGGCGAGGCTCGACGGGATCTCCGCCGGAACGACGTGGCCCGACCAGACCACAACCGAGCCAATCGGCACACGTCTGATTCCCGGGCTCACGGTCGACCCTGCCGGCAATCGCGCGTTCGTGCTCGCGCCCGACGGCGGTGCGGTCGAAGTCGACCTCGGTTCGCTCACGGTCTCCTTCCACCGACTGGTGGAGCCGCGCGCGTTGCTCGACCGGGTCGCCGCATGGCTAACCCCGCCCGCCGAGGCGAAGGGGATGAGCGGGCCTAGGCTCACCGCGCGCTGGCTCGGCGACGGCCTGCTCGCGCTTGCGGGAAGCGACGAGAGCGCGGTGCAAGAAGGCGGGAGACTCCGCGTCTCGGCGTGGCCGCTCGGCCTGCGAATCGTCGACACGCGCGACTGGACGGTTCGGATGCTCGACCCGGGTGCCGACGCCATCGCCGTGGCCGACGGCCTGCTGCTCGCAACCGGCTCGTCGTGGAGCTCGGAGTCGGAGGCGCAAACTGGCATGGGTGTCGCGGTCTACGGCGCTAGGAGACTGCGGTCTCGCCCGGGCGCGGCTCGATCACGCCTGTTTCGAGGGGGCCGACAGGAAGCGGGCGCGGCGGCCGGAGGTAGAGCCATTCGTAGGCGAGAGCCGCCAGGACGCCTCCCGCGAACGGCCCCGCGTACCAGACCCAGGCATCGGACCACTCGCGCTGGAGGAGCTCGGGACCGAATGCACGCGCGGGATTCATCGCGGCGCCCGTCAGCGGTCCGCCCATGAGGACGTCGAGCGTGATCGTGAGACCGATCGCGAGCCCTGCGATCGACTTGAAGGTGCCGCCAGGATCCGCGGCGGTGGCGAAGATCACCCAGACGAGGAAGAAGGTCAGCACGATCTCGATCACCAGGCCCTGCCAGTGGTCGATGCCGTGTCCCAGGGCGGGCGAGCCGAGCTTGACCAGGCCGCGCACCCGCTCGTCGAAGATCCAGCGCAGCAGCGCGGCGGCAGCCGTTGCGCCGAGGAACTGGACGCTCCAGTAGACGAGCGCAAGTGTCGGCGCAATCCGCCGGGTGACGACAAAACCGAGTGTCACTGCGGGGTTGAAGTGACCGCCCGAGATGTGCCCCACCGCCGAGGCCATGACGGCGATCGTCAAGCCGTGCGCAAGAGCCACACCGACCAGCGTTAACCCACCGAGCGAGGGCAGGCCCTCAGCGTTCGGCTGGAACGCGATGACCACAGCCATGATCGAGCCGGCACCGATGAAGATCAGGGCAAACGTGCCGACGAACTCGGCAAAGCCACGCCGGAGTGGGTCGTAATCCATCGCGCCGCAAGGTACGCGGCGAATCGGACGGAACTACGCGGCCTTGACCGGCCGGCCGGCGACTCGGCCCGCGCGCACCGCGGCGAGCGCGTCCTCGACGCCGCCGAAGATGGCGAAGGTGGCGCCGAGCCCGGTCAGGTCCAGAATCTGGTTCACCTGCGTGTACCGGCGCTCACGCAGGACGAGCGCGAACCCGAGTGAGGAATGCTCGGCACGGTGGCGGGCGCCGAGGAGAACGCTGAGGGTCGTCGAGTCGATGAACGCGGTGTCCCGGAGATCGACGACGATGCGCCGGCCCTGGTCTAGCAGGACCGTCAGCTCGTTCTCCAGCCGAAGCGAGGAGTAGGCGTCGTGCTCGCCGACGAGGGCGACGACCGCGGCGGGAGGGTCCCTGTGCGCCAGGGTGACGGAGATGGGCGCCATGACTTTCAAATGCTAAACGCATAATCCTCCGGTTCGGGTGCGGGTGGCTTCGAAATCGTGCTCCCGGGGCCGGGATTCGTCACTCCTCTGGAGCGCGTCGGCGGAGGCGTTTCACCCGAGCGCGGCGCCGCTTTTCCTCGAGCCGCCGCTCGCGCGAGGCCGCCGTCGGTTTCGTCGCCACGCGGCGACGTTCGACCCGGAG
>Ga0137369_10002950_pt1 | contig 17355 bp, 15 predicted proteins | sample SagtaG_12_FD_104918 | JGI IMG/M metagenome (GOLD analysis project Ga0137369, IMG submission 104918) | Vadose zone soil microbial communities from Sagehorn Ranch, Mendocino, California, USA - Sage1_L_113_16 metaG | ecosystem: Environmental > Terrestrial > Soil > Vadose zone | place: USA... | reverse complement strand
TCGCAGATCGCCTGGACCCGGCCGTAGCCGGCGGGCACGGCGCCGAAACGCGACCACGCTTCGTCCCCGAGCATGTCGGGCAGGCAGTAGCGGCTGGGCAGGGTGTACATGAGGGCGGCGTCGAGCAGCTGCTCGGGCGGCAACTCCGGTGCCTGCTCGTCGGCGTCCTCGGTCGCGTCGGGCACCAGAGCCACAGCGCCGTAGCGCAGTATGGACCGCCCGGCGGGCAGCACCGTACGCACGCACGGGTTGCCGTAGACGTCGACGTACCGGCGGATGCGCAACTGCGGCCGGATCGACCAGCCCTGCCGGGCGAGCCTGACCGGCGGCGCGTCCCGAGCCTCCACCTGGAAGACCGTGGGGGTGTCGACGGCGGCGAGGTAGACGAACTCGCACCCGACGCGTACCTGGCGCACATCCACAACCCATCGTGCCGCGATGACGTTTCGGCCAGGTTATCCCTCAGCGGCGGGTCGAGCCTCGAGGACCACCTTCAGCGCCGGTAGTGCGGCACGACCTGGTCGACCGCGACCGTGACATCAGGCTCACAGAAGGCGGGCCTGCCCACCGAGTCCGGCCAGTTCACCGGCTGAGGGGACGCCCCCGGCGCTCGGGGAGGCCGGGACCTTGCCCGGCGTTTCGCACCTCGCCGGGGCACCGTCATCGGGCCGCCGCTGGCGAACCGTCTAACTGGTTCTGACCTGGTCATGTGAGTAGGCGCTGGGCACCGGGCCGGGTGACCACATCCGGTCGCGTTGCGGGTGTGCCGATGGCCAGGCACGGGCCACGGCGGTTGCGAAGGACAGCAGGTCGGCGTCCTCGTCGCCGGGGGCCACCTCGCCGTCGGGTGTTGCGGCGGCAATGTCGGCGGCCAGACTCTCGTCGGGCCGCTCGTCGGCCGGCGCCCTGTATGGTGCGATTCCGGGCGGTGCCATCAGGCGCTGGCCCCATGGTTCGACAACGGTCTGGTACAGCAGGCCGGTTATGTCGGCGGCGATCGGTGGCGGGCTGGTCCAGCAACTGGCGTGTTCGACCAGGATCGAGCCGCTGGAGCGTTCGCGGAGCTGCTGAAGCAGGTCGGCCTCGGCCTGTCGCAGTCGTAGGCACCACGATGGTGTCAGTGCGGCCCGGCTGCCATGGCAGCGAGGGCAGGTCGAGCACGGTTGCCGCTGCCTGGCCGAGGATCCGGCTGGATCGGTCCGGCAGCAGCGACACCGTCGTGGGTGAGTGCCCGGTGAGAGTGAGGCCGGCGCTGAGTCGTGTCAGCGTGCGCTGGCACGCCGCCGGGCCTCGGTCACGAGCCGACAGCATACGGCGGCGCCGACGACACCGCCGCCCAGACGTCGGCTCAACGCAGTCGGATGCGTCGAGATCAGCCAACGCGCTGCTCGCGGCAGAAGAGGACGGCGCGGCAAAGTTTTGTCGGCGCCAGCCCCCCGGCCCGGTGCAGCGGGACGGGCATCAGGGGTCTATTCCAGGATGCCTACTACGGCGTCCCGCTAGGGTCCTGGGAGCTGCGGGTAACCGAGGCGCTGGGGTTTCTGTGTGAGGTGGGGACTCGAAGCAGGCGAGCCAGGTGGCGAGAAGCGATTCCAGTTGGGCGGCATCTTCCGGTGTCAGGAGGTCGAGGAGGCGGCGTTCGTTGCGCATGTGCTCGGTGAACGCCTGGTCGATCAGTTCCCTGCCGGCGCTGGTGAGTGCGACGACTCGTCCGCGACCGTCGCTCGTGCTGGGGCGGCGGGTGACCAGCCCGTCGCGTTCGAGCCGGTCGATGCGTTTGGTCATGGCGCCGGTGGTGACCATGGTGAACACGGCGAGTTCTCCGGGTGCGCGTTCGAAGGGTTCGCCAGCGCGCCGCAGGGCGGCGAGGACGTCGAACTCTCCCTCCCCGAGCCCGTAGCGCCGGTAGACGATGCGGAGCTGTTCGGTGAGGTGATCGGCAACGCGGTGGAGCCGTCCGATTACACCCTGCGGGCTCACGTCCACGTCCGGTCGTTCGCGGGCCCATGCCTGCTGGATGCGGGCGACATGGTCGAGGTAGTCGGTCACGACCCTGATTATAGCTTCTACGGAAGCTATAATTGCTTCCATGGAAACTACCATTCGGTGGGCATCCGTCACGGCGATCGCGCCCGTGGCATGGGGTACCACATACTTCGTCACCCATCGGTTCCTGCCGGCCGACTACCCGCTGTACGGGGCGGTCATCCGAGCGCTACCCGCCGGCCTGCTGCTCCTCCTTGTGCGCAGGAAGCTTCCCCACGGATCGTGGTGGTGGAAATCGCTGGTCCTCGGCACCCTGAACATGGGGCGCGTTCTTCGCCCTGATCTACCTGGCGGCGCAGACGCTCCCCACGAGCATCGCCTCGACGATCATGGCGACCTCGCCGGTCGTGATGATGCTGCTCGCCTGGGCGGCCCTATCTGAACGCCCGCAGACAATGCATCTGGCCGGAGCCGGCATCGGGATCGGGGGCGTCTGCCTCATGCTGCTCGACGGCGTGGTCGCCGTCGACGCCTGCGGCGTACTCGCCTCCATCACGGCCATGGTGATGTCCTCCCTCGGCTACGTGCTCGCCAAGAAGTGGAGTGCGAACGTCGACGTGTTCTCGCTGACCTCATGGCAGCTCATCGCCGGGGGAGCCGCCCTGACACCCATCGCCGTCGCGACGGAGGGGCCGCTGCCCACTGTGGACGGACCCGCGATCGTAGGCTTCGGCTACGTCACGGTCGTCGCGACTGCTCTGGCCTTCGCCGTCTGGTTCACCGGACTGCGGCACCTGAGCGCCGGAACAGTAGGGCTCATCGGGCTCCTCAACCCGATAACCGGTGTCCTGCTCGGCACCGCGATCGCCGGTGAAGCACTCGCCCGGTACCAGATCTGCGGTCTTGTCCTGGTCTTCCTCGGAATCCTCCTCGGACAACCCATCACGGCGCGTCTCGTCGCATTCGACCGAGCCACACGGACCGATCGATGCACACCGCGTACACCCGCCCAGGCACGACTCTCCGCGGCCGCGGGCAGGTTGAGCCTGTCCCCGACGGCCAGTGAGCCGTGCGCCGAGTCGAAGCGGATGTTGGTGAGCCGCTGGCCAGACGCGGCTCCCAGAGGCATGAGCGGGCGGCTAGTTGGAGGTCTCCTGCAGGGCGATGAGGCCGGCGTTTGTGGGTTTGAACCCGCAGGCGTGGAAGTAGAAGGGCCGAAGATGATCGGCGAAGTCCACGTGAAGCCATTCGCACCCGGCGCCACGGGCTTCTCTGGCAGCGACAGCGATGAGTTTGGTCCCGACCCCGTGCCGCCGGAGTCTCGCGATGACAAGGGGATCGAGCACGAAGGTATGGATAGCGCCGTCCCACGCCACATTGACGAAGCCGACGAGTTCGTCGCCCTCTCGGGCGCAGATCCATCCAAGACTGTGGCGGTTCACCTGCGTCCACCAGTCGTGCGTCAAGAGCGCATGGCCAAAGCCCTCCGCGTGCAACGTGTTGAGTTCCGTGTTGTCGAAGGTGCCGCGCCACTCGTATGTAATCGTCACGGATTGGAACCGTAAGACGAGCCGCTCGTCGTCAGCGACTGGTTTGCGGACGCGTCGGACTCCGGCCATCGACGTCCGGACGCGCCCGGCCGGCCGGAGACAGGTTCATCTCGGCAGAGTCGGGCGCGAAGTGTCCAGCGGGCCACCAGAAGGAGTTCGCCACTTCAGCCGTCGGCGCATACTGGTCCGGTACCACCGTCATCGCCGATGGGGAGCGGGGCATCGATGACCTCGACGCTGCCGGAGATCGTCGCGCGTTTGCCCCACACGCCCGGTGTTTACCGGTTCCGGGACGCCCGCAACCGCGTCCTGTACATCGGCCGGGCAGCCCGGTTGCGGCGTCGGGTCGCTTCGTACTGGGGCGACCTGCGCGACCGACGGCACCTCGCCCCGATGGTGGCCCGGACGGCTCGAGTCGAGGCCGTCGCCTGCGACTCCGAGCATGAGGCGGCATGGCTGGAACGCAACCTCCTCGAGCACACCCTGCCGGGCTGGAATCGCACCCGGGGCGGGCAGGAGGTGCCGGTCTACATCTGCCTGGACGGAAGTCCCGTGGCACCGGGGCTCAGGGTCGTACGCACCGTGCCGGCAGCCGCGGACGCCCGCCATTTCGGCCCGTACCTGGGCGGGGAGAAGGTGCGGCTGGCCGTGGCCGCCCTGCATCGGGTACTCCCGCTTGCCTACGCGGGCAGCGGCCTCAGCGGCTCGGAACGCGACATGGCCGCCAAACGCGGCGTCGGTGTTCGTGACCGGGACGCGCTCATCGAGGCGCTCACCGCGGTCCTGGAGCGTGATCGCGCTGCGGCGGCGGCGGTGCGCGGCGAGTTGGCGGCGCGGCGGGAGCGCGCCGCGAAGGTGCTTGCCTTCGAGCTCGCCGCCCGCCTGCAGGCCGAGATCCATGCCGTCGACTGGATCACCAGCCCGCAACGGGTCACGCGCGCCGAGCCAAGCGACTTCGAGGTCTTCGGCTGGGCCGGCGGCGTCCTGGTGCGGTTCCAGGTCCGGGCAGGCCGCCTCTGTACCTGGACCCAGCGCGCCTGCACCCAGGTCAATGCGGTCCGGCACCTGGCCACCACCCCGGCCCCGTGGGCCGATTTCGCCCAGCGCAACGCCGAGCTCGCCGCCCGGTTGGCTCGATAGCAGCGGCAGACTACATGGCCGGCCGCGCGCCTGCTCGCACGCCGCTGTCGATCTGAATCGGCTGCCGCCGCGGTCACCGGGTCGAGCGCGACTTGGCGGCAGTTGAGTGCGCTGAGGTGCGTGCCGTTCAGGCGGCTCCGGAAGGGGGACGGTACTTGTCGCTGGCGGGACGGTCCGAAGATCACCGGGCGGCAGGTGCGCCGCCGCAACAAGTATGATCGTGACGCTCCTGCAAGCCGATCTGAGGTACCCGATGACCAGGTTCGTCGTCGACGCCAGCGCCGTCCTGCACCTGGTGGGCGCGGGGATCGAGGTCCCAGGCGCGCACAAGCTCCTCGCGCCGACGCTCCTTCGTTCCCAAACGTTGTCGGCTTTGCACGAGGCCGTCCACCGGGGCGAGATCACGGCCGACGTAGCGCGCGAGCGCCTCACCCGTATCGGCCGGATGCCGGTCCGGCTCCTCGGAGACGCCCTGCTCCGGCGTCGGGCCTGGGACCTTGCCGATCAATTGGGATGGGCCTCGACCTACAACGCCGAATACGTTGCACTCACTCAACTGCAGGCAGACGCGTTCGTCACCCTGGACGCGGAACTGGCGCGCAGCGTCGAGGGGATTGTCGCAACCGCGCCAATCAACGCGCTTCGTTAGGAAGGCGAGTCCGGCCGCGTCCCCACCGCGTGCCTGACTCGCGCCGCTGGCTCGAACCGATACGGTTGGCGAGGATAAGCGTGCCCTCGCGGCATGAGCGCGCACAGCCGCTTCCTTATGGCGCTGGTCTGCAAGCTTCCACCGCGGTGCGGTCGTAGATGGTCCACGAGGACGAACCCGCTGTCGTTGCATTCCTGGTCCTTCTTCCGGGGGCCGATGGGCTTGGTCGACGACCGGAGTGGGCCCTTGTCAGGCAATGGCCGCCCAGCCCGACGGGTGCCTTGAGGTCGTCCCACGACACCTCGTTTGCCAGTACGACCGTCAGCTGCTCAGGCGTGATCGGCCCGATCTTGCCTGCCATCCAGCCGGAGGGTCCTCGCCGACCACTCCGTCCACAGCCTCGCGGAGCAGGTCCGCGTGCCCGGTGTGCCGGCCGTACTCCTCGATCAGGTCGCAGACGAGCCGGCGCAGGCTGGCATGGCGGCCGTCGCGCCGGGAGAGGTGGACGAGCTGGTCGAGTCCGCCGGCGGCCAGGGCCACGTCGAGCCTCGCCTTGGGCCGGCAGGCCCGGTGCGCTGCCTGGCGCCAAACCCCTTGCCCGGCTCCAGGCACCTGCCACAAAGGCCTCTATGTGCGGCAGAGGAGGACGACGCCAGGCGAGACTCGTGTCATGAACGTCGCGGCCGCTTGGTGGCCTTCGACTGTGGTGTAGCTCGGTTCTGCGTTCGGGGCTTCGTGGTCGTACGGCGGAGCTGGGGCGTTTCGGAGCGGACGAGCGCGTCGTGGAGCAGTTGTTGGGTGTATCGGGCCCAGCGCCGCGGTGACCAGCCTCGCTCGCCGACGAGGAGGTGGAAGGTCGAGGGTGCGGTGAGTGCCCAGACGAACGCGGTGGCGGTGTCGATATCCCAACCGGGGGCGAGGCGGCCCTCGGCGGCGATGCGAGCGACGACGGTGCGCATGCCGTCGAAGCGGCGCTGCATCCGGTCGGCGAGGATGGCGGCCACAGTGGGGTCCTGGTCACGCACGCGTTCGGCCAGTCACCGCGCACGCCCATGCCGCAACTGGCATCGCCAACGTGGTCGCCGCCGGCGTTGACATGATCGAGCACTGCACGTTCCTGACCGCCGATGGCGCGCACGCCGACCAGCGCCTCGTCGAGGCCATAGCCGAGCGGGGCATCGTGGTCTCGGCCACCGTCGGCTTCCTGCCTGGCGCGCCACACCCGCCGGAGATCCTCGCCCGCCTGATGGCCCGGCTCCCGGCCATCCTGCACGCGTTCGAGCAGGTGCGTCAGTCCGGCGCCACCGTCGTGTGCAGCAGCGACGCCGGCATCGGCGCGGCCAAGCCGCACGACGTGCTGCCCTACGGTGTCGCCGACATGGTCACCGGCGGCTTCACCCCGGGTCCAGGCACTGCGCGCGGTGACCTCGGTCGCCGCGGAGGCCTGCGGGCTCGGCGAGCGCAAAGGACGCATCGCCCCCGGCTTCGACGCCGACCTGCTCGCCGTGCACGGCAACCCGCTGACCGACATCGCCGCCCTGCGCAACGTGGCCGCCGTGTACCGCGCTGGACGCCGCGTGTGCTGACCGGCAACCAGCGCAATCCACTCCCGCCGCCGGGTCGTGGCGACATCGGCGGACCGGTACTGTATCGACGTCGCTGTCCGGTTCAGCGGGGAGAACCGAGCCGGGGCCGAGGCGGTTTTCACCCATGGGCCACCCGTGATCGCGCCGGGGAGAGAGTGACGAGGATGGACAAGTTGCCCCGCAACTCCGCGGAGAAGCCCGCGACCGCCGCCAGGATCTACGACTGCATCCTCGGCGGCGTCCACAACTTCCCGGCCGATCGGGAGGTGGCTCGTAAGGTCATCGCCGAGTTGCCGTTCATACCCGCCGGGGCACGCGCCAACCGGGCCTTCCTGCGCCGCGCGGTGCGCTACCTCGCCGCCGAGGGCATCGACCAGTTCCTCGACATCGGCTCCGGCATCCCGACCCAGGGCAACGTCCACGAGGTCGCCCAGCAGGTCTGTCCGACCGCCCGGGTGGTCTACGTGGACATCGATCCGGTGGCCGTGGCGGAGAGCCGGGACATGCTCGTCGGAAACGAGCGGGCCACGGCGGTGCGCGGGGACCTGCGCGATCCGCAGGCCATCCTGGCCCATCCGGAGGTGCGCCGCCTGCTGGACCTCAGCCGGCCGGTCGGCCTGCTCCTGATCGCCGTGCTGCACTTCGTCCACCACGACGCGCAGGCCTACGACGTGGTGGCGCAGTTGCTGCGGGCACTCGCACCGGGCAGCTACCTGGTCGCCTCGCACATCGCCGCGGAGAGCTTCCCGCCCGGCGCCGGGAAGTCAACACCGGCGGGCCGGGCCTACGACAGCCAGACGGCGACCGGGCTGGCCACCCTGCGGAACCGGCCGGCGATCGAGCGATTCTTCACCGGCCTCGAACTGGTGGACCCGGGCATCGTCTGGTTGCCCGAGTGGCGACCCGATCCGGACGAGCGGAGCGAGTTCGCCGAGAACCCGGTCAGCAGCGGCGGGTTGGCCGGCGTGGGCCGGACGACCTGAGGCGGCCCGGCCGCGCCCGAGCCGTCCGCGGTGGCGCCGGCGAGGGCCAACGGTGCCGGATTGGATCTTCTCCCGGCGCGGCGCCACGGTTGGGGCAGAGCCGGGCCGCACGAGGCGATTCGTGACCGTCATCCCCCATCTCAGCGACATCCACCTCGCCACCGGGGAATGCGGGACTCCGGTCATCTCTGCAGAGCCTCTGCGATGAAGCCGACCAGGTCGGCGCGGCGCCGCTTAGGGTTGCGGTACAGGGTGCTCCCCCGATGTGGATTCGCAGCGCCTCGCGCACAATGCGTGCCATCGCTGGTCATACATGCGGAGGGCAAAGTGCGCCGCCTCGGGCCGACGACGCTTCTCGCCTTACGGTCTAGCCACGGCGTCCAGTACTCGACGGCTGTGCGGCGGGTGGCGTCGGCGAGCGCCGGCCAGTTGGTATAGATATCGAGCTCACCGACAGCCGGTCCGCGCACCGTTACGGCGCCCTGAGCAAGGACATGCCACGTGACGAGGTGTCGTTGAGAGCGTGACACCGGTTCGACGTACCGCCCGTGCACAGCGGCCACTCCGCGATCCTGGACTGGCTTCTCCGCAGCACCGCGGGGAAGATCAGCCGCCACGCCCCCTGCTCGGTGATGATCGCACGCTGACCCCGCCGGCGAGCACCGCCTCTCCTACGCAGAGGTTGACGATGACCGACCCCGCCGGCTCGCCATCGGATTGCGGGCTGGGCCGCGAGCTGGGACCCGCCCATCGAGCCCGCAGTACTGAGCCGGTTCGGCAGCGTTGTCTCCGATCGGGCGTGCATCCTGCACGGCCCACACCTTCCCGCTACCGCCGCGGCATGGCAGCCCCTGCAGGGTGCGACCTGCCGTGCTCCGCGCATCCGCCCCCGCGAGCGGGTTCGCTGCTCGCTACGCCCGGCGCCGGGAACGGGTCGCCTGCCCGCCTAGAGTCGAAGAGCCCTCGAGATCCCACCACCCGGCCTAAACTCACCGATCGACACACCGCGTGGCCGGGGTGTGGCGCCGAGGGAAGGCGGCGCCTCAAGGCGCCGCGGAGCGAGCGGAGACACACGGACGGAGGCGGCAGCGATGCAGACCGTTCCCGGGTACGTCGTGCCGCTCGCCGACCTGGGTCGCACCGACGTGGATCGGGCGGGCGGCAAGGGCGCGAACCTCAAACTCGGCGAGCTGGACCGGATGGCGGGAACCTGGCCTCCCGCTCCCGACCTGGCACGCGAGACCCGGGGGCTGGCGTTGCGGCGGGCGGCCGCGCGGGCCGCACTTGCGGACACGCCGCTGCTGGACCCGCGCCTGTTCGCTGCCCCGGACGTGCCCGGCGATGTCCTGCTGCGCGGCTCGGCCGGCAGTCCCGGCGTCGCGCAGGGACCGGTACGGGTCGTGCACGACGCATCACGGTTCGGGACGTTGCAGCCCGGTGACGTGCTCGTGGCGCCGTACACCAACCCCGCGTGGACGCCGCTGTTCGAGCGGGCCGTGGCGGTGGTGGTGGACAGCGGCGGCCCTGCCTCGCGCGCTGCCATCGTGGCTCGGGAGTACGGCATCCCGGCCGTCATGGGAACTGTCGACGGCACCAGTCGGCTCGCCGACGACCAGCAGGTCCGTGTCGACGGCTACCGGGGTGTTGTCGTACCGGCGAGTCGCCCGCCCCGTGGTACCCGGGAATGAAATGAGGTGAGGTCGATGTGCAGGCTGGCCGGGCTGGGTGTCGGAGCCGCTGGTCGGACATGCTCGCGGTGATGATCGCGACGGATCCTCAGCCCGCGCCGGTGCCGATCACCTTCGAGCTCGGCGGCGGCCCGAGCGGCTGACCACCCGGACCGGCCGCGAACGTGAGCCACGGTACGGATGGTTGCTGCCCGACGCCGGGCCGGCGGTAGTCGCAAACGCCGGACGGGAAGAGGCTTCGCAGTGTCGTCCACTGTGCCACGTCGAAGCCGACCGCGTAGTCGGCGGGGTCGAACGGCTTGAGCTGGCACTTGAGGACCTGCCCGGTCGCCGGGTCGCCGGCGACGTTGCGGGCGTCGCCGTAGTACGGGAAGTTGCGCCCGCAGATGCCGGCATATTCGGGGTCGACGACCTTCGTGCCGCCAGCGGCGGGAGTGCCGTTCGGCCAGCAGGCGTCCACCGCGGCGGCGGGCTTGTGCGCGATCACCTTGTGGGCCAGTGGCCGGTTGCTGTGGTCTCCGGTGATGCCGTCCAGCCACTGCCCCATCGTCAGGAAGGCGTGCAGCGCGATGTCCGGCGGCGGGAAGATGCCGACGAAGTACCCGCCCGACGGCCAGGTCCAGATGGCCTGGTTGGCGTGCGTACCGTTGGTCGCGTCGAGCCGGGCTCGCATTTCCCAGCTGTGGTAGTCGCTGTGGATGTCGTTGACGTTCGCCGAGCCGCGCAGGTCGATGATGGGCACGTCGGCTAGGTACCGCGCGCTGGAGACCTGCCCGGCGCGGTACGCGATCGGCAGCGAGCCGGCGCTGGCCGTCGAACGGGCGCGGGACACCTGCCCGTCGATGGTGAAGCCGCCGATGTGCGTGTTGAGGTCCAGGAACTGCGCGGGCGTGATGGTGCCGGCGTTCAGCGCGGCCAGCCCGTACTGGATACCGACGTTGTCCACTGGCGAGCGGGCGAAGCCGTGACCGAGGGCCCGCTCCACCGCGGTCCAGTCGGCCGGCTCGCGAGTACCCCAGATGGCCTTCTGGTAGTCCTGTACGTCGCAGCGGACTCCGCCCGGGTTGGTCGTCGGGTTGTACACCCTCGGGTCATCCGCCGGCAGCCCGCAGTTGGCCGCCAGCGCCGGGTTGCTGACGCTGACGAACGTCACCTGCCAGTTCGTGCAGATGCTCGTGGTCGGGTGTACCTGCCGGAAGAGGGTGGGCGGCGGCGGCCAGAACGGCGCCTCCGGGGTCTTCTCCCCCGCGACCGCCGCCTGCTGTGCCGGTGTCCAGCCGGTGGCCGTGGCGAAGTAATGGATCAGCAGGCCGCAGTCGGCGACCTCGGTCGAGGTCGTCCAGAGGTCGGGGTAGCTGCAGCTGGGCAGGATGCCGTCGAGCAGGCCCGGGTAGTTGGCGGCGATCAGGTGCTGCTGGATGCTGCCGCCCGAGCAGCCCTGGCCCATCGTCCAGCGCAGTTGCCCGTACGCCTCGATGAGGTGCTCCTTGACCATCATCAGCACCTCGGCGGACACCACGCTGTTGGCGTTGGAGCCCTGCACGTCCAGCCCGCTGGAAGCAACGAGGTATCCCCGCGACAGCGCCGCATAGTCCAAAATGGACGCTGGCGGGTCCTGGATGTGGTGCGGCGCCGCACCGCCGCCGAACACGTACACCAGACGGCCGTTCCAGGCCGGCTGCGGCGCGACCGGCGTCCACGGGCGGGACGGGTCGAACAGCACCGCCGCGTCGTAGATGCCGCGGTCGATCACGCCGTACTCGACGCGCACGATGTACGGCACGAGCAGGCCCGTGTCCGTGGTAGTGGTGGCCACGTCGGTGGCCGGCGCGGCCGGGTCGTACGGCAGGAAGCCCGACTTTGCGGGGTCGCTGGACCGATACACGAACCGGTACACGATCGGGGTGTTGCACTGCGCATCGGTTGGCGGACCCAGCGGGATCCCCGGCAGGCCCTGGGTCCGGCACACCCACGGTTGTACCTGGGGGCCGGCGAAGACCGGGCCGCCGATCGGGTGGTTGGTGATCGTGACTTGTGCGCCGACCGTGGCCGCTCCATGGGTCAGCGTCGCAGTCACCACGTTCGGCCCGACGACCAGCCCCGTGACCACGCCGAGCAGCGAGCCGTCGAACTGCGGGGAGAAGGCGGCGGTGACATCGCGTCCACCCACGCTCACCCGTACCCCGCTCGCGTCCTTGCGCGGCGGCAGCGCGACCCGTACCAGGGCGTCACCGCCGGAGATCAGGTCGGCCCGGTTGGACAGCACCTGAATGCGTACCCCGGCGGCGTTGGCGCCCGCGCCGGGGTCGGCGACGGCGCCGGCCGGCAGCCCAAGAATCAGCAGTACGACTACGGCGGCACCAACCAGTAACCGTCTCGGGACAGTGGGTGAAACGGAGCCGGAGTGCTCGATCATCGGTCGCCTCCACAAGAGAGCTGTCACGACCCACCGATATCGACGGATACTCGTCCCCCGCCGCGCCGACCGCAAGGTTTGGGCGACGCAGCCCAGCGGCGCCGGGACCCGGACGCACTCGTCGGCGCCGTCGAGCGGGTCGTGGCGGTCAGGTGGCGCGCCGCCGGAGGCTCATGGCCATCATGGCGGCCGCCAGGAGCAATTCCTCAACCACGGTGTCGAGATCGGCGCGCGTCGGAACAGGTGCGCATGGTTGCCCGGGGCCGGCTTCGCGAGTCCCTGACGCCCGCCGTACGGTGCCGCGTGCCGCAGCCCGGTCTCCCTTGCGATCTTCACCGTTTCTTTAAGCGCCGGCCGGCTGCGGTTTCACGATCATCGTCGAGTCTGGACAGTACGAGCGGGCCCGTGCAGGGGAGGCGAGATTTCGGTGTGGCGAGGGATCCGGCAGGGCGCCGCCACGCTGGCGGCGGTGGCTGTGACGTTGGCTGCGGCCCTGCACCGTACGGTGCGACACCGCCTCGGTCTCCCGCTCGGTCGGCCGGGGCGGTTCGTCGGCCGCCGCGGCAGCCGCGAGGCGCCGGTACTGACCCAGGACCAGCCCAGCCGGGCCGGCGGTGACGACCGCGTCGCCGTCACCGGTGCGGCGCACCGCATCCAGGAACGTCACGGCGCCACGATATCCGCGCGGTGCGCGGCGGCAAGGGGTACCCGAAGCTCCACCTCGGTACCCTGATGCGGAACGGAGACGATCGTCGCGGTCCCACCGATGTCGCGTACCCGGCCGACGATCGATTGCGCGACACCGAGCCGGCCAGCGGCGACCGCCTCGCCGAGGCGCCCGGGCGGGATGCCCGGCCCGTCATCGCGGATCGTCACGGCCACCGCCTCCGCCTCGGCCTCCACGAGCACCCACGCCCGCGCCTCGGGGCCGCAGTGCTGGCGGACGTTGGCCAGCGCCGCGGCCACCGCAAGGCCCACCTCCTCCGCAACGGCCACCGGCAGCGGCACCGGATGGGCGGGCGCGGCCAGCGACGCGGATGCGCCGGCGTAGCGCCCCAGCACCACCCGCAGGTCGAGATCACCGTCCGGCGGATCGGTTGCGCGGCGCGGCTCTCCCAGGCCGCCACGCACCAGCGCACGCAGCGCGACCTCCTGCTCGCCGGCCAGCCGGCCCAGCTCGGCCGCCTCGCCACCCAGCTCGACCCCGCGCCGCTTCACCATCGCGAGGACCTGCAGCACCGAATCATGGATGCCGCGGGCCAGCCGATCCCGTTCCCGGGTGGCCGCCTCAAGCTCGATGGCCCGTTCCAGGCGCACGCTCGCGTCCACGTTGAGCCGGGCCACGTGCCCGACCGCGATCCCGGCCAGTACCAGCAGAACCGGGCTGTCCACAGAGCCCTTGCTCAGACTGCTGAGGGTGGCCAGCGACGCGGCGCCGACCACGCACCCGGCGACCGCACCACGCCGCCGCCCGCCCGAGATCGCCCAGGCGATGACCGGGGAGGCGCTCCAAGCCACCGGGATGTTGGCCAGCCCGAGCCGGGCGGCGGCGCCGCCGAGAATGACCGGCGAGACCACCAGGCAGACGACCGTGATCGAGAGGTCGGCGATGAGCAGCGGCCAGTGCCGCCAGCGGGCAACCCGGTACCAGTAGATGCTGGCGATCGTCCAGCCAGCCATCACCGCGATGATCGCCCAGCCGAAGAACGGGTGGGCGAAGTACCGGAAGTTGACGGCGACCCGCACGGCGGCGTACGCGAGCGCGGTAATGCGGAAGACGGCGAGCGCCCGCCAGAGCGGCACCTCGAAGGTCTGCGGCCCGGACCAGTCGGCCACGCCTGCCACCCTACGGGCTACCGGCGCCCGCCGTGGTCCCTGCACTGCGGACAGCGCGAGCCATGCTGCCGTGAGATCGCGGCGTACAGGCCGTCGCCGGCGAAGAGCTCGGCGAAGATCCTGGGTCTTGGCAGTCGACGACGAACTCCTCCCGTACTCGTTGATGAGGCGGTTCGCGACGTCACGCTTGCGACCGGTCAGGCCCGGCTCGTCGCGAAGTACGCCTGGGTGAGCAGCTTGGTCGCGGTGTCGGGTCGTCCGCCGGCGAGAGCAGCGTCGGCGCGAGCGGTCAACGAGGGCACATCGGCGGGGGTACGGGTGCCCGCCGTCACCATGGCCTGCTGCGCCAGGTCGCGCACAACCGAGACGAGGACGTCGTCTTGGGCATAGGTGTCCTTTGTGGAGAATGTGAGTGCGACGGCGGCGACGTTGAGCCAGAACAGTACCGCCGGTGCGTTTCGTACCGAGCCGTCGGCTGCCCAGTGCGGCGGCAGGAGTGCGAGACCGATCGCGGGCGTGGCGGTTGCGGCGAAGGCGTCGTCGTGGATCGCCGCTAGCTGGTCGTGCAGCACCGTAAGGCGGCTGCGGGCGTTGTCCGTGCGTAGCCCCCAGCCGTACGGGAAAAGCGGCGCGTAGCTGGCGTCGCCGACGTTGATCGGCAGCTGGTCCAGGCTCCGGGCCCAGGTGACCGGCAGCCTCCCGGTGTACGGCTTGACGCCGAACAGTGGTTCGGCGACGCCCGCGCCTTCGGTGCCCGGCAGCCACGAGGCGACCAGCGCCGTCACCTTGTCGAGCTGGTCCCCGAGCAGCAGGGGGCGGCCGGAGACGACGAGTACCACGCACTTCATGGCGCCGCAGACTCGGTCGATGGCGGTCCTGTCCATACTGGACAGTCGAAGGTCGTGTCCACCGACACCGACATCGCCGACGCCTTCGGCGTACGGCGTCTCGCCGACTACCACGACGCCGACGTCAAAGCCCGCGGTCGGTGCGCTCGCGTCCCGGCTGTACGAAAGTTGGGCCTGCGGGGCGACCTGTCGCATGCCGGCGAGGATGGTGGTGCCGGTCGTGGTGGTGCCGGAGGCGCCCTGCCACGTCACGGACCAGCCGCCGAGCTGGTTGCCGAGGTCGTCGGCGTTGGAGCCGGCGACGTAGATCTTCGCGTCGCGGCGCAACGGGAGCAGGTTGCCGGTGTTCTTCATCAGGACCTGCGACTCGGTGGCCGCCAGACGCGCCACCGCCCGGTGCTCGGCCGAGCCCACCTCGCCGAGATGGGTGCGGTCGGCATATGGGTTGTCGAACAGTCCGAGGCGGAACTTCTGCCGCAGGATCCGCGACACCGCGTCGTCGATGCGGCTCGTCGGCACCCGGCCGGCCAGGACCTCCGCCTTGAGCGTCGCCACGAAGAACTCGTACTGCGTCGGCACCATGATCATGTCGAGTCCGGCGTTGATCGACGTGCGTATGTCGCTCGCGTAGTCACCCGGGATCTGGTCGATCGCCTGCCAGTCGCTGATGACAAAGCCGTCGAAGTGCAACTGCCCCTTCAACACGGTGGTGATGAGATCCGCGTTGGCGTGCATCTTGACCGGACCTGCCGTGTCGCCGATGAAGTCGACGCTGGAGTACGACGGCATGACCGAGCCGGTGCCCCGCTTGACCGCTTCGACGAAGGGCGCGATGTGCACCGCCCAGAGCTCGTCACGGGTGCCTACGAACACGCCCTGGTCGATCTTGTAGTTCCCCGTGGTGGACGAACCGTACTGCGTGCCACCGTCGCCGACGAAGTGCTTGGCGGTCGCCAGCACGCTCGTGTTCGAAGCGAGATCCGTCCCCTGTAGACCATCCACGATAGACACCATGAGACTGACGAGAGCCGGATCCTCCCCGAAGCTCTCATATGCCCGGCCCCATCGCTCATCGCGGCTCACGCACAGACACGGCGCGAAGTCCCACGGGACGCCGGTCGCGCGCACCTCGGTTGCGGTCACGCGGCCGGACTGCGCCACCAGTACGGGATCACGGGTGGCGCCCAACCCGATGTTGTGCGGGAAGAGCGTCGCCCCGACGACGTTGTTGTGCCCGTGCACCGCGTCGGCACCATAGATGAGCGGGATCTGCAGGCGGGTCTGCCGGGCGCGTAGCTGGAACCCGTCAATCATGTCCGCCCAGGCAGCCGGGGTGTTGGGTGTCGGCACCGACCCACCGCCGGACAGGAGCGAGCCGAGGTTTGCCGAGGCGATGTCGTCCTGGCGAATCAACGCGTTGCGTTCGGCCTGCGTCATCTGGCCGACCTTCTCGTCCAGCGTCATGCGCGACAGCAGGTCGGCCACGCGCGCCTGCACCGGCAACCTACGGTCGAGGTAAGGCAGACCATGGGCGTTGATGACGATCGTCGGCAGGTCGTCGGGCACGTTCGCACCGTCGGCGTCGATGGTCACCGGGATCGTCTCTGCGGTCTCGGCGGAGCTGTCGGCGAGTGTGAGCACCGCGAGCACCTGCGCGGTGCCGGACAAGGTACCGGCGGGCAGCGTCGCGGTGCCGGACGCCGGGATGTAGTCGCTGCCGGCGGTGGCGGTACCGGTACCGGTGCCGAACCGCAGGGTCACCGGCTGGTCGAGCGGCGAACCGTCCACGGTGGACACGGTGATCCGGACGTGAGCGGTCTCCCCTTCGTTCACCGGATAGACCGGGCGGTCGACGCCGACCCGTACCTTCGGGGAGCCCGTCGAGACCCCGTACACCTGGACGTCGTCGAGATCGAACGCACCCGGTGCGCCGACCGGCATCGTAAACGCGTACCCCCACATCTGGGTGAGGTTCAGGATGTGGTCGATGCCGCCAACCGGCTGGTAGTCGCCCCGGAACGCGAACTGGTTGAACGGGATCTGGATCAGCGTCCAACCCTCGAAGTCGTCGGTGAACGAGGTGTTCCACAGCTCCGACGCCTCGGCGTTGGTCCCGCCGTCCTTGATCTCCAGGAAGATGCGCCGCCCAGAACCAGGTGGCAGCGGCGCGGTGTTCTGCCCGAACCACCAGAACCGGAAGCCCTTGAAGGCGCTCCAGTCCTGCGGTTCGGTGTCGAAGGAGATGTCGTGCACGACGCCGCCGTACGCACTGATGTTGTAGTCGCCGTGCAGCGCCCGGTTGCCCGTGGCCGCGCCGGGCCGGCCGTCGGCGGCGCGCAGGCTCAGCGTCGGGTTGTCGTCAGCGTCGCCGCCGAACGTGAAGATGCCGGCCTGCGGCGGCGCCGCGAATGGCACCTCGCCCTCGAACCGGTCGATCGTCAACACCTGTTCGTACACCTCGACCTGGTCGACCAGCAGCAACCCCGAGGCGACCGGCAGGTTGACCGCGTAGCCCCACATCGAAACGAGGTCGAGGGTGCCGTCGGTCGGTGCGCCTGCGGGCTGGAAGTCGGTCCGGCGGGTGAAGTTCTTGAAGGGAACCTGTACCTTCTTCCAACCCGCGAGGTCGTCGACGAAGCGGGACTCGAACAGCTCCGAGTGCTCGGCGTCCGT